>Ga0187894_10000219_pt1 | contig 76617 bp, 70 predicted proteins | sample GBC1701081metaG_FD_136650 | JGI IMG/M metagenome (GOLD analysis project Ga0187894, IMG submission 136650) | White microbial mat communities from a lava cave in the Kipuka Kanohina Cave System on the Island of Hawaii, USA - GBC170108-1 metaG ... | reverse complement strand
GGTGCGCAGGTCGATGGTGCCGGCGAGCCCCTGCGCGGCGAGTCCCGAGTCGGGCGTCTTGAAGACGACCACCGAGTTCAGGAGCTCCGAGGGATACTGGTCGAACTCGACGCTGCGGTTGTCCCCCGTGCTGACCTGCTCGCGGCCGTTCAGCAGCGCGGTCGTGAAACCGGGGTCCGTGCCGCGCGGGCTGATCGCCGAGGCGCGACCCTCCGCGCGTTGCGAGGTCAGGCCCGGCAACCGCGAAATGGATTCGGCGATGCTCGTATCGGGCAGTTTGCCGATGTCCTCGGCGGATACGGCTTCGACGATGCTGGTCGCATCGCGCTTGGTCTGGATCGCGTTTTCGAGGCCGACCCGGATGCCGGTGACGACGATGTCCCCGAGCTGTTCCTGCGCGAGCGCGGCGCCCGGCAGCGCGAGCGCGGCGGCAATCGCCAGGCGCAGCAGGTTTTGAGTGTGCGTAGCCATGATCCCGTACCCCCCAGTCATCGAGTTGGCGCCGATCGTGGTCGGCGTCCGATCCTAGAGGCGGCTCGCTGCGAGCCGCAATGAATGCATACGATTGCACGGCATGAAAACGTTTGCAGTCGCGGTACGGGTCTCGCCTTCCTGCTAGCCTCGAACGCAACGGCATGATCCACGCGCGCGCCACGCTCCTCGCACTCCTGCTCGCCGCCGGCCCCACCCGGGCCGAAACCGTCGCCTCGCTCGACTCTCCGGGCGGCGTTCTCACGGTATCCGTCACGATTGACGCAGACGGACGGCCGGGCTACGCGGTCTCGCGCGGCGGCCGGCCGGTCATCGAGGATTCTCGCCTCGGGTTCATCCTGTCGGACCGCCCGAAGCTCGAGCGAGGATTTCGCCTGGATGGCGTCGAGCGGCGGGATCACGACGAGACCTGGGAGCAGCCTTGGGGTGAGCGCCGATTCGTGCGCGACCGGCATTGGGAGCTGCGCGTCCGGCTGGTCGAGAAGCGCGCCGGCGGGCGGCGGCTCGACGTCGCGTTTCGCGCCTTCGACGATGGCGTCGCCTTCCGCTATGAGTTTCCGGACCAGGACTCGCTGCGCGAGGTCGGCATCGTCGACGAACTGACGGAGTTTGCCGTCGCCGAGCCGGCGACCGCCTGGTGGATCCCGGCCGGCGACTTGAACCGCTACGAGTACCTGTATGCGAAGACGCCGCTCGCCGAGGTCGGTCAGGCGCACACGCCGATGACGATCCGCACGGCGAGCGGCCTGCACCTCGCGTTCCACGAGGCGGCACTCGTCGACTTTTCCGCGATGTGGCTGCGGCGCAGCGGCGCGGGCCAGCGCCTGAAGGCGACGCTCGCGCCGTCCGCGGAAGGTCCGCGCGTGCGGCGCCGTGCGCCGTTCGCCACGCCCTGGCGCACGATCCAGATTTCGCCGACCGCGGGCGGGCTCTACGAATCGGATCTCGTGCTCAACCTCAACGAGCCGAACGCGCTCGGCGACGTGTCCTGGTTCAAGCCCTTCAAGTACGTCGGCATCTGGTGGTCGCTGCACCTCGACACCGAGAGCTGGCCCTTCGGTCCGCGGCATGGAGCGACGACCGCGAATGCGAAGCGCTACATCGACTTCGCTGCCGGAAACGGCTTCCGCGGCGTGCTCGTCGAGGGCTGGAATCTCGGCTGGGACGGCGACTGGTTCGCGGACGGCAGCAGCTTCGGCTTCACGGAACCCTACCCGGACTTCGACCTCGAGGCAGTCGCGGCCTACGCGCGGGAGCACGGCGTGCGACTCATCGGCCACCACGAGACGGCGGGCAACGTCGCGCGCTACGAGGCGCAGCTCGAGGCCGCGCTCGACCTGTACGCTCGCCTCGGCGTGGACGCCGTGAAGACCGGCTACGTCGCCGATGCGGGCGGGATCCGTGCGCTCGAGGACGGGCAAGTGCGCTATGAGTGGCACGACGGGCAGTTCATGTCGCGTCATCACCTGAAGGTCGTCGCCGAAGCCGCGAAGCGGCACATCGCCGTCAATCCGCACGAGCCGATCAAGGACACGGGCTTGCGGCGGACCTACCCGAACTGGGTCGCGCGCGAGGGCGCGCGCGGCATGGAGTACAACGCCTGGGCCGATCCCCCGAACCCGCCGGAGCACGAGGCGAACCTCGTCTTCACGCGCATGCTCGCCGGGCCGATGGATTTCACGCCCGGCGTCCTCTCGCTGACAGGCCGCGGCGGGCAGAAGATCCAGTCGACGATCGCCAAGCAGCTCGCGCTCTATGTCGTCCTCTACAGCCCGATCCAGATGGCGGCCGACCTGCCCGAGAATTACGCCCGCTTCCCGGGGCCGTTCCAGTTCATCCGTGACGTGCCGACAGACTGGTCCGAAACGCGGGTGCTCGCCGGCGAGGTCGGCGACTTCGTGACGATCGCGCGCAAGGATCGGAACAGCGAAGAGTGGTACGTCGGAAGCGTGACCGACGAGGACGCGCGCGAGATCCGCATCCCGCTCGAATTCCTCGACGCGGGGAAAACCTACGCGGCGGAGATCTACCGCGATGGCGACGATGCGGCCTGGGACGTGAACCCGCATTCCATCGCGATCGAGCGACGGGACGTGCGGCGGGAGGATGTCCTGTCCATCCGGCTTGCGCCGGGCGGCGGCCTCGCGATCCGTTTCGTCGCCCCCGGTTGACGCCGCTCGCAACCGCGGCGGGATTCGGTCATGCTGGAACGGAGGAGTTTGCCACCATGAAATCAAGCATCGTTCCAGCTGCCGCAATCCTCGCCATCCTGGCTTCTGCCGCAAACGCGCAGCAGCCGCAGCCCGCCGCCGCCGCGTCGCCCGCGGCCGCAGTCGGCCTGTCCGTCTACCCCGCCAAGTCCCAGGATGCCGCGCAGCAGGGGAAGGACGAGACCGAGTGCCAGGACTGGTCCAGGACGCAGGCGGCATCCGTACCGGCGCCGGTGCCGACAGCCTCCGAGCCGGAGCAGAAAGGCACGGGCGGCGAGCGGATCAAGGGCGCGGCGCGCGGGGCCGCGGCCGGCGCGGTCATCAGCGAGGTCGCGAACGACGACGCGAGCGAAGGCGCCAAGGTGGGCGCCGCCGCGGGCGTGGTCGCCGGCGGCCACCGCACGCGCAAGGCGCGCCGCGATCAGCGGGACCAGGCCGAGACACAGAAAACCGCCAACGCCCAGGCGGCGGAGCAAGCCAAGGCCCATGCCCTCAAGCAGGGCATGGCGGCCTGTCTCGAGGGTCGCGGCTACACCGTCAAGTAGCCCCGCCCGGGACTCCGCCCCGGGTCACAGAACCGGCCTCGTCACCGACTTGTTACCGGGCCGCGACTGACCCCGCTACCCTGCGGGCACTAGCCTTTGCGCCCGATTGCCCTGAAAGTCCAGCAGGTTCCGTCGCATGTCCATCGCGCTCGACCAGGTCACCAAGCGGTATCAATCGCTGCCGGTCGTCAACGACGTTTCCATCGAGATCGAGCAGGGCGAGTTCCTCGTGCTGCTCGGGCCCTCGGGCAGCGGCAAGAGCACGCTGTTGCGCGCCATCGCCGGCCTGGTCGAGATCGACCACGGCCGGGTCTCGCTGCACGGCCGTGACGTGACCGGGGTCGCAGCGCGCGACCGCGGCGTCGGCTTCGTGTTCCAGCACTACGCGCTGTTCCGCCACATGAGCGTCGCGGACAACGTCGAGTTCGCGCTGCGCGTGCGGCGCATGAAACGCACGGACCGGCTGGCCCGGCGCCAGGAGCTGCTGAAGCTCGTTTCCCTCGAGGGCATGGACGAGCGCCTCCCGGCCCAGCTCTCCGGCGGACAGCAGCAGCGCGTCGCGGTCGCGCGCGCGCTCGCCCATCGGCCCGAAGTGCTGCTCCTCGACGAGCCGTTCGGCGCGCTCGATGCCAAGATCCGCGAAGAGCTCCGGCGCACGATCCGCCAGATCCAGCAGGAGCTCGGTGTCGCGACCATCCTGGTGACGCATGACCAGGACGAGGCGTTCGCGATGGCCGACCGGATCGGCGTCATGCACCAGGGTCGCCTGCTCGAAGTCGGCCGGCCGGACGACCTGTACGCGAGTCCGCGCACGCGCTTCGTCGCCACCTTCCTGGGCGCGGCGAACCTGCTGCTCGGCTACCGACGCGGCCACCAGATGAGCTTCGACCGCCCGGGTGAGGAAGCGGTCACGCCGCGCGAGATCGTCGCCGTGATCCGCCCCGAGGAAGTCGAGCTCACGACCGGCGCGCCGGCGGCCGGTCTCACGCCGGTCGGCACCGGCATCGTGCAGGAGCTGCAGTTCGCGGGCGCCACCGAACGCCTGCGCGTGCGCATGCCGATGGAAGGCCCGTTGCCCGCGACACCTGATCGCGAAGGTGCGGACGGCAGCGGCTGGCTGCTCGACGCGTCCCGCAGCTTCCCGGAGCAGCGCGCGAATCCGCTCGCCGTCGGCCAGCCGGTGACGGTGAGCGCGCGCCGCATCCACAGCCTGCCGACGCCGATCTCGAGCTTCACCGTGATCGCGCGCGATGCGGCTGCGGCGGACGCGCTGCGCGACACCCCGCTGCTGGCGACGCTTGCCGCGCGCATGCAGACCCGCATCACGGCGCGCACCGCGCGCACGGCAAGCGCGCCGCCCGGCATGCCGGTGCTGGCCGCGGGCGCGGATGCGGGCGCAACGGCGCTCTGGAATCTCGCGCACGGCGCCGCGCAGATCCTCGTGCTGCCGGTGGGCGCCCCGCTGCCGACGCGCATCGTCGTGCTGCCCGGCACCGAGGGCGGCGTCGGCTCGCTCGGCGTCGCGGCGAGCCTGCTGCGCCACATTCCCGCGGAGTCGGTGCTGCTCGCGATCCACGAGGCCTCGACCCCCGAACGCGAGCGGGCCTCGCGCCTCAGGATCCTGCTCGACTCGCGTTCGCGCGCCCAGACCGAGCACGGGCTCGACATGCGGACCGAACTGCGCTTCGGCGATCCCGACGCGGAGCTCGCGCGCGAACTCTCCGTGGACCCGCAATCGATGCTGGTGATCGGCGTCGATTCGCTGGACGATGTCGAGTCCGCGCGCATCAAGGCGCTCCTCGAGGGCGCGCAGCAGCGCCCGACGCTGGTCGTACGCGCGCCGGACGGGGCGGGCTGAGCTTGGCCGCCGGCCGCATCGCTGCGCCGAGCCCGCTGCCCGGCTTCGGCCTCACGTTCGGCTTCACGACTTTCTTCCTGTCGGCGGTCATCCTGCTGCCGCTCGCTGCGATGGTGATCCGCGCGCTCGGCATCCCGCCGTCCGACCTGGTCGGGATCCTGCTCGATGAGCGGGCCGTCGCCTCCTACCGCCTGTCCTTCGGCGCGGCCGCACTCGCGGCGTGCATCAACGCCGTATTCGGGTTCATCGTCGCCTGGTCGCTGGTGCGCTACGATTTCCCGGGCCGGCGCCTGCTCGACATGATGATCGACCTGCCCTTCGCGCTGCCGACCGCGGTGTCCGGCATCGCGCTCGCGACCGTGTTCTCGCCGACCGGCTGGCTGGGCCAGAAGCTCGCGCTCGCGGGCATCCAGGTCGCCTACACCTGGCTCGGCGTGGTGGTCGCGCTGGTGCTGATCGGCCTGCCGTTCGTCGTGCGTTCGGTGCAGCCGGCGCTGATCGAGGTGCGCAAGGACCTCGAGGACGCAGCCGAGTCGCTCGGCGCCGGCGGATTCCACGTGTTCCGCCGCATCATCCTGCCGACGGTCGCGCCCGCACTCGCGACCGGTTTCACTCTGGCGTTCGCGCGCGGTATCGGCGAGTACGGCTCGGTGGTGTTCATATCCGGCAACCTGCCGCTCAAGACGGAGATAACGCCGCTCCTGATCGTGATCGAGCTCGAGCAGTACGACTACGCCGGCGCGGCGGCGCTCGGCTTCTTCATGCTCGCGATGTCGTTCGTGATGCTGCTCGCGATCAACCTGGTCCAGCAGTGGGGCCAGCGCCGCATGGGCATCGGGATCGCGCGCTGATGGCCGCCGGGGCGAGCGTCGGCACCGAGCTGCGGCCGATGACGCGCGGCGCACGGATCGCGCGCACCGTCCTGCTCGCGGTCGCTTTCGGTTTCCTCGGCCTGCTGCTGATCGCCCCGCTCGGCGCCGTCCTGGTGCAGGCGCTCGCGAAAGGCATCGGCGAATGGTTCGCGGCGCTGCAGGATCCCGACACCGTCTCCTCGATCAAGCTGACGCTCCTGACCGCCGCGATCGTCGTGCCGGTGAACACCGTGTTCGGCATCTGCGCGGCCTGGGCGATCGCGCGCTTCGAGTTCCGCGGCAAGAGCCTGTTGGTCACGCTGATCGACCTGCCGTTCGCCGTCTCGCCGGTCATCGCCGGACTGGTGCTGGTGTTCCTGTTCGGGACGCAGGGCTGGTTCGGCAACTGGCTGCTCGACCGGGACGTGCAGGTCATCTTCGCCGTGCCCGGCATCGTGCTCGCGACGATCTTCATCTCCTTTCCTTACGTCGCGCGCGAGCTGATCCCGCTCATGCAGCAGCAGGGCAGCGACGAGGAGGTCGCGGCCCTGTCGCTCGGCGCGCGGCCCTGGACCACTTTCATCCGCATCACGCTGCCGAAGATCCGCTGGGGCCTCCTGTACGGCGTGATCCTCTGCAACGCGCGCGTGATGGGCGAGTTCGGCGCCGTGTCGGTGGTCTCGGGCCACATCCGCGGCGTCACCAACACGATGCCGTTGCAGGTCGAGATCCTCTACAACGAATACAACTTCGTCGCCGCGTTCGCCGTGGCGTCGCTCCTCGCCATGCTTGCGATCCTCACCCTGGTGGCCAAGACTCTGGTGGAATGGCGCTCGGGGACCGGAGGACACTGAGCTTGCACCCGCTGTTGCGGAAGGCGAAGGCGGCCGCGCTGCACCTTGCCAGGCAAGTCAAGGCAGGCCTGCAACGGCTGGTCGCGCGGCCGCGCTCGCTGGAGCGGCTGCTGCTGTTCTCCATCGCCGGGACCGTGCTGCTCGCGATCCTTGCGATCGCGCTCGCCTCGCTCGGGCTGCTGCGCGACCAGGCCCAGGACCAGGCGCTCGCACGCGTGCGTGCGGCCGCGCATGCCGCGCGCTACGAAATCCGGCGCGTCGGCGAGGACACGGTCACCGCGGCGCGCCTGCTCGCCTCGCGACCGACGCTGTCGCGGCTCGTCCAGGAAGGCAATGTCCTCCAGCTGCAGCTGTTCCTGCGTCGCTTCTGCGATACGGCACGGCTCGACGGCTGCGCCCTGATCGAGGGCACGCAACAGGTCGCGGCGGCAGGCGCCCCCATTCCCGTCCCGCAGGCACTGGAGGCGGTCACCGAGCAAGGCGAGGGTTTCATGATCGCGAGTCGCGACCGCGGGCCGGTGGGCGCGGTCGCGGACATTCCCGCGCTTCCGGGCGGCAAGGTCATGGTGATCCGGCGGCTCGGCGAGCCGCTCGCAGCGGAGCTGACCCGGCAGGTCGGTGTCGAGATCCGGCTGCTGCCGGTCACGGCCTGGCTCGAGGCCGTCGATCCCGCGTTCCGCGACGTGCACTCGCTGGCGCTCGCGACCGGCGACATCGCGGTCTCGCCGATCGCCGCGCGCCGTGAATACGCGGCGAGCCTGCCGGTGTTCGCATCGACCGGCGAAGCCGTACTCCTGATCGAGGCGCGGCTGCCCGCCGCGCAGGTCACCGACGCATTCTCGAGCTTCGTGCGACGGCTCGCGCTGGTCGCGGTCCTGCTCGCCGGCGTCGCGCTGCTCGTGTCGCTGCTGCTCGCGCGGCGCATCGGCGCGCCAATCCAGGCGCTCGCGAACTCCGCGAGCCGCCTCGGCCAGGGCGACTTCTCCTCGTCGATCCCGGCCCAGGGGACGCTGGAGGTGGAGTCGCTCGCACGCACGATGGACGACATGCGGCGCAACCTGCTCGATCTCACGACCACGCTGCGCCAGAGCGAGGCGCAGGCCCAGGCCGTGCTGCAGGGCATCGTCGAGGGCGTTTACGCGGTCGATGCCGACCGGCGCATCCGCTACCTCAACCCCCAGGCCGCGAAGATGCTGGGCGCGCCCGCGCAGGAGCTGATCGGCAAGTTCTGCGGCGACGTCCTGAAGCCGCGCGAAGTGAATGGCCGGCGGCCCTGCGACTTCAGCTGCCCGATCTACACGGCGCGCGACGACGGCAAGGCGCAGGCCACCGAGTACCTGCAGGCGAGCGGCGAGCCGCGGACGGTCGTGATCACGAGCGCAGCGCCGGCCGGCGGGCTGCAGGTGCAGGTGCTGCGCGACGAGACTGAACTCGAGGCGGTGCGCCGCGCGCGCGACACGGTGCTCGCCAACATCTCGCACGAGTTCCGGACGCCGCTATCCGCGCAGCTCGCCTCGCTCGAGCTCATGCTCGACGGGCTCGACCAGATGCCGCGCGAGCGTCTCGGCGAACTCCTGCAGTCACTGCAGCGCGGGACGCTGCGCCTGACGCGCCTGATCGACAACCTGCTCGAGAGCGTGCGCATCGAGTCGGGCCAGCTCGGCATCCGCCGGCAGCCCGTGTCGCTCGCGCAGGTCGTCGAGGACGCCGAGGACCTGATGGCGGGGCTGCTGACGCAGCGCCGCCAGGTACTGCGCGTCGCGATCCCGGACGACCTGCCGGTGGTCACCGGCGACGCGCCGCGGCTCACGCAGGTGGTGACCAACCTGCTCGCCAATGCGAACAAGTACGGCCCGGAAGACAGTGAGATCGCGGTCGGCGCGACGCAGAGCGGCGAGAACGTCGAGTTGTGGGTCGAGGACGCGGGACCGGGCGCGCCCGGGCTCGAGGGCCGCTCGATCTTCGAGCGCTTCTACCGCGCTGCCGATCGCGAGCCCGACCCGCGCGGCCTGGGCCTCGGCCTCTGGATCGTGAAATCGATCGTCGAGCGGCATGGCGGCGAGGTCAGCGCGGCGCGCACCGGCTCCGGCACCACCCGGTTCACCGTGCGCCTGCCCATCGTCGCGGAGGCTGCATGAAGCTGCTGGTCGTGGACGATGACCCGGACCTGCTCGCGCTGGTCGCGTTCGCACTGACCAACGCGGGCTATGCCGTCGTGAAAGCCGCGGACACCGTGGAGGCGCTGCGCGTGTTCGACGCCGAGCTGCCGAACCTCGTGATCCTCGACATCAACCTGCCCTCCGGCAGCGGCTTCGACGTCTGCAAGGCGATCCGAACGCGCTCCGAGGTCCCGGTCATGATGCTCACGGCCCGCGGCGAAGAGGAGGACCTCGTGCGCGCGCTCGAGCTCGGCGCCGACGACTACCTGACGAAGCCCTTCAGCCCGCGCACGCTGCTCGCTCGCGTCAAGGCCCTGCTGCGCCGCGCCGGGATCGAGCAGGGCGACACCGTGCAGGCCGGGCGCGTCGCGCTCGACCTCGAGTCGCACACGATCGCGATCGACGGGAGCGCCCCGATCCGTCTCACGCGACTCGAGACGCGGCTCTTGCAGATCCTGGTCGCTCAGGCCGGACACGTCGTTTCGGCGGAGCGGCTGCTGGCGCACGTCTGGGGACATCGCGGGAGCGGCGACCGCCAGCTCCTCAAGCAGCTCGTGCACCGGCTCCGGCAGAAACTGGAGCAGAACCCGGCCGGCGCCGACCTGCTGCACACCGAGTCCGGCGTCGGCTACCGCCTGATGGCGTAGGAGGGGTCAGGCCCCTTGACCGCAGAGCCGGTCAAGGGGCCTGACCCCTCCGGCTACTACTTCTTCGCGTAGATCTTGTCGAACAGGCCGCCGTCGTTGAAGTGCTTGGCCTGCACCTTGTCCCAGCCGCCGAAGTCGGCGATCGTCACCGTCGGCACTGGCGGGAACAGGTTTGCGTGCTTCTTCAGCACGTCCGGATTGCGTGGCCGGTAGTAGTGCTTCGCGATGATCTCCTGCGCCTCGGGCGAGTACAGGTACTCGAGGTAGGCGCGCGCGAGGTCCGTAGTCTTGCGCCTGATCGTGATGCGGTCCACGACCGCGACTGGCGGCTCGGCGAGGACGCTGAGCGAGGGGATCACGATCTCGAACTTGCCGTCTCCGAGCTCCCTACTCGCGAGGTGCGCCTCGTTCTCCCAGGAGATGAACACGTCGCCGATGCCGCGTTGCGCAAAGGTCGTGAGCGAGCCGCGCGCACCCGTGTCGAGCACGGGGACGTTGGCATACAGCTTCGCGAGGTAAGCCTCGGCGGTCTGCTCCGTGGCCTTTGGCTGCTTGAGCGCCCAGGCCCAGGCGGCGATGTGGTTCCAGCGGGCGCCGCCCGAGGTCTTCGGGTTCGGCGTGATGACGGAAACACCCGGCCGCGCGAGGTCGCCCCAATCCTTGATCTTCTTCGGGTTGCCCTTGCGCACCAGGAACACGATCGTCGAGGTGTACGGCGCGCTGTTGTTCGGCAGGCGCGCCTGCCAGTTGGCCGGCAGGAGCTTGCCCTGCTTCACCAGCGCGTCGATGTCGAAGGCGAGCGCGAGCGTGACGACGTCGGCCTGCAGGCCGTCGATGACGGTACGCGCCTGCTTGCCGGATCCGCCATGCGACTGGCGGATCGTGACGTCCTGGCCGGTCTTCTTCTTCCAGTAGGCGGAGAAGACCTTGTTGTAGTCGGCGTACAGCTCGCGCGTCGGGTCATACGATACGTTGAGCAGCACCGTTTCCGCCGCGCCCGCCGTCGCCATGAAGGCGAGGCTGCCGGCGAGCACGCCGAGGAACCGGCTCCATGCGCGATTCTTCATGATTCCATTCTCCTGTTCAGAAGCCGAGCGCGAGACGCAGCTGCCACGCATCCTCGTCCGGGCGGTCACCGTCGGCGGCGCCCCCGTCGAAGCTCGTGCGCTCGTAGTCGAGCAGCCATTTTACGTTTTCGTTCAGGTACCAGTTGAGGCCGATGCCCCAGGAGTCGGCCTGGCTCGCCGAGGCGAGCGGATCCGCGAAGGAATCCGCGCCGCCGGCGAAGGCGTCGTCGCTGACCGAGAGGGACTGCACGCGCGTGACTACTTCGAAGGCGCCCCAGGTGTTGTCCGCCAGCGAGAGGCGCGACTTCGGCTGGAAGCCGCGGAACGCCGCCTCTTCGCCGGTCAGGAAGTACGAGGCGGCGAGCTGCCAGGCGTCCGAATCCACGCTGCCGGTCCGGGTGCCGGTCGTGACCACGCGCGAAACGTCCTGCGAGACTTCCGTGTACTCGCCGATCAGGCCGAAGCTGCCTACGTAGTAGTAGAGCTGCGGCGCGATGCGCGTACGCTCGCCGTCCGCGATCGTCCCCGCCGTGGTGCCGAACGCACGGTAGCGGAAGAAAGTCGCCTGGCCGGGCGAACGGAATGCCGGCAGGAGCGGCTGGGTCGCGCTCCCCGCCTGGTCCGTGTACGTCGCGGCGATGCCGATGCCGAGGCCGCGGATCGCGAAGCTGTCGCTTTCGGCGAACGGATGCGCGAACAGGCGCAGCACATACTCCTTGTCGTCATTGATGTCGATGTCCGCGAATGTTTCGCTGCTCGAACCGTCGTTCGACCCGTTCAGGAACGCCGCCTGGTAGGAAAAACGCCCGCCTCCGAGCTCGCCGCCGAGCTGGACGCCGATGTCGCGGTTCGGCGCGAGGCTGGTCGGGTAGCCACGCTGCGCCCACTTGATGTCGTTTGCCGACTGCAGGCGCTCGAGGCCGACGGGCGACTTGAACTTGCCGAGCGTGAGCTGGCTGGCCGGGTTGAAGCGCGCCGTGACGTAGGCATCCTGGATCACCGTGCGGCCCTGGCCAAAGTCGGGCATGAACTTGAAGTCGTAGATGCTGGCGAAGGTGCCCTCGATGGTTGGGCGCACGCGGGTCGCCTGGAAGGTGTCGATCACGCCGTGGTCGTCGTCCGGCAGGTAGCGCCCGTCCAGGTGCATCGTGCCGCGCAGGCGGATCTGGTTCTTGCCGTCTGCGGAGCGGAGGCTGAAGCCCTTCGGCCCCGCGCTCACGACCGTCGTCGAATCCTTGACGGTGGTTGCGGCTTCCTCCTGAAGTTCGAGCTTGCGCTCCAGCACCAGGATCTTCTGCTCCTGCGCCTCGAAGCGCTGCAGCAGTTCTTCGACGGTGACGTCCTGGGCCTGCGCGGCGAGCGGTATGACGAGCGCCGCAAGGACGGCGGCACGCAGCTGGGTGTGCTTGAGCATGTGGCTTCCCGGACCTCCCGGTCCTGTTGCATTTCAGGTCGGGAGCCATGCTAGGGATGTGCGGTTTGCACGTCAGTCGGCGCGCGGTGACGTTTCGGTCACATCGCGTGCTCAAGGCGTTCCAGCGTCGCCTGAACGCCGATTTCGTGAACCGGTTCCGGCGCCTCAGCCCGGCGCCCGCCGGGCCGGCAGGAAGCGACTGTTGCGCAGGAGCGCCGCCGAGATGAGCGAGACGATGATGCCGACGGGAAGGATCTCCACGAAGGTCACGGGCATGCGGAACCAGCGATTCATGTACTGCAGCTTGAACGTCGCCATGTCCGCGGCGACCTTCGCGACCTCGGCCGGCGAGGCGCCGCTCGCGCGCTTCGCCTCGACCGCCGCCGCGGCAAAGCTGTCCACGAACCTGTAATCCGTGAGCGCGAGCGTGACCTCCCAGCCGATCACGTAGACGACGCCTGCAACCGCGCTGATGCCGAGCCCGAGGCCGAGCGCCGTGCCGAAGCGGATCACGCCGCCCAGCGCACGGTCGCGGTAGCGCTTCACGCCGACGAAGACCAGGCTCAGCGCGACCAGCATCGTGAGGTAGCCGACGAGCTGCGAATGGCCGGCAGAGCCCGGCTCGCTGTTCGCGACCATGACGCACATCGGGACGGCGACCAGGACGCCGGCCACGGCGCCGAAGACGAGGATCTGGGGCAACATCGCGGATTCTCCTTGGGCGTTGCGGGACGGCGCATCGAAACCCGTTCGTGCGGCGCCGGCCAATCCTCCAAACGGGTGATTTCGCCGTGATCACACCGCTCGGCGGCAAAGGGTCTAGGGAATGAGGCCCAGCTCCCTTGCGCAACGCACTGCCGCGGTGCGCCGCCCCGCCCCCAGCTTGCAGAACAACCGTGCGACGTGCGTCTTCACGGTGTTCGGCGAAACCGCGAGCTGGCGCGCGATCTCCTTGTTGGATTGGCCTGCGGCAACCAGTCGCAGGACGTCCCATTCGCGGTCGGTGATCCCGAGCGACTCCCGGGCACGCGCATTCGGCTCGAAGGGTCCGTCGTTCCGAGGAAAAGGCCGGAACAGTCTCGCGCCGACCCAGACACCGAGCACGAGGAAGGCCGCGGCGAGGAGCGCGAGATAGATCTCGAGTACGTGGAAGCGCGCCAGAGCCCGGTACTCGAGCCATTGCAGCGCGAGCGTGCCCGAAGCGAGCGCGAGGCCGTAGTTCGCGACGGTCTTCCACATGTCCATGGGCTCATCCTTGACTATTTGCCGATGCAGAAAGTCGCGAACACCGCACCCAGCAGCGCGTCACTCGTGACTTCGCCCGTGATCTCGCCGAGCGCCTGGTGGGCCTGGCGAAGTTCCTCGGCGACCAGTTCGAACGAGACCTTCTCGCCGAGGCGGGCCTCGGCGACCTCGAACAGGCTCCGCGCGCGCTCGAGCGCGTCGAGGTGGCGGCGGCGCGCCGACCAGGCGCCGCTCTCGGACTGGTAGCCCGCGGCGGACTTGAGCTGGTCACGCAGCTCGGCAAGGCCCGCGCCGGTGAGCACGGACACGGCAACCGAGGGGCGATCCTCGAGCGCGGGCAGCGCCTGCGCGTCCGGCAGGTCGGTCTTGTTCCATACGACGAGCGTGGCCGCGCCCGCGGGCAGGTTCGCCTGCTCGCCCTCGGCGAAGCCGCGCGCGGCGTCCACGACATACAGCACGAGGTCCGCGCGGCTCATCTCCATGCGCGCACGGCGCAGGCCCTCGACCTCGATCACGTCGTCGGTGTCGCGCAGGCCGGCCGTGTCCACCACGTGGATCGGCAGGCCGTCCACGTGGATGCGTTCGCGCAGCAGGTCACGCGTGGTGCCCGGAATTTCGGTGACGATCGCCGCATCGTGGCCGGCAAGCGCGTTCAGCAAGGAAGACTTGCCGGCATTCGGCCGCCCGGCGATCACGACGTGCAACCCGTCGCGCAGCGCCCGGCCCTGGCGCAGCGTCTCGGCGATCGTGGCGAAGCGCTGACTGATTTCCGTCAAACGGTCGCGCACTTCCTGCGACTCCAGGAACTCCGCGTCCTCGTCCGGAAAATCGATCGCCGCCTCGACGTAGGCGCGCAGCTGCATGACGCGCACCGAAAGCGCCCCGACCTCGCGCGAAAACTCGCCGGACAGCGAGCGCAGTGCCGCGCGCGCGGCCTCGGCAGAACCCGCCGAGATCAAGTCGGCGATCGCCTCGGCCTGCACGAGATCCAGCTTGCCGTTGTGGAAGGCGCGCTCGCTGAACTCGCCGGGGCGGGCGAGGCGCGCGCCGAGTTCGACGGCGCGCGCGATCAGCTGGTCCATCACCACCGGGCCGCCGTGGCCGTGCAGCTCGAGCACGTCTTCGCCGGTGAACGACGCCGGCGCCGGGAAATAGAGTGCGAGGCCGACGTCGACCGTGAGGCCGCCCGAGCCGGCGAATACCGCGACCGTCGCATGCCGCGCCTCGGGCAGGCTGCCGAGGATCTCGGTGGCGATCTTGCGCGTCAGCGGTCCCGACACGCGCACGACCCCGATTCCGCCGCGGCCGGCTGGCGTTGCCGGCGCGACGATCGTCTCGGTCGTCGCGCTCAGCGGTGCGCGCTCGCCAGCGCGGCGAGGCCCAGGAGCCCCGGGTGCGGGTGCATGATGAGAAAGCACGGGATCGCGCGCAGCCATTCCGCGTATTGTCCCTTGTCTTCGAACGCGCGTCGAAAGGCGGCGACATCGAACCGGCCGGCCCAGCGCGGGAGGATGCCCCCCGCGAGGTAGACGCCGCCGCGGGCCCCGGCGACCAGGGCCAGATTGCCGGCCACCCGACCGAGCCAGCGCGTGAAAAGCGCGTGGGCCCGGGCCGCGTCGGGCTCGCCACGCCAGGCCGCAGCATCGACGTCCGGAGCGCGGAGTTGCCGGCCGGAGATCGCCGTGTACAGGCGCTCGAGTCCGGGACCCGACAGCACGGTCTCGGCCGACACGCGTCCGTGCGCACGCCGCAACCGCTGCCAGACCTCGAGTTCCTCGTCGTCCACCGGCGCGAGGTCGACATGGCCGCCTTCGCCCTGGATGACGCGCCAGCCCGCGGCGCCCGGCGCGCCGATCGACGCGCCGAGGCCGGTCCCCGCGCCCAGCACCACGACCGGTTCACCCGAGACGGCGTCGCCGCCGCCGCAGGGTTCGAGGGATTCGCGCGGCAAGTACGGGAGGCCCTCGGCAATCGCCCGGAAGTCGTTGGCCAGGAAGACGTCCGCATCCGCAAGGCCAGCCACGCCGGCGAGCTCCGCGGCATCCAGCTTGAGGTCCGCATTGGTGAGCCGGATGGCCCGCTCGGTGGTCACCGGGCCGGCGACGCCGAAGGCCGCCGCTTCCACTCTTCTGCCGCGCAGGAAGCGCGCGACCTTCGCCGCGAAATCAGGCGTCGTGGGACTGGTCTCGATGCCTGAAACCTCGAACGCCTCGTTCACCCGGGCGGCAAGCGCCAGGCGTGTGTGCGTTCCGCCCACGTCTCCGACCAGGATCATTGCGCCTTCCGGCGTCCCCGGGTAGCGACGCGCGTCCCGGCGAGCGCGGCGAGAAACTCGCGGTACCAGCGCCCGACGTCGCGCGCACGCAGGCGGCGCATCAGCGCCTCGTGGCGCCGGCAACGTTCTGGCAGGCTCATTGCGCGGGCGTGGTGCATGGCTTCGGCGGCCTCGTCGCCATCATACGGGTTCACGAGCAGTGCTTCGCACAGGTGCCGTGCGGCTCCCGCAAACCGGGAGAGCACGAGCACGCCGGGATCCGCCGGGTCCTGTGCGGCCACGTATTCCATCGCCACCAGGTTCATCCCGTCGCGCATCGGGGTCACGACCCCGACCCGGCTTGCCCGATAGAGCCCCGCAAGCGTGCGCCGCGGCAGCGCGCGGTTCAGGTAGTGCACCGGCGTCCAGTCGAAGCGCCCGAACCGGCCGTTCACGCGCGCCGCCTCGCGGTCCAGTTCCTGGCGGAAGTTCCGGTACGCCGACAGGTCGCCGCGACTGACCGGCGCGACCTGCAGCAGGATCACCTTGCCGTGCGCGTCCGGATGCTTCTCGAGGTAGCGGCCGAAAGCGTCCATGCGGCGCAACAGGCCCTTGCTGTAGTCGAGCCGGTCGACGCCGATGAACTGGTCGCGTCCACGCAGCACCCGGCGCATGCGCGCGAACTCGGCGCTGCCGGGCCTGGTGAAGGCGAAGCGATGAAAGCGATCGACGTCGATGCCGATCGGGAATACGCCGGTGCGCAGAGTCCGGCCGAACGCGGTCAGCGTATCGCCCCGCCCGGTGCCGCCGCAGACCCGCCGCACATGATTGCGGAATCGCGCGAGATCATCCCGCGTCTGAAACCCGACCAGATCGTAGGCGAACAGCGCGCGCAGGATCGCTTCCTGCGCGGGAAACGTCTGCAGGACCTCCGAGGGCGGAAACGGGGTATGCAGGAAGAAACCGATCTTCTGGCGCACGCCCAGGCGGCGCGATTCCTCCGCCAGCGGGATCAGGTGGAAGTCGTGCACCCATACCAGGTCGCCGGGCCGCAGCAGCCTCGCCAGCGCAGCGGCAAAACGCGCATTCACGCGCCGATAGGTTGCGAACTGCTCGCGCTCGAAGCGCATCAGGTCGATGCGGAAGTGCAGGAGCGGCCACAGGCAGTCATTGCTGAACCCGTTGTAGAAACCCTCGTAGTCACGCTGCGCCAGGTCGAGCGTCGCGAGCGTGATGCCGTCGCACTGCTCGGTCCTGAGCCGGGACTTGCCCACCGCGGCCGTATGGCCGCTCCAGCCGAACCACAATCCGCCGCGCTCGTTGAGCGCATCCACCAGCCCGACCGCGAGACCGCCGGCCGCGGCCGCGCCGCGCACCGGCCCGACACGGTTCGAAACCACGACCAGGCGCGCCGCGCGCTTCACGTGAACGCCTCCCAGCCGCGCGAGAGGCGCGTCGCGGCGTTCACGATCCCGACCAGCGAGTAGGTCTGCGGGTAGTTGCCCCAATGCTGCCCGTCCTCCGGCGCGATGTCCTCCGAGAGGAGCCCGAGGTGATTGCGGGCCGCGAGCATGTACTCGAACAACTCCCGCGCCTCGTCGCGCCGCCCGGTCCGCGCGAGCGCATCGATGTACCAGAACGTGCAGATATTGAAGGCCGTCGAGGGCATGCCGAAGTCGTCGGCCGCGGCGTAGCGGAACAGGTGGCGCCCGCGGCGCAGGCGCTGCTCGATGAGCGCGACGGTCCCGGCGAAGCGCAGGTCCCCCGGGGGCAGGAATCCGACCTCCGCCATCAGCAGCAGCCCCGCCTCGACGTCCCTCCCGCCGAAACTCTCCATGAAGCTGCCGCGCGCGGGATCCCAGGCGCGCGCGTCGATGGCGGCGCGGATCTCCGCGGCCCGTTCGCGCCAGAGCCGCTCGCGCTCCGGCAGCGCTCGGTGTTCCGCGATGCGGGCGAGTCGGTCGCAGGCGGCCCAGCACATGAGCGCGGAAGAGGTGTGGATGCGCTCGCGCGTGCGCAATTCCCACATGCTGGCATCCGGCGTCGCATAGACGCGGTAGGCCTGCTCACCCACGCGCTCGAGCCGCGTGAAGTCCTGCGCCGTCGCCGGCCGCAGCAGTCGCCGGTCGAAGAATGACTGCGCGCTCGCGAGCACGACGTTGCCGTAGACGTCGTGCTGGTGGTGCTCGAAGGCCTGGTTGCCGACCCGAACCGGCGCCATGCCCCGGTAGCCCGCCAGCGTCGTCACTTCGCGCTCGTCGAGGCGCTTCTCGAGCGCGATGCCGTAGACCGGCTGCAAGTGGCCGTCCGCCGCCTGGCCGACCACGTTCCCGAGGTAGCGCAGGTAATGCTCCATGGTGTCGACTTCGGACAGCGAGTTGAGCGCTCGCACGACGAAGAAGGCGTCACGCAGCCAGCAGTAGCGGTAGTCCCAGTTGCGCGCGCTCGCCGGCGCCTCCGGGATGCTGGTCGTCATCGCGGCGACGATCGCGCCGGTCTCCTCGAAGGTGCACAGCTTCAGCGTGATCGCCGCGCGGATCACGGCGTCCTGCCATTCCGGCGGGATGGCGAGCCGGCGCGTCCATTGGCGCCAGTGGCTTTCCGTCTCCTCCTGGAAGGCGCGCGCCATGCTGCCCGCATCGTCCGAGAGCGACTCGTCGGCGCCGAGCACGAAGCACAGTTCCGACTCCAGCAGGAAACTCGCCTCCGCGAGCAGGTAGCTGACCGGTGCATCGGTCGTCAGGCGCAGCACGCGGTCCGGGCTCACGTAGCGCACGTGGTTGCTGCCGTGCGTGATCTCGGGCGCAAGCGCCCCGTAGCCGAACGACGGGCGGATCCGCACGCAGATGCGCGGCGTGCCCGCGAGCGCACGCAAGCGCCGCACCAGCATCTGCGGCCGGAACATGCGGCCCTGGCGCTCGAAACGCGGGCAGAAGTCGGTCACCTCGACGGCAGATCCGTTCGAGCTGAAGAGCCTGGTGCGGAGCACCGCCGTGTTGCCGGCATATTCCTGCTCGCTGCGCTCGAGACCTGCCAGTTCCACGGACCAGAAGCCGCGCGGCTGCGCGGCGTTCCCCTCGCCGACCAGCGCGTGGAAAACCGGATCGCCGTCGAGCCGCGGCAGGCAGCTCCACACGACGCGCGCTTCGCGGTCCACCAGTGCCGAGATGATGCAGTTGCCGGTGACGCCGAGCTCGAGCGAAGCCGCGCGGCTCATGGCCGTGCCTCCGAGGGCAAGGACGCGACACTCCTGGTGAGCCACGCGTTGACGGCCGAAACCGAGGCGAGGCGGTAGCGGGCTTCGGAGGGCTCGGGTCCGACCTTGATTCCATAGCCGCCGTGCACGAGCGCGGCGCGAAAACCGTCCTCGTCGGTGCGGTCGTCGCCGACGAAGATCGGGCGCCGGGCCCTGAACGGCGCGTGGTGCTGCAAGGCTTTCACCGCTGCGCCCTTGTGCGCGCCGCGCGGGCGCGCCTCGACCATGTAATGTCCGTGCAGGATTTCGAACTCCGGTCCCCGCGCGAGCGCCCGCAGCGCCGTGAGGCAGGCCTGTGCCTGCTTCGGCGCGCGCCGGTAATGCAGCGCGACGCTCGCGCCCTTGTCTTCGATCACGAGGCGGTCGTCGCCGCCGAAGCGTTCCCGCAACGCCGCGACGATGCGGCTTGCGCCGGCGGGATCGCCGGAAAAATGCGTCTTGCCCTCCGCGAGCCGCCACTCGAGGCCGTGCAATCCCGCCCCCGCGAAGCGCGGCGCGCCGATCAGACGGTCGAGTGCCTGCAGCGACCGGCCGGTGACGATCGCGACTGCGCCGGAGAGCCTGTCGCGTACGCGTTCGAGGAGCTCTGGCAGCCCTGCCTCGACCGTGACGCCGTCCGGGTGAGGCGCGAGCGCCGCCAACGTCCCATCGAAATCGAGGTAGAGGGCGGTATCGGCCTGCAACGACGGCGGCCGGGCTTCCATGCCGGTTTCCGCCATGCGCCCATTAGAGCACTACTCGTGCCGGAGCGCCTCGATAGGATCGAGCGCGGCGGCCCGCCGCGCGGGCCACAGCCCGAAAAGCACCCCCACAGCCGCGCTGAAGCCGAATGCAAGCAGCAGCGCGTCAGCCGTCACCGCAGTTTGCCACCCGGCGAATTCCGACAAGGCCGCCGCCGTCGCCACCCCGAGGGCCGCGCCGAGCGCGCCGCCGGCGAGGCACAGGATCACGGACTCCACGAGGAATTGCCTGAGGATGTTGCCGCGGGTCGCGCCGATCGCCTTGCGGATCCCGATCTCGCGCGTGCGCTCGGTAACGGTCACGAGCATGATGTTCATGATCCCGATGCCGCCCACGACGAGGCTCACGCCCGCGATGCCCGCGAGCAGGAAGCCGAGGATCTCGGTGGTCTGCTGCTGCGTCGCGAGGAACTGGCGGCGATCGAGCAGCGTGAAGTCATTGTCGCGGCCAGGACCAAGGCCGTGCTCGCGGCGCAGCACGCGCTCGATCTCGACCATCGCCGCGGGCAGCGCGCTGCCGGGAGCGACCTGCGCCGAAATCGTCTGCAGCTCCTCGGTGCCCGTGATCCGGAAGCGCGAAGTACCGAGCGGGATGTAGACGTCGTCGTCCGGGTTGCCGAAACCCACCGCGCCCTTGCGCCGGTAGATGCCGACGACCTCGAACGGCATGTTCTTCACGACGATCGTCGCGCCGACCAGGCTCGCCGGCGGGACCTGCAGCAGTTCCGGCACCTCGCCGCCCAGCACCGCGACGCGCCGGCGCGAGGCGTCGTCCGAGGCGGTGAACATCCGGCCGTGCTCGATCTCGTAGCCGTTCACGCGCGCGTGGTCCGTCAGCGTGCCGATGACGGAAAGACTGAGGTTGCGCGCGCCGAGCCGCACCTGCTGGCGGTTGCTCTGCTCCGGCACGATGGCGGCGATGTTGCGCGCGTCGCGCGCAAGCGCAGCGGCGTCGTCCATCGTCAGCGTCTGCTGGTCGCGGGCCACGCCGCTCGCCCAGCGCATGCCGGTCGTGACCGTGAGCACGTCCGCGCCGAGCTGCGCGAGCTGGGCATCCACCGCCGCCTTTGCGCCGCGGCCGAGTGCGAGCATGGCGATCACCGCGGCGACACCTATGATCACGCCGAGCATCGTGAGCGCCGAGCGGAACGCGTTGCCGCGCATCGAGTCGAGCGCGAGCCGCACCGTCTCCCAGAACGGCATCAGCGGCTCCGCGCCGGCGCGGCCTGGCTGTTGCCGGTCGCTGCCGGTTGCTGCGTGAGGCCCGGGATGCCGCCGCGGCGGTTCGCGAAGTCCTGGATCTGCTGCTGGACCTCGACCAGGCTCGCGGTCGGCAGCAGGAGGACTTCGTCGCCCTCGGCGAGGCCGCCCGTGATCTCGACGCGGTCAAGGTCGGTGATGCCGGTGTCGACCGGCGTCGGCAACTCGCGGCCACCCTTCACGGCGACGACCCACAGGCCGCGCCCGAGCCCGAGGGCGCCGCCGCGCTCGCCCGTCCCCCGCTCCCCCGCGCCGTGCGACTCGCGCAGGGCCGCGCCCGCTGCCGGCGCCCCGACCTCCGCGCGTACCGCATCGGCGTCCAGACCCAGGATTTCCGCGGTTGCGTCGACGTCCCGCGCCGCGCGCAGCGCCATGACCGGCAGCGTGAGCACGCCGTCCCGCCCGGCGACATCGAACACCGCATCCACGTTCATGCCGGGCCGCAACAACCCGTCCTCGTTGCCGACGTTGATCAGCACCGCAAACATCGTGACGTTCTGGTCGACCACGGCCTGCGGCTCGATCTTCTCGACCACGCCCCCGAACTCGCGGCCCGGGAAGGCGGCAACCTGGATGCGTGCCGGCACGCCGGCCGCGAGCTTGCCGATGTCGGTCTCATCCACGCGCACGCGGGCGCGCACGCGCGTCAGGTCCGCCAGGGTCAGGATCACCGTGCCGCCGCCCACGTCCCGGGTCGGCGAGGAAATCACCTGGCCGCGCTCGACGAGCCGCGTCAGGATCGTCCCTGCGGCCGGCGCGCGTACTTCCGTGTCTTCGAGGCCGATGCGCGCGTTCTCGAGCGCAACGCGGGCCGCGACCGCCGACGCGCGCGTGTTGGCCACCTCGAGCTCGAGGGCCTCGAGCTCGGACTGGTTGATCCAGGCGTTCTCGCGCAGCTTGTCGCCGCGCTCGAGCTGCGTCTTCGCCGTCTTCTCGCGCTGCAGCGCCGCGTTCAGCTCCGCCTGCGCCTGGTCGACGAGGTTCTTCGGCGTGCGCCGGTCGATGCTCACCAGGAGCTTGCCCGCCTCAACCGTGTCGCCGATCTCGGCGTTCAGCGCGAGGATTTCACCCGAGGCCTTCGACTTCACTTCGACGTCCGCAACCGGCTCGATCGTCCCGGAGGCCTCGACCGTCACCCTGAGGTCGCCACGCGTCACCTTCGCGGACTCGTAGCGCGGCCCCGTCGCCTCCCGCCCGCCGCAGGCGGCAGCCAGGAAGGCGCACGCGGCCAGGGCGGCGAGGTTACGCAGCGGCATCGGCACCCCCGTCGTTCGGCGCATCACTCACGACGAGACCGTCGCGGAGCACGATGGTTCGCCCCGCACGCGCCGCCACGGCGTGCTCGTGGGTCACCAGCACCAGCGTGTTGCCGGCGCGGTGCAGCTCGTCGAACAGCGCGAGTATCTCGCTGCCGGTCGCGCTGTCGAGGTTGCCGGTCGGCTCGTCGGCGAGCAGCAGCTTCGGCGCGGTGACGAGCGCGCGGGCGACGGCCACGCGCTGCCGCTGGCCGCCTGACAGCTCGGTCGGCCTGTGGCCGGCGCGCTCCGAGAGGCCGACCTGGGCGAGTGCCTCGCGCGCGCGTCGATGGCGCTCCGCGCCGGGCACGCCGGCGTAGACGAGCGGCATCTCGACGTTGGCGAGCGCGCTCTGTCGCGGCAGCAGCGCGAAGGCCTGGAACACGAAGCCGATCTCGCGGTTGCGGACCCGGGACAGCTCGAGGTCCGAGAGCGACGACACGAGCTGCCCGCCGAGCCAGTAGCGGCCGGCATCGGGCGTGTCGAGGCAGCCGAGCAGGTTCATGAGCGTCGACTTGCCGCAACCGGATGGCCCCATGATCGCGACGTACTCGCCGCGCCGCACGACGAGGTCGACGCCGCGCAGCGCGTGGATGATCGCCTCGCCCATCGCGTAGTGCCGGCCGAGTCCCTCGGTGCGGATGATTTCCATGCCGCCGGCTCAGCCGCCGCGCTTCTTCGCCTCGGCCTCCACCACGCGGTTGATCCGCCACTGCTGGGCGATGGAGAGCACCGTGTTCGTGAGCCAGTACAGGACCAGGCCCGACGGGAACCACATGAACATGAAGGTCATGACGACCGGCATGAAGGCGAAGACCTTCGCCTGCACCGGGTCCGGAGGCGCCGGGTTCAGCTTGAACTGCAGGAACATCGCTCCGCCCATCAGGAGCGGCAGGATGAAATACGGGTCACGCGACGACAGGTCCTGGATCCAGCCCATGTAGGGCGCCTGGCGCATCTCGACACTCTCGAGCAGCACCCAGTAGAACGCGAGGAAGAACGGGATCTGCACCAGCATCGGCAGGCAGCCGGCCACCGGGTTGATCTTCTCGCGCTTGTAGAGCTCCATCATGGCGCGCGCCTGCGCCTCGCGGTCGTCCTTGTAGCGTTCCTGCACGGCCTTGAGCCGCGGCGCGACGGTCTTCATCTTCGCCATCGAGCGGCCGCTCGTCTCGGCGAGCTTGTAGAACACGAGCTTGATCAGGAAGGTGACGATGATGATCGTCCAGCCCCAGTTGCCGATGTACTCGTAGATCTTCGACAGCAGCCAGAACAGCGGTTGCGCGAGGATCGTCAACATCCCGTAATCGGCGGTGAGTTCGAGCTTCGGGCCGGCTTGCTTTAGCTGTTCCTGCAGCTTCGGCCCCACGAACAGTGTCTCGGAGAACTCCAGGCTCCCGCCGGCCGGCACCACGTGCGCGGGGCCGATCGCGCGCAGCAGGTAATCCATGTCCTCGACGCGCAGCTCGAACTGGTAGGCCTGGCCCGCGGGCGGTACGACGGCCGCGACGAAGTGGTGCTGCATCGCCGCGATCCACCCGCCGGTCACGGCGCGAGAGAGCGCGGCGTCGTCCTCGTCCTCGATGTCGAGCTTCTGGTACTTCGCGCCGTCGTAGTAGGCGGGACCCCGGAATGCATAGGTCTCCGGGTCCCACATGGACCGCTTGTTGCCGACCGAGTGGCGCAGCAGTTGCGCATACGAGGCGAGTTTCAGCGGTTGCGGCCCCGCGTTCTCGACCCGGTACCGCAAGCCCACGTGGTAGGAGCCGCGGCGCAACACGAAGGTTTTTGTGACGGTGAGCCCGGTGCCGTCGCTCCAGGTCAGCGGCACCTCCAGCGTGTCGCTGCCTTCCTCCAGGCGGAACTCGGCGCCCGGCGCCGTGAAAGTCGCCAGGTGGTTGGGCTCGGCGCGTCCTGCCTCCCCGCTCGTCAGGCCTGACTGGAACAGGAACTGCGTCGCTGGCGAGTCGAGATTGAACAGGCGGACGGGCGTCTTCTTCGGGTCGTCCTTGTGCTGCGGGTACTGCCGGATGTCGGCGCGAATCAACTCGCCGCCGACCAGGCTGAGGTCGAGGTCCAGCACGTCCGTCAGGATGCGGACCTTGCCGGCGGCGGCAATGGACCCCGCAATCGTTTCGGGCGCCGCCGGTGCCGCTGTCGCCGCCGGCGCGTCGCCCGCGAGCGTCGGCAACTGCGCCGATAACCCGTCCTGCGGGTTTGCCGTGCCGGCCGCCGGCGCACTTGTCGGCGCCGCTGCGGCCGGGCGCGTGGCGGGTCCGTAGTCCTTCATCCAGGCGTCGAAGTTGAGCCAGCCCAGGAACAGGAGCGCCACCCAGAGCAGGATGCGCGGGTTCATCGGCGAAGCCCCTTTTCCGGCACCGGATCGAAGCCTGACGCGGCCCAGGGATGGCAACGCAATATGCGGGCGAGCGCGAGCCGCCAGCCGCGCCAGGGCCCATGAACCTCGATTGCCTCGAGCGCGTACGTCGAACAGCTCGGGTGATACCGGCACTGCCTTCCGATGAAGGGACTCAGTGTCCAGCGATAGAGATGGATCGGCGCTGACGCGAGCTTCTTCATCCACCCTTCCCCATGGCCTGCCAGTGCCGGGCGAGGCTTTCGAATACGGCGCCGTTCGTCGCGGCCGCCGCCGCGGCCCGCGCCGTCACGAGAATGTCCACGGCCGGCATTTCCTGTCGATGCATGCGGAATGATTCGCGGATCAGGCGGCGGATGCGGTTGCGCTGGACGGCGTTGCCCGCCACACGGATGCCCACCGCCATCCCCAGGCGCGCTTCGCCGGTTTCATTGCCCGCAGACTGGACGACGAACAAGGCATCGGCATGACGGTTGCGCCCCCGCCGCGCGCGTTCGAACTCGGCGACGGTGTGAAGTTTCTGGCCGGCCCGCAGCCCGAGACGCCGGGACGTAGGACACTCGTCAGCGGCGTTCGGTCACAGCGAGGCGCTTGCGGCCCTTCGCCCGACGGCGCTTCAGGACCTGGCGGCCCTTCTTCGTGGCCATGCGAGCGCGAAAACCGTGCGTGCGCTTGCGCTTGATCTTGCTCGGCTGGTACGTGCGCTTCGTGGCCATGATCACAAACCTTTGAAATTAAAGGGGCAACAGACGCTGCAAAGGGCGGCAAGGTTACGGAGTGGCTGCAGGACTGTCAACCGCGCAAGGCTGTGGATAACTCTGGCGCGGGCCGCATCACCGCCGTAGACTCCACCCCGTTCCAGGCACGACAACAACACGCGGGGCATGCTCTTGCAGGGCACGTTGTGGCATCACTGTCTCAGGCAACTCGAGGGCGAGGTCCCCGAGCAGCAGTTCAACACCTGGGTCCGCCCGCTGCAGGCCGTCGAGCGCGACGGCGAACTGCAATTGCTGGCACCCAATCGCTTCGTCGTCAGCTGGATCGAGCAGAATCTCTTCGGGCGCATCGAAGAACTCGTGCGCCACGCCGGCCATGGCGAGGGTTCCCGCGTCCGTCTCGACGTCGGCTCGCGCTCCGCGTCGATCGCGAGCGAGCCTGAACCGCAAAATACCCGTGTTTCCGCTGGCAAGCCGCGCGATGTGCAGCTCATAGGCAGCCGATTCAACCCGGATTTCACGTTCGCGAGCTTCGTCGAAGGCAAGAGCAACCAGCTCGCCCGGGCGGCCGCGATCCAGGTCGGCGAGAACCCGGGCCGCGCCTACAACCCGCTCTTCATCTATGGCGGCGTCGGCCTCGGCAAGACGCACCTCATGCACGCGGTCGCGAACCTCATGCGCGAGCGCAACCCCGCAGCACGCATCGCCTACGTGCACAGCGAGCGTTTCGTCAGCGACATGGTGCGCGCGCTGCAGCACAACACGATCGCGGAGTTCAAGCAGACGTACCGAACGCTCGACGCGCTCCTCATCGACGACATCCAGTTCTTCGCCGGCAAGAACCAGTCACAGGAGGAGTTCTTCCACACGTTCAACGCGCTGCTCGAAGGCCAGCAGCAGATCATCCTGTCCTGCGACCGCTACCCCAAGGAAGTCACCGGCCTCGAGGAGCGCCTGAAATCGCGTTTCGGCTGGGGTCTTACGGTCGCGATCGAACCGCCGGAGCTCGAGACGTCCGTCGCGATCCTGATGGCGAAAGCCCAGGCCGCGGGCGGCGACCTGCCGGAAGAAGTTGCATTCTTCGTGGCGAAGCGGATCCGGTCCAATGTCCGAGAACTCGAGGGAGCGCTTCGGCGCGTGCTCGCCACGTCCCGTTTTACGGGACGCCCGGTCACGCTCGAGTTGGCCCGCGAAGCCCTCAAGGACCTGCTGGCCGCGCAAGAGCGCCTCGTGACGATCGAGAACATCCAGAAAACGGTCGCGGAATACTACAAGATCCGCCTCGCGGAGCTTCTGTCCAAGCGCCGCAGCCGCTCGATCGCGCGGCCGCGCCAGGTTGCCATGGCACTGGCCCGGGAACTCACGAACCATAGTCTTCCGGAGATTGGCGACGCCTTCGGCGGCCGCGATCATACGACCGTGATGCACGCCTGCGAGCGGGTGAAAGACCTGCGCGAGATCGAGCGCCGCGCCAACGAGGATTATCTCAACCTCTTGCGAATCCTGACCAGCTGATGTGGATAATGTGTGGGGGAATGTGCAGGCTTTTTCCCTCCACAGCGCTTCCACAGGGGTAGCATAGGTACGCGCCAACCGGTCCTCCTGCTTGTACGTCACGCAAGCCGTTCATAGGCGTCGCTTTTTTACGCTTTTCCACGGAAAATGCGCCGCTCTGTAACTACTACAGTCATCAATACAAGATGATTCCTGCAAGATCCGAACTCAGCTCAACGCTTCCGGGTGCACCGATGAAATTCAGCGCCGAACGCGAAAGCCTGCTTGCAGCCCTTCAATCCGTCATTGGCGTCGTGGAGCGACGGCAGACGATGCCGATCCTCGCCAACCTGCTGTTGGTCACGAGTGGCGGAAAGCTTGCGGTGACCGCCACGGACCTGGAGGTCGAGCTCGTTGCGAGCGCGGACATCAAGCCCGGCGTGGACGGTCGCATAACGCTGCCTGGGCGAAAGTTGCTCGATATCTGCAGGTCGTTGCCGGATGACGCGACGCTCTCGCTGACACAAGACGGGGACCGCATGACCGTCAAAGCGGGCAAGAGTCGCTTTGTGCTGGCGACGTTGCCAGCGGCCGATTTTCCCGTGATCGATGAGCTTCAACAGCAGCAGAAATTCAGCCTGTCGCAAGCCGATTTGCGTCGCTTGCTGGACAAGACCCATTTTTCGATGGCGCAACAGGATGTGCGTTATTACCTGAACGGCATGTTGCTGGAAACGGACGGGAAAATGTTGCGAACAGTCGCGACCGACGGCCATCGTCTGGCATTGTGCGAAATTGATCTTCCGGGTAAGGCGACGGGGCAGCAAGTCATCGTGCCGCGCAAGGGTGTCCTGGAATTGCAGCGGTTACTGGGTACCGAAGGGGATGCCGAAATCACGATCGGCAGCAATCACATTAGGGCGCAGATCAGCGACGTTCGCTTCACTTCCAAGCTGATTGACGGAAGATTCCCGGAATATAGCCGCGTCATCCCGAGTGCGCCACCCCGCTCCATCGTTGCCGACCGCGAAATCCTACGAGCCGCGTTACAGCGTACCTCGATCCTGGCGAACGAGAAGTACCGTGGCATTCGCCTGGCGCTCAAGAAGAACCAATTGACACTGCAGGCGCATAACCCGGAGCAGGAAGAGGCGGAGGAACAAGTAGAGGTTAATTACCGCGGCGACGACCTCGAAGTAGGTTTCAACGTCGGCTATCTGCTGGATGCGATCGCCGCCATCGATAGCAGCGAAGTAGAACTCGGCGTGACCGACGGCAATTCGAGCTGTCTCGTGCGGTCGCCGGGCACCTCGAGCGCTCGCTACGTCGTGATGCCGATGCGCCTGTAAGGCCGGAATGCCCCTCGGCACTTTTCGCGCCGAGCGCTTTCGTTGCCTGGCCCATGTCGAGCTCGAGCTCGACCTCAACGCCAATCTTTTCGTCGGGCCGAATGGTTCAGGTAAGACCAGTCTCCTGGAAGCCGCATTTTTCCTGAGCCGCGGGCGTTCGTTTCGAAGTCGGCGACGGGAAGCCCTGATTGCCTTCGGGGCCGATGATTTCCTGCTGGCCGGTCAGGCGCTCGGGTCGGTAGGCCCCGTCTCGCTTGGCGTGCGTGGGGGTCGTGGCACGACCGAATGGCACGTTGCCAATGCTCCTGTCGCGGGCGTTGCCGATACCGCGGAGCAGTTTCCCGCTCAGATCATCGACCCCGATGTTCATAAGCTCCTGGAGGAAGGCCCGGGGCGACGTCGCCGATTTCTCGACTGGGGCGTGTTCCACGTGGAACACCAATTCCTTCCCAACTGGCGGCGCTACTACCAGGCGCTGCGGCAGCGCAACGCGGCGCTTAAACAGGACGCGGACGACAGCGCCCTCGCCGCCTGGGAGCAAGAATTGGGCGCCAGCGGCGAAATCCTTGCTGCCCAGCGGCAAGCCTATCTCGAGCGCCTGGTTGCGCCGTTGGCTGGTATGGGGATCGCGCTGTTGGGTGCGCCGATGCGGTTGGTACATCACCGCGGTTGGCATGCCGACGTCAGTCTGCCGGAGGCGCTCGTTCAGGATCGCCGACGCGATCGCCGGTATCGCGCCACACAATCGGGACCGCATCGCGGAGACGTCGTTGTCCAGCTCGAGGACCGCGCGGCCAAGGACCACGTGTCGCGCGGGCAACAAAAGCTGGTGGCCGCGGGCTTGATGCTGGCGCAGCTGGAAGTCCAGGAAGCGGAAAAGCCGGGTCGGGCGGCGCTGTTGCTTGACGACCCGGCTGCAGAACTAGATGGCGACAATCTAGCGCGACTCATGGCCCTCGTGCGTCAGGCGTCTGCCCAACTGTGGGTGACGTCACTCAAGCCTGAGATTGCTGAGCACCTGACCACGCATCGGGTGTTCCACGTGGAACATGGTGCTATTAACAAATTTTAGACGCACGATACTGCCATTATTGGCGATGATCGTGACATTTAGCTGCATGATGGCCGCACAGTAAGCGCGAAAACTGCCATTCGGGATGTTTGCCTTCGGGTGCGCTGGCGAAAACCGGGTTTAGCGCGAAACCCGCGGAGGACGAAAGCCGCGCATGCAAACACGCGCAGTCACCCCCATGCCGCGCCGCTAAACTGAGCCGGTTTTTTGCCGCACGCCCGCCCCAGGATCACGACGATGCGAATTCTCCGACCGCTTGCACTTTGCGTCGCACTTTCAGCGAGCGCGCTCCTGCTCCCAGGTTGCGACCGTGCCGCGAATGGGCCGGGCGATGCAGCAAACGCCAAAGCATCGAACCCGGCGCTCGGCGCGCGTTGGCAGTACCCGCGCGAGCGCGAGGTCGATGGTCGCAAGGTGATCGTCTATGCGCCGCAGATCCGCACCTGGGACCAGTTCAAGCATTTCACCGCGCAAGTCGCGGTCGAGTTCGCCGCCGCGGAAGAAGGTGCGCGCTACGCGGTCATCGACCTCTCCGGCGACACGGTGCTCGATCGCGACGCGCGGCTCGTGAGCGTGGCGCAGCCGAAAGTCGATCGCGTGACTTTTTCGGGCGGCAAGGCTTCGGACGAGCACGAAAACCGCATCCGCACCGCGGTCGAGAGCGAGCCGCTCGAGATCCCGCTCGACGTGTTCCTGTACTACCTCGCGGATGGCGTGCTGGAATCGCCGCCGCCCGCCGGCTTCAACGACCGGGCGCCGCCGATTTTCGTCGTGGAGTCTCCGGCTTTCCTGCTGTTCGTCAACGGCAAGGCATTCACGAGCGCGATCGGCGATGGCGGCCTCGAGCTCATCGGTAACGCGAATATCCCGGTGTTCCGCGACACGAAGAGCGGCACGTACTACCTCCTCACCGGCGACCACCGCTATTCGGCCACGAAGCTCGCGGGCCCCTGGGGCACGGTCGCCGAGCTGCCTTCGGCGTTCCGCAAGATTCCCGCGCGCGGCGAATTTGCCTCACTCGCGGCAGTGGCCGCGGCGGCGCCGAAAGCAGGCGCGGCGCCGGCGGTGATCACGAGCTTCGAGCCGGCGGAAATAGTCGTGCTCGACGGCAAGCCGCAGAGCCGTGCAATCGCCGGCACCGACGGGCTCGAGTCGATCGTCAACACCGAGAGCCCGTTGTTCCGGCTCGACGACACGTATTACCTGCTGGCTTCAGGCCGCTGGTTCTCGACCCGTGATCTCGCGCGCGGCCCGTGGAAGTTCGCGATGCCGCTGCCGGACGCGTTTGCGCGGATTCCGGAGCAGGGCGACGACGCCGACATCCGCGCCTCGGTGCCGGGCACGCTGGAAGCACGTCGCGCCGTGCTCGAAGCCGAATTGCCGCAGACCAGGACAGTGAAGGCGGGATCCGCGCCCGGCGTGACCGTACAGTACGCGGGCGGCGAGGCGAAGTTCGAGCCGATCCCGGAAACGCAGGTTGCGCGCGCGGTCAACACCGGCAACGACATCATCCAGTACGGCGACAAGTACTACCTCGTGTACGAAGGCATGTGGTACGTGGCGGACAAGCCGACCGGGCCGTGGGCCGCCACCGCGGACGTGCCTGCGGCGGTGTACGAAATCCCGCCGAGTTCGCCGTCCTACCCGGTTACGCAGGTGATCGTGCAGACGACGGGCGACGGTGACGTCGAGTCGAGCTACGACGGCGCCTACGCGGCCGGCATGTTCATCGGCTTCGGCGTCGCGTACTACGGCACCGGCTGGTATTACCCGCCGTACTACTACGGCGGCTATTACTACCCGTACTACCCGAGCTACGGCCACGGCAGCTGGTACAACCCGAACACCGGCGGCTTCGGCTCGCGCTCGGTCTGGTACGGCCCATACGGCGGCTACACGTACAACCAGGGCTACAACCCGAAGACGGGCCGCGCCGGTTACGTCGAAACCGCCTGGGACGGCGACGAATGGGCGAGCTCGGGCGCGACGTACAATCCGCGCACCGGCATCTCGACGGAAACCGATCGCCACTACAGCGAAGACTCCAACAAGATGAAGATGGAGCGCACCGTCGAAGGGCCCGGCGGCCGCGAGATGGACGTCAAGAAGACGACCGACTTCGACACCGGCGCGCGCACGACGGAGCGCAAGACCAGCGCAGGCGGGAAATCGGAAGTGACGCGCCAGCGCCAGGCGGGCGGCGGCTACACGACGGATGGCTCGTTCGAGACCGCAGGCGGCAAGAGCGGCACGATTTCAGGCGAACACAAGGGCGGGCAGGGCTCGACGACGATCACCGGCGAGGGCGGAGCGAGTGCGACGACGAGCCGCGAGCGCCTGGACGGCGGCGGCGTGAAGCGCGAAGGCGAGTTCACGGGCCAGGGCGGACAGAGCGTTTCGACGGACACCGTCCGCAAGGGTGACCGCAGCGCCACGAAAGCCGAAGGCTCCGGCGGCGGCAGCGCCGTTTCCGTGGGCAATGACGGCAATCGAACGACGATCGCAGAAAGCGGCAGCGGCGACATCTACGCCGGCCACGACGGCAACGTATACCGCAAGACGGACGACGGCTGGCAGAAGCACGACGGCGGCGGCTGGTCAGACGTCGACGTCCCGGACCGGCCGGACAACGGCAATCGGCCCGGAGCAGGGGACGGAGGCATGTCGCGCGACCCGCTCGATGCGGCCCGCACCGAACGTTCCGGGGGCTCGGAAACTCAGCGCTACGGCGGCTCCGGAAGCCTCGAGTCGCGCGACAGCCGAGACGCTTACGGCGGCGGGAATCGCGGCGCCGGCGGAACCCCGACGCGCCCGGCGACGTCCAACCACCAGCAGCTCAACCGCGACGCCGCGGCGCGGCAGGGCGGTTTCGAGAATTACGATCGCAGGTCTTCTGCACAGCGGTCGATGGGCGGAATGAGTCGCGGCGCGCGCCCGCGGCGCAGATAGGACAACGAGGTGACGTGATGAAACACACGAGTATCCGCGGCCTTTGCGCCGCGCTCTGCCTGGTGGCCTTCACGGCGATGGCCGCGGATTCGGGCAGCTGGGATGGGCTGGTGCAGGTGAAGCCGAAACGGCTCGACGCCGTCTTCCTGCTGCCGGGCGCCGACTTCCGCGTCTACAGTAAGATCATGATGGACCCGGTCGAGGTCGCCTTCGAGAAGAACTGGCTGCGCGACTACAACCGCGAGGCGAGCACGCTGTCGCAACGGCTGACGGACGAGGACGTCCAGAAAATGTTGCAGGCAGCGCGCGAGGGGTTCACGGAGATTTTTACGGAGGCGTACCGCGAAGCCGGGATGGAGCTCGTCACCGCGCCGGGCCCGGACGTGCTGCGGCTGCGGCCCGGCGTCGTCGACCTGTTCGTCACTGCCCCGGACACTTCGATGTCGAGCCCCGGACGCTCTCGCACCTACACGGTTGAAGCCGGTCACGCGACGCTGTTCCTCGAAGCACGTGATTCGGTGACCGGCGCGTTGCTGGGCCGCGCGCTCGACAAGCGCGAGACGCGCAACTCCGGCTTCGCGCAGGTGGCAAACCGCGTCACCAACACCGCCGACTTCCGCCAACTGTTCAAGCAGTGGGCGGGCATCAGCGTGAAGGGCTTCGAGGAATTGCGGGCACATTCGCCGGTTCCGGCGGACCTGCAGCCCGGCCAGAAACTTCAGGACTGAGGGGATGTCGATGACCATCCGGAAAAACGGACTTCTTCCGACCAGCCTGGGCGCGTTAGCTCTCACGCTTGCGGGCGTGCCGGCGCACGGGGAGAGCGCCGACCTTGACTGGATCGCGTCCGTCTACCTGTGGGGCGCCAGCATCACGGTTGATGCCGGGGACCGCAGCCTGGATGCAAGCTTCAGCGACATCATCGACAAGCTCGAGATGGGTTTCATGGGCCGCGTCGAAACTCAGGGAGATACGCTCGGCGGATTCGTGGACCTCGTCTACCTGTCGGTTGGGGACGAAGGCACGATCGGTCCTGCGAGCGCTCGCGGCAACCTCGACATGTCGCTCATGGATGTCGCGGCGGTCTGGAGCCCCGGCTCGGAGCGGTTCACCGGCACGGAGGTCTACGGTGGCTTCCGTCACCTTGGCGTCGACTTCGACCTGCGCGCAACCCTCGCACCGCCGCCCGCGGAACCGCTGCGCACCGGCATCGACACCAGCTATACCGACTTCCTGCTGGGCGCGCGCTACGTGGCGCCGCTCAACGACCAATGGCGCCTGGTGGTGAGCGCCGACTTCTCGGCGGGTGACACGGAAGGCACCTGGAGCCTTGCCGGTTATGGCGTCTACCGCAACGGGCCGCACCGCTTCTTTGCCGGTTACCGGCACCTGGAAGCGGAGGTTGAAGCGAGCAATGGGCGGAGCGTGGACCAGACCATCACCGGCCCGGCGGTCGGCTACGGTTTCGCCTTCTGAGACGAGGTCCAGGAGACTCGGCAAGCAACTGAAAAACAAGCAAAAAGCCCGATTTTTCTGGTAGAATTTCGGGCTTATGCAGACCGGCTCCGGGACCCCTCCCACCGACACCTACGACTCCACCAAAATCAAGGTGTTGAAGGGCCTCGAAGCGGTCCGCAAGCGCCCCGGCATGTACATCGGCGACACCGATGACGGCACCGGGCTGCACCACATGGTTTTCGAGGTGGTCGACAACTCGATCGACGAGGCACTCGCTGGTCACTGCGACCGCATCGTCGTGACCATCCACGCGGACGAGTCGGTGACGGTCACCGACAACGGCCGCGGCGTCCCGACCGACATCCACAAGGAAGAGAACCGCTCGGCGGCCGAGGTCATCATGACCGTGCTGCACGCCGGCGGTAAGTTCGACGACAACTCGTACAAGGTCTCCGGCGGCCTGCACGGCGTCGGCGTGTCGGTGGTCAACGCGCTGTCCGGCTCCCTGACGCTGACGATCGCGCGCGACGGCAAGCTGCATCGGCAGCAGTACCGGATGGGCGAGCCCCAGGGCCCGCTCAGCGTCGTCGGCACGACGACGGAGCGGGGCACGACCATCCGTTTCAAGCCCAGCAACACGATCTTCACGAACACGACCTTTTCCTACGACTGGCTCGCCAAGCGCCTGCGGGAGCTCTCGTTCCTGAACTCCGGGGTTCGCATCGAGCTGATCGACGAGCGCGAGGACAAGAGCGACGTGTTCCAGCACGAGGGCGGCGTCTCGGCTTTCGTGCAGTACCTGAACCGCAGCCGCACGGCGATCCACCCGAACATCTTCTATTTCCAGAGCCAGGAAGGCCCGGTTTCGGTCGAGGTGGCCGCGCAGTGGAACGACTCCTACCAGGAGTCGATGTACTGCTACACGAACAACATCCCGCAGAAGGACGGCGGTACCCACCTCGCGGGCTTCCGTGCCGCCCTGACGCGCAAGATCAACGAGTTCATCGAGAAGGAAGGCCTCGCCAGGCGCGAGAACGTCCAGCTCACGGGTGACGATGCGCGCGAGGGCATGACGGCGATCCTCTCGATCAAGATGCCTGACCCGAAATTCTCCTCGCAGACCAAGGACAAGCTGGTTTCCTCCGAGGTGAAAGGCGTGGTCGAGTCGACGGTCGCCCAGAAGCTCGGCGAATTCCTGCTCGAGCGGCCGGCGGATGCCAAGGGCATCTGCGTCAAGATCATCGACGCCGCCCGTGCGCGCGAGGCGGCGCGCAAGGCGCGCGAGATGACCCGCCGCAAGGGCGCGCTCGACTCCTCCGGCCTGCCCGGCAAGCTGGCGGACTGCCAGGAGAAGGACCCCGCCAAGTCGGAGATTTTCCTGGTCGAGGGCGAATCCGCAGGCGGTTCGGCGAAACAGGGGCGCGACCGGCGCACCCAGGCGGTGCTGCCACTCAAGGGCAAGATCCTGAACGTCGAGAAGGCCCGCTTCGACAAGATGCTGTCGTCCCAGGAGGTCGTGACGCTCATCAGCGCGCTCGGGACCGGCATCGGTCGCGACGATTTCGACATCGAGAAACTGCGTTATCACCGCATCTGCCTAATGACCGATGCGGATGTCGACGGAAGCCATATCCGCACGCTGCTGCTGACCTTCTTCTACCGCCAGATGCCCGAGCTGATCGAGCGCGGGCACATCTACATCGCCCAGCCGCCGCTGTTCAAGATCAAGCGCGGCAAGCAGGAGACGTACGTGAAGGACGAGGCGGAGCTCGATCAGCTGCTGCTGACGAGCGCCCTCGACAATGCGGCGTTGTTTGTCACCCCGGAGGCCCCGCCGCTCGCGGGCTCTGCGCTCGAGATGCTCGCCCGCCAGTACATGGAAGTGAAGGCGATCATCAGTCGTTGGTCGCGCCGCTATGACCGGCGCCTCCTGGAGCAGCTGCTCGCGATGCGGCCGGTGGGCGAGCAGCAGTTTGCCGACGCCGCCTGGCTGGAGGGCTGGGTCCGCGAGCTGGAAGCCCGGCTGAACGCCGACGGCAGCCTCGTGCACCACTACGAGCTCACCGTGCGCCGCAACGAGGCCGGGGAAGCGGAGCGCGTGGACGTCGCGCGCACCGAGCACGGCGTGACCGCCGTGAAGCACTTGCAGCCGGAGTTCTTCGAGTCCGCCGAGTACGGCCGGATTGCCGAGCTCGGCACGACGCTCACCGACTTCATCGGCGCCGGCGCGTTCGTGACGCGCGGGGGCGAGCGCCAGGAGATCACGGGTTTCCCCGATGCCATCGGCTGGCTGCTCGACCAGGCCCGCAAGGGGCAGGCCATCCAGCGTTACAAGGGACTCGGCGAGATGAACCCGGGGCAGCTCTGGGAGACGACGATCAACCCCGAGGTGCGGCGCCTGCTGCAGGTGCGCATCGAGGACGCGGTTGCCGCGGACGACATCTTCACGACGCTGATGGGCGACGCCGTCGAGCCGCGGCGCGAGTTCATCGAGAAGAACGCGCTGTACGTGACAAACCTGGACGTCTGAAGACCCGATCCACTCTCGGTCCCAACGACCGTAGATGGTTCAGGGGGTCAGGCAAAGACCGGATGCTGTTAGACATCTGGAATCGTGGCGAATCTCGCGTATCGCGGGTTCTGCGCTTCGCTCCCATGGCTTTTGCGGTCGCTTACCCGCTACTGGCACATGGCGCGAGCGTCCTCAAGAGCCCAGGCCTGACCCTGGCCAGCGTCGTAATACTCGCGAGCGCGATCCTTTTTAGACCCCTCACCGAACGCCGGCCTGTGGCCTGGCTGGTCCTGCCTTTCGTCGCGACCTCGATCATCGGGCTATGGCGTCTCGACGCCGTATCGCTGGTGCTGTTCCTGCCACCCGTGCTGTTGAATGTGTTTCTCGCCTGGCTGTTCGGGCACACGCTCGCGCGGAACAGCACTCCCCTGATCGAGCGCATGGTGCGCCTGCTGCAACCACCGGGCGTGCCGGCAGAGCCGGCCGTCATCCGATACGCCGGGCGCCTGACTCGGGCGTGGACCGCAATGTTCGTATTGCTGGCCGGCGTGAACCTGGGGCTCGCTGCCTGCGCAACACCGGGTGGCCTGCTCGATTCGATCGGGATACCAGCGCCACTGCCCGTCAGCCAAAGCGTCTGGTCATTGTTCGCCAATGTCCTGAACTACGTGATCGTCGCGGCGTTCTTCCTGCTGGAATACGCCTATCGGCGGCGGCGCTATCCGAACCGGCCTTACCGGAACCTGCCGGAGTTTCTGCGCCTCGCCGCGGCAGCGGGGCCTGCGCTCGCAGCCACATTCGCATCTCGGCCCGCCCCGGGAAACCAGGGGACCGAAGGTGTCGTGGACCAAGAGACGCTCGAGATCACGCTCGATGTGCCCACGCTTCATCCGGCGTTTGCGGGGCATTTCCCCGGGAGCCCGCTCCTGCCGGCAGTGGTATTGCTGGAGCAGGTGATCGAAGCGGCCGAACGACTGTACGGCGGGCCGCTCGCTGTCGTGGAATTGCCGCGAGCCAAGTTCGTGTCACCCCTGGTGCCCGGCGAAAGCGCCACAATCCGGCTCCGGCGCGAGCGTGAATTCCTGCACTTTGAGGTGCAACGTGGTGAGAATCGCGTCGCACAAGGGGTATTCCGGATCGGCGACAGCGGGTCGTCCGCATGAATGGCAACTGGATGCGACGGCCGGAAGGCGGCGGGCGCCTCCCCCTGCGCCTGCTCTGCGGTTTTGCGCTGGCATTCGGCCGCGCGCCATCGCGCGCCATCATCTGCTTCGTTGCGCTTTACTTCATGTTGCGCCGCAAGCCGGAACGCCGCGCTTCACGTCAATTCCTCGAGCGCGTACTTGGCAGGCCTGCGACCTCCTACGAGGTCTACAGGCACATACTCTGCTTCTCGCTGGTGACCCTGGATCGCATCTACCTGCTTCACGAAGGTACGCGGCGCTTCGCGATCGAGACCGTCGGGCTCGATGAGGTGCACGCCGTAATGGCGCTAAATCGCGGCGTCCTGCTCTTTGGCGCGCATTTCGGCAGCTACGAAGTCATGCGCGTCCTCAGCCTCCAACGGCCGGACCTGGAATTTCGGGCCGTCATCGATCTGGAGCAGGCTCCCGCGATGTCGCAGCTTCTGGGAAGCCTGAATCCGGAGCTCGCGGCGACGGTCATCAACGCGCGTCACGCCGGACCGGCGGTTGCGCTTGCGATCAAGGACGCGCTCGATCAGCGGGCGGCCGTTACCTTGCTGGCAGATCGCGTACGTCCCGGTGGACGGACCATCGAAGCGCAGTTCCTGGGTGCCCGTGCGCCATTTCCGTCAGCGCCCTGGGAGATCGCCGCTGCGCTCGGCGCGCCGGTCGTTCTGTGTTTTGGCGTCTACCAGGGAGGCAATCGATATCATCTGCATTTCGAGATCGTGACGGAGAAAATATTGCGAGAGCGCGCGGGCGGGCCTGCGATCACCGGGTGGGTGCAGTCATTCGCCGACAAGCTGGCCGACCGCGCGACGAACACGCCGTACAACTGGTTCAATTTCTATGATTTCTGGGCGGGCTAGTGCCACGCTGCTGTCGTTGGCCCTGGCTGCGCCGGCCGCGTGGCCGCAGGCCCGCGATATCGACGCATTCCTGGCGTCGCTCGCCCGAGAGCCGCCGCAGTCGATCTCGTTCACGGAAGTCCATTCTTCGAAGCTGCTCGAGCAGGAACTTGTCGTGCGCGGCACGCTCGAATATTCCGGGGCCGGCAAGCTGTCCAGGGTGGTGGCGGAGCCATTTGCGGAACGCACCGACATCGACGGCGACAGCGTTCGCATTCACCGCGCAAATCGGCCCGTTCGCCAGTTCTCGCTCAAACGCACGCCGGAACTCAGCGGACTGCTGACGGGCTTCCTGGCAATCCTGGCCGGGGATCGGGCAGCGCTCGGGCGCGAGTTCGAACTGTCGCTCGTTGACAATGCGGCTGGCTGGCAACTGACATTGAGGCCGAGAAACGTCCGCGTCCAGGCGCGAATCGCGGTCATCCGCGTGCGCGGTGTCGGCAACACACCCGACTGTATCGTCACCGTTTCCCGGGACGGCGGCGCGGCAACGGAACTCCTGGTCGGCAACACGGCACGCGAAGCCGACACCACCGAGCTGCGCAGGATTCGTTGCGCCGAATTGCCGTGACGGGCGCGAACCTCAGGGGCAGGTTTCTCGTCCTGTGGCTGCTGGCGCTTGCACTGCTTTACGCATATGTCGCCTCGACACTTCGGCTGAGCAGCGACTTGAGACTTTTCCTGCCCAGTCCGGCAACTCCGGAACAGGCCTTGGTACTGGAAGGTATCGGGGAGGGCCCGGCATCCCAATTGCTGCTGATCGCGCTCGCCGGAGCGGACCCGTCGACGCTTGCGGCGACGTCGCACGCAATCGTCGAACGCCTTGGTGGCAATGCGGCATTTCGCCGGATCGACAATGGCTCGATGGGTGCGATTCCGGAAATCGTGACGCGCTATCGTTATCTGCTGTCGCCCGCAATGGATAGCCGGCCGCTCGACGCCGCGGCCTTGAGGGTTGCGCTCCTCGATCGGTTGCAGGATCTCGCGTCGCCTGCCGCGCCATTGCTGGAGCCCCTGATTTCGTCGGACCCGACGCTCGAAATCCTTTCGATCGCCGAGGCCTGGGTACCCGGCAAGGGGCCAAGGAGCATCGAAGGGGCGTGGTTCGATTCGACAGGCCGGCGCGCGCTGCTGGTGGCGCACACCAGGGCAGCCGGGTTTGATCCTGACGGCCAGCAAGAGGCGTATGACGCGCTCCAGTCTGCGTTCCGGGAGTTGTCTGCCGGTACAGGCGTCCACACGACGGTCAGCGGACCGGGACGGTTTTCAGCGCTGATGAAGGAGCGCACGCAGCGGGACGCGGGCGTGCTTGGATCGGTCGCGACCGCAGCCCTGCTACTGCTCCTGTTCCTTGCCTATCGTAGGCCAAGGATCCTGTTGCTGGCGGCGTTGCCGCTGGCATCAGCCGCGCTCGCCGGTCTCGCCTGCGTCAGCCTCCTGTACGGTGAAGTGCACGGTATCACCCTGGCGTTTGGCTTCACGCTCATCGGCGTGGCGCAGGACTATCCGATACACCTGTTCAGCCACCAGCGTCACGGACTCGACCCGTTGGTGAATGCGCGTGCGCTATGGCCGACGCTTGCGACCGGAGTCGCGAGCACTTGCGTTGCCTACCTGGCCTTCCTCGGATCGGGAGTGATCGGGCTCGCGCAGCTGGCAGTGTTCACGATCGGGGGACTGGCGGTCGCGGGCCTCACCACACGCTACCTGTTGCCGCGCGTTGCGGGCGAGGCATTCGACGACACCGCACAGTCGGCACGTCTCGATGCAGCCAGCCCCTGGTTGTCGTTGCCGGTGCTGGGGCCGCGGCTATACGCGGGCGCCGCGGCCGTCTCCCTGATATCCATTGGCCTGGCGCCCGGTTCATTCTGGGAAGACGATCTGGGCACTCTGACGCCGGTTCCGCACGCCATGCTGGCAGCAGACGAGTCCCTGCGACGCGAACTCGGCGCGCCTGACCTGCGGCACCTCGCCGCGATCACGGCCGATACCGCCGAGCACGCGCTTGAACAGCTCGAAGCCATCACGCCCAGTCTCGAGAAGCTGGTCGCGGCGAACGCCCTGGAGGGATTCAACCATGCTGCGCGCTACCTGCCGTCGGCCGCGCGGCAGCGGCAGCGGCAGAAAAGCCTGCCCGCGACCACTGCCCTTGCGGCAGCTCTCGCGATTGCGCAGGAAGGGCTCCCATTCCGAACTGATGCCTTTGCGCCTTTTCAGGCGGACGTTGCGCGCTCGAGAGAACTCACACCGCTCGAATACGGCGGAATTGGCGGGAGTGCAATTGGCGTCTTGCTGGAGGACCTGTTGCACGAACGGCAAGGCGGTTACGCGGCGCTCGTGGCGTTCTCCGGGGTGCGGGACGCCGGGCTGCTCGACCAGTGGGCGGAGTCAGCGGGCGAAGGCGTGGTGTTGATCGACCTGAAGCGCGAGTCCACAGCGCTCGCGGCCCGACAACGCCACCGTATCGTGTTGTGCCTCGCAATCGCGGCCTTGCTGCTGACGGCGGTCGTGCGGGTCAGCCTGCGCAGCTGGCGACGGGCCGCCAGGGTGCTGGCGCCCATGGCGCTGTCCACGCTCTGCATCATCGCGGCATTGCGCGGCGCTGGGCAGTCGCTCGATCTGTTCCACCTGATCTCGCTGGTGCTGGCGGCCGGGCTCGGCCTCGACTACGCGCTCTTCTTCGAGCGCGCCGGGACAAACCATGAAGACCGCCTGCGCACGCTGCATGGCGTCCTGGTCTGCGCGTCGTCGACGCTCCTTGTCTTCGCCTTGCTGTCCCTTTCATCCATTCCCGTGCTGCGCTCGATCGGCGTCACTGTCGCACTGGGCGTGCTGTTCAATTTCCTGCTGGCGCTTGCGCTGCCGCGTGAGGAACAGGGGCATGCACGCGCCTGACGACATCCGAAGCCTGATCCCGCATTCGGGCAGCATGTGTCTGCTCGAGCGCATCGTGAGCTGGAACGAGCGTGGCATGAAGCTGGCAACGAGCACCCACGCGTCTCCGACAAACCCGTTGCGAAGCCACGGCAGGCTGCGCGCGATCCACCTTTGCGAATACGGCGCTCAGGCAATGGCCGTTCACGGCGGCCTGTACGCGCGCTTGCGGGGCGAGACCCCGATACAGGGGCTGCTCGTGTCCCTGCGTGACGTCGTGCTGACCCCGGGGACGGTGGAGGGGCTCGACGGCGAACTGACGATTGAAGTAGAGCGGCTGCAAGGCGGCATGCTCGGCATCCAGTACACGTTCCGCGTCAGCCATCGCGACGTCGAGCTCGTGCGCGGCCGCGCGGCCGTGATCGGCAAAGCGGACGAATCGCGAGTCGCGGGTTAAGCCGCAGCGAACAACATCGAGCTGCCGCCGCGGGCAGGGGAGACCGGCAGCAATGCCCTCACCGCGGCATCATCGAGCCCCGGGCACTCCGTACAGGCGCGCTCGACGATTTCTGCCGCGAGTTCGGCGAGCTGCGTGGTCGTACTGCGGATGCGATCCTGAAATCCTTCATCGTCCAGCCGATCGCGCAGCCCGCGATTCAGCTCCGAGAACCAGCCCAGGCTCGCCTGGTCCAGCATCAAGGGCGGGTTGTCGCGGCGCGAGTGATCCGACCACTGGCGCATGAAGGGCTGCATCACGGCATTCATCGCCATGGCGCCGGTCAATTCGCGACGAAGCGCCGTGAGCGTCGCGAGATCCGTGAGTTTCCGCTGGAAGAAGAGCTGGCACAGCACGCCCCAGTAATAGGTGTAGTCCCAGAGGACCTTCACCGGCAGTACGCGGGGATTCCCGAATATCCCGTACTGGTCCGTGTAGATCGTCAACATGCTCTCGTAAAAGGTCTTGAAAAGTTGTTCGTATATGCGCGCACGTGGTCCGCTGGGCTCGCCGTCCAGTTCGCGCGCGATGAGGTCGGTGATGTAGGTGTTGCTGATCGCGATGAAGTCGCCGCCCGGGGAGTAAAAAGGATCCAGGAAAAGACCGGCCTCGCCGGTGATCGCCCAGCGGTCACCGGAAAAGACCTGGCGGCAGCCATAGGAGAATCGCCTGAAGGCGATGAAATCCTGGAGCAGGTTTCGCCTCGTCTCCACCTCACGTGCGACCCGCGGCTGGTACTTGTGCAACCAGGCCAGGGAGCGCTCGAAACTGTTGATTGTCTCGAACGGATGATATTTCTCCGCCGCGACGATACCGATGGAGTGTGACCCCGAAGACAGTGGTATGAGCCAGACCCAGTAGCCTTCGCCGACCATGTGATTCGTCGACAACCAGCGCGCGCGCGGATCGCACTGGTTGCGCCATGCCTCGTCGTTCGACCAGTCGTCCACTGGCAGTCGCGCGGCAATCCTGAACCATGCAGCATTGCAATCGTGGGAATTGGCTTCGGCAAGGGCGAATTTGCGCTTCAGCAGCCCTGGGCGGCCCGTAGCATCGATCAGCCAGCGCGCGGACAGGGCTTCCCGCCCGGACGTTTCCCGACTGTACGTGACATGGTGCGGCTCGTTGCCCTTGCTGGTCGCGATTTCCCGCACCGTGCAGCCGTCGATGAACTGTATGCCAAGTCCTGCGGCGTGCCTGGCCAGGTAGTTCTCGAGCACGCCGCGATCGATCTGGTAGCTTGGAGTCGTGAGATACCGGCTGGCGCCGAGTTCGGTGACCCCGTCGATGTCGTCGCGGCCTTCGGAAAAGAAGAAGCGAAAGCCGAACTTCTTCAGCTGGCACTTCGTCATGTGATTTTCAAGACCGAGCACCGTGTCGAAGTAGTTTGCGGCGATCTCGACCGACGACTCTCCGACCTTGTGCGCCGCCAGCGGCACCGGGTGAGGCAGTTTCTCGAGGACGGCAATGCGGACCTGCGGCAGGCGTTGCCGGAGTTGCAGGGAAAGGGAAAGTCCGGCGAGCCCGCCGCCCATGATCAGGATGTCTGTGTGATGGACATTGCTCACGTCGCAACTTCCCGGGCGGTCTGCACGCGGATATCGAGCAAGGAGGCGGGACCGAGGGCGAGGGTCGCCTGGCCACCGCCGCGCGCGAGCAGCTCGAAAAGCGGCAGGCAGGAAGCCATGGCGTTGTCCTGCACGAGACCCGAATTGGCGCGGTCCGGGCGCGTTGCTTCGTCCCCGGATCCAGGACGGATGGACCAGCGCAGCTGCGCAACGCTCTGCGCCGACCGGTCGCGGGCGAGCACCAGACCGACCCCCAGCAGACCGCGGCTCAACGCAACCTGGCTGAGCGGCCCGCAGGACTCGATGTCGTAGGCTACGTAAAGTACGGGACTTCCGTCGCTTGCGACCTGCATGATCGCCTCCAGTAAACCGACGGTGAACGAATGGTCGTGGACACTCACCGTCGTGTACGGCGCATGGCAGCCGGTTGCGATGCACCAGTAACCCGCAGCCGCATTGTGCACCGAGTTGTGGAACCTGGTGGGAGACGTCAGCAGTGGCGTCCGAACCAGGACTTCGCACAGGTAATCGGTGATCGCGAGGTCTGCATGCGTGGTCGCGAAGACGCTTGATAATCGTGTGGGATCGATCGCCGCGGCCGCGCAGGCACGGGCTGCGACTTCGACGGCAAGCGCGACGGAGTCCGGAGCCCGGCGACGCTCCGCAGGCGGCAGCAGCTCGGCTACCGGCCTTCGCGACGCGGTGGCAGGGGGTTCAGCCTTGCCTGCCAGCACTGCGGCGGCGACGTCCCAGCCGGGCAGCCTGGAAGCCCACATCGAGATGCCCTCGATGGAAACTGCCTGCCACGGTCCGGAGGTCATGCGGATCGTTCGGCGCCGAATGCCAGCACGCAGTTGCTGCCGCCGAACCCGAATGACAGCGACAGTGCAACCGGGCGCGCCAGCCGCGCGTTGTGGATGCGCAGCTGTGGCCCACAGGCCGGGTCCAGTTCGCGCGCGTTGAGATTGCCGGGCGCCAGTTCATCGGCCATTGCAAGCAGGCTGATGGAGGCCTCGAGGAATCCCGCCGCACCCAACGCGTGCCCGGTCCAGCCTTTCGTCGAACTGGCGTGGGTCGTGGCCGGAAAGAGATCCGCAATCACGCGCGCTTCAACCTCGTCGTTCCGGGCGCTCGCAGTGCCATGCAAGTTGATGTACCCGACATCGACCGGAACCAGCCCGGCGCGCGCGAGGGCATCGTGGATGGCAAGCCGTGCACCGAGACCATCGGGATGCGGCGTGGACATGTGGTGGGCATCGCTCGACTCACCGTAGCCGAGCAGCCAGGGACCGCCTCCATCGCGTTCGAGCAGCGCGAACCCGCCGGCTTCGCCAATGCTGATGCCGCGGCGGTTGACGTCGAATGGGCGACAGGGTTCGGCTGAGACAAGTTCGAGTGAATTGAAACCGAACAGGACGCTGCCGCAAAGGGTGTCCACGCCGCCGACTACGGCAGCGTCGGCGATTCCGCAGCGGATCATGCGTTCCGCCTGCGCAAAAACCTTGGCGCTGGAGGAACAAGCGGTGGTAACCGTTGCGCAAACACCGGTCAGGCCGAGCGCATGCTGGGCGAACTGGCCGAGCGAATGCGCGGTGTGGACCATCAAGCTGCTGAGCCGGGCCGGCAACCGGCCGTCTGGCGTCAAGTGCCGGTAAGCCTCCTCGGTAGCACCTATGCTGGATGTCGAAGTCCCGAGCAGGAGCGCGATTCGCGAAGGCCCGTAGCGGGCCCGCGCCCCGGAAACGGCGTCGAGGAAATCGTCCTGTTGCATGGCAAGCCAGGCGAGCCGGTTGTTGCGGCAGTCCCATTGCCCGAATTCGCCGGGCAATGGGCTCGTCTCAAGACCGTCGACGCGGCCTATCCACGTGTCGAGCGGCGCTTCCGTGAAGTCATTCGGGCGCAGTCCGGAGCGTCCTGACCGCAGTGCATCGAGTTGCGACGAGCGCCCGAGCCCGAGGGCGGAACTTGCCGTCCAGGCGGTGATGGCAAGCGGCGCAATCCGATCGGCGACGGATCGCAACTCAGCCGGCATCACGCCAACCGCTGGGTCTCGACGTGCGCTGCGAGCGCCCGCAAAGATGCAAAAATGCGTCGGTTCTCTTCGTCGTCGGCGCGAAGCTGCACGCCGTAGCGCTTGGAGATCTCGAGTGCAATCTCGAGTGCGTCGATCGAATCGAGGCCGAGTCCATCACCGAACAATGGCGCCTCCGGGTCGACGTCAGAGGGCCGGACGTCTTCAAGGTTTACCGCGGCAACGATCAGCTCCGCGAGCGCTAATTCCGCGGGCGTCTGTACTGAGTGCATCTTCCTGGCCCGTCAGGCCACCTCGTTGGCATCGGCGCGCGCAATCATATCGCGTGGCTTCCCGATACGGCTAGAATCATGCCGGGCGAATCTCCGCCCATGTCCCCGGACGGGCGTGGCGGTCGATGTGACGGACTGTGACGTGCTGGTGATCGGCGGTGGACCGGCCGGAAGTACTGCCGCCGCATTCCTCGCGCGCCGGGGTCGCTCGGTCATGATGCTCGAGCGTGACCGCCATCCACGCTTTCACATCGGCGAGTCGCTTCTGCCGGCGAATGTGCCGATTCTCGAACGTCTCGGCGTTCTCGAGGCGGTACGCAAGATCGGCGTCCTGAAGCTCGGCGCGGATTTTCCCACCGCGGATGGCCGTGGCTTCAATGTCTTTCGCTTCAGCCGGGCGCTGGGGACGACACCGGCGTTTGCCTTCCAGGTGAAGCGCGAGGAATTCGACCAGCTCCTCTTCACGCATGCAGCTGCGCAGGGAGTGGACGCGCGCGACAACGTGAAGGTGCGCGAAATCGAGTTCACTCCGAGTGGAGTTACCGCACAAGCTCAACTGCCGGATGGGGCGACGTTGGGCGTGCGTGCCCGCTATTTGATTGACGCGACGGGGCGCGACGCGTTCCTCGGAGGCCGTCTCCGGCTTCGGCGCAAGCATCCCCGGCATCAGAGCGCCGCGTTGTTTGCGCATTTTCGGGGTGTCGTGCCGCGTGACGGAGGCGATGCCGGCAACATCAGCATCTATTCGCACGACAATGGCTGGGCCTGGATGATCCCGCTTCGCGACGGTGTATTCAGCGTCGGAGTCGTCGCCGACCCTCGACTCCTGAAGAGCCGCCGCGAGTCACCCGTGGATTTTCTCATGAAGATCCTGAACGAGATACCTGGAGCCAGGGAGCGCATGGCGGGCGCCGGAATGATCGGCAACCTGCATGTCACCGGAAATTACTCGTATCTCTGCAAGAGACTCACCGGCCCGCGGTGGATTATGGCGGGCGACGCCGGCGCTTTCGTGGATCCCATCTTTTCTACGGGCGTGTACCTGGCCATGCGGTCGGCGGAGCGCGCCGCGCAGGTCGTTGATCGAGTGCTCGAGGAGCCCGCTGTCGAGCGGAGGCTGCAGCGCTCCTATGAACGGGAGGCTTGGGCGGGTCTGCGCTCTCTCTCGTGGTTCATCGAGCGGTTCAATGCGCCCGCGACGCGATGGCTGTTTGCCAATCCGCGAAATTCACTCGGGATGGAACAAGCCATGATCTCGATGCTCGCGGGCGACGTCTTCGGCGCGCCGATGATCGGGCGCCGCCTCGCGACCTTCAAGGTGCTCTACTACCTGTTGTCACTGCGGCACCTTCCGCAGACGCTCGCTTACCAGCGCAGGCGTCGTTTGCGGCTCGCCGCCGATTTCTCGGGTGGTACGACACGACAGGATCCGGCCTGAAATGGCAATTGCGGAGAACGCGATCGCCGGTCCGCGCGTCGAGTTCCTGCGCAGCAACCTGCCTACGCTCGATGACGACGTGATGGCGGCTCTGGTCTACGGTGCCGCACCGCCGCGCACGGAAGACCCGCGTGTGGTCCATGTCGGGTTCGCGACTGCGGACTCCGCGCCGGCCGTCGAGATATGGCGCGCCCCCGGACGAGTGACGACCGGGAGTTCCGGCAACATCCGCTTTTCCCGGCATGGCGATTACCTGTTCGGAAGCCTCCAGCTTCTGGAGCAGGAACATGGCGGCTTGCAGGGGGCGGCTGAAGCCGCGTATCGAGGGCTGATGGAGTTTCAGCAGCGCCAGCCGCAACGTCACTTGCTTCGCGTCTGGAATCACCTCCACGCGATCAATGAGGGAGACGGCGACCTCGAGCGGTACAGGCAGTTCTGCGTCGGACGTTCACGCGGGCTCGGAGACATGAAGCGTGAGCACCTGCCCGCGGGCACGGCGGTGGGCCGACGCGACCGGGCGGGCCTGCTGCAGGTTTGCTGGCTGGCCGGCAGGCAACCGGGTCGCCCGGTCGGGAATCCACGCCAGATGCACGCTTATGAATACCCGCGCCAATATGGGCCGACGCCACCCAGCTTCTCGCGCGCGATGCTGCTTCCAAACGGCGAACTGATAGTCTCCGGGACCGCGAGCATCGTCGGGCACGAATCGCTGCACGGCGGCAATCTCGAGGCACAGCTCGATGAAACTCTTGCCAACCTGCGCGAGCTGTGCCGCACCGGCGACCGAATTGCCGAACATGCCCCGCGTGTGGATAGCAACGATGCAGCGGTCGCCGTCAAGGTTTACCTGCGCCGCGGGAACGTCGTTCCGGTGGAGAGGATCCTCTCCACGCTCAAGGGAACGAAGAACGTGCTGATGCTCGAGGCCGATATCTGCCGAAAGGAACTGCTGGTCGAGATCGAGTGCACCTGGGCCTGACGCAAGGCACCGCTCAACCGCGGCGCGTCCCGCGGAGCAGCGCAGCCATGTCTTCCATGGGCAACTTGCCCATCTGGTTGCGCGGGAGTTCAGGTATGACGACGAGTGGACGCGGCAGGAATGCAGCATCGACTTGCGGCCGGAAACGTCCCAACACTTCGCGCGAAGAAAGTCCGGGGGCCACGACCAGCGCGGCGCAGCGCCGCACGCCGCCACCCTCCCTTGGCGGCTGAAACACGATTGCATCCCGCACGCCGGGAAGGCTCGCCAGGCGCCGCGAAAGGTCGGAGAGTGATGCGCGCTTGCCGGCTACCTCGACCAGGTCACCGTGACGGCCGATGACGACAAAGGACTGGTCGGCGCGCACTTCGATGACGTCCTGAAGCAACTGGTGGCGCGCCAGCCAGGGAGCACGCACGATCGTGCCACCTTCCGCCGGCTCCAGGCTGATCCCCGGATATGGCCGCCAGCCGTCCTCGAATGCGGTGCGGCGAGTGGCGATGACGCAGGTCTCGGTGGATCCGAACATCTCTACCAGTACCGCGCCGAAAGACTTCTCGATTTGCTGCGCAAGCTCTCTCTGAAGGGGAGCGGTGGCGGAAACGACCACGGCGATGCTCGGAAAAGCCACGCCCGAGTCGACGATCGATCGCAGATGAATCGGCGTACTGACGAGAATGCGTGGTGCCGGGACGTCCGCGAGTGCAGTGGCTATGTCGGCAGGCAGCAACGGCCGGCCACGATGAATGCCAAACCCGGCGAGCAGCGGCAGCAGCACGGATGTCTCGAGTCCATACATGTGTTGTGGCGGTACGGTCGCGACGATCCAGGGCTGTTGCGTGCGGCTGTCGCCGGAGATCGCGCCACGAATGGTCGCGGCATTCAGCGTAGTGGTGGCGCACAACCCGCTCCAGGACTTTTCATGAGATGCCGGCCTGCCCGTGCTTCCCGAGGTGTGACCTATCGCCGCAATGAAATCCGTGGGTGCATCGGCCCGCGAACTTGAGCTGGGAAAGCCATGGTCGGTGACCTTGGCGTCATCGAGGACATTGCAGCCCGGAAATGCGGCAATCGTCTCCGCAATGATGGATGCCGCATGTGACGATGGCAGCAATGTCGTGCTGCCGCGCAGGGCTGCGGCGGCAAATGCAACCAGGAACTGATAGCGGTCCTCGCATAGATTGAGGATTTTTTCAGCCGACGTGAGCGAATCGGCGAGCAGTGCGGAACTCTCGAGGAAGGCCAAGGTACTGACGAAGACGCCGTCGCCGCGTGCGAATGGAGCGTCGGGGTCGGGCGCGAGCCGCAAAGCCCGCTGCCGGGCTGAATCCCTCATGGCCTGGATCGACGCCCCGGCATCATGGGCATCAAACGTCGCGACTTCTCGGAGGAGCCGTCATTGAATCGCAGCTATCGCTACCGCCCCGTTGATATCCATGATCAAATTCGCGACCCACTGGTTGTACTTGCGGTGAATCGTATTCTCGGCGGCGTCGTACCGGAGCTCGGTGCTGTTGACGTATGTAACCGAAAAACTTTCGGTGTTGAATGAAATGAGCGCCTCGGCCATGTGCTTTCGCAAGTGCAACACAGCACGAATCTCGCCGGGCTTGGTTGCCTGGCACATCCAGCCACGTTGCGCGCAACCCGCAATGATCGCGCGCTGAATGCGCTCAATGGTTGGTTTCCCGTTCCCGGTCCAGCTGATTGGAAGGTCGGTTGGGTTCTTGATGGGCTCATCGCGACCAGCGGTGGCGGGTTGAGTCGCGAACGCCATGACAACGAGCAACAGGTAAGCAACCGTCGAGTTTTTCACTGTTCTGCTCCCAAGCCATCGGGAAGTCATGATCGAAGCTTTGCAGTCGTCGAGGAAGTGCCTGGGGCTACGTCGGGTCGTATCCAGTCGGGCCGCCGACTGCATCCTTGTAGTTGGTCTCCAGGTAATGATTGGCGAGGGCCACGATCCTGCTCAGCATGTCCTTGTCCTGCCCGCCAAAGGTCCAGGCGCCGCTCATCGCGGCTGCCCGCTGATAGAACTCCGGCTCGGCCAGCAGTTTTCCGCTTGGCTGCTCGACGATCCTGAACTTCATCACGACATAGGAATCGCCAGCAAATGCGCCAGCCCAGAACCGCGCCCCACCGCTGACGACCTTGAGTTTCTCGATCCGGGGTTCAATGAGGAGCGTCTGGCCGCGGGTGCCACCCGCCGCAGCCTTGTTCCACTGCTCGATGATCGGACTTGACTCCGCCAGCATGTGCTGCTGTATTTTCGCCTTGGCCTTCTCTTTGCCCTCGTCTCCTGCGTACGGCGGGCCCTTGGCGATCGGCGCCAACTCGTAGCTGTCGTAGCCTGCCAACGCATTCGCGGGAGGCGGGTTTTGCGGTTCCGCGATCGCCGCGGTGCTTGCCGCCAGCACGAGAATCGCGAGACTGAGTTTTTTCATCGCCAGCTCCCATCGCATTTTGTCGGGAGATCGGATTGTGTGGTCAATCTACGCTGCCGGGGCGGCGACCGATGTATTGGCCGTGTAACCGGCCAGTTGAGGGACCGACGACGGGAATCGTCAGCATGGTGCTCGCTAACGCCATCAACAGCAATGCAGTGAATGCCGCGCTCGTGATGACCTGCTTGTCGAGCAGGATGTTGGCGAAGATGATCATGATCAGGGCCTTGGTCTGGAGCAGCCATCCGACCACGAATGCCTCATTGGGCGCCCAGCCGAGTATGCGGCCGGCAATGCTGACGCCGATCAACTTGCCCGACACGGAGGCCAGCAGCAAGAGCGCCGCGGCACCGATCACCGCCCCGCTTCCCACTGCCCAGTTGGTACGCAAACCAGTACTGAGGAAGAAGACCGGCATCAGTACCAGCAGGACGTGGTGGCGCAGCTGATCCATCCGCGCGCGGTCGAACCACTGGTTGTCGATCACCGCCCCGGCAAGAAACGCTCCGACCATGAAATGCAGGCCCGCCCAATCGGCGGCAAAGCCGCACAAGGCCAACCATATCAGGCCGACGTACCAACGATCCCGTTCTGCCAGAACAGTCATCAGTCGACGGAACAACCACGCCGCGAACGCGAATACGCCGAGAAAACCAATCTGCAGCTCCACGCTCTTCCAGTCCATGAGGATCAGCGCCAGTACCGTCCAGATGGCAATGTCGTCCAGACTGGCATAGCGCAACACGCGCTGGCCCAGTTCCTGACGAAGGACGCCGAGCTGCTCCATGAACAGGATCAGGATTGGCAACGCGGTGACTGCGCAGGCCATGCCAACGCCCAACATGAATTGCCAGTTCAGCGCGTTTAGCCCCAGCCAGCCGTCGCGCCAGTGCAGCAGCACCATTGCAGCAGCACTGCCGAACAGCAACGGCATGGACAGTGCCAATCCGGCAGTGATTCCGCTGTCACGGCGAAATTTCCAGGCCTGGCCCAGATCGAGCTCGATGCCCGCGATCCAGACAAACAGCATCACCGCCCACCATGCGATTCCGTTGAGTGCCTGCGTTACTTGCGGGGTGAACACATGCTGGTATTGGTCGGGAAACGCCGCCCCCAGCATTCCCGGGCCCAGCAGGATGCCAGTGACGATCTGGACCACCACCAGCGGGGCGTAGCACCCGGTGCGTCCAAGTCGCCAGACCAGGTACGGGACGGCGAAGATCGCCACCATTGCGATCAGGAATGCCTCGACGGGCTCTAGTTCTGCAAGCACGCAGAGTCCCGATCACTCCCTGGGAACCAGCCGGCCGTCACCCGCCGTGCCCGAAAATCAGCGAGGTGTTGACGCCGCCGAATGCAAAGTTGTTGCTCATGGAAAACTCGACATCGATCTGGCGGCCCGCGCCGGTCAGGTAATCAAGATCACCACAGAGCGGATCGACATGGTCCAGATTGATCGTCGGCGCATGCCAGCCGTCTTTCATCATCTCGATCGTGAACCAAGCTTCGAGGGCTCCGCAGGCGCCGAGGGTATGGCCCAGGTAGCTCTTCTGTGAACTGATCGGCATGTGGGGGCCCAGCAAAGCGGAAGTGGCGCGGGTTTCGGCGATGTCGCCGTGTTCAGTGGCAGTCCCGTGGCCATTGACGTAGCCGATGGCGCTCGGTGCAAGACCCGCATCCTGTAGCGCAAGCTCCATCACGCGTCGCATGGTCATTTCCTCGGGGCGCGTGACGTGGGAGCCATCCGAGTTGCTGGCAAAGCCGACGACCTCCGCATGAATGCGGGCGCCGCGTGCTCGCGCGTGATCGCGTTCCTCGAGCACGAACATTGCTGCACCCTCGCCCACGACCAGCCCATCGCGGTCCCGGTCGTAGGGACGCGGTGTCTCCGAGGCCCGATCATTGCGGCGGCTGGTCGCGTACAGAAAATCGAAAGCGATGGCTTCGCTCGCACACAATTCCTCGGCACCCCCGGCGAGCATCAGAGATTGCTTGCCGCAGCGGATCGATTCGCAGGCGTATCCGATGCCCTGGCTTCCCGAGGTGCAGGCGCTCGAGGTGGGAATGATCCGGCCGGTCAGGCCGAAAAATATGCCGATGTTTGCGGCGGTCGTGTGCGGCATCATCCGCACGTACGAATTGGCGTTGAGACCGCCGGACTTGCCGGTTTGGAGCATCTCAACGAAGTTCCTGATATCCGGTGTGCTGCCGACCGAAGAGCCGCAGGCGACGCCCATGCGGCCGTCCTTGATCGAGGGGTCATTCGCGAACCCCGCATCGGAGAGCGCGAATTCGCTTGCGCGGACTGCCAATTGCGATACACGACCCATGCTGCGCAGCTGTTTTCGATTCCAATGCGCTGGCGGCAGGAAACCGTCGATTGGTGCCGCCAGTCGGGTATTGAGGTCGGTCAGCGAGTCCCATTCCGGCATGTAGCGAACCGCATTACGGCCGGCGCGCAGGCCCGTACTGATCTCAGGCCAACCCGTGCCCAGGGCGGTAATACCACCTACGCCCGTAATGACCACCCGCCTCATCAACACAACCCGCCGTTGACCGAGATCACCTGGCGCGTGATGTAGGCGGCGTCCGCAGACATGAGGAATCGCACGACTGCAGCGACTTCTTCCGGTCGACCCGCCCGACCTGCCGGTACCATCTCCAGGATTTTTTCGATGGGTGTTTCAGGGTTGACCATGTCGGTCAAAATGAGCCCAGGCGCGACGCAGTTAACCGTGATCGTGCGACTCGCGAGTTCGACTGCGAGCGCCTTGGTGGCGCCAATGATCCCGGCCTTGGAGGCGCTGTAATTGACCTGGCCGCGATTGCCGATGATGCCTGCCACGGAGGACAGCGTGACGATTCTCCCCGGGCCCCGGCGCCGCACCATCGGCATGATCACGGGCTGCAGCACGTTGTAGAACGAATCGAGGTTCGTCCGGATGACCGTGTCCCAGGCCGAAGCAGAAAGCGCGGGAAATGCGCCGTCGGAGGCAATGCCGGCGTTGCAGACGACACCGTAATAGGCGCCGTGCGCGGCAATGTCGGCTTCGAGCGCCAGCGCGGCGGCGGAACGATCGGCCACGTCGAACGTGAGCAGGCGGGCTTGTCTGCCCAGTTTCCGGATCTCCGATGCGAGCTCGAGACCTTGGTCGTGACTCGACCGGCAGTGAACGATCAGGTCATATCCATCACGAGCGAGGGTCAGGGCTATGGCGCGGCCTATGCCGCGGCTCGAACCCGTAACCAGCACCTGCCCGCTCATGCTTGGCGTTCCTGGTCTGGAATTGTCGCGAGGCTGGCCTCGATCTGCCGGACAAATGGGCCCGGGGACACGAACTGGAGCTCGCCGGTCACCCTTTCGATCGCCACTTGCACGGTGCGCGCGCGCGCGACTCGCCTGCGGGTTTTTGCGTCGGTTATCAGGTAGTTGATGGCGAGTCGGTTCTGCCACTCGACGAGCGACGCGGCAACGTCGAGTCGGTCGCCGAATCTCGCGGCACGGACATAGCGGACGTGCGTCTCGATGATCGGCCAGAGATAACCGGACCCGACCATCGTTTCATAACCGTAGCCAAGGCGGTCCATCAGCGCCCAGCGGGCGTTCTCGAAGTATTTGAGATAGTGACCGTGCCAGACGACTGCCATCATGTCGACGTCGTGAAACGGGACAACGACTTCAATCGTCTGCGAGCAGAGGCCAAGTTTTCGCATTTGGATGGCTTCAGGGCTCAGGTATTCAGATGCGCCAGTCTGCGAGCCACCAAGCGCGGCGAACGCCGGAGCATGCCGAAGAACAACGCCGCATGGACTCGAGTGATCAGCGCGTTATCGAGCCACAACCGAAAATGCGAGATGCCGCCTGGTGGATAGGAAATCGGGGTATCGAGCCAGCGCATCGGCAGGCCACTCCAGTGCAAGCGCACCAGGATCTCGATGTCAAAGTCCATCCTGAAGCCAAGACGCTCCGGCCGGAGCAGCATGGTGACAGGTCGCAGCGGGTAGATCCGGAATCCGCACATTGCGTCCGGGATATCGAGTGACAAGGTGTTGACCCACACCCAGAAACGCGTCAATTTTCGCCAGAAGAGGCGCGAGCGGGGCGTGTCGTGACCAAAAACCGGGCGACCGCAAATGACCGCCTCCGGATGGGAGCGGGATTCCGCAAGAAAGCGCGGGATATCCGCCAGGGAATGCTGGCCATCGGCGTCGATCTGCAGGGCATGGCTAAATCCCCGGCAATCGGCGGCCAGCAGCCCCGCTTGCACGGCGGCGCCCTTGCCCTGGTTCGTCGGGAGACGCAGCACCCGGATTGCCGGGTCTGTCGCGGCCAGCGTGTCGAGCTGGCGCGCGCAGTTCACTCCGGAGCCGTCGTCGACGAGCAGACAGGCGAGCCCGTGTGAACGGATGGCTGAAGTAACAAGCCCGACGGTGTCGCCATGCTCGTAAACGGGGATTACGGCGCAAACCTCAGTCACGACCGGGCGTCTCCAGGCATTGGCCGCTCAGGAGTTCAGGTCTCGTTGAGGAGTTGGTGAATGGTATCAACCAGGTCGGAGACCGTGCGGACTGACCGGAAGCGATCGGAATCGATCTTGCGGCCGGTCTGACGGCGCAGGCGTTCCATCAGGTCAATCGCATCGATGCTGTCGATCTCAAGTTCGTCATAGAGCCGCGCAGCGGGCGTAATGCGCTCGGGATCGAGCTCGAAAAGCTCGACCAGGGTTGCACGCAGCTCGCTGAAAATTGCATCCCTGTCGTGCATATGCCGGTATCCAGGCCTCGTTTGGGCCGTTTGTGCCGGCATTCTAGTTCCCCGAGCCCTCGGCCGCATATGTCGCTACAAGTTGCTTGTTCAACGCGCGCGAGGCGATCGGCAATGGCCCGCTGCGAAATGCCGCCGGGTCGATATCGCGACCGACCCGTAGGGCAAAGTGCGCCCGCGGAACCGGGAGTTGGTACCAGGGCATGAACTTGGTCAGGCTCGGCGGCTCGACGGAAATGAACACCGGCGTCACGATGCGAGCGGCCCTCAACGCGACGCTTGCCGCACCCCGGTGGAAGTGCATGGCCCGATGCGGGACGGTGCGTGTGCCCTCAGGAAACATGATCAGACAGTCCCCCGCGGAAAGGACTGCCGCGGCGCGTTCGACCATCAAGTCGGTCGGCGCGTTTGGCACATAGCCGGCAGCGCTTACACTCATCGACATGGCCGGATTTCGCCATGCTTCGCGCTTGACCACGCAGCAGGCATCGCGCGTGAATGCGATCAGCAACACGATATCGATGAGCGACGGGTGATTGGCGACGATAAGCTGCCCCGGCTTTCCCAGGCGATCTGCCCCAGCGAATGAGAAGCTGATCGCGCCGGAATGGTGCATGAATCCGGCGAAGAAACGAAATGCGAGCTGGATCATTCTGCGAACCCGCTTGCGACGCGTTGCCTGGCTTCCAGGCACGACGAGCAGCAGCGGCACGACCACTAGCCCGAGCAGCGTTCCACCCAGGCCGAAAAGCAGGAAACTCAGCCCCGTGGTCACCAACCGTACGTAATATAGATCGCGAAACGGCCTGGCGGCGGTGCGGACAGGGGGCACCATCATGGGTCGCGATTTAAGCATGGTGATCATGGGCGAACAATCGAACGGCAGCGCCAGTTGCGCGGCGCAGTTGTGGCTCACGACATCGGGGAGCGGAATTGACGCCGCGGGCAACCCCGGGCCGCGAAACATGCGGCGTGCGCTTGAACGAACTGCAAGCCTGACGCTGCTCGCGAGGGCCGGCGCACCCGCAATGCCGCGGCGCAGCCTGTCGCATTCGAACGGATGCGCTGCGATCGCCGTTGCACCGGCAGGTTGCCGGGCCGGTATCGATATCGAGGTCACGAAAGCCAGGGATGTGCACGGAATCGCGGAGTTTGCATTTGCATCAGGCGAAGCGCAGGAACTCCGGTGGCTCGGCGAGGCAGCCGCGACCGCGCACTTCTATGTCCTCTGGACGCTAAAGGAAGCATTTGCCAAGGCGCTCGGCATGCCCTTGCTGGTTGCGACTCGCGAATGTGTTTTTGAACGCTGCGCGGGGACTCTTGCGGCAAGCGTCCCGTCGAGCATGCCATGGCAAGCCATCGTGTTCGCGCCGAGGCCCGCGCTCACACTGGCGGCGGTGATTGTCTACCCGGGTGAGGGCACGACAGATGGCTGGAATTGTCAGGAATGGCCCGGGTCAGCAGCAGGCGTGTGGCCGTGCCTGGCGTCCTTCAACGGGGGCGGCGAAAGGTCGTAAAATCAACAGAAATTCAATTACTTGAAATACCCGATGCACGGCATACGCCACTGATCAATACCCGGGCAGTCGTCCAGCTCGCGGATGCCCTCAGCCCCTCATCGTCACCTTGATCCAGGCCTGAACCTCCGCGTTGAGTTCGCGCGGGTCGAGCCGCGGCGCGAGTTCATCGAGAAGAACGCGCGGTACGTCGTCAAGCTGGACGTCCGGTCCCCGTTTTTTCGACGCGGTTCTCGCGTGTTTCCCTCGAAATGCGACTTAAGCTACCGGGGCAGTCGCCCTTGGCCGCTATGGTGGCGGCCTGGAAACCCCCTGTTTCAGGCTTAACGGAGTCGTGAACATGAAATTCGCAAGGATCGTGAGCCCGCTTTTCGTGTGCGCCGGACTCGGCCTCGCCGGCTCGGCCCACGCCGAGGGCTGGTATGCCGTGGTGTTCGGCGGCGAAGCGAGCGCCGATGGCCTCAACCAGAGCGAGCTCGACGCAGGCCTCGTGGGCGCCGGGTTCAACCTGCAGTCGTCCTCGCTCGACGACAGTGACACCGGCTTCGGCGCGACGCTCGGCTACCAGGTGAACGAGCACTTCGCCACCGAGCTGTCCTACGTCGACCTCGGCGAGTCGTCGTACCAGGCGAGCAACGAACAGGCGAACCCCGCCAACGAGTCCGTCACGCTGGACACGTCGGCCGCCGGCCCGGTCCTGTCCTTCCTCGGCATCCTGCCGGTCAGCTCGCGCTTCGACGTCTACGGCCGCGCCGGCCTCGCGCTGATGGTCGTGGACGGAGAAGTGTCAGCCACGGTCGGCGACGTGACCGACCGGGACAGCGCCTCGACGACACGCTCGAACGTGATGCTGGGCGGCGGCGCGCAGTACAGCTTCAATGACCGGTTCGGCGTCCGGCTCGAGTGGGACCACTACTTCGACGTCGGCAGCGAAGACATCACGGGCGAGAGCGACATCGACCTGTTCGCGATCGGCCTGCGCTACAACTTCCGCTGACCGCGAAAGCTCAAGGAAGCGCGCCCGAAAAGGCGCGCATCTTTTTCTCGATCCAGTCCTGGACTTCCGCATTGAGCTGGCGCGGATCGCGCCCGGCCGCGTCGATGGCAGGGCCAATCACCACGCGCACGACACCCGGCTTCTTGACCAGTCCGCGGCGCGGCCAGTAGTCACCCGCATTGTGCGCGACCGGCACGAGTTTCACGCCCGCCTGGGAGGCGAGCAGCGCGCCTGACATGCCGTACTTGCGGGTTTCGCCCGGGGCCATGCGCGTGCCCTCCGGAAAGACCAGCACCCAGATGCCGGCGGCGAGCCGGTCGCGCCCCTGGTCCAGGACCTGGTTGACCGCGCGGTGGCCGGCACCGCGATCGATCGCGATGCATTTCATCAGCCAGGACGCCCAGCCGACCAGCGGGATCCACAGGATCTCGCGCTTCAGTACCCAGGCCTGCGGCGGGAATACGACCATCTGCGCCATCGTTTCCCAGGTCGAAGTGTGCTTCCACATCGAGACGTGCGCGCCTTCGCGCGGGATGTGCTCGCGTCCCTCGACGGTCCAGTCGAGGCCGCAGAGCACCGACGCGAGGTGCATGTTCGTGCGTGCCCAGCCGCGTGCGAGGCCGTAGCGCAGGCGAAACGGGAGCCAGCCGAGCAGGACGATGATGAGGCCGAACAGGAGCGAATCGAGGAACAGGATCGTCGTGTAGACCAGCGACAGGACCCACTGGACAGCCGGGATCTTGCGCCATGCGGGGATGGGTTCAGGCATCCGGTAATCGCGGGTTTCAGCCCGGCAGACGCGACAGGTTGGCGATGTGCAGGAACAGGCGCTGAAGCGCGGTGAGGAGCGCGAGCCGGTTCGCGCGCACGCGCAGGTCGTCGGTCATCACCATGACCTGGTCGAAGAAAGCGTCCACGGAAGGCCGCAGCGACGCGAGGCGCGTGAGCGCATCCGAGTACCGCCGCGCCGTCACGAGCGGCTCGACGTCGAGCCGGAGCGCCTCCACGTCGGTCGCGAGCCGGCGCTCCGCGGCGTCCGACAGGAGGCCGGGATCGACGCGCGGGCTCGGCTGCTCGCCGGCCTTCTTGAGGATGTTCGCAATGCGCTTGTTGGCAGCCGTGAGCCCCGCGGCATCGGGCAGTGCGAGGAATCCCGCAAGCGCGCGCAGCCGGTGGTCGAAGTCGAGCGGGGACGCGGGCCGGGTGTCGAGCACCGCGTCGAACATCTCCGTGGTCACGCCGCCGCCCGCCTCGAGGTACCACACGCGAAGGCGCTCCATCATGTAGCCATAGATCTCCTCCGCGAGGCCGGCGGAGGGGTCAGACCCCTTGACGTGAACCGTCAAGGGGTCTGACCCCTTCGAGAGCCGCATGATATCGGCGGCCACCGAGTCGAGGGCCGAGCGGATCAGCTCCCGGAGATCGAGCGCGATGCCGGTCTCGATCAGGATGCGCAGCACGCCGATGGCGGCCCGGCGCAGGCCATACGGGTCCTTGGTGCCGGTCGGTTTCTGGCCGATCGCGAAGATGCCGACCAGGGTGTCGAGCTTGTCGGCGACCGCCAGTGCGAGGCCGGCACCGGAGGTGGGCAAGGCATCGCCGGCAAAACGCGGCAGGTACTGCTCGGCAATGGCGGCGGCGACCTCCCCCGGCTCGCCGTCGTGGCGGGCGTAGTAGCCGCCCATGACGCCCTGCAACTCCGGGAACTCCCCCACCATGGCCGTCAGCAGGTCGCACTTCGCGAGCTCGGCCGCGCGCTGGGCAGCCGTCGCGTCGAACCCGGCAACCCGGGCGATCTGGCCGGCGAGCGCCGTGACGCGGGCGGTCTTGTCCGCGAGCGAACCGAGCTGCGCCTGGAAGGTGACGGCTTCCTGCGCCGCGCGCCTCGCGGCCAGGCTGGTCTTGCGGTCGGACGTGTAGAAAAAAGCGGCGTCGGCGAGCCGCGGTCGGACCACGCGCTCATTGCCGGCGCGAACCTGCGCCGGGTCCTTGCTCTCGAGGTTGGCAACGGCGACGAATCGGGGCATCAGCGCCCCGTCGGGACCGCGCACCGGAAAATACCGCTGATGGTCCTGCATCGTCGCGATCAGCACTTCGGGCGGCAGCTCGAGGAAGCGCGGCTCGAAACCGCCGACCAGCGGCACCGGCCACTCGGTCAGGGCAGCCACTTCGTCGAGCACCGCGGGGTCGACGAGGGCGGAGCCGCCTTCCTGCTCTGCGGCTGCGACGACCGTTGCGCGGATGCGGGCGCGTCGTGACTCGAAATCGGCGCGCACGAAGCCCTTCTCGAGTGCCGCGAGGTAGCCGCCCGGGGAGCGTAGCGCGATGGGCTTTCGGGCATGGAAGCGGTGGCCGCGCGTCATGCGTCCGGCAGCGATGCCGAGGATCTCGCAAGGCACGACGTCGTTGCCGTGCAGCATGACGACCCAGTGCACGGGCCGCACGAACTCCACATCCCCGTCGCCCCAGCGCATGCGCCGCGCGACCGGGAGCTGGTCAAGCGCCCCGATCACGACGTCAGGCAGCAGTTTCGCGGCCGACTCGCCGGGGCGCGTCGTCCGGCAGAACAGGAATTCGCCCTTGTTATCGGAAATCCTCGTCAGCGCCTCGACGCTGACACCGCAAGACTGGGCGAAGGCGGTCGCGGCGCGGGTCGGCTTGCCGGCAGCGTCGAAGGAGACGGACACAGGGGGGCCGCGCCGCTCGACGCGCTGCTCCGGCTGCCGATCGAGGAGTTTCTGCACGCCGACCGCGAGGCGCCGCGGCGTGTACCAGGCGTCAGTCGCTCCGTGCGACAGCCCCGCCGCCCCGAGGCCGGCGACGATGCCTTTGCGGAACGCCTCGCCGAGGGCAGGAAGACTCTTGGGCGGCATTTCTTCGGCGCCAATCTCGACCAGGAAGTCGTGGCGGTTCATGGGCGCGGCTTCAGCATCGGAAAACCTTGCGCCTCGCGGCTGGCGTAGTAAGCAGCGGCGACGCCGCGTGCGAGGGTCCGCACGCGGAGGATGAAACGCTGCCGCTCGGTGACGCTGATCGCCTTGCGGGCGTCGAGCAGGTTGAAGACGTGCGAGGCCTTCAGCGTCTGCTCGTAGGCCGGCAATGGCAGCGCCGCCTCGACCAGCGCCTGGCAGTTCTTCTCGCGCTGGTCGAACTCGGCAAACAGCGAGCCCGTATCCGCGTGCTCGAAATTGAACTTCGACTGTTCCACCTCGTTCTGGTGGTAGACGTCGCCGTAGGTGACTCGGCCCTGCGGCCCGTCCGACCAGACAAGGTCGTAGACGCTCTCGACGCCCTGCAGGTACATCGCGAGGCGCTCGAGGCCGTAGGTGATCTCGCCCATGACCGGCCGGCAGTCGAGCCCGCCTGCCTGCTGGAAGTACGTGAACTGCGTGACTTCCATGCCGTTCAGCCACACCTCCCAGCCGAGGCCCCAGGCGCCGAGCGTCGGCGATTCCCAGTTGTCCTCGACGAGGCGCAAGTCATGCACGAGCGGATCGATGCCGAGTGCCGCGAGCGAGCCGAAGTAGCGCTCGATGAAATCCTCCGGCGAAGGCTTCATGACGACCTGGAACTGGTAGTAGTGCTGGAGCCGGAACGGGTTGTCGCCGTATCGACCGTCCGTAGGCCTCCGGCTCGGCTGCACATAGGCGGCATTCCAGGGTTCGGGACCGATCGCCTTCAGGAAGGTCGCCGTGTGGAAAGTGCCCGCCCCCACCTCCATGTCGTACGGTTGCAGCAGCACGCAGCCCTGGTCCGCCCAGTAGCGTTGCAGGGCGAGTATCAGGTCCTGGAAGCTGCGCGCGGCGTTTTTTTCGGCGGTTTTCGCCATGCCTCAGTATAGCCGGGCAGTTCCTCGCGCCTCGCGCGCGGCCAGCAGCGGTCCGAGCTCCGCATCTGTCAGGTCGCGCCAGCGCCCTGCGGGCAGGTCGCCGAGGCGGATGTGCATGATGCGCGTGCGCACGAGGCGCTTCACGCGCCAGCCGAGTGCCGAGCACATGCGCCGGATCTGGCGGTTGAGCCCCTGGGTGAGCACGATCCGGAAGCGGTCGGCCGCCACGCGCGTAAGCTTCGCGGGCTTGGTCTTCTCGCCGCCGATGCGCACGCCCTTCCCCATCATCGCGAGGAAGTTGCCCGTGACGTCGGGCTCGACGGTCACGAGGTATTCCTTCTCGTGCCCGTGTTCCTCGCGCAGCACCACGTTGACGATATCGCCGTCGTTGGTGAGGAGGATGAGGCCCTCCGACTCCTTGTCGAGGCGGCCGATGGGAAATAGCCGCTCACGGTGGCCGACGAAGTCGACGATGTTGCCGGCCACGCCGCGCTCGGTCGTCGAGACGATGCCGCGCGGCTTGTGGAGCGCGATGTAAATGCCCCGCTTGCGCGTTGGCAGCGGCTTGCCGTCGACGCACACGTCGTCGCCCGGCCGGACCTGCGTGCCGAGCGCGCCTGGCGCGCCGTTGACCGTGACCCGGCCGGCGGCGATCCAGGCGTCCGCCTCGCGCCGGGAGCAGATCCCGCTTTCGCTGATGTGCTTGTTGAGCCGCATCGCGCGGCGATTGTGCCGAGCGCCGCGATGAATGTCGTCGCACTGATATAGTGCATGCTTCAGGATTGGTGCACTATTTTGTCGCAATCGGACAACGCCCTGACATAGGGCTTGTCGTAATCTCTTGATATATATAATCTTAACTAACTCGTCTGCATGGCATGCTCCTTGCACCGAGATGGGGATCGCGATTAACCGCGCACGTACACGGAGACCGACATGACCCCGGCCGAAGTCGTCAAGTTCATCAAGGAAAAAGAAGCCCGGTATTGCGATTTGCGTTTCACGGACTCGCGCGGGAAAGAGCAGCACGTGACCATCCCGACGCGGATGGTGGACGAGGACTTCTTCGTCGACGGCAAGATGTTCGACGGCTCCTCGATTGCCGGATGGAAGGGCATCAACGAGTCCGACATGATCCTGATGCCGGACGCGTCGACGGCGATGATCGACCCCTTCTTCGAGGAGACGACCCTCCTGCTGCGCTGCGACATCGTCGAGCCGACGACGATGCAGGGCTACAGCCGCGATCCGCGCTCGCTCGCGAAGCGCGCCGAGGCCTATCTCAAGTCCACCGGCATTGCCGACTCCTGCCTGTTCGGGCCCGAGAACGAATTCTTCATTTTCGACAGCGTGCGCTGGACCAACGATTTGCACGGCTGCAGCTACACCGTGGATTCGGTCCAGGGAGCGTGGAACTCGGGCACGGCCTACGACGGCGGCAACATGGGCCATCGGCCGGGCGTGAAGGGCGGCTACTTCCCGGTGCCGCCGGTCGACCGATTCCAGGACCTGCGCACCGCCATGTGCCAGGCCTGCGAGGAACTCGGCCTCAAGGTCGAAGTGCACCATCACGAGGTGGGCACCGGCGGCCAGGGTGAAATCAACGTCGGTCCGAACACGCTGACGAAGAAAGGCGACGAGGTGCAGATCCTCAAGTACGCGCTGTGGAACGTCGCGCACGGCTACGGCAAGACGCTGACCTTCATGCCGAAACCGCTGGTCGGCGACAACGGCAGCGGCATGCACGTGCACCAGTCGCTGCAGAAGGACGGCAAGAACATCTTCTCGGGTGAACGCTACGCGGGCCTTTCGGACGTCGCGCTCTACTACATCGGCGGCATCATCAGGCACGCGAAGGCGATCAATGCCTTCACCAATCCGGGCACCAACAGCTACAAGCGCCTGGTGCCGGGCTTCGAGGCGCCGGTCATGCTCGCCTACAGCGCGCGCAACCGGTCCGCGTCGATCCGCATCCCCTGGGTGGCGAGCCCCAAGGGCCGGCGTATCGAAGTCCGCTTCCCGGATTCGAGTGCAAACCCGTATTTCGCGTTTGCCTCGATGATGATGGCGGGGCTCGACGGCATCCAGAACAAGATCCATCCGGGCGAGCCCTCGGACAAGGACCTCTATGACCTGCCGCCCGAGGAAGCGAAGAACATCCCGGAGGTTTGCCACTCGCTCGACATGGCGCTCGAGCACCTCGACGGAGATCGCGAGTTCCTGAAGCGCGGCGGCGTCTTCAGCGACGACCTCATCGACGCGTACATCGCGCTGAAGCAGGGCGAAGTGACTCGTTTCCGCATGTCGACGCACCCCGTGGAGCTCGACATGTATTACAGCCTCTGAGACGCAGGTCACACTTTGTCAGCCCGGTGCGGCAGGGGCTATGCTTGTCGCCATGCGCAGACTCCTGATCCTCGCCGGGCTGGCGATGACGCTCACGGCCTCCGCCCAGGAGATCTATCGCTGGGTCGACAAGGACGGCGTGGTCCACTTCTCGGACCAGCCGGGCTCGGACAAGGCCGTGCTGATCAAGGTCATCGAGCCGAACTCCTTCGAGAACGAGGACGCGGGCGGCGACGACTCGGGCGCGAGCCCGGGCGCAGCGACGGAACAGCCGCCGGCGGACTTGCCGCCCTACCGCGGTCTCTCGATTTCGTCGCCTTCGGCGGACCAGGTCTTCTTCGGCGCGGATGCCGTGGTGACCGCGACGGCGGAAGTCGACGGCACGCTGAACCCGGAACATTCGGTCGTGTTCTTCCTGAACGGCGAGCGCCGCGATTCCGAGGGCCTCAGCGCGGAGTTTGCGAACCTGCCGCGCGGAAGCTACTTCCTGCGCGCCAGCATCCTCGACGCGAACGGCAGGCCCGTGATCTCGAGTTCGCAGACTACCTTCCACGTGCGCCAGCCCTCGATCAACTCGCCGCAGAGCCCGCAGGCGCCAAGGCCGCCGCAGCTGCCGCGGCCACTGCCCGCCCCGGTTCGAAGCCCCAGCCGCTAGCCGCCGCCGCGGCGCGGGAGACGCGCCATGGCGACTGAGCGGAAGGCGGGTCGGGCGCCCGACCCGGCCGCGATCCCCGACCTCCTCGCGACGGCCATCCTGGTCATTGACGAACATTCCGAAGTCGCCTGGCTCAACCAGGCCGCAGCGGCGCTGCTCGCGACCAGCCCCGCCGCCGCCTGCGGTCGGTCCCTCGCGGCGCTGCTGGTGGACGCGGGGCCGATCGAGCCGCTGCTCGCGCGCAGCCGCGGCGCCCTCGAGCCGATCGCGCTGCGTGGCGTGCCGCTCGCCCCCGCAGCACGCGCGGATGTGCGCTACCAGGTGGACGTCACCCTGACGCCGCTCGCTGCCGCGATGCCGGGCGCCGTACTGGTCGAGATCGCCGACACGACCCAGCCCTCGCGCATGACGCGCGACGCAGCACTGCTGGTGCAGCAGGGCGGCAGCCGCGTGATGGCGCGCCAGCTCGCGCACGAGATCAAGAACCCGCTCGGCGGCCTGCGCGGCGCGGCGCAGCTGCTCGAGCGCGAACTGCCGACCGAGGAGCTGCGTGAGTACACGCGCGTGATCATCGGCGAGGCGGACCGCCTGTGCGCGTTGGTCGACGGGCTGCTCGGCCCTGCGCGGCCGGTGCAGCGTGAGAGCGCGAACGTGCACGAGCTGATCGACCGCGTGTACCGGCTGGCGCGTGCCGAGGCGCCCGCGGGCGTCGTGATCGAGCGTGACTACGATCCGAGCCTGCCGTTGCTCGAACTCGACCGCGACCTGCTCGTACAGGCGATGCTGAACCTCGCGCGCAACGCCGTGCAGGCGCTCGGCGCGAGCGGCCGGCTGACGCTGCGCAGCCGCGCGCTGACCCACGCGACCATTGGCACCGAGCGCCACCGCGTGGTCGCCTCGCTGCAGTTCGAGGACGACGGGCCGGGCGTGCCGCCCGAGCTCGGCGAGACGATCTTCTACCCGCTGGTGACCGCTCGTGCCGGCGGCACCGGGCTCGGACTCGCCGTGGCCCAGGACATCGCGACGCGCCACGGCGGCATCATCGAGTTCGACAGCCGCCCCGGCCGCACGGTGTTTTCACTGCTCCTGCCGCTGGAGAACGGACATGCCGAAGCCGCTTGAGGTCTGGGTCGTGGACGACGACGCGTCGATCCGCTGGGTGCTCGAGCGTGCGCTGCGCCAGGGCGGCATGGAGCCGAGCAGCTTCGACCACGCGGACGCGGCACTCGCAGCGCTGCGCAGCCAGCGGCCGGACGTGCTGCTGACCGACGTGCGCATGCCCGGTACCGAGGGGCTGCGCCTGCTCGAAATCGCGCGCCGCGACTACCCGGAGCTGCCGGTGATCGTCATGACCGCGCATGCCGATCTCGACCACGCGGTCGCGGCTTACCGCGGCGGAGCGTTCGAGTATTTGCCGAAGCCGTTCGACATCGACGAGGCCGTCGCGCTCGTGCGCCGCGCATCGGCGCCGGGCGCCGCCGGCAGCGGCGGCAGCGCGGCAGCGCCGATCCCGGGCATCCTCGGCCAGGCCGCGGCGATGCAGGAAGTGTTCCGCGCGATCGGCCGCCTGTCGCGCTCCAGCCTCTCGGTGCTCGTGACCGGCGAGTCCGGCACCGGCAAGGAGCTGGTCGCGCGCGCGTTGCACCGGCACAGCCCGCGCGCCAACGGACCGTTCATCGCGCTCAACACTTCGGCGATCGCCTCGGAGTTGCTCGAGTCGGAGCTGTTCGGCCACGAGAAGGGCGCGTTCACGGGCGCCGACGGCATGCGCCGCGGGCGATTCGAACAGGCGGACGGCGGCACGCTGTTCCTGGACGAGATCGGCGACATGAGCCCCGCGCTGCAGGTCCGCCTGCTTCGCGTGCTGGCCGAGGGCGAGTTCTACCGCGTGGGCGGCAGCGCGCCGCTCACCGTCGACGTGCGCGTGATTGCCGCGACCCACCAGGACCTCGACGCGCTCGTCAGGTCGGGCCAGTTCCGCGAGGACCTGCTGCACCGCCTCAACGTGATCCGGATCCGCGTCCCGAGCCTGCGCGAGCGGCCGGGCGACATCCCGGAGCTGCTCGGGCATTACCTCGCGCGCGCCGCGCGCGAACTCGGCGTCGAACCAAAGTCTCTCGCCGCCGACGCGCGCACCCGACTCGTGGCTTTCGCATGGCCCGGCAACGTGCGCCAGCTCGTGAACGCCGCGCGCCGGCTGACCGTCACCGCGCCGGGCCGCGAGATTCGCGTCGAGGACATCCCGCCGGACCTCGGCGGGGAGGGCATGCCGCCGAGCGCCGACGACTGGTGCCGCGAACTCGAGGCCTGGGCATCGCGGCACCTCGCGGGCGGCGGGCCGCCGCTCCTCGACGTTGCCACGGAGCGCTTCGAGCGCACGCTCGCTCTCGCCGCGCTGGAACGCGTGCAGGGACGGCGGCAGGAAGCGGCGAAGCTCATCGGCTGGGGCAGGAATACCCTGACGCGGAAGCTGCGCGAGCTCGGGGTCGAATAGAATGGCCGCGTGAGCTTCGCAGACCTCCGGGAACTCGGCCAGGCCGTCTACTACGGCAACACGATCGCCGCCTGGACCAAGGCAGTTCTGGCATTCGCGCTGTGGTTCACGGTGCTGCCGCTGCTGCGTGCGTTCATCGCGCGTCGGCTGCGCAAGCGCATGGCAGCCCACCCCGTCGCCTCCCTGCTGCTCGTGCGCGCGCTGATCGACGCAACCACGCACATCTTCATGGTCGCGGTCGCGACCTATCTGGCGCTGCGCTGGCTGAAGACGCCGCCGAAAGTCGACCGCTTCATGGATACCGCGATCCTGGTGATCGTCTGGTGGCAGGTCGGCCACTGGGCGTCGGCCATCGTCCGGCACGCCATCGACACGCGCCGCAGCCATGACCTGGCAGGCGCGGACGGGGCCGCGAGCCTCAACATCCTGCGCTTCGTCGGCGTGCTGGTGGTCTGGATCGTCGCCCTCCTGATGCTGTTGACCAGCCTCGACATCAAGATCGGGCCGCTGGTGGCCGGGCTCGGCATCGGCGGCGTCGCCGTCGCGCTGGCCCTGCAAAACGTGCTCGGCGACCTGTTTGCGTCCATGTCGATCGCGCTCGACAAGCCGTTCCGCGTCGGCGACGCGCTGGCGGTCGGCGACGAGAAGGGCACGGTGGAGTACATCGGCATCAAGAGCACACGGTTGCGCGCGACCTCGGGCGAGCAGATCGTGATCTCGAACAGCGACCTGCTGAAGAGCCGGGTGCGCAACTACACCCGGCTCACCGAGCGGCGCGCGGAACTCAAGCTTCGGGTGGCGTACGAGACGCCGCGCCTGTTGATCAGCGAACTGCCGGGCCTCATCCAGGCAGCCGTCGAGGCGGAGAAGGACGCGCGTTTCGAGCGCGCTCACTTCGTGCGCTATGGCGACTATGCGCTCGAGTTCGAGGCGAGCTACGTCGTCGAGACGAACGACTACGGGGCTTTCCTGGACGCGCAGCAGGCCATCAACCTGAGGCTGCTCGACGAGTTCGCAGGCCGCGGCGTGACGCTCGCCCATCCCACCACGCGCTCGCTGACTTTCAGCCCGCCGGCTTCGGTAAACGCGGTGCCCGGCCCGTAGCGAAAGCTAGCCGCAGGACTCGCCGCCGCGTGCGGCGAGCGTGCCGATGAGCTCGGCGACCGAGGCCATGCCGGCGTTGCGCAGGTAGGCCGCGATGCCGGCGTTCACCTTCGGGCACAGCAGCGGGTCGTAGAAGAGTGCCGTGCCGAGGCCGACGGCGCTCGCGCCCGCGATCAGGAACTCGATCGCATCGGTCGCGTTCGCGATGCCACCCTGGCCGATGATCGGCACCCGCTTCGGGCGCGCGACCTCGTAGACCTGGCTCACCTTGAGGAGCGCGATCGGCTTGATGGCGGGCCCGGACACGCCGCCCTGCACGTTGCCGATCACTGCGCTGCGCGTCGCGGCGTCGATCGCCATGCCCGAGATCGTGTTGATGACCGCGAGCCCGTCGCTGCCGGCCTCGATGCACAGGCGCGCGTTCTCGCGGATGTCCGCCTGATTGGGCGAGAGCTTGGTGATCAGCGGTTTCCGGGTCGCCTTGCGGCAGGCCGCGACGACCCGCGCGCTCATCTCCGGGTAGTTGCCGAACTGTACGCCGCCCTCCTTGACGTTCGGGCAGGAGATGTTGATTTCCATGGCGTCGATCGGCGAGTCGTCGAAGCGGCGCGTGACCTCGACGTACTCGTCGATCGTCGAACCGCAGACATTCGCGATGAAGCGCGTCTCGGTGAAGTCGAGCGTCGGCAGGATCTTCGCGACGACGTGTTCGACACCGGGGTTTTGCAGCCCGATCGCGTTGATCATGCCGTACGGCGTCTCGGTCACCCGGTGCGGCGGATTGCCGAGGCGGGGCTTCCCGGTCGTGCCCTTCAGCACGATCGCGCCCGCGTCGCGGTTCGAGAAGCCGGCGACGCGCGTGTACTCCTCGCCGAAGCCGACGCAGCCCGAGAGCAGCACGATGGGCGAGGCGAACTTCAGCCCGCAGAAGTCGAGGGCGAGGGAGGCAGCCGGCGGGGATCCTTGCACGCCGCGTATGATAAGAGTGGAAGGCTGCCTTTTTCACATAAAGAAGACAACTTATTGAGTTGAAGACTTTTTATGTCCTTGAATCAGCGCCATGGTTGACAATCAAGTTGCGTAAGGTTTACAAAAGCACGGATAAGGTTGTCAATCAGGAACGAACCGGTTGCCATGACGGGCAAAAGATCCCGCGGCGAGAAAGTTCGGCGGTTCATCCTCCAGAACGTCGCGAGCAACTCCGGCGACATCGCGAAGGTTGCCGCGGAACGATTCGGCGTGACTCGCCAGGCGATCAATAAACACCTGCAGCGACTGGTGGCCGAGCGCGCCCTCGAGGAGTCCGGACAAACCCGCAGCCGTGCCTATCGGTTGGCAACGCTGTCCGAGTGGACAAAGGAGTATCCGACCGGGCCGGGACTTGCGGAGGACCCGGCCTGGCGCGAAGACGTGCATCCGGCACTCGGCAACTTGCCGGACAACGCAACGCGCATCTGGCAGCACGGGTTCACGGAGATCTTCAACAACGCGCTTGACCACGCCGATGCCAGACACATCGTCGTCAGCATCGAGAAGACCGCCGTGGATACGACGTTGAGCATCGCGGATGATGGAATCGGCATCTTCCGGAAGATCCAGGATGAACTCGGGCTGCTGGACGAACGCCACGCGGTTCTCGAGCTGTCGAAGGGGAAGCTGACGACCGACCCCGCGAAGCACTCCGGAGAAGGCATCTTCTTCACGACGCGAATGTTCGAGATCTTCTCGATACGTTCCGGCGACGTCTGCCTTACGCACAGGGCGGGATTCAAGCAGGATTACACGCTCGAAACGGAGGAGAGCACGAAGGGCACGGCCGTCACCATGGCACTGAACAACCGCACCTCGCGGACGACGAAGAAGGTCTTCGATCAGTTCACCGACGTCGAGGAATACACGTTCAGCAAGACGGTCGTGCCGGTGGAACTCGCGAGGTACGGCGACGAGAACCTGGTTTCCCGTTCGCAGGCCAAGAGGCTGCTGGCGCGCGTCGAGAAGTTCAGGACCGTCATGCTCGACTTCAAGGATGTACCCGCCATCGGACAGGCCTTTGCGGATGAGATCTTCCGGGTCTTCGAGGATCAGCACCCGGAGACCCGGCTGGTGCCGATCAACCACAGTGAAGAGATTGGCCGTATGATCCGCAGGGCCCGCGCAGGCGCGCGTGAACGACCGACCTAGGCCGGTTCCCGCATGCTCCACGTCATCCTTTTCGAGCCCGAGATTCCACCGAACACGGGCAACGCGATCCGCCTGTGCGCCAATACGGGCGCGACCCTGCACCTCGTGCGCCCGCTCGGATTCACGCTCGACGACGCGCGGGTGAAGCGGGCGGGACTCGACTATCACGAGATGTCCCGGGTCCGGGAGCATGCGAGCCTCGCGGACTGCCTCGCGACGCTGGCAGATGCGCGTGTCTTCGCGGTCGAGACCGGCGGCTCGAGGCGCTACGACGAGGTGACTTACCAGGCCGGGGACGCTTTCCTGTTCGGGCGCGAGACGGCCGGCTTGCCGGCGGATGCATTGGCGTCCTGGCCGGCCGACCGGCTGGTCCGCCTGCCGATGCTGGCCGGAAATCGCAGCCTCAATCTCTCGAACGCCGTCGCGGTGATCGTGTTCGAGGCCTGGCGGCAGCTCGGCTTTCCGGGAAGCTGATCAGGCACACTTGCCACATGCGAAACGACCACGCGTTCACCGCGCCCGAACTCAAGGGCCCGAAAGTCGAGCCGGCTTTCGCCGGCGCGCTGAGTTTTCTCCGCTGCCGCTACACGAAGGACCTGGCCGGCGTCGACGTCGCGGTGACCGGGATCCCGCTCGATACGGCGACCACCAACCGGCCCGGGGCGCGCTTTGGCCCGCGGGCGATCCGCGCGGCATCGGCGCAGATCGCCTGGACGCGACCGTACGGATGCGCGTTCGACCCGCTCGAAAAGCTCGCGGTCGCCGACGCGGGCGATTGCGCCTGGGATCACGGCCGGCCGGAAGGCATCCCGGCGGCGATCGAGGCGCATGCGGATGCGCTCCTTTCGACCGGCGCGGCGATGCTCACGCTGGGCGGCGACCATTTCATCAGCTATCCGTTGCTCAAGGCCCACGTGAAGCGCCATGGCCCGCTTTCCCTGGTCCATTTCGATGCCCACTCGGATACCTGGAACGATGCCGATGGCACGGGCCGCGTCGACCACGGGACGATGTTCTATCACGCCGCGCGGGAGGGGCTGGTCGATCCGAAGGCCTCGGTGCAGATCGGATTGCGCACCCACAACGACGACCCGATGGGTTTCAACGTGCTCGACGCACCCTGGGTGCACGAGCGCGGGCCGCAGGCGGTGGTCGCGGAGGTCCATCGAATCGTCGGCGACCGGAAGGCTTACCTCACCTTCGACATCGATTGCCTGGATCCCGCCTTCGCGCCCGGTACCGGGACGCCGGTGGCCGGCGGGCTGTCGTCGGCGCAGGCGCTTGCGATTTTCAGGGGCCTTGCCGGCATCCGTTTCGTCGGCATGGACATCGTCGAAGTCGCGCCGGCCTACGACGCGGCGGAGATCACGGCGCTCGCCGCTGCGCACCTCGCCCACGAATGGCTGGCGCTGTACGCGCTGCAGAAGTAAGAGGGGTCACTCCCCGATTTCGCTCGTTGTTGTCGAAACCCAGTATCGGACGTGGCCGAAATCGGGGAGTGACCCCTCTTAGTTCTCCGGGGTGACGGCGCGGGAGAGCATGGCCTTCACGACCTGTTCGAGCGGGACGCCGCGGTGCAGGACGTCGTAGACGAAGTTGCAGATGGGCATGTCGACGCCGTGTTTCCCGGCGACGAAATGCACGGCTTTCGCGGCGTGGTAACCCTCGACCACCTGGCCGATCTCGGCGATGGCCTGGTCGACCGGCCTGCCTGCCGCGAGCGCGCGGCCGAAGCGCCGGTTCCGGGACTGGTCGTCGGTGCAGGTGAGCACGAGGTCGCCGAGGCCGGCGAGACCCATGAGCGTCTCGCGCTTCGCGCCCAGTGCGACGCCGAGGCGCATCAGCTCGGCGAGGCCGCGCGTGATCAGGAAAACGCGGCTGTTCGAACCGTAGCCGAGGCCGTCCGAGCAGCCGGTCGCGATCGCAAGCACGTTCTTGACCGCGCCCCCGATTTCGACGCCGACGATGTCGGATTGCGTGTAGGCGCGAAAGCCGCCGAAAGAAATACGCTCGGCCAGCTCGCGGGCGAAAGCTTCGTCCGGGGACGCGACGGCAATCGCGGTGGGCAGGCCCAGGCCGACCTCCTTGGCAAAGGTCGGGCCGGAAAGCACGGCAATCGGCACGCCGGGCCCGAGTACTTCCTGGGCGACCTGGTGCGGAAGCTTTCCGGTCGCAAGCTCGAAACCCTTGCTGGCCCAGGCGACGCGCGCCTTCGGGCCGAGCCGCGGCTCGATATCCGTGAGCACCGAACGCAGGGCGCTCGAGGGCACGACCAGGACGACGTCATCGCTCGAGGCGAGTGCGCGGGACAGGTCAGGTTCGATCGCAAGGGCGGGGGGAAATTTCGCGCCCGGGAGGTAGCGGGCGTTTTCGCGCTCCCGCGCGATCTTCTCCGGCTCATCCTCGGCGCGGCCCCACAGCACGGTCGGCCCGCCGCCGCGCGCAAACTGGATGGCGAGCGCCGTGCCCCAGGAGCCGGCGCCCAGCACCACGATCGGCCGCATCCGGGCGGCTCAGTTCGCCTGTTCGGGGGCGGGCTGGCCCTGCTGGCGCGCCGCCTGTTCCTGCAGCGAGCGCTCGAACAGGGCGTCGAAGTTGACGTGCGGCAACAGGAAAGGCGGGAAGCCACCCTTGGTCACCACGTCCGACACGGTCTGGCGGATGTAGGGGAACAACAGGTTGGGTGCGAACGAGCCCAGGATGCGGCGCGTCTCGTCGGCGCCGAAGCCGCGCACCAGGAACACGCCCGCCTGCTTGACCTCGGCGAGGTAGACGGCGACGTCGCCGTTCTTGGCTTCGAGGGTCACGGACAGCACGACTTCGTGTGCGTCCTGGCCGATGCTGTTCGACGCCGTACTGAGGTTGAGCGAAATCTTCGGGTCCTGCTGTGCCTGCGTCGGCATGAAGGGTCCCTTGGGCGACTCGAAAGACAGGTCCTTGATGTAGACCGTTTGCAGCGCGACCGCCGCGCCCTTGCCGTTGGTCGCCGTGTCGCCCGTCGGCATGGTGTTCTGATCAGCCATCGTCATTCCTCGCTTGGATGATTCCGAGTAATTCGCCGTTCCGGTCCAGGGCCGCGAGCTCCGCCGCCCCGCCGACGTACCGTTCGCCGACGTAAACCTGCGGCAGCGTGCGCCGTCCGCTGCGTGCCAGCAACTGTCCCGGCAATCCGGGGTGATCCTCGACGTTCACCTCCGTGAACGGGACGCCGTGCCGGGCGAGGAGCGCCATGACCTGCGCGCAATAGCCGCAGAAGCCCGTCGTGTAGACCGTCACTTCGGTCATGCGCCCGCTTCAGCCCCTGACGACCGGCAGATTCTCCTGCCTCCAGGCGGCGAGCCCACCCCGCAGGCTGAACACACTCTTCACGCCGGCCTGTGTCAGGGTGCGCTGCGCGGCCGCGGTCGTGGTGCCGGTGTCGCAGTAGAGCACGATCGTCTTGTCCGCAAACTTGGCGAGCGCCTTGGGATCGGCACCGATCTGGTCGCCCGGCAGGTTTCGCGCGCCGGAGATATGGCCGTCCTTGAACTGGTTGGGCGACCGCAGGTCCACCAGCACGGCGCCGGCATTGGCGAGACGGATCGCCTCGTTCGGCGCAACGGCGAAGGCCGTGGCACCGCGCTCGCGGATCTCGTACGCGAGCACCACCACGACCATGACCAGGAAGCCGCCCGCCAGGAACGGGTGATTGGTGAAATAATCGAGCAGTCGTTCCATGAGAGCCGCGCATTATATATGACGGAGCATTGCCTGATTAATCAGATGCTTGCCGGCGCACTGGCCGCGATGCTCGCGTTCGTGGCGGTCGCCCAGGACAACCCGGAAAAGGAGCTGCAGGCGGTACGGGACAAGATCGCCGAACTGCAGCGCAACGTGCGCCGCGACACGGACCGGCGCGACGCACTCTCCGGGCAGCTACGCGACGCCGAGGAGAACGTGCAGGGCGCGCGCAGCCGCCTCGGCGACGTTCAGAAGCGCCGCGCGGAGAGCGACGCGAAGCTCGAGAAGCTCGCCGCCGACCGCGTGCGGAACGAGGCGGCGCTGGCGAAGCAGCGCGAGGTGCTGGCCGCGGAGCTGCGCAGCGCCTACGTCGGCGGCCGCGAGGAGCAGTTCAAGCTGCTGCTCTCGCAGGAAGATCCCGCGACGCTCGGCCGCATGCTGACCTACTACTCGTACTTCGGGCGCGCCCGTTCCGCCAAGATCGCCGAGATCCAGGGGATCGTCGCCAGGCTCGACGAGGACGCGAAGTCCGAGATCGCGGAGCGCGAGCGCCTCGAAGCCCTCGAGGCGGAGAGCCGGCAGGAGCTGGCATCCGTGGGCGCCGCGCGCAACGAACGCAGCCGCGCGCTGAAGGCCATGAACGCGCAGCTCAAGTCGCGCAACGACTCACTCGCGAAGCTGAAGCGCGAGGCAGCCTCGCTCGAGAAGCTGATCGCGGACCTGCGCCGCGCCATGAGCGACCTGCCGCCGACCGGCGGCCAGGCTTTCGAGAAGGTGCGCGGGCGCCTCTCCTGGCCGGTCGCGGGCAAGATCACGACGCGCTTTGGCCAGGCGCGGGGCGGCGGGCTCAAGTGGAACGGCGTGATGATCGATGCGCCGCGCGGCAGCGCCGTGAAGGCGCTGTACGACGGCCGCGTCGCGTATGCGGACTGGCTGCCGGGCATGGGCCTGCTGGTCATCGTGGACCACGGCGGCTACATGAGCCTCTACGCCCACAATGAGCAGCTCTACAAGTCCGTCGGGGACCGGGTGGAGGGGGGCGAGGCGATCGCCACGGTGGGGGATTCCGGGGGCCGCAGCCAGCCGGGCCTCTACCTGGAAATTCGCCGGGGAACCAAGCCGGTAGACCCGGTCCCATGGTTCCGGCGGCCCAACCCCTGAAGCAGGCGCGCAGGTCCTGCAAACTGCCGATTACGTCAAAGACGGAGGGTGCCGGGTAGGCGAACCTGCGCCGTGGCCTCGACAGCCCCCATGGACGTGCCCGCGCATCTTGCCAGCGTGAAGCCGGACCTCGACCCGTACGGCCAGCTGCTCAGGATGCTGATGCCGCGGGCGCTCGGGATCGGCTTCTACGACTCGCAAGGCCAGGTGCTCTGGACGGCGGAAGACTACGACGGCCCGGACCCGGCGCCGCTGGTCGCAACGGCCCTCGCACGCGTCCCGCCCGCGACCACCGGGCGGATCGACGGCTTCAGCCAGGACCACGAGGGCGCGCCGGCTTACGTGTTCCGCCTGCGCGGAAGCGAGGGCGAGGTCATTGCGGTCGCGCTGCTCCTGACCCGGGATGGCGAGAGCCGGGCATTCTCGCTGGTGCACGCGCTGGTCTCTCCCGCGCTCGAGTGCCTGCAGCGCGAGCTGGAAGCGCGCACCAGCGTCGAAGGCCTGACGCGCGACCTGCAGTCGCGCGACGAGGACCTCGAGCTCCTGCTCAAGATGGCACCGAGCGATCCCGCGAGCCCGATGGCCGGGGACGAGCTCGGCGTACTGGTGCAGGCCTGCGTGGACCATCTCGGCTGTCACCTCGGGGCGCTGGTCGTCCCGGAGCGCAACATCGCGATCTGCAAGGCGCCGCGCGGCGAGCGGCCGCAGGTCGAGTTGCTGTCCAAGATTCACCGGCACCTGCTCAACTGGGCGCAGCTGCAGCGCCGCAACCTGGTGATCAACAAGATCAAGGTGCGCCCCATCGAGCTGCCGCCCTACAAGATCCTGTGCACGCCTGTGCGCCATGCGTCGAGCCGCGTCAGCGGCTTCCTCGCGCTGTTCCGTGCCGAGGACGCGCCCAATTTCGAGCCGCGCACCGAGCGGCTCGTGGAACTGCTGTCGCGCAAGATCACGACCACGCTGCAGAACAACTTCGACCAGCTGACGTCGCTGCTCACGCGCCCGGCGTTCGAGACGCAGGTGCGCGGCCAGCTCGCGGCGCGGCGCCAGCCCGTGCCCGAGTGCGTGCTGTACCTCGACATCGACCGCGTGCACGTGGTCAACGACAACTTCGGCATGCACGTCGGCGACGAGGTGATCACCAAGATCGCGGAAGTGCTGCGCAAGAAGCCGCGGCCCGGCGCGCTCGCCGCACGCATAGCGGGCGACCGCTTCGCGGTTTTCCTGCCCGACTGCACGCTCGAGTTCGCGCAGCAGATCGGCGAGATGCTGCGCCGCCAGTGCGCGGAGCTCACCTATGTGCGCGCCGACGGCACGGTGCAGGTCTCGGTCAGCGTCGGCGCGGCCGAGCTGCCGCCCGACTCGCAGAACCGCCTCGCGCACGGTCTCGCCAATGCCGAGATCGCCTGCAAGGCGGCGAAGGACCGCGGCCGCAACCGCATCGAGATTTTCCAGGACGCCGACCAGAGCATCATCCGGCGCAGCACCGACATCGTGGTGGTCCAGGCGCTGCACGAAGCGCTGGCCGCGGACCGCTTCGCCCTGTTCGCGCAGCCGATCCTGCCGCTCAACGCCGAGC
>Ga0187894_10000218_pt1 | contig 76893 bp, 58 predicted proteins | sample GBC1701081metaG_FD_136650 | JGI IMG/M metagenome (GOLD analysis project Ga0187894, IMG submission 136650) | White microbial mat communities from a lava cave in the Kipuka Kanohina Cave System on the Island of Hawaii, USA - GBC170108-1 metaG ... | reverse complement strand
CGCAGCACGCGTGCACTTGAACAGGCGATCAAGGACTACCTCGACTTCTACAACGAACATCCGAAGCCATTCATCTGGACCAAGACCGCTGACCAGATTCTGGACTCCGTCGCCAGATTCTGTATGCGAACTTCGGGTTCAGGACACTAGTGACTAGCCGCCGATCTGGTACATCTCGATGCGGCGCGGCGGCGGGTCGGTGCGCGAGGAGCGCTCCTCCGAGTAGCGATCGATGCGCCGGCGCCAGATCGACGCGATCAGGTCGGACAGCTCCTGGTCCGACGCGCCCGCCCGCAGCGGCGTCTTGAGATCGGTTCCCTCGGAGGCGAACAGGCAGGTGAAGAGGCGCCCGTCGGTGGACAGCCGGGCGCGCGTGCAGTCGCCGCAGAAGGGCATCGTGACCGACGCGATGATGCCGATCTCGCCCGCACCGTCCTGGTACCTGAACCGGCGCGCCACCTCGCCCGGATAGGCGGGCGCGACCGGCTCCAGCGGGAAGGCTTCGTGGATGCGGTCGTGCACTTCGGCCGCCGGCACCACCTTTTCCATCTTCCATGAGTTGAGCGTTCCCACGTCCATGAACTCGATGAACCGCACGATGTGCCCCGTGCCGCGGAACCTCCGGGCCAGATCCACCACTGAGCTGTCGTTGACCCCGCGCACCACCACGGCGTTGATCTTGATGGGAGTCAGGCCGGCCTTCTCGGCCGCTTCGATCCCGGCCAGCACGCGCTCAGGTCCGAACGCGCGCCCGTTGAGCGCCTTGAAGACCTCGGGATCGAGGCTGTCCAGGCTGACCGTGATCCGCCCCAGCCCGGCCTGCCTGAGCGGCCCGGCGCGCTCGGCGAGGAGCTGGCCGTTGGTGGTCAGGGTCAGGTCCCGCATGCCGGGGATCGCCGCGATCTGGGAAACCAGCGCCGGCAGGTGCTCGCGCAGCAGCGGCTCGCCGCCCGTCAGGCGGATCTTCCCGGCGCCCAGCTCAACGAACAGGCGGGTCAGTCTGGCGATCTCTTCGAAGGTGAGGATCTCGGCATGCGGCAGGAACCGGTAGGCTTCGCCGTACACTTCAGCCGGCATGCAGTACGGGCAGCGGAAGTTGCAGCGGTCCGTGACAGAGATGCGGAGGTCTCGCAGCGGGCGGGCGTACTGATCGGTGGGCGTCAAGCCTGAATTGTAGCAGTGCTCAGAGACCTTATCAGGAGCCCTTCTGCTGAGTCACGTTGCGCGCGCGCGGACCCTTCGGGACCATCTCCAGCTCGAAGCCGACGGTCTGTCCCTGCTCCAGCGCGTCAAAATCCACTTCGCGGCATTCGCTCCGATGAAAGAAAACCTCCCGGCCGTCCCCTGTCCTGATGAAGCCGAAGCCCCTGTCTCTCATGAGCTTCTTGATCGTCCCCGTCTCCATGCCTGCGCACCTCCTGGCGCGTCACCCTGTAGCATTTATCAGACCACAGGTGCGCCTATGCTGTCACCCTATTATTTTAGCAGTCGGGGCGCGGCTTATGCCCCGAACCCTCCTTTTCGTAGCATCATCAACACAAGCAGCGCTACGAACCCGAGGGTCTTCACAGGCTCCATGCAGCGCAGCATGGCCGGGAAGCTGAAGCTCCCTTCTGGATGCAACCATTTTGAAAACGACGGCACGAGCCGAGGCACCTGCCTGAAGTATTCGCCGTAGGCCTCCGTGAACTGACGCGCCAGCCGCTGCTCCTCCCAGAGGATCGTGGCGTAATAGCCCGACCAGAAGACCAGCACGTAGATCAAGATGATGACCCACGAGCCGGACATCAGGGCGATCCCCGCCGAGATCAGCAGCGTTCCGAGATAGAGCGGATTGCGCACGCGCGCGTAAGGCCCGGCCGTCACCAGGCTGCGCTCCCCTTCGGGCCCTTTCTTGCGGCGCCAGACGTGATACCCCATCGCCCAGGATCGGATCGCCCCGCCGGCGAGCACCAGCGCGAAGGCGAGCCCCTCGCACCAGCGGTTCACCACGGGATCCGCTGTCAGCGGCCGGACAAGCAGGACCGATGCGGCCATGAGCGCCAGCGAGAGGTATTGCCGGTAAAGGTAGAACGCCTTGCCCACGACGCTCCATCTTGATGGAGGGAAGTGCTGGGGTGAGTGAAGGGACTCGAACCCTCGACAACCGGAACCACAATCCGGGGCTCTACCGACTGAGCTACACTCACCACCGCTGGGTGGTACGCCTGGAGGGATTCGAACCCCCGGCCTACGGATCCGGAATCCGGCGCTCTATCCAGCTGAGCTACAGGCGCACCGATTTGTCAGAGGATCAGGGGCCGCATTCTAGTGGCCCGTCAGACGCCATGTCAAACGACAGCTCCATCCTCGAAGTAGGCCTGGACTCGATCCGCGGCGCCGCGCGCGCCGGGGAAGGGCGCCTCCATCGAACGCCGCTGCTGCGATCCAGCACTCTGAGCCGGATGACCGGGCTGGAGGTCTGGCTCAAGACCGAAAACCTCCAGAAGACGGGGAGCTTCAAGCCGCGCGGCGCCCTGTTCCGGATGGCCAGCCTGACCGCTCAGGACCGGCGCCGCGGCGTGATGACCGCTTCGGCGGGAAACCACTCGCAGGGGCTGGCCTGGGCCGCCGGACAGCTCGGGGTGCCGGTGACGGTGGTGATGCCGGCCACCGCGCCGCAGGCCAAGGTGGACGCCACGCGAGGCTACGGGGCCACGATCATCCAGCACGGTGAGATCTTCGACGACGCGCTGGAGCGGGCGCTGGAGATCCAGAAGCAGACCGGATTGACCTTCGTCCATCCGGACCTCGATCCGGCGATGGTTGCGGGAGCGGGAACGATTGGCCTCGAGATCCTCGAGGACCTTCCCGATGTCCACGCCATCGTCGTGCCGATCGGCGGCGGTGCGCTCGCGGGCGGCATCAGCATCGCGACGAAGGCAACTTCACAGTCAGTCAGGATCTTTGGCGTGCAGCCGCAAGGAGCCCCCTCCATGAAGCGGAGCCTGGAGGCCGGCCGGCTCATCGTGCTGGAGCAGGCACGATCCATCGCCGACGGGATGGCGGGACGCGCGGTCTTTGCCGAGACGCTGGCGCTGGCGCAGCGCCACATGGAAGATGTCCTGCTGGTCTCCGATGAGGCCGTCCTGCGCGCCATCACGATCCTGCTGGCGCGCTGCAAACTGCTCGCAGAAGGGGCGGGCGCAGCTCCTGTTGCTGCGATGATGGAAAAACTGGTGCCTGTGCCGCCCGGCTCGAAGGTCGTGGCGGTGATCTCCGGCGGAAACCTGGACCTCACGAGGCTGTCGCGCTGGCTGGCCGAGGGGCTGCCGGCCTAGCCCGCAGTGCGGCGCGCTGCCTGGGCGTCCTGCTCCCATTGCCGCTCGCGCTCCGTATGCCGCGTCAGCTCCGCACAGAGGCGCTTCTGGAACGCTCGGGCGTGGCGCGGCGGGAAGCCCAGAGCCTGCAGCACCAGGCGATCCAGCCGGGCGCGATCCTTCATGCCGGATTCCACCGTCAGCTTTCCCACGCGCCGCGACGCGATCACATCGAAGGCGGCAAGCACGCCGCGAAGCAGCGGACCCGAGAGGCGCCGCGGATCGGGCACCGGCATCCGGCGCAGATCCTCGGCCTGCATCTTGATCATCCCTTCGTTGCGCCAGCGGCCTGAACTCCCCTTGAGCAGGGCCTGCACGTGGCTGTTGAGAAGCGCCGCCAGCAGCTTCGGCTCCACGCCGGGAGCGGGATAGATCAGCAGCAGATTGTCGTTGGACGGGAAGCCGTGCGGGTTGAAGGGAACCAGATGCCTGTACTGCTGCATGACCGACCAGAGGATCTGTCCGGGCGGGCCGGGGCGCAGCTCGAACCAGCGCCGCGGCGTGGCGCCGGCGCTCTCGCGCTGGGCGCAGGTGGGACGCCTGTGCGTGGCGCGGTCGCGCTGTGCGCGGCGCAGCAGGCGCTGCATCGCCGCCGAGATCGCCGGCTCCTCGCGCAGATCGACGCGCAGCAGCCGGCGGCGGAGCTGATCTTCGGTCACGACGACACGATCCAGATCCATGAGACTGAAGACCGCCGGGACCAGGTAGCGGGCTTCGACGGCAGGCAGGCTGTCGCGATGAGGAAAGAACAGCTCGTCATCGCCGCTCTTGATCCCCCAGCGCACGCCGGCCACCTCGGCGAGCGGCACCAGCCGATCACCCGCTGCGGCCACGATCTCCTCGCACAGCGGGCTGGCGCGCAGCAGGCTTCCCCATCGCGGGGCCAGCAGGCAGACGGTGGCCGGGCGCTGCTCGATCGAGCGGGCCAGCTCGTCCAGGCGGCCCAGCCGGGCACGCTGGCCGGCATGCAACGGGGCGATCTCATCGAGCCGCTGCTCCAGGCGCACCGTGCGCGTCATGGGCCGGGGCGCGGGCGGCTGCTTTTCCAGGATGCAGATGACGGTGCGCACGCGGGCCCGGTGAAACCAGCTCTCGCACGCCGACTCGATGAGCGCCACGACCGTGACGCCGCGGGCCAGAAGGCCGCGCAGTCCGCTGCCGTAGCCGGCGTCGAGCCACATGCTGCTGGTGAGAAACCCCATCCGGCCACCGTCGCGCAGCAGCGCCAGCGCCGCGGGCCAGAATCTCAGATGCAGATCGGCGCGGCCCGTGCGCGTTCCGGCGGGCAGCTGCTCCTGGCGCACGTAAGGGGGGTTGCCCAGCACGGCATCGAAGCGCTGGCTCCCGAGGCGCTGTTCCAGGCCGGGCTCCAGGAAATCTCCCTGCACGATCCGGGCCCCGGGCAGCACCTGCGAGGCTTCGCGTGCCAGGCGCGCGTCCAGCTCCACGCCGGTGAGCTGCGGCTCGCGGCCGCCCAGGAATGCGGCGCGGCGGGATGCGGCCTGCAGGAGCGCGCCGGAGCCGCAGGAAGGATCCAGGACCCGCTCAGCACCATCGCGCAGACAGAACGAGGCAATCAGATCGGCCACGTCGGGGCGGGTGGCGTGCTGTCCTAGCTGTCTTGGCACGCAGAAGCCTTGTCTGCGTTCAGGCTCCAGTCGTATTCCCGGTAGGTCAGGGCATCTTCGAATTTCGCCGCCTTCAGCGTGTCGAAGACGCCGGCCGGCGCGTAGGATTTGATGAAGGCTGCGACGCTTCCCACGGGCCCGAAGTCATCCCGGTACCATTCGAAGATCCTGTTGATCGCCACCCGATCCCGCTCGACCGTCACGGCCTCCTTGCTGGCCAGGAACTCACGCGCGGCGCGCTCGAGCTGTATCTCGAGGGCGTCGGCACGAAACGGCGCCCGCTGCAGCGGGGGGCAGGAGCGCGCGGCACAGTTGATCGCAAAGTGCACCCGCGGGTCGCGCCCTTCTTCCCGCAATACTTTTTCCAGCCCGGTCAAGCTGAGAGGGCTGCCCGCGACCACGAGGATCGGGCGATCGAAGATCTCGAGACCCTTCTTGTCCTCCGACAGCTCGCGGATCGAGCTCTTGAGCTCCCCCTCCACGACCAGCTTGAGCACTGTGGCGTTGTAAAGGTTGATGCCGTGCGCCCGGCGCTCGACCGGTGCAAGACGCGACGCATCAACAAGAGAGAGCTGCTCAACCACGCCGGCGAGGGCCTTCACGTCCCGTTTTTCCTTTCGCCAGCAGTCGTAGCGCACGCCGGCCGGCGTCACGTACCGCGACAGCAGCTCGGCGTAGACGTCCAGTGCGGGGGGATCGACCGCCCGTCCGGACGGAATCGACAGCGCGAGCAGGAGCACGGTCAGAACCGCAGGCTTCATGGCGCTTCGGGCGTTCATCCTCGATAGTATAGTTCTGCCGATGATGTCGATGGAGGTCTCTTGATTCTCAAGCAGTACTACCTGGGATGTCTGGCCCATGCGTCCTACCTCATCGCCGGCGCGCGCGGCGGCGAGGCGGCCGTCGTGGACCCGCAGCGCGATGTCGACCAGTACCTCGATGACGCCGCCTCGCTCGGCCTGCGCGTGCAGCACGTGGTCCTGACCCATTTCCACGCCGACTTCATCGCAGGGCATCTGGAGCTGCGCGACCGGGCCGGCGCGAAGATCTATCTGGGCGCGCGCGCCCAGGCCGAGTATCCCTTCACGCCGTTGCGGGAAGGAGACGAGGTGGACCTGGGGGGCGCGCAGCTGCGCATCCTCGAGACGCCGGGGCATACGCCGGAGGGGATTTCGATCCTGGTGTTCGACATGGCGGAGGCGCCTGCGAAGCCGCACGCCGTGCTCACGGGCGACACCTTGTTCATCGGCGACGTGGGCCGGCCCGATCTGATGGCCTCCGTGGGGATCTCCGAGAAGGATCTCGCGGGGATGCTCTACGACTCGCTGCGAACCAGGCTGCTGACCCTGCCCGATGAGACGCTGGTCTACCCCGCGCACGGCGCCGGCTCGATGTGCGGCCGCAACCTGGGAAGCGAGAATGTCTCCACGATTGGAGAGCAGCGCCGCATCAACTACGCCCTTCAGCCGATGCCCAAAGACGCCTTCATCCGCCTGGTCACCGCCGATCTGCCCGAGACGCCAGCCTATTTCTCGTATGACGCCGCGCTGAACAAGCGCGAGCGGCCCACCCTGGACAGGTCGCTGGACCGATCGCTCACGCCGCTGCCGCTCGATGACGTGACGCGGCAGGTCAACGCGGGCGCACAGCTTCTCGACGTGCGCGAGCCGGCCGAGTTCGCGGCGGCGCATCTTGCCGGCGCGATCAACATCGGCCTGAGCGGCAAGTTCGCCACCTGGTGCGGCACCCTGCTGGACCGGCAGCATCCCATCGTCCTGATCGCCGAGCCGGGCCGCCAGCCCGAGGCGGCGATGCGGCTCGGCCGCATCGGCTTCGACCACGTGGCCGGGTATCTCAGCGGCGGGATGCAGGCCCTGGCGGGCCGGAACGATCTGCTGGCTGGGACGGAGCGGATCGCGCCGGCCACCCTGGCCACGATGATGTCAGGCGACTCCCGCCCCGCGGTGCTGGACGTGCGCACGGCGCGCGAGCACGAGGATCGCAGCATCCCCGGCAGCGTCAACATCCCGCTGGATCAGCTTCAGCGGCGCCTGGATGACGTGCCGCGTGGGGGCCGGCTGGTGGTCCACTGTGCGAGCGGATACCGATCCTCGATCGCCTGCAGCCTGCTGGCGCGCGCCGGCAGGAAGGGCGTCGTGGACTTGGTGGGCGGGATCGCCGGCTGGGAGCCCGCCGCTTCGTAGCCGCTGCACCGCAGCACGGGAAGCGCCGGGTAGCGCGCAAAGCGCGGGTTGGTCTTCGACAGCTCGCACATCAGAAACACAGATCCCCGGGCGCTCTCCACGCGCCGGGCCTGCGCGCAGGAGCCGCACAGGCCCGCACGGCGGGATTCAGGATCCTGAGGGACGCTCATCTTGGATGGTCGGGGCGAGAGGATTTGAACCTCCGACCCTCTGCTCCCAAAGCAGATGCGCTACCAGGCTGCGCTACGCCCCGACGCGGCAAGAGTAGTGGAGGGGCGGCGCTCCCGGCAAGCCCGCCCGCCGGAACCTACTGTGCCCGGGCCTGGGTGCGGGCGACCAGGTAGTCGCGCGAGATGATGCGGCGCCACCAGCTCTCGTGGTCGCGGTACCAGGCGACCGTCGCCGCCAGGCCGCGGTCGAAGTCCCAGGCGGGGCGCCAGCCCAGCTCGGAGCGCAGCCGCGAGGCGTCGATCGCGTAGCGCCGGTCGTGCGCGGGTCGGTCCGGCACGCGCACCAGCAGCGACTCGGGCCGTCCCGTGAGCCGCAGCACCCGCTTTGCCACCTCGATGTTGGGCAGCTCGCCGTCGCCGCCGATGTTGTAGATGCGCCCCGGCGCGCCGCGCCGCAGCACCGCATCCAGGGCGGCGCAGTGATCCTCCACGTGCAGCCAGTCGCGGACATAGAGGCCGTCGCCGTAGATCGGCAGGGACGAGCCCTCGATGGCGTTGAGAATCATCTGCGGCAGGAACTTCTCGGGAAACTGGTACGGGCCGTAGTTGTTCGAGCAGCGCGTGATCACGACGTCCTGACCGTGCGTCGCGCGTGCCGCCAGCACCAGCAGATCGGCTGCCGCCTTGCTGGCGGCGTAGGGAGAGCGGGGCGCGAGCGGTGTGGCCTCCGTGAAGCGCTCGGGTGAGTCCAGCGCGAGGGCGCCGTAGACCTCATCGGTGGAAACTTGCATGAAGCGGGCCACGCCGGCGCGGCGCGCGGCATCCAGCAGCGACTGTGTCCCGATGATGTTGGTGCGCGCGAACTCCGTGGCGCTCTCGATGCTGCGATCCACGTGCGACTCGGCGGCGAAGTTCACCACGGCATCGAACCCCTCCGCCATCAGGCTGCCAACCAGCGCAGCATCGGCGATGTCCCCGCGGACGAGCCGGTGCCCCTCGCGCACCCCATCGAGGTTTTCGGGATTGCCGGCGTAGGTGAGCAGGTCGAGGTTGACGATGCGCGTACCGGGATGCCGCTCCAGCTCCCACCTGATGAAGTTGGAGCCGATGAACCCGCAGCCGCCGGTGACCAGGAGTCTCATGACACCGCGCGCCGGCTGCCCGGCTCACCCATCCTTGCGGTTCCAGTCGTAGCGGATCGAGCGGTCGTGGGCCGCCACCCGGAACTCGTCAGGGTCGGCGTGGCGGTAGGGCTCGGTGGGATGATTGATGATGAGGGCTTCCGTCTCGCTGATGCACTTGAAGCCGTGGTAGACCAGCGGCGGGATCTGCAGCAGCAGCGGGTTGTGCTCGCCCATGAAGAACTCGTTGACGACGCCCCGCGTGGAGGAGTCGTCGCGCGGGTCGTACAGCACGATCTTGGCCATCCCCTTCACCACCACGAAGTGATCCCACTGAACCCGGTGGTAATGCCATCCCTTCACGACGCCCGGGTAGGCGGTCGTCAGGTAGGACTGGCCGAAGCCCCGGAACAGGTCGTCATCGCGCCGCAGCATCTCCATCAGCCGGCCGCGCTCATCGGCAATCACCTTGAGCCGCCTGAACCGGGCGCCGGCGATGAGCGGCTGGCCTCCCACGAGCTCCGGCGCCTCGAGCACCACGCTCTGTCTCACCGCTGGCCTCCCGCCTCGGCCCGCGGCCGCGTCCGGCGCAGCGCGGGATGGGAAACCCCCGGGGTGATCTCGGGGTTGTTGGCGCGGTACTGCCAGACCAGGTTGGACGCCTCGTGCAGCGACTCGAAGGTCCCCGCGTCGGTCCACCACCCGTCCAGCTCGCACCAGGTCATCTCGCCGCGCGCGATGTACTCGTTGTTCACATCGGTGATCTCCAGCTCGCCGCGCCCCGAGGGCTTCAGCGTCTTGATGACATCGAACACGCGCGCATCGTACATGTAGATGCCGGTCACCGCGTACTGGCTGGGAGGCTGCGCGGGCTTTTCCAGGATCCGCACGAGGTGATCGCCTGCGAACTCCGGCACGCCGAACCGCTGGGGAGCGGCCACCACCGACAGATGAATCCTGGCTCCCTTCTTCTGCCGGGCGAACGCCTTCACGGACGATGCGAAAACCTTGTGGACGATGTTGTCTCCGAGCATGACGCAGATGGGATCGCCGGCGGCGAAATTCTCGGCCAGCCCCAGCGCGTGCGCGATGCCGCCGCTTCCCTGCTGGTAGGCGTACTCGATATGGCTCAGGCCGAGCTCCTTGCCGTTGCCCAGCAGACGCAGGAAGTCGCCCGGATCGTTGCCCCCCGTCACGACGAGGATCTCGTCCACGCCCGAGGCGCGCAGCGCCTCCAGCGGGTAGTGGATCATCGGCCTGTCGAAGACGGGCAGCAGGTGCTTGTTGGTGACGCGCGTGAGGGGATCCAGCCGGGTCCCCATCCCGCCCGCCAGCACCACTCCCTTGATCGGCATGGCTGCCTCCGTGACGGGTCCGACCGGGGCCCGCGCGCTGACCAAAGTTAGGTTTCGCAGCGGTTTCCCGCAACCAGAGGGCAGAGCCTGACTGTCTACCGGCCGGCCTATTTCAACCCGGAGAACCCTTCCTTCGGGAATCCGATGTAGAGCGTGTCGCCGACGCGCATCGCGGGGGCACGCAGGTTTCCGGTGGGCCCCAGGATGACCGCCATCAGCTCGGCATCTGACGGGTTGGTCCGCATGTCGATTTCGGTGAGCCGGCTCCCCTTGCCCGCCACGATCCGGCGTGCCGAGCGGGCCAGCGCCAGCGCCTCCTTGCGGCCGATCCTGTTCTTGCCCGCCGAGACTTCCTCTGCGACGGGGATCTTTCCGCGCTCGAGAAACTCCCGAGCCCGCACGCAGGTGACTCAGCCGGGCCGGTGGTAGTACCAGTCGATTCTCATGGCCATCTCCCCCGACTACGGTTTGTCCTGCTCGGCCCCGCCGCTGGCCAGAGCCCGGCGCACGGCGGTGACGAGCTCCTCGAAGTGGTAAGGCTTTGGCAGGAAACCAGCGAGCCCCTGCTCCACGACGCGCGAGGTGAGCGACTGCTGGTTGTAGCCGGACGACAGCACGACCGGCAGCCCCGGGCTCACGCGGTGCATCTCGCGCAAGGTCTCCTCGCCGTCCATGTCGGGCATGGTCAGGTCCAGCAGCACCATGACGAACTGCGCCGTCGGCTCCCGGACCAGGCGCAGCGCCTCCCGGCCCCCGGCAGCGGTGATCACGGTGAATCCCATGCGCCGCAGCATGCCGGCGGCGATCCTCCGCACACCCTCCTCGTCATCCACAACCAGCACAGTACCGCGCGCCGTCCAGGGAGCGGCCCTTTCCGTCCCCGCCGGCATCAGACGTGCCTCTCTGGTTGACGCGGGAAACAGCACGGTGAAGGTGGTGCCGGCGTCCGGCTCGCTGCGCACGGTGAGCGCGCCGCGATGGCCGCGCACGATCCCGAGCACCGCCGAGAGGCCCAGCCCACGTCCCGTGCTCTTGGTCGTGAAGAACGGATCGAAGATCCGCGCGCGCGTCGGTGCCGACATGCCGCAGCCGGTGTCGGAGACCTCGAGGTAGACGTAGGAGCCCTCCGGCAGCCCCTCATCGACATAGGTCCCGGCCAGCCAGGCCCGATCGCAGATCCGCGTACCGGTGTGCACCGTGATGGTGCCGGGGCGATCGCCGATCGCCTCGGACGCATTGGTGATCAGGTTCATGATGACCTGGCGCAGCTGCGCGGCATCGGCCTCCACCGACGGCAACTCCGGAGCGAACTTGTAGCGTAGCGCGCACTTCTTCGAGATCGACACGTGGAGCAGGTGTCCCATTTCCTCGATGACGCGCGAGACATTCAGCGACTGGACGACGAACTTTCCCTTGCCCGAGTAGGCAAGCATCTGGCGCGTCAGTTCGGCGGCGCGCTGCGCCCCGGTGAGCGCGCTGCCGATCAGCTCCCGGGCCGGGGAATCCTCCGGCAGCTCCAGCAACGCCAGATCGGCGTATCCCAGTATGCCGGTAAGCAGGTTGTTGAAGTCGTGGGCGATGCCGCCGGCCAGCACGCCGAGGCTTTCCAGTCGCTGGGCGTGCTGCATCCTGGCTTCGATCTCCTTGCGCTCCGCCTCGTCGCGCCGGCGCCGTGTGATGTCCTGATTGACCACGATGCCGGCGACGATGCTGCCCGAGGCATCGCGCAGCGGCAGCGCCGAGTTGTTGATGAACCGGCGCGTGCCGCCCGCCACCTCGATCTCGATCTCCTCGTTGAGCGTCGTCTCGCCGTGACGGATGGCCCGGACGTCGGCCCATTGCTCCGGCCTGATCCGCTCGCCCGTGGCGACCCACCAGCCTTTCAGCTCGGCGAATCCCTCCAGCCCCCCGCGCCGCGGGCCGCCCCAGATGTCATGGCCGGCCCGGTTGCCGCGGATGATGCGCAGCTGGCTGTCCAGGATCCAGACCCCCACGGGGAGGGTCTCGAGCACCTTCTGGAGCAGATCCTCGCTGCGGCGCAGTGTCTCTTCGGCCCGCCGCTGCTCCGTGGCGTCCCGGAAGCTCCAGACACGCCCGACGCTCTGGCCATCGAGCCTCTGTGGCCGCGAGAACCTCTCGAAAAGGCGGCCGTCCTTGAACTCGATCGTGTCGAAGCTCTCGGCGGAGGGCTGGTTGTACAGCTCGCGGACCTTCGCCAGGAACTTCTCGGGTTCCTTGAGCTGATCCAGCACGAAGCCCAGGAGCCGATCATCGTCGCGCGAGGCGGCCAGCTCGGGAGAGATGCGCCAGAGCTCCAGAAAGCGCTGGTTGTAGCTCTCGACGCGTCCCTGCTGGTTGACGATCAGGAGGCCGTCCGCGGTGGACTCCAGCGCCGCGTTGAGCATCGAGATCGATTTCCTCAGCTCGTCGTGAGTCTCCTGCTGCTCCGGCGACATGCCGGCGGGGGCCGCGATGCTGGTCTCCGCGGAGGGTGCCTTTTCTGCCAGCTTCCGAGCCATCAGAGCGCCTCGACCGTGACGGGGCCCAGCGTCTCAAGGTCCTTGAGGATCTCGGACGCGCGCCCCAGAACGAGGATGACGGCCTGGTCCGAGGGAAAGCGCAGTGCGGCCACGCGCCTGACATCGTCGAGCGTGACGGCGTCGATCCAATCCAGGTAGTTATTGTAGTAGTCCTCGGGCAGGTCATAGAAGGCGATCTCGCCCATCGCGTCGGCCAGCGCCTCGGGGGCCTGGTGGCCCACCGCGAACTTGCCGCGGATGTAGCGTTTGGCCTTGTCCAGTTCGTCGGCCGTCGCCCCTTCGCGGCGCCAGGCATCGATCAATCCCAGCGTCACTTCGATCGTCTCGCGCGTTGTCGCGTTCTTGGTGAAGGTGCTCACCAGGAAGGGCCCCTGCTCCACCAGTGGGTAGAGCCTGCTGGAGATGCCATAGGTCAGCCCTCGCTTCACCCGCACCTCCTGGACCAGCCGCGACGTGAAGCCTCCTCCCAGGATCGTGTTGGCGACGTGGATCGGCACGAAGTCCTTGTCGGTGCGCTTCATCCCCAGTCCGCCGATCCGGATCTGGCTCTGGGTGGCGTCGGGCTTGTCCACGAGGACGATGCGCCGGGCCGCGGCCGGCCGCGGCGGGGGCACCGCCCGGGGCGCGCCTCCGCCCCGCTCCCAGGGGGCCAGCCGCTGCGCCATCCGATCCAGCATCCCGGCGGCGTCGAAGTCTCCCACCGCCACGACGATGGAGCGGTCCGGTACGGCGGTGCTCCGGTAGAAGGCGAGGACATCCTCCCGCGTGATCGCGGCCACGGAGGCTTCGCGTCCGGCTGTGGCATGGCCGTACGGATGATCCGGGTAGATGCGCTCCACGAACCGGCGGCTGGCCATCAGGCCGGGGTTCTCCCTGGCGGCCTGCAGCTCCGCCAGCGTCTCGGCGCGCGCGCGCTCCACCTCTTCTTCGGCCAGCCCCGGCCTGATGAGCACATCGGAGAGCAGCTCGAGGCACAGGTCGAGATCCTGAGCAAGGAACTCGGCGGTGACACGGGTGCCATCCTGATCGGCGGCCGCCCCGAGGCTGCCGCCCACGAAGTCCATCGCCTCGGCCAGCTCGCGGGCCGGGCGCGCTCCGGCTCCCTTGTGCAGCAGCCCGGCGACCATGTCGGCGAGCCCTTCGCGGCCCAGGGGATCGCTGGAACCGCCGGCAGGCAGGATCACCTCGATATCCACCAGCGGCAGCGCGTGATACTCGGCGGCGTAGAGACGCGCGCCATTGGGGAGCCGGCGCGAGGCAAACTCGGGCAGTCGGAAGCCGCTCACGATTCCTCTGCCTCGGGCTCCGGGCGCTCGCCGGGCACCAGGGTGGCGACCGTCCGCCTGTCGGGCTGAAAGCACCGGGAGGCGACGCGCGCGACATCCTCCAGAGAGACCTTCTCGGCGCGCTCGAGGGTGTGGAACATCTGGCGGTAGTCACCGGTCATCAGCTCGTGAAAGGCGATCCGATCCGCCTTTCCCGCGTTGTCCTTCAACTCGCGGATCGCCGAGGCGCGGATCTGGTTTTTTGCCTTGCGCAGCTCACGCTCGGTCACCTCACCGGCCGCGATCCGCTCGACCACCCCGTGCATCTCGGATTCGACCTGCTCGATCGCGATCCCTTCCTTGGCCTGGGCGTGCAGCACAAAGAGGCCCGCGTCGAGCGTGGGCGGAAAGAACGCGCTGGTCTCCGCGGCGATCTGCTTTTCGTAGATGAGAGTCCGGTAGAGCCGCGAGGACTCCCCGTCGGAGAGAATGGATCGGATGACATCCAGCGCCGCGTAATCGTCGTGCCTGAAGGCGACCGCCTTGTACCCCGCCATCACCGCCGGCAGCTCCGCCGCCATCCGGTGGATCACGCGCTTTTCCCCTCGCTGCTCCGGCTCGGCGTCCACCACGGCGCGGGGCGGCGCCTGCGCCGGCAGATCGGCGAAGTAGCGCTCCATCAGCTTCAAGGCGCGCTCCGCCATCACGTCTCCCACGATCACCACCAGGGCGTTGTTGGGAGCGTAGTAGGTCCTGAAGTAGTCCTGGCAGTCCTGAAGGCCGATGGCGTTGAGATCCGGCTCCCACCCCACGATCGGCCAGCGGTAGGCAGAGGCCACGAAGGCGTTGGAGGTGAGCACCTCGAACAGCTTCCCCTCCGTGGAATTGTCGGTGCGCAGGCGCCGCTCTTCCTTGACGATGCTGCGCTCCTGTTCCAGATTCCCGGGCGTGATGAGCAGCGAGCGCATCCGGTCGGACTCCAGATCCACCACCGTCTCGAGGTTCTCGCTGGAGACCTCCTCGACATAGTTGGTGTAGTCGTACCAGGTGCTCCCGTTGGATGACCCCCCTGAGGATTCCACCAGCCGGTCGAACTCCCGCGGCGCGAACTTCGCCGACCCGTTGAACATCATGTGCTCGAACAGGTGCGAGATGCCGGTGATGCCGGGGCGCTCGTTGCGCGAGCCGACCCGAAAATAGGTCAGGTAGCAGACTGTCGGGGCTGTATGCTCCGGCAGGATCAGCAGCGTGAGACCATTGGCCAGGATGTGGCGTTGGATGGGAAGGTTGGTCATCATTATTTGATCTGCCGCTTCGTGGCTCCCGGTCCCAGGATGGGTCAGCTTATCAGCATCAGTCGCGCTCTGCGGACCCTTCCAGCCATATGGTATAAGTGCCGCCTATGACGCTCGCCGCCCGCCGGCGCACACTGCGATGGATCTTCTATCCGGCGGCGGGACTCCTCCTGGTGGCCGGCCTCGCCCTGACGCTCTACCTCCGATCGGAGCATCCCGGGCGGTACATTGCCGCGGAGCTGCGGCGCAAGCTGGCCGAGCAGGTGGCGGGCCCTTGCGATTTCGAGGGCCTCACGCTGAGCTACCTGCCGCCGGCCGCGACCGTCACCGGCATCTCGTGCGCGCAGCCGAAGCTGACCCTGGCGCGCGCCGAGGCCACGCTGTCGCTGGGGGCGCTGCTCCGGCGACAGATCGTCATTGACGATCTCGATCTCTTCCAGCCTTCCATCGTCTGGGACGCCGACGCCGACCGGCTCCCGGAGCGGGTGGGGCCGGCGGGTCCAGGGGTGCCGGCGGCGCGGCGGCTCACGCTGCGCCGCGTCAGGATCCACGGGGGCTCGGCCACCATCGGCTCGGAGCGGCGCGATCTGAGCGCCGAGCTGCACGAGCTCCTGCTCACGGCCGACAGCGATGCAGAGCCGGGGTTCACATCGGCTCTCTATGCCGGCCCGTGGGATGGGACCTTCAGCTTCGCGCGCGGCAGCGCCCGGCTCGGGGAGTTTGCTCTGTCCGGTGTCCAGGGGAGCGTTTCCTTCGCCATCGACAGCGGCGGGGCGCGCACCCGGCGGCTTCACCTCAAGGCCGAGGCGGTGGACATCACCGGCACCGGTGATGTCCGCGCCGGCGACCCCCCGCACCTCACATTGGATCTCTTCTCACGCTTTTCGCCGCAGTCCCCCGCGCTGACCCACCCGCTGCCCCAGATCACGGCGGGCGAGATGCAGGCCTCGGCGATCGTTGACCTGGCCGGCCGGGGCCTTGTCGTGCAAGGAGCCTTCAGCGCTTTGGATGCGGAGCTCGACCCCGACCGCCGGAGCGCCCGCAAGGATGACAACGGCCCGATGCCCCCGTGGCGCGCCGCGGCGGCGGCCGGGACTTTCACCTACCAGGCAGGCACCGCCGCGGTCGAGACGCAGCTCACGGGCGTTGCCGGCGGGAGCGCCCGGGTGCGCTACAAGACGGAAGGGGGGCTGAGCCTGCCGCTCGCGGAGCACGAGCCCAGGAGCAACACGCTGGGCATAGACGCGGACAACATGTTCCTGGCCGAGATGCTCAAGGGGCTCGGCAAGCTCCCCGGCGACGAGAAGGTCGTTCCCTCGGCCTCGGTGACGGGAAGGGTCCAGATGACGTGGGAGGCTGGACAGCTCAACCGCGCGGCGGGCTCAGCCGATCTGACCCTCACGCCGGTGCCCGGCGATCTGCCTCTTGCCGGGAGCATCGCGATGGAATGGCGGGGCCGCAGGGTCACGGTGCGGCGCGCCGACGTCGAGCTGCCGCAGGGGCGGCTGGAGGGCTCGGGATCGCTCGACTTTGACGCGTCGCCGGCGCGCTATGACCTGGTGGTCGATCTGGATGCCAGGGAGATCGGCCCGGTGATGACCTTCGTCCAGAAGCGCTGGAGTCTGGGCGGAGGCTCCGTGCGGCCGGTGCTGGCTCCGGCCGACTTGTCCGGCCCTGCAACCGTCCATGCGGAAATCGAAGGACCTGACACCGCCCTCCACGTGCGCGGCGGCTTCACCTCCGACGGGCTGGTGGTGCGCCTCCCGGTGGCGGGCGTTGCCGAGGGCCCGGAGAGCCGCTTCCCGCTGAAGCTGGATCACTCGGAGGGCACCTTCAATTTCGGGCCGGACGGTCTGCTCGTCGACGCCCCGCGCCTGGTGGCCGGCGAGATGCTGGCGAGTCTGCGCGCCGACGAACCCCCGGGGACCTGGCCCACGCAGTGGACTATCAGCCTCAACGCCACACACGCTCCCGCGAGCTTCGTGGCGCGGCTGCTGGGACAGAAGGAGCTGGCCTTCAAGGCGGGCGGGACGATCGAGGCGCGGTCGGTGATCTCGAGCGGGCTGGATGGAGCGCTCTCGCTGTCATCGTCGGACCTTTCGCTCTACGGGGAGGCTCTGCACCCGGCGCGCCTGACGGCGCGCCTTGAGGGGGGGCGGCTGGAGCTCGAGAATCTCCACGCCGAGATCTTCGGCGGGGTGCTCTCCGCCACGGGCACGCTGGATCTCGGCGGAGAGCCGCCGCGCGGCGTCATCGAGCTGAGCGCCCGCGACCTGGATCTCGCGGCCGCCGGGGCGTCGCTCAAGGGGCTCGATCCCCGCGGCGTGATGCAGCTCGACGGCCGGATCCGGATCGACGGAGCGGCCACCACCGAAGGCACCTTCACCCAGCAGGGAGTGGCCGTCTCGGGAATGGATCTGGGGAACGTGTCGGGACGCTGGAGCGGTCCGGTGGAGCGGCTCCACGTGGAGCTGGAAGATGACCGGGGAGATCTGAGAGCCTCCGGCGAGCTGATCCGCCAGCGGGGCGATCCCGTCACGGGAGATCCGGATCGCAGCGTCACGCTGCTGGACGCCACGGTGGAGGTGCACCAGCTGAGCCTCGACGATATCGGTCCCCTGCTGCCCGCCACGGCGCCGCAGGGCCTCAGGGGAGAGGCCGATGGCGTCGTCACGATCCGCGGGCCGCTCCACGCGCCCGAGCTGATCGAGATCCGCGCGCAGGTGGCGCGGCTGGAGCTGGCCGCCGGCGATCTCCTCCTGCACAACCAGGATCCCGTCGATGTGACACTGTCCGATCGGTTCCTGACGATCGCTTCAACCCGCCTGGTCGGAGAGCGCACCGATCTGGCGTTTGCCGGATCGATCAGCCTGACCGGATCGCACGACATCACGGCGCGGCTGGATGGGAGCTTCGATCTGGGGCTCCTGCAGGTTCTCTATCCGGACATGCGCGCATCCGGCCCGTGCACCGCAGCGCTGCGGTTCCTGGAGCGCGAGGATCGGATGACTTACCTGGGCACGATCGAGCTGAATGGAGGCCGGATCTCCCATCCGGCGCTGCCGATGCCCATCGATGATCTCGCCGCGCGCGGCCTGTTCGACGAGCAAGGTGTGCTGCGCATCACCGGCCTGCAGGGAGCATTGGGAGGCGGGCGCTTCACCGGCTCGGGCGACGCCACCTTCGAAGGGGCGAGCCTGCCGCGCGCGCATCTGGCCGTGCGCGGCCTCGGGGTGCGCGCCGAGATCCTGTCGGATCTGCGGGCCTTCTTCGATGCCGACCTGACGCTCGACAAGCAGGGATCGACCTGGCGCCTGGGTGGCCTGGTGCAGATCCAGCGGGCGGTCTACGAGCGCGAGTTCGGCATTTCGCCCACCGAGGTGCTCGTGCGCTCGCGGGAGTTCAGGCCCGGCGAGACTCCTTCGGTTCTGCGCGAGCGCCCGGCCAAGGTGCTTCTGGACTTCGACATCATCGCCGAGAGCAATGTCTGGATACGCAACAGGGACGCCCTGATCGAAGCCTCGGCGCATCTCACGATCGAGGGCACTCTCGATCGCCCGGAGATCTCCGGAAACATCTCAGCCATGGAAGGGGGGACCTTCCGCTTCCGCGATGTGGTCTACTCGGTCCGGGGCGGCTCGCTGGACTTTTCCGAGCCGACGAAGATCGACCCGCTGCTCGATATCAAGGCCGCCACCCAGGTGCAGCATTACGAGATCCTGCTCGAGGTCAGCGGCCGGTACTCCAAGCCGGTCTTCGAGCTGACCTCGGAGCCCGCGCTGCCCCAGCGCGACATTGTCTGGCTGCTGCTGACGGGCCACACCCTCACCGACAACGCGTCGCAGGCGTCGGTCACCGCCGCCGAGTCCCAGATCGCCGCCTACCTGGCCGCACCCGTGGCGGGGGCCATCTCGGGCGCGGCGCTGGCTCCTCTCGAGAAGCTGCCGGGCATCTACTCGGTCTCGATCGATCCCTACTTCCTCAACGGCACGGCCGATCCGTCGGCGCGGCTCACCGTGACCAGCCGGGCGAGCAGCGCGCTCCTGTTCACCTATTCAACAGCACTGGGCACCGCCGGCGAGGAGATCTACCAGATTGAGTACAACCCGGGCCGCATCTGGGACCTCATCGGGACGCGCGATGCGGACGGGTCGCTGTCGGCCGATGTGCGGTTCCGGCGCCGGTGGCGCGCGGGCCCCTCATCTCCCGAGGTCTCACCGAGTCTGGCCCTTGGGGAGGTGTCGGTGGGCAGTCTCGCCATCATCGCGGACCGGATGCCGGGCTCTGCCGCCGCGCTGCGCCGCAAGATCGACTTCGACGAGGGGGACACCTACCGGCGCGGCGACCTTCTGGAGGGGCGCGAAGCGCTGCGGCTCTACTACATCAAGCACGGATACCCGGCGGTGCGCGTGGAGTTGATCGATGAGCCGCACGCGGACAATCCGGCGCTGCACAAAGTGACCTATGCCATCAACGCGGGACCGGCGCACGAGATCGTCTTCGAGGGAGTGGATTCTTCGCGCCGGCTCCGCTCCGCGGTGCGCGATGCCTGGAAAGAGCCGATCGTGTTCGAGAACCCGGTGCAGGAGGCGCGCGCGGCCACCGAGATCACGCTGAAAGAGTCAGGCTACTACCGGGCGAAGGTCTCCGCAGAAGCGCGCGACGTCGGGCCGCAGACAAGGGAAGTGCGCCTGGATGTCGATCCCGGCAAACGCGTCCGCGTCCGGTCCATCGCCATCCGGGGAAACGAAGCGCTCTACGCCGACCGGATCCAGCGCCAGATGCTCACGCGCGAGAACGGACTCTTCACACGGGGACTCCTCAAGGAGAAGGTCCTCGCCGAGGACGCGGCGGCGATCCGCAGCCTCTACCAGGCCCAGGGCTACCTGGATGCCGTGGTCCCGCCGCCGGTCGTCACGTTCACGCCCGACGGCCGCGAGGCGGACATCGTGGTGAACATCCGCGAAGGGAGACGCTCGATCATCTCAGCCGTGCGGTTCACCGACGACGCCGGCGCCCCCGTGCAGATCCCCGAGCTGCCCGAGGCCGAGCTGTTCGAAACGGCCCGCATGCACATCGGCGACGCCATCGACCCGGTCGAGCTCGGCGAGGCGGCCGACCGTGTGCGCCAGGCGCTCGACGCCAAGGGGTACTCGCGCCCTCTCGTTTCCTACTCGCTGAGCGGGCCGCCGGAGGCCTCCGAGGTGAACTTCAGCGTGTCAGCCGGTGAGATGCTGCGCGTCCGGCGGGTGCGTGTCGACGGGAACTCGCGCACGCGCTCCGCCCTCATCAAGAAGGAAGTCACCGTGCAGGAAGGTGATCGCCTCAGCCGCGCCGCGCTGCTGGACATCCAGCGGCGCCTGTACGGCCTGGGGGTGTTCCGCTCGGTGAACATCGTGGCCGAGCCGGTGGCCGGGTCCCCGGGCCACGCCGACGTGCACGTCCGGGTGCAGGAAGGACCGCACATCCTGACCGCCTGGGGCCTCGGGTACAACACGGAGAACCTGCTCGGCGCCTCGTTCGAGCTGGCCGACAACAACCTGTTCGGCACGCGGCGCTCGGCGGGCCTCTTCCTGCGCGGCTCGGCGCGAGACTGGCGCGTGCAGGTCTCCTTGCGCGATCCGAACCTGTTCGGCGAGAAGATCGAAACGCTGCTGAGCGGCTTCGTGGAGCGTCAGGAGACCAGCTCCTTCACGACTCACAGGCGCGCCGCCACGTTCCAGCTCAACAGGAAGTTCAGCGAGCAGCTCCGGCTCTTCGGCGGGTACCGGATAGAAGATGTGGATCTGCGGGACCTGCAGATCAGCCCGCAGGCGGCAGGGCTTGAAACCGCGCGGATCGGCAGCATCGGCGGCGCAGTCACGTGGGACACGCGCAATGATCTCGTCAATCCGAGGCGCGGGGGCATCAGCAGCCTGGCGCTGACCACGGCGCACCCCAGCCTCGCCTCGGAGGTGACCTTCGACAAGGCGTACGCATCGTTGTCGCGGTTCATCAGCCTCGGCCGCCGCGTCGTGCTCGGCACATCGCTGCGCGCCGGCTGGATCTTCAGCCAGGATGACACGCCCGCCTCGGAGCGCTTCTTTGCCGGCGGCGACACCACGCTGCGCGGATTCAATCACAACGAAGTGGGGCCCGAGGATCCCAACACGGGAGAGCCGATCGGCGGCGACTCCTTGTTCCTCTTCAATGAGGAGCTCAGGTTCCAGGTCTGGAAGTCGCTGCAGGGTGTGACCTTCTTCGATGCCGGCAACGTCTACAGCGATTCGAGCGATTTCGACCTGGGGGACATGCGGGCTGCTGCGGGGTTGGGGCTCCGCCTGAACACGCCTGTCGGACCTTTCCGGGTGGAGTATGGCTGGAAGCTGGACCGGCAGCCTGGGGAGAGCGCTGGAGAGTTCTTCTTCTCCATCGGCCAGGCGTTCTAACCCCCCGGCGGGAGCATCGCGGCCATCTTCCTGAGGCCGGCACGGCACCGCCGGCCTCACGCCATCATGCGGCGATGCTCCCTACCCTCCCCCTCAAGGGCAAACAGGATGCGGGCCTTCGAGGCTCTCGGCCCGGCGCAAGCGCGCCCCTGATCTGATGCGCATGTGATGGCGATGCGGTAACATCCCGCGCTGTTAGCCAGGAGGTGGCATGTCAATCCCCGCATCGCCGACCGGGGCATTCCTGGTGGCGCTGACTCCTGAAGCCTCCGAATCGATCCGGGCGCAGGAGATCAACATCCCTTTCGTTCCCTTCCGGGTCGGGCGCGAGTCCCGGCAGTACCGCTGGAAGGAGGTGGGGCTGGTGGGAGAGCGGCGCCGCAGCGATCCCCCCAACAACGACCTGTATCTCATCGAGCGGGACGACGTGATGAACGTGTCCCGTGAGCATTTCCTGATCGACAGGGATTCGGGCGGCTTCCACCTGCTGGATCGCGGCAGCGCCTGCGGCACCCTGGTGGAGGGGCGCGTGGCCGGCCACGGTGGTGCGCCGCGCATCGGCCTTGCGGACCATGATGTGATCATCGTGGGGGGCTCCTCATCGAGGCAGATATTCAAGTTCCGCCTGGAATCGCCCGGCGGAACGAAACCAGAGCGCGGCCCCGTTCGTTGAAGGCCGCATGGGATCGGAGACGATGACGACGGAGACTGCCTCCACGGCAGCCGGCGCGACCGCGCGCCAGGCGGTGATCCAGGTCGAAGGTCTCAGCATCATCTATGGCAGGAACCGCGCCCTGGACAACGTCACAGCCTCCTTCCCCCCGGGCGCGGTGGGGCTGCTGGGCCCCAACGGCGCGGGAAAATCAAGCCTCCTGAAAGCGCTGCTGGGCTTTCTCACCCCCACGCAGGGCACGGCGCGCGTTCTGGACATGGATGTGGCCGCCCGCCCGCTCGATGTCCGCCAGGCCGTGGGGTACATGCCGGAGATCGACTGCCACATCCCCGGCATGAATGCGGTCGCCTTCACCGCCTACCTGGGACAGCTCTGCGGGATGCCGCGCATCGAGGCGATGCAGCGCGCCCACGAGGCCCTCTACTACGTCGGGCTGGGAGACGAGAGGTACCGCAACGTGGAGACCTACTCCACCGGCATGAAGCAGCGGATCAAGCTGGCCCAGGCGCTCGTGCATGGCCCGCGCATCCTGTTCCTGGACGAGCCGACCAATGGCCTGGATCCCAAGGGGCGCGTCGATCTGCTCCAGCTCATCCGCGATCTGGCCGAGCGCAAGGGCGTCAACGTGGTGCTGTCATCCCACCTCCTGCGCGACGTCGAAGAGACCTGCAACAGCGTCGTGATGCTGTCCCACGGCAAGCTGGTGGGCCAGGGAACCATCGCCGCACTCAAGGAAGCCTCGGGTGAGCTCTACGAAGTGCGGCTCAAGGGCGAGGCCGCGCTCCAGGAGGAGTTCATCAAGCTGATGGCCTCACAGGGTTGCAGAGCGACGGCGTCGAGCGACGGTCTGCTCGAGGTGGCGCTGCCCGGCGGGCGCGACTCGGCGGTTCTGTTCGCCGCCAGCCGCCAGGCGGGCGTGCAGATCCGCCACCTCGTCCCCAAGCAGCCCACGCTCGAGGATGTTTTCGCGCGCGCAGTGGGAGAGCACTGATGCCGATCTACGACCTGTCGTACCGGGCCTACCGCGGCACCTTCTCGTCGCACCGTTGGCGCTGGGCCACCATCGCGAAGGCGGGGCTGGCTTACTACCTCACTCGCAAGCTATACCTCGCCTTCCTTTTCATCGGGCTCATCCACCCGATTGCCCGTGGAGTCTACATCTGGATCGCGCACAGCAATCCCGAGGTGGAGCTCATCAAGATCGACTCGGAGTTCTTCCGCGGCTTCATTCTGGTCCAGGGCTTCTTCCTCATGATGGCCTGCATCTGGCCCGGCGCCCGGCTCATCGCGCGCGACCTGAAGACCAATGCCATCCAGCTCTACCTGTCAAAGCCCCTGTCGCGCCTGGACTACGTGGTGGGGAAGCTCGCGGTGGTTGCCGCCATCGGCGGCATCCTGATTACGGCGCCCGCGCTCATCCTCTTTCTGATGGAGCTGGGACTCTCGACCACCTCCGTCTTCATCTCGACCTACTGGTGGCTGCCGCTGGCGATCATCGGCTATTCAGCCGTGGTGATCCTGGCGGCCGGGCTGACGGTGCTGGCGGCATCATCTCTGAGCCGCAGCGGGGCCTACGCCGGGCTTCTCTTTTTCGGACTGATCTTCTTCTCGCAGGTGGCCGCGGGGCTGCTCGTGCTGATCACGCGCAACGAAGCGTTCGGCGTGGTGTCGCTGCCCGATCTCGCCAGGCAGATCTCGACGATGTTCTTCGGCGGGGCGCTGGAATTCGGTCTCCACCCCATCGCCTCCTTCCTGGTCTACGCCACCGTCGTGGCGGTCTCCATGTGCATTCTGCGCCGGCGGGTCAAGGCCGTGGAGATCGTCACGTGATCGCCGGCGCAGTCGTCACAGCCGAAGGACTCTCCCGCTGGTACAAGCAGGTCATCGGCATCAACGACGTCTCGCTGGCGATCGGCCCGGGCATCACCGGCCTGCTGGGACCAAACGGCGCCGGAAAGTCCACCTTTATGAAGCTGATGACGGGTCAGATCAGGCCCAGCCGCGGCTCGGTGAAGATCTTCGGGCAGCCTGTCTGGAACAACCCGGAGCTGATGCGGCGTGTGGGGTTCTGTCCCGAGCAGGATGCCTTCTACTCCGGCATGACCGGCTACCGGTGGGTCTGCGGCCTGCTGCGGCTCAACGGCTACAGCAGCCAGGAGATCGCGAGCCGCGCGCACAGGGCTCTCGAATCAGTCAGCCTCCTGGATGCGAAGGACAAGAAGATCGGCGCCTACTCCAAGGGGATGCGCCAGCGCGTGAAGCTGGCGCAGGCGATCGCCCACGACCCCGAGCTGCTGATCCTGGACGAGCCGCTGTCGGGCATGGATCCGATCGGCCGCCGCTCCACGATCCGGATGATCAAGGACTGGGCGGAGCAGGGGCGCCACATCATCGTGTCATCCCACATCCTGCACGAGATCGAATCGATGACTTCGACGATCCTGCTGGTCAATCACGGGCGGATCGTGGCCGAGGGGAACGTGCACGAGATCCGCGAGCTGATCGAGGACCAGCCGCATCGCATCTTCATCCAGTGCGACGAGCCGCGGCGGCTGGCCAACCATCTGGTGACCTGGCCCGTCGTGGCCGGCATGAAGCTGGACGCCGGCGGCGTCGAGGTGCAGACGAGCAAGCCGGACGCCTTCTTCACGCTGCTTCCCGAGATCGTCCTTGCCGAGAAGGTCCGCGTGACGCGGCTGCTGTCGCCCGACGACAACCTGCAGGCCGTCTTCGAGTACCTGGTGAAATGATGGATCCAATTATCGCCGTCTTCCGCCTGTCGCTGTCGCTGCTGATACGCAGCAGGCGCACGATGATCATCGCCCTGCTCTGTCTGATGCCGCTGGCCGGCGCGGTGCTCGCGGCGACGCTCATCATCAGCAATCCGCGCAGCGATGTCACCGGCACCATGGTGGCGTCGTTTCTGATGGTCCAGGGATACCTCTACGTCCTGCTCGTGGTGGTGTCGCTGTTCTACGGCACATCTCTCATTGCCGACGAGATCGACGACAAGACGGTCACATACCTGTTCATGCGCCCGGTGCCCAAATGGAAGATCTACCTGGGCAAGTACCTTTCCTATCTCGTCGTCGCCGGGACGCTGCTTCTGCCTTCGGCCGCGCTCACCTTCATGGTGACGATGATGGCCGATGCGGCCGGCGAGGCGTCGCGTCACCTGCCGATCCTCTTCAAGGATTTGGGTGTCCTGGCCCTCGGGCTGGCGGCCTACGGCGCTCTCTACCAGCTTCTGGGGGCGGTGACGCGCCGGCCCGTTTTCGTGGGACTCATCTTTTCGCTGATCTGGGAGACCTTCGTCACCTTCATCCCGGGCTACCTCGGCAAGCTGACGATCAAGCACCATCTGCTGGCGCTGGTCCCGCATGCGACCGCGGAGCGCGGCGTCACCAGCTTCTTCGAGGCCGCCACGCCGGTGCCCGTCGCCATCCTGACGCTGCTTCTGATCAGCGCGGGGCTGGTGGCCCTGGGCGCCTGGGCCTTCACCAACCGCGAGTACGTCCTGGAGCAGTAAGGGCACAGCCCGGCTCCGCCCGGGGAAAAGCCTGCGCATCGTGATATCGTTCGTTCAGGTCCGTTGCGATGCGCTGCGCCGATCGATGCCTGCCCGCTGCCTCCCGCCCTGCCGCCGTGATCTCGGCATTCCTACTTGCGTTCACGCCCCTCCTGGCCGCTCGCCTCCCGGTACGGGTTTACACCACGCAGGACGGCCTTCCCAGGGATTTCGTCTCTGCGCTTGCGCTGGGCCCCTCCGGCCAGCTGCTGATCGGCACCTCAGGGGGCGTCACACGATTCGACGGACAGGCCTTTGCCACTTGGTCGGAAGCAGAGGGATTGAGCGGATTCGTGGACGGGATCCATGCCGAGGCATCGGGAGCGATCTGGGCTGGGGGCGACTTCGGACTGGCGCGGCTGGATCCGGCCGGGTCGGACCGGTTCGAGCCGGTGCCCACCGCCACCGGAATGCCCCACAACGTGGTGGGGTTCTTCCGCGACAGGCAGGACAGGCTGTGGGTTGGCTCCTCTTCCGGCCTGCACCGCGTCGATGACACCGATCAGGGACCACGGCTAGGCCGACCCGTGCCGGGCATCGAGACAGAGGTGGACGACATCGCCCAGGATGCGGAGGGATTCCTCTGGATCGCGACGCATCTCGAGCTGGCCCGCGTGGATCCCGATCGTCAGCAGCTAGTGGCCAGATTCACCAGTGGCGTCGCGCGCAATCCACACATCACGACGGTCATGGTCGATCACAAGAATCGCATCTGGGCCGGTTCGAAGTCCGGCCTCTGCATGCTGGAAGCCTCGGCCAGCCCGGAAAGCCCACATCCTTGCGAAAGGTTCTATGCGATGCCCGGCGCATTCTCCTCCGTGTGGGTCACCGATCTGGCGCAGGACCCTGACGGCAGGGTTTATGCGGCGACGGTCACAGGTCTGTCGATCGGCGAGGAGGACGCCTCGGGCAACCTCGCTTGGCGACCCTTGCGCGTCCAGGAAAGCGTGCGCCTGCATGAGATCAACGAACTTCTCGAGGATTTGGACGGCAATATCTGGCTGGGCACCAAGAACAGCGGCTTGATCAAGCTCGTGCGCGGAGGATGCGACACATTCGGGACAAGCGATGGACTCAGGGGGTACGAGATCAAGTCAGTCATGGAGGACCACTCCGGCGAGCTCTTCCTGGTGGGCGCTGGTGAGGGGCAGTGGTTCATCCAGAAATTCGATGCCGACAAGCTCATCGCTGTAAGCCCCAGGCTCCCCGCCTCCATCGACTATCTGGGTTGGGGCTGGGAGCAGATTGCGCTTCACGATGCCTCCGGCCGATGGTGGATGCCTTCGGCACAGGGGGCGCTGATCTATCCGCCTGTCAAGCGCCTCGAGGAACTGTCACGGACGCCCCCTGAGCAGATCGTGACCCGGCGGGATGGCCTTCCCGGCGACGAAGTGTTCCGCATCTTCGAGGACAGCCGGCGCCAGGTCTGGATTGGAACGCTTGGAGCCGGTGGGGGGAACGGATTCACCATATGCCGCAGAGGGAATGGATCCACGGTTTCCTGCGAACGGATACCCGGACAGACAGGTGAGGCGCCGAGCACATTCGGCGAGGACGCCCAGGGCGGCATCTGGATCGGGTATTACACGGGGGGGCTTGCGCGCTACGCAGATGGGCGTCTGGAGAATCTGCCGCGCCCGGAGGGCCTGCCCGTGTCGTTCGTCTCCAGGATCAGATTCGATCGACAGGGGCGGCTATGGGTCGCCACACGCAGGGGGCTGGCCCGCGCCGACGACCCGGCCCGACGCCCCCTGGCCTTCAGAACCTACCTGCAGCGCGATGGACTGGCCAGCAGTAGCATCTACTCGCTAGCGATCGATCAGGCAGGGCTCCTGTGGCTGGGCACGAGCAACGGGGTCACGCGTCTGGACCCCGAGACGGGCCGGACCCGGCGCTACACGACGGCCGACGGCCTTCCGGCAAGCCTCATCAATACCATGTACTGCGACCGCACGGGGCGGCTCTGGTTCGGGACGCTGGATGGACTGGCCAGCATGATGCCAGGCAGGGAACTGCGTGCTCGTCCCCCACCGGCGCTGCTGGAGGCCATCGAGGTGGCGGGCGAGCCGCGCCGGCTGCCGCCTCTCGGCCTGGTGCATCTGGACGGACTGCGGCTCCCCGCGGGACAAGAGCGCCTGCGGATCGATTTCCGCAGCGTGAACTACCGTGCGGGCGATTCCATCTCGTTTCAGTACCGGCTGGACGAGTCACCCGAGTGGAGCTCAGCCTCGGATCAGCGCAGCATCATCTTTGACAGGCTCGCACCGGGACGGCACCGATTCGAGGTTCGTGCCATGAACCTCGAAGGTCTGATGAGCCTGGAGCCGGCCTCCGTCGAGTTCCGCGTCGATCCTCCGTTCTGGCGCACGTGGTGGTTCCTCGCGCTGGTGACGGCCGCAATCGCCAGCGCGGCGGTGATGCTGCACCGCCAGCGTGTCGCCCGGCTGCTGGCGCTGGAGCGGGTGCGCACCCGCATCGCCACGGATCTCCATGACGAGGTCGGCGCGGGGCTGTCGGAGATCGCGCTGATGGGCGAGCTGTGGGCCCGGGAGCAGAGGAGCCCCGCCATCGAAGACGGTCTGCCGGGACGCATCGCGGCGACGTCGCGGCGGATGGTCGATTCGATGAGCGACATCGTCTGGGCGATCAACCCGGAGAAGGACCACGTCTTCAACCTGTCGCAGCGGATGCGCCGCTTCGCCACCACGCTGCTGCGCAGCGCCAACGTGGCGCTGCGCTTCGATTCGGTCGACGAATCCAACACTCAGGCTCTTGATGGCGATGCGCGGCGCGAGCTGCTGCTGGCTTTCCAGGAGATCGTGAACAACAGCGTGAAGCACGCACGCTGCAGCGCGGTGGAGGTGTCCCTGCGGATCGAGGGCGCCGACCTGGTGCTTCAGGTCTCAGACAACGGGTGCGGCTTCGATCCCGGGCAGGCCGAGGAAGGCACCGGGCTTTCCTCGATGCACCAGCGCGCCGTGCGCCTGGGCGGTTCGTGCCTGGTGGACTCGCGGCCCGGCGCCGGCACACGTATCATCGTGCGGATCCCGCTGCAGGAGCGCGGGCGCCGATCACGTCCGCTCCCCCCGCCTCCCCTGGGGCATGAGCCCGCCGCCTGACGTGACGACACTGCGCGCGCCGCGACGGCGCTACACCGTGCTGTTGCCGATCCTGTGTGCGCTCTGCCTCTGCGCGCCGCTGGATGTGAGCGCGCTGGAGCGGCTCCAGCGCCGCTTCGGACCCGAGCAGGGACTCCCCTTCTCCGAGATCTTCAGCATCGCGCAGGACCCGCGCGGCTTCCTCTGGATCGCCACGGCCGGGGGGCTGCTGCGCTACGACGGGCTGGAGATGCGGCCATGGCCCGGCCAGGCCTCCCGCTCGATCTTGATCACCGTGGCCGCGGGCCCCGCCGGGGAGATCCTGGCGACCGACTACTTTTCGCGCCTCTTCGAAATCGTCGGAGAGCAGCTGCTGCCCATCGTCGGTCCGGATGGCAGGCAGGCCGAGGCTCACTGGCGGCCTGCCTGGGATGATGCGGGCGCGCTCTGGATCGTTTCGGACGGCAGAATCCATCGGCGGCTTGCGGATGGCGCGTGGAGCGAGATCTCCACATCGTCAATCGGACCGCAGCAGGCAGTGGGCGTGGTCCGGGCCTCGGCCGGCTCGATGCTGGTCATCACCAGAAAGGGGATCTGGCGCCTCGGGAAGGACCTGTCCTGCTCGCATGTCGCAGATCTCGAGCGGATTCAGGCGCTGCTGGAACGGGGCAGCGGGACGATCGCGGCGCTGACAGGGGACGGCCGCGTTCTGGAGATCAGCGAGGGATCGGTCACCGAGCTTTACCAGGACGCGGCGCGCGCCATCAGCATGGTCGAGCGGAGCGGCACGCTGTGGGCTTCCTACGATTCCGGGTTGGTGCGGCTGAGCCCCGGCGATCCGCCGGAGCGGATGGGCCCCGACGAGGAAGTGCCGGGAGGCGGCTCCCTGCTGGTGGACCGGGAGGGCAGCCTGTGGCTCGGCACCTACCGCGGCCTGCGCCAGATGCCCGCGCCCGAGACGGTGGCCTGGGGGAGAGCCGATGGCCTGCTGGCCGACGGCATTCGGCGCCTGGCCGAAACATCTGAAGGAATCTGGGCCGACTCCTGGGCAGGGCTCTCCCTCATGCGCCGCGGCGGGTCTGCATTTCACCCGGAGCGCTTTTCGGGAACCGGCACATCGGCGCTCTGCGTCGCCTCGAACGGAACGCTCTGGACTGCGTCGAGCGGCAGGATCATGGAGCGGCGCGCCGGCTCCTTCATCGATCATACGCGGCCGGAATACCGATCACTGCGCGACTGCGCCGCCGGCGCACAAGGAAGAGTCTGGATGGGAGGCAAGACCGGAGTCATTCTCGCCGCTCCCGGGGACGCAACGGGGCGCGCGGCCCTGCACGACATCCCGTGGCCGCCCGGCCTGGATGCTGAGGCCATCTCGTTGGCGCTTCTGGAGGACAGCACAGCCAGGCTCTGGGTTGCGGCCGGCGATCAAGTCTGCAGCACCCGCGCAGAGTCGGTCGCCGCCGGGCGGAGCGCGGCCTGGGCCTGCCGTTCGCTGCCAGGCTCCGGCGGAGTGTTCGATCTGGCCGAGCTTTCCTCCGGGGCGATCTGGGCCGCCACCGCCGAGGACGGAGTCTACCGGTGGATGCCCTCCAACGGCTCCTGGGAGCAGATTCCCGGGTCGCGGCAGCTCCCGTCGCTGTCGGTGCGCAGGGTCCGGCCGGCCGCCGCGGGCGGCGCCTGGATCATCAGCTTCGGCACCATCGTGCGCGTTGCCGAGCGGCCCGAGACGAGCGCGGGATGGGAGGTGGTGGAGCGGCCCTCGGCGTGGCAGGGGCTCATGATCAGCGACGCGGAGGACATCCTGGAAGAGTCCTCAGGAAATCTCTGGGTGGCCACGCTCGCGGGACTGGTGCACATGCCGCCGGAGGTGCGCACCGCCCCGGGGCCGCCGGATGTGGAGCTGGTCGAGGTGACGCAGGATGGCGCCCCGCTGTCGTGGAGCGGGCTGCTGCGGCTTCCCTGGACGCGCAACCGGATCGAGCTGCGCGTCGCGGCCCTCTCCTATCGTGACCCCGCGCTGCTGCGCTACCAGATCCGGCTGAACCCGAACGCGGCGTGGGTGGACGCGGCCGGCCCGCCGTCATTCCGCTTCGTGAACCTGGCCCCCGGCGCGCATCAGCTTGAAGTGCGGGCTTCGCTGGACGAAACCCACTGGTCTCCCGATACGGCGGGGCTGTCGTTCACCGTGCTGCCCCCCTTCTGGAAGACGTGGTGGTTCTTCGGCCTGGCGGCCGCGGCGCTGGCCGCCGCCGCGGTGCTGGTGCACCGCCAGCGGGTGGCGCGGCTGCTGGCGCTGGAGCGTGTGCGCACGCGCATCGCCACCGACCTGCACGACGAGGTCGGCGCTGGCCTGTCCGAGATAGCGCTCATGGGAGAGCTGTGGGCGCGGCAGGAGAGCGCGCCAACGGATGGCGGCAGCCTGCCATCGCGGATCAGCGCGGTCTCGCGGCGGCTCGTGGATTCGATGAGCGACATCGTCTGGGCCATCGACCCGGACAAGGATCACGTCTTCAGCCTGTCGCAGAGGATGCGCCGCTTCGCGACGTCTTTTCTGCGCAGCGCGGGCCTGGCGCTGCGCTTCGAGTCGATCGACGAATCGCACGACCGTGCGCTGGATGGCGACGCGCGCCGCGAGCTGCTGCTGGCCTTCCAGGAGATGATCCACAACTGCGTGAAGCACGCGCACTGCACGACGGTGGAGGTCCGGCTGCACATCGAGGGTGGCAGCCTGCACCTGCAGGTCGCCGACGATGGGGCCGGCTTCGAGCCCGAGCGGATCGACGAGGGTACCGGCATGTCCTCGCTGCGGCGCCGCGCCGCCCGGCTGGGCGGCTTCTGCGCCGTCACGTCGCAGCCTGGCAGCGGCGCGAAGGTGACCATCCGGATCCCGCTGGAGGGACGCGGACGCCCCTCCCCGATCAGGGAGGGGCGCGGCGCGCACACTGGCGATAAGATGCCGCCATGAACGCGCAGGGTATCGGCGTTGCCATCGTGGAGGATCGGCCGGAAATCCGCGAAGGGCTCGCGGCGCTCATCTCCGGAACACCTGGCTTCCGTTGCACCGGCACCTACCGCTCGGTTGAGGAAGCGCTGGATCGGTTCGGGGATCACGCCCCGCCCACCATCACCCTGATGGACATCCATCTTCCAGGGATGTCGGGAATCGAAGGGATCCGCAGGCTCAAGGACCTCTTTCCCGAGACGGTCTTCCTGGTGCTGAGCGTCTACGACGACGACGAGAGGATCTTCGAGGCGCTGTGCGCCGGGGCCTCGGGCTACCTGCTGAAGAAGACCGCCCCGGCCAGACTGCTGGAGGCGCTGCGCGAGGCGGCCGAGGGGGGCGGCCCGCTCAGCCCCGAGGTGGCGCAGCGCGTCATCCACCTGTTCCGGGAGTTCAGGCCGCCGGAGCAGTCATCGGAGGACCTCACGCCGCATGAGGTCAGGATCCTGCGCATGCTGTCCGAGGGGCACGACTACCCTTCGGCCGCCGGGGAGCTGAACGTGGCCACCTCCACGGTCATCTACCACATGCGCCAGATCTTCAGGAAGCTGCAAGTCCATTCCAAGTCGGAAGCCGTGGCCAAGGCCCTGCGCACCCGCCTGCTGCGCTGAATCCAGCCCGGCGCCCCCACAGAGGACTCCCCATCCGGGGAGTGGCTCGCCACGGGCTTCCCGGTATGGTGTCCGCGGGCAGCGCGACCTGCATCGGTCATGGCCAGCTGCCGGGAGGAACCCATGCGACACAATTCTCGACGGCACGCCTGGTCGGCGCTGATCGGCGTCGCGGCGCTCATGATCACCCCGGTCCTGGCCAACAACGCTCAGGTGGGCAACGGGACGCCGCTCAGCTGTGACGAGACGGCGCTGCGCAACGCGCTGCTGAGCCCGCCGGGCGGTCTCGTCAGCTTCAACTGCGGCGGCGGGATGACGCAGATAGATCTCACCCAGACGATCGCCATCACGGCGGACACGACCATTCAGGGCGGCGGGCTGATCACTCTGCAGGCCCCGACCGCCTTCGGCTCGATCTTCACCGTGGCCAACGGCGTCGCGCTCACGATATCCAGGATCAACATCAGATCGGGCGGGGCCGGCTCGGGCAACGGCGGCGCCATCGCGAACAACGGGACGCTCACCTTGGATCAGGTGGGCCTGTCGCAGAATCACGGCGCCTCCGGGGGCGCCGTCTACAACAACGGCACGCTCGTCGTGACGCGCTCCACCTTCGAGGGCAACGGCGCACAGAGCGGCGGCGCCCTGTTCAACGCCCCGGGCGCGGCGGCCACGCTCGACAACTCCACCTTCACGGTCAACTCCGCGACACAAGGCGGCGGCATCTACAACAGCGCCGGCACGGTGAGCCTCACCAGCACGACCCTGTACCTCAACACCGCTTCGGGCCCGAGCCAGAGCATTTACAACACGCCCGTCACGGCGCAGGTTTCCTTGCTCAACACGATCGTCGCAGGCAACCTCGGCGGCCAGCCGCAGTGCTCGGGGCCTCTCATGTCACAGGGCCACAACCTTTCCAGCGACAACACCTGCGGCCTGACGCTCATGCTCGCGGACCTGATCGCAAAAAGCCCGCAGCTGATGGCCTTCGCCAACTACGGCGGCTTCACCTCCACACTGCATCCGCTGCCCGGCAGCCCCGTCGTGGACGCCGGCGATGGATCGGCCTGCCCCGCCACGGATCAGCGGGGCAAGGGGCGGCCCAGCGCGTGCGCCTGCGACATCGGGTCGCTGGAGCTGCAGCATCCCAACCACTGGTACGTCTCACAGACAGGCAACGACGCCAATGCCTGCCATCTCAAGGGTCAGCCATGCAAGACCATCAATGCCGCCATCGCCAGGACCGGAAATTGCGACACGGTCTACGTGACCCAGGATGTCTACGCGAGCAGCTCCGGCAACGAAGTGGTGCTGATCGACAAGAACGTGACGATCTCCGGCGGCTGGGACTCCAGCTTCGCCGATCAGGTGGGCTTGACAACGATTGATGGAGGCACCGTGCGCCGTGGGATGTCCGTGCGTCCGGGCGTCTCGGCCGTGATGGACTCGTTCACCCTGAAGAACGGAGGCGGCTTCGCATCGGGTGGCGGAGCCTACATCGAAGGGACGCTTGCGGCGCGCGAGATGGTCTTCCACGACAACAAGACTGATTTCGGCTCCGCGATCTACGTTGCCAATGCTCCTGCGCATCTCGATCTGAGGAACAGCGGCCTCTATTTCAATGAAGGGCAGAAGGGCGCAGGCCTCTACGTGGCCGGCGGGCAGGCCTACCTCACCAACACCACCATCTCCAACAACCACGGCAACTGCCCGGAGGTGGATCGCTGCACCGGAGTCGGGGTCGGCATCTACGTCCTGTCCGGCTCGGTCCAGCTCCATTCCAGCACGATCGCCCAGAACAAAGGCCAGCTCGGCTCGCCTCAGGGCATTTTCATGTTCAACCCGATGGTCACCGGCTGGGCATACCTGATCAACACGATCATGTGGGATGAGTGCAACGGGCCCGTCGTCAGCTTCGGCGGCAATGTAGAGCTGGGAAATACCTGCAGCATTCCGCCGGGCTTTCCCAATCAGGTCAACACAGACCCGGGGCTGCACAGCTTGACCGACAACGGGGGCAACAGCTGGACGCACGCCCTGGGAGCGGACAGCCGGGCCATCGAAGTGCGCAGCTTCGGCCCTGCGACCGATCAGCGGGGCACGGCCCGGCCGCAGCATGGCAACTACGACTCCGGCGCCTACGAGTACGATGGCGCCCTCTGGGTTGTGGACATGCCCGCGGGGCCCATGGGCTTCGGGCTGGGCAAGATGAAAGGCATGGGCCTGCACATCGACATGTCACCCGGCGCGGCCGGCCCGCCCGGCACGGGGGGTCAGGCCGAGTACACGGCGCGCGACCGGCCGGCTCGCGACGTGCCGATCGGCAAGCCCGTGGGCAGCTTCGATCTGCGCGCCTTCGGACACTTGGCCGGCGGGACCGGCCTCATGGAGCTGCCGGGGTTGATGGAGCCGGCGGTGCTCACGATGACCTACACAGGCGGCTCGGGGATAGGCCCGTCCCAGGAAGCCGAGCTGACCTTCGCCTACTTCGATCCTACCCTCCAGCTCTGGCAGCCGCTTCCGACGCAGCACGATCCGGCCGGCGGCATGGTCCGGATCGACACCATGATGCTCGGGGAATACACGCTGGTGCTGCTGGGCGATCAGGATGGAGACGGCATGCAGGATGCGCTGGACAACTGCCCCGGCGCTGCCAACCCCGGCCAGAGCGACGCGGACCAGGACGGCGTGGGGGATGCCTGCGACAACTGTCCGGCGAGCCCCAACGCCACGCAGTTCGACAGTGACGGCGACGGCGCCGGTGACGCGTGCGACTGCCTCGCCACCAACCCCGGCGCCTTCGCCATTCCGGGCGAAGTAGCAGATGTCGAGTTCGACGGCGACAGCCATTCCCTCTTCTGGGACCCGGCCGGGCCGGGCGCCGGAAGCGACACGACACACTCCATCGTCCGGGGCAGTTTCGGCGGCGGCCCGGGCGGCGGAGGCCAGATGTGCCTCTCCGGCAGGCAGCCCGGAGCCTACGCGATCGACCTGGCCGCGCCGGCGCCGGGCTCCGGTTACTGGTACCTGATCCGCGGCGACAATGTCTGCGGGCCGGGGACGTACGGGTACGCCACCAGCGGCGCCGAGAGGCTCAGCGCGGCCTGTCCCTGACCTCTTCCGCCAGTCTGAACACGCGGCGCCCCTCCCCGATCAGGGAGGGGCGCCCGTGCCCCACCGCACCGCGGCGCGATCCCGCTTCCAATCGCCCCAACGGCCGCGCTCCCGGCCCGCTTCCGTACCTCCCTGTTCAGGGAGTGGCTCTCCGCGGACCTCCCCGTATGGTGTGCGCAGGCAGCGCGACCTGCATCAGGTCGTGGCCGGCTGCCGGGAGGAACTCATGAAGCGCAGCACACGACGGGTACTCGGGATCGCGGTTCTCGGAGCGTTCATTGCTCTCGGCGCCTTAGCCGAGAATGCCGTGCTCGCCGTCGACGGCAAGCTCATCGTCAAGATCCACGAGGCCAACGTCATCAAGAAGAACAACGACGCCATCGGGAGCGAGCAGCAGGATCTCTACGTCTGCAGCAGCATCGATCAATCGCCCGCGCTCATCTCAGCCAGCAAGCAGAGCAACCGGGATCACGCCTCCTGGAGCCCTCCCGGCTACAACGACAAGCTGGTGCCGGGCAAGAACCAGCGCTACTTCGACGTCTATCTCGAGCTGTGGGACGATGACACCAACTGTCTGGGTTGCGGCGACGATGAGGCCTTCGACACGAGCCAGCAGAACGGCCCGCCGCCGCCCCTGATCAACAACCACCTCTCTCCCTGCTCCTACGTGAACATCCCCACCGGAAGCTTCCCCCATATCCAGTACGACGTCTGCACCGGTCAGATGGAGCTGAAGGGAGTCAACGGCTCGGCCTGGCTTCCGCTGGGAGCCAACAGCGTCACGCTCGACGGGCGCAACACCAGCAGCGGCACGATTGACAACTGGGCCACGCTGAGTGTCGAAGTGGCCAGGGAGCCCAGCAACTGGCTGCCCGACGACGTCAGCCTGACGGCGGAGATCGTGCAATCGGTCTACCACGCGACGCACGCGGTGCACGACAAGGAGACCTCGCTGATTCTGCGGATCTCGAGCACCTATCCCTTTTTCATCCAGGCGCCGGTGGTCGGGGTGCTCTCAGACGGCACCACGACCGTTGCCGACACCCGCACCGTCTGGATCTATCCGGGCTCCGAGGCGCTGCCGGGCGAGACGCTCGTCGCCCTCTTCGATGGCACCGGCGCGCCCCCATTCAAGCCCCAGAAGTCGTTCCTCACGGGCACCGGCACGGTGACGGGCTGGGGCCGGGTCGACTACCAGGAGACGATCTCGCCCAACGCGCCCGTCCAGCTCATGGACTGTGCCAATGAGAACAATGTCGCTACGGCGACCGAGCTGCCCTTGATGCACTCCAGCGACCTGCTGACGGTCTACGAGCCGTTCGACTACGAGGAAGACAAGAACTTCATCTCATCGGGCCAGCTCGACGCCATGTTCACGCGGGAGGAAAATCTGAGGATCGCGTCCTGGCCCCTCGCCAGCCTGAACAGCTCGAAGAACTACAACCAGGCCTGGAAGGATCATGGCGGGAGCTTCCTGTGTCCCTTCGAGCCGCTGTGCACGCTGCTGGTCTACAACATCGGGGCGGCGATGGCAGGCATAGACCGATTGGTCCTGTCGACCAGGCAGGGATGGTTCAGCCAGAACGCCTTCCGCCATCAGTTCATCGCGCCCTCCAGCGGCTACTCATTGGGCGCCTTCGCCCCGCGCGCCGTGCTGGCGGAGGATGGGTACTACGGCGTCGCGGTGCACGAGCTGGGGCACACCTACGCCCTCAGTCAGCATCAGTGCAAGACCGGCGGCGTTTTCGGCATCTGCTTCGACGAGTACAACCACCGGAATCCCCCCGACGACAATCCGTACGAGGCCATGGGGTACGACGTCCGGGCAGGGGCCTTCCCGATGCAGCAGGTCTACCCCAATGGGTACCACCCGGGCGGAGGGACCCCTCTGCAATGCCCCACCACGCCGCCGCAGGGCCGGGACATCTGCGCCTTCAACATCATGGACGTCGTGACCTCGGGTGGGTACACGAACTGGCTCGATACGTTCACCTTCAACTACCTGCTGCTGGACCAGCTGCCCCATTCCGACCCGTTCGTCGTGAATGTCTCGGGACTGATCCATCTGCCCGGCGGCGAAGGCGACGGCACCGTGCCGCCATCCGTCGCGGGATTCCTCAACCCGACCATCTACCAGTTCATGGGGATCGAGGACTTCCCGGTGGCGCCCCTGAGCTCCTCAGGGGAGCAGTTCAGCGGCCTGGGTCCGTTCCGCATCCGGATGGTGACCGCTGGCGGGGTGCGCGACTACCGTCTCCTGCCCCGCATGTTCAGAAACGAGCCGCAACCCGATCTGGCCGGCGGCTTCTCGATCAATGTCCCCTGGGATCCGAGAACCACCGCGATCCAGCTCGTCAGCCCCTCCGATCTGCGTGATCAGACGTGCTGGGGCGGGCCCTGCCGGGGCAGCGATCTGATCCTCGCCGAGATTCCCGTCACACCGATGCCGCCCCAGGCCTCGGGATTGCGGGCCGGGCGGGATGTGCCGGCGCCACCACCGATGCCGGGAGCGCCCCCTTCGGCGCCTACGATTGGTCCAGGCCACTCGGCCGTCTTGAGCTGGGAGTCATTCGATGCCGACTCTCCGGCGCTGCATGGAGCGCTGATCCTGGTCATGAACACCGCTGCGGGTGGGGCGGGCGGAACGCAGATGCCCGTAACCCTCGACATCACGGGCAACACCTACACCATCCCGCACGCGCGGATGGCGGATGCTCCCGGCACCTATGCGGGCCGGCTGCTCGTATCCGACGGGGTGAACACGACGGAGCTGTATCAAGGCCCGCTCTTCACGATCTGCAACCTGTCCAACGGCGGCGTGGAGGCCTGCAATGGCCTCGACGACGACTGCGACGGGATCGTGGACAACGCGGTACAGCCGGGCCCCATCAATGATGTCACGCTCAACCCGCAGCCCTTCCCGCCCGCGCCGGGCACGGTGATGTCGTGGTCGGCCGATCCCTCGGCCCAGACCTACGACGTGGTCTACGGGTCTCTCCTCGGCTTGCACGATCCGGCCGGAGGGTTCGCCACCGCCATGCAGGGATGCCTTGCGGACAACATCAACGGCACTTCAGTGCAGCTCAATCCGCAGCCGCTTCCCCCGCGCGAGGGGTATTGGTTCCTGGTGCGGGGCAGCAACTGCGGCGGCCACGGCAGCTACGACTCGGGGAGCGCATCGCAGACAGGCTCGCGCGACGCCGGCATCAACGGCTCGCCGATGGCCTGTCCGTAATCCAGGGAGGCCCGGGAGCCCGCGCAATCAGGCTCAACGTCGCGCTCGTCGATCACGGCAGCTCCGCCTGCGCCCCCATCGTGACCGACGACGCGGCCCCGGGCGCCTTCCCGTGACCCCTCCGGCGCCGTGCTGACCTGCGCAGCACCGGAGGGCCTCCCCCTCCTCGACGCGCGCGTTCCTGTGCATCTGCACAGTAGGCGGCCGGGCTCTCCTCGCGTAATCTCGTGGCGGATTGTGGAGGGCACCAAGGGCTCGAGCTCCTCGGGAACGTCGAGAAGCAACCCGTCGCCTTGTCCCTGATCAGGTCTTGCGGGGGGTCGGAACAGCCGGGCCGTACTGCTTCGGCCACTCGACGTCGTAGTACTCCTGTGCAGCGGCGGCGTGGAGGGTGAAGTAGGGGTCGAACAGGTGCGGGCGGGCCAGGGCGCACAGATCGGCGTGACCCGCCACGATGATGGTGTTGACCTGGTCCCAGTTCTGGATGTTGCCCACGGTGATCGTGGGGATGCCGGCTTCATTGCGGATGCGGTCGGCGAACGGCACCTGGTACATGGAGCCGTAGACGGGCTGGGCCAGCGTGGTGGTCTGGCCGGTGGAGACATCCACGATGTCGCAGCCGTGCTGCTTCAGCAGCCGGGCCGCCTCCACGGCCTGATCCAGATCGAAGCCGCCCGGCGCCCAGTCGGTGGCCGAGATGCGCACCGAGATCGGCTTGCGCTCGGGCCACACGGCGCGCACTGCATCGAACACCTCCAGCGGGAAGCGCATGCGGTTCGCCAGCGACCCGCCATAATCATCGTCGCGCTGGTTGGTCAGCGGCGAGATGAACGACGACAGCAGATAACCGTGCGCCATGTGCAGCTCCAGCATGTCGAAGCCGGCCTGCTCAGACATCCGGGCCGCCCGCACGAAGTCGTCGCGGACCTGGTCCATGTCGGCGCGCGTCATGGCGCGCGGCACCTGGCTGTGCGGCAGGTAGGGAATCGGCGAGGCCGAGAGGATTGGCCAGCTGCCCTCGGGCAGCGGCTCGTCCATGCCGTCCCATGACAGCCGCGTCGATCCCTTGCGCCCGGCGTGCGCCAGCTGCATGCCGATGCGCGCGCGGGAGTTGCCGTGCACGAACTCCACGATCCGCTTCCAGGCCGGCACATGCTCGTCCTTGTAAATGCCGGCACAACCGGGCGTGATCCTGCCGTCGCGGGAGACGTCGGTCATCTCCGCCATCACCAGCGCGGCGCCCCCGATGGCGCGGCTGCCCAGGTGCACCAGGTGCCAGTCATCCGGAGTGCCGTCCGCCGCCGAGTACTGGCACATCGGCGAGACCATCACCCGGTTCATGAGCTGCATGTCGCGCAGCGTGAACGGCGTGAACATGGGAGGCGGCGCCGGGTCGGTTTCGGCGCGGCCGTTGTTCTGGGCGAACCAGCGATCGACGGAGGCGATGTAGCCGGGGTCGCGCAGCTTCAGGTTGCCATGGGTCACCCGCTTGCTGCGCGACAGCAGCGACACGGCGAATTGCTCGGGCTCGAAGTGACGGTACAGCGAGATGTTCTCGAACCAGCGCTGCGAGACTTCGGCGGCACGCTGCTTCTTGGCCACGTCAATCCAGCGCTCGGCTTCGTAGCTTGACAAAGCATCCTCGATGCGTCCGCCGCCCGAGAGGGCTTTCGCCAGCGAGATGGCGTCCTCCATCGCCAGCTTGGTCCCCGAGCCGATGGAGAAGTGCGCCGTGTGCGCTGCGTCGCCGATCAGCACCATGTTCCCTCTGCGCCATGTCGCGCACTTGACGCGCCGGAACTGGATCCAGACCGACTTGTTGCTCATCAGGCCCCGCCCCTGAAGCCATGGCGCGAACAGCTTCTCGCAGTAGGCAACGCTGTCGGCCTCCGAGGCCCTGTCCAGCCCGGCCCGGCGCCATGCGGCTTCGTCGCTCTCCACGATGAAGGTGGAAGTGTCGCGGTCGAAGGGATAGGCGTGCACCTGGAACAATCCGTGCTCGTTTTCCTGGATGATGAAGGTGAAGGCGGAAAAGACGCGCCTCGTGGCCAGCCAGGTGTATGGCGAGCGGCCGACCTCGATGTCGGGCTTGAAGTGGTCGGCGTGGCGCGCGCGGAAGCGGCTGTTGACGCCATCGGCCACCACGACCAGGTCGGCGCCCGCGAAGCGTTCGGCCTCGGTCAGCTCGCGGTCGAAGATCAGCGTCACGCCCAGCCCGGCCGCCCGCTGCTGGAGAATCTCCAGCAGGCGCATCCGGCGCAGGCCGGCGAAGGCATGCCCGCCCGAGGTGATCACGCGCTGCTTGAAGTGCACGTCGATGGTGGTCCAGCGCGCGAAGCTGTCGGTGATCTGCTGCGATGTCTGTTCGTCGGCCTCCCAGAACCGCTCCAGCGTCTCGTCGGAGAAGACCACGCCCCATCCCCACGTGACGCCGGCCGGGTTGCGCTCCACAACGGTGATCTGAGACGCGGGCTGCGCCTTTTTCATCAGAATGGCAAAGTAGAGCCCCGCGGGCCCGCCGCCCACGACCTGGATCTTCACGCGATACGGCTCCTGAACGAGGCCAGGCTGGCAAGAAAGATCGCCACGCCGAAGACAAGAAGGGCCACGGCCTGCGGCCAGAGGATCTCCAGGCCCACTCCTTTGAGGAGGATACCGCGGATGATGGTCAGGAAGTAGCGCATCGGCATCAGCCAGGTGATCAACTGGATCGGCTCGGGCATGTTCTCGATGGGGAAGATGAACCCCGACAGCAGCATGTTGGGGGTGACGAAGGCCTGGCAGAGAAGTACCGCCTGCTGCTGGGTGTCTGCGGCGGCGGCCGCGAACAGCCCGACCCCCAGCGTGGTGAGCAGGAACATGGTCGTCAGCCCGTACAACAGCAGAAGCGACCCGCGCACCGGCACTTCGAACCAGTAGTGGCCGACCGCCAGGATCACGCCCACGTTGATGAATCCCAGGATCGAATAGGGCACCAGCTTGCCCAGCAGCAGCTCCACGGGGCGGATCGGTGTGACCAGCAGCTGCTCGATGGTGCCGATCTCTTTTTCGCGGGTCACGGCCACCGCGGTCAGGAGCATCGTGGTCACCAGCAGGATGAGACCGATCACACCCGGGATCATGAAGTGGCTCGATTCCATCGTCTCGTTGTACCAGACGCGCATCCGCGCATCCACGGGCGGCGCGGCGCGCGCTCCCAGGACGCCGCCCCCCTGGAGGTCGATCCGCTCCACCGCGATCTCGATCGATCTGTTCATCACGATCCCGGAGAGATGCCCCAGCGCGGTGGTGGCTTCGGCGCTGTTGCTGCCGTCCACGATGGCCTGCAGCTGCGGACGGCCGCCCGACGCCAGCCGCGCGCCATACTGGGGCGGGAAGATCAGGGCGACGGCCGCCCGGCCTGTGTCCAGCCAGCCGATCACCTGATCCTGGCGGTCCGTCGTTCCCACTCCGTCGAAGTATCCCGAAGCCATCACGGAGCGGATCAGCTCGCGGCTGGCATCGGAGCGATCCAGGTCGCACACCACCGTGGGGATATGACGCACGTCGAGCGTGGCGGCATATCCCAGCAGGATGAGCTGCAGCAGGGGGGCCAGCAGCATCAGCCGCAGCGAGAGCGGATCGCGACGCACCTGGATGAACTCCTTGGCCACCAGGCGGGCCACCCGGTGCAGGCTCACCGGATCACCCTCCGGATGGCAATCAGCCCCAGCGAGCCGATGATGACCGCGTACAGGCACAGCGCCCCGAAGGCCCCCCACATCTCGGCGACGCCCACTCCCTTCTGTATCGTCCCGCGCAGGATCGTGACGTAGTAGCGCGCCGGGATCAGGTACGTGATCCACCGCAGCACCGTGGGCATGCTGCGGATCGGGAACATGTAGTCCGACAGGTAGAAGACCGGCAGGACCGATCCGAGAAACGCCGCCGTCTGCGCCCCCTGCTGGCTGGCGGTGACCGCCGAGATGATCAGCCCGATCCCCAGCGCCGACACCAGGAAGATCGCCGTCCCGGCCGCGAAGGTTCCCAGCGAGCCGCGCACCGGCACACCCAGCAGGTACTTGCCGATCCCCAGGGCGATCCAGGCGTTGACGAACGCCACCGCGGCGTAGGGCAGGATCTTGCCCACCAGGATCTCCCCGGGCCGCAGCGGGGTGACGCGGAGCTGATCGAGCGTGCCGCGGTCCTTCTCGCGCGCGATCGACATGCTGGTCTGCACAACTCCAAGAATGGTCAGCAGCACGCCGATGAGCCCGGGCACCATGAAATTGCGGCTCTTGAGCTCCGGGTTGTAGAGCACGCGGGGACGAAAGTCGATCGGCAGCAGATCCCCCGCGGGCTGCTCCCCTGCCCCGCGCAGCCGCTCGGCGAGCAACGACGCCGTCCACGTCTGGATGATCTTGCGCGCGTGGCCCTGGATGGCGGTGGCGGTGGAGGAGTCGCTCCCGTCGAGCAGGATCTGGACCTGCGCCGGCTGCCCCCGTCCGATGTCGCGGCCGAAGCCGCGCGGAATCGTCATGACCACGGCGGCCTGCCCCGCGTCGAGCAATCGCTCCACATCGGCATCGGATGATGGCCTGCCTATCAGGCGGAAGTAGTCCGACGCCAGGAACGCCCGCGTCAGCTCGCGGCTGCGGGAGGAATCATCCAGGTCGCGCACGCCGAGGCGGATTTCATTGATGTCGAACGACACGGCGTAGCCGAACAGGAGCAGCAGCACCAGCGGCACCAGGAAATTCATCACCAGGGCGCGGCGATCGCGCATCATCTGGATCGTCTCCTTGACCAGCAGCGCCCGCAGCCGGTGCATCAGCTTCGCTTCGTGAGCTTCACGAACACGTCCTCGATGGAGGGGGGGATCGGCGCCGCCCGCTCCAGCTGGCAGCCGGCCTTCTCCAGATGGCGCCTGATCGCCGGCATCGCCGACACGGGGTCGTCCACGACGGCGTGCACATCGTTGCCGTAGATGTTGACGTCCTGGACCAGATCGGATCCCTTGAGTCCGCGGTAGATGCCGTAGAGGTCCGGCCCGCTGAGGCTCACCACGTGTGCGTGCATCCGTGTCGCCTTCAGATCGGCGGGCGTGCCCAGAGCCACCAGCTTTCCCTGGCTGATGAAGCCGATCCGGTTGCAGCGCTCGGCCTCCTCCATGTAGTGCGTGGTCACGAACAGCGTGATGCCGCGCCCCTGCATGGCGTAGACCAGATCCCAGATCTCGCGGCGCGACACCGGATCGACGCCCGCCGTCGGCTCGTCCAGGAAGACCAGCTGCGGGCGGTGCGCAATCGCGGTGGCCAGCGCCAGGCGCTGCTTCCAGCCGCCCGACAGCTCTCCGGCGAGCTGCCGCTGCCTGGCTTCGAGGCCCATCTCCGCGATCACCTCGTCGGTGCGGCTGCGGGCCTGGGCGCGATCGCGGATGTAGACGCCGGCGAAGAACTCCACGTTCTGCCGGACGGTCAGGTCGGCATAGAGGCCGAACCGCTGGGACATGTAGCCGATCGATTCCTTGAGCTGGCGCGTCTGGCTCATGACATCAAAACCGGCCACCGTTGCCTTCCCGGAAGATGGCGCCAGCAGACCGCACAGCATCCTCACGACGGTGGTCTTGCCGGCGCCGTTGGGCCCCAGGAACCCGAACACCTCGCCCGGCTCGACGTGCAGGTCGAGGCTGTCGACCGCGGTCAGAGCGCCGAACCGGCGCGTCAGCTTCTCGGCCAGGATCCCGCCGGAGGCGTCGGGCATCGGCCTGGGCCCTGGCTATCGCTGCGGCGCGGCGGAGGCGCCCGCCGGCGCGGCCGGCGCAGCGCCGGCCACCACCACGTCGGCCGGGATGCCGACCTTGAGCTCGCCGTCACGGTTCGCCACCGCCACCTTCACCCCGTAGACGAGCTGCACGCGATCCTCGGCGGTCTGGACATTGCGCGGGGTGAACTCGGAGACTTTCGAGATGTAGACGATCCTGCCCGGATAGTCCTGGCCGGGCCGCCCGTCGATCCGCACGAAGACGTCCTGGTTCAGCTTGAGCGACGCCAGCTCCACCTCGCTGACGTAGACCCAGGTGTAGAGGTCTTCCAGGTCGGCCACGCTGACGATGGGCGAGCCGGCGCGCGCGTACTCTCCCGGCTCCATCAGCTTTTCGGTCACGGTGCCGGCGATCGGGCTGCGCACCGACGTGTGGTCCAGATCGAGCTGCTGCCTTTCGCCCAGGACGACCAACCGGGCCAGGTCGGCTCGCGCGGAGGCGATCTCTTCCGGGCGGCTGCCGCGGCGCAGCAGCGCCAGCCGCTCGGCAAGCGAGGCTGATCGGGCGCGGGCGGCATCCAGATCGCGGCGGGCGATGTCGAGATCGTCCTGCGCCGCCACGTTCTGGGCCACCAGATCCTTGACCCTCTCGAGACGGGACGCGGCCTGCACGACGCGCGCTTCTGCCTCCTCGACGTCGCGGGAGGCGGCGGCGATCTCCTCGGGGCGGTACCCCGCTGAGACCAGATCGAGCTGCGCGCGCGCCTTCTGGATGGCCGCTGCGGTCTCCGCGAGCGCAAGGCGGTAGGGCTCCGCGTCGATGCGGGCGACCAGATCCCCGGAGGCGACCTGATCTCCCTGATCAACCGGCCGTTCGATCAGCCGGCCCGACACCTCGGGCACGAGATCCACCTCGACCGCCTCGATCGTCCCGGAATAGATGCCACGGCGGGCAGCGTCACTGCCGCAGGCTGCCAGCGCGCAGAGAATCGCAACGTGGGCGAGCGCCGCGACGGCCCGCGGGCAGGACACGGAGGTGTTGTGCGCATCAGGTAGCTCCACGACGGGCCTATGGTAATCTGGCGCCCACCCAATCACAAAGGAGCCGGCCACGTGATCGCGCTGCTGCGGATACTCGAGCTCGTCGCGCTGTCGGTCTGGGTCGGGGCGATCATCTTTTTTTCTTTCGTGGTGGCGCCGACGCTGTCGTCCGCGCTGCCACAGGAGACGTTCGGCCGCGCCGTGGGAGCGCTCTTCCCCCGCTACTACCTCACATGCGGCGTGTGCGCCGGAGCCGCGATTCTCTCGGCAGGCGCGCTCTGGCTGTCGGGCACCCGGCGAGGCCTCATGTCTCTGGCGGTAGTCATCATGCTGGTCGCCATGGCCGGGGCCACCGCGTGGGCTGGCTTGAGGGTGCTGCCCGAGGCACGTGAGGCACGGGAGCGGATGTACGCGGCCGCCGAGGGGGCGCCGCGGGAGCAGGCACGGCTGGCGTTCGACGCCATCCACCGCCGATCGGTGATGCTCAACGGCGGCACGCTGCTGATGGGCCTGGCCATCCTGGCCATGTTGGCGCAAGGGAGAAAACCATGACGACGCGGAAGAAGATCGCCCTGCTCGTGGAGAACGACTATCAGGACATGGAAGTCTGGGTGCCGCTCTATCGACTGCGCGAGGAGGGATACAGGGTCGTCGTGGTGGGGCCGCGCGGCATTGAATACAAGTCGAAGCATGGATATCCCATCCAGGCCGAGTTTGCCGCCTCGGAGGCCCGCAGCGACGACTACCTCGGCGTCATCATCCCCGGCGGCTGGGCCCCCGATCGCCTCCGCCAGGATGCCGGCGTGCTGCGGCTGGTGCGCGAGACGGCTCAGGCCGGCCGGCTGGTGGCATCGATCTGCCATGGAGGATGGGTGCTGGTCTCGGCAGGCGTGGTGAAAGGGCGCCGGCTCACCTCGTATGTGGCGATCAAGGACGACCTGGTCAACGCCGGAGCGCATTTCGTGGACGAGGAAGTGGTGCGCGACGGCAATCTGATCACGTCGCGCAAGCCCGACGACATCCCCGCCTTCTGCCGGGAGATCATCAAGCTCCTGCGCGAGACCGCCTAGCGCAACGGCTCCACCTCCAGGACGGCGGCGCCCTTGATGGCGTCGTGAGCCAGCGCAAGCAGAGCTTCGTTGGCGGCTTCCAGCGCAAAGCGCTCCAGGCGCGTGCGCACCGGGATACGGGCCGCCTCCGCCAGAAACTCGCGTGCATCCGCGCGCGTGTTGTTGGCGACGCTGCGCACGATCCGCTCCTGGTAGATGAGGGAGTAGTCCATCGAGGGGATCGGGCTCATGTGAATGCCGCCCAGCACGAGCGTGCCTCCCTTGTCCAGCGCCGCCAGCGCAACCGGGACCAGATCTCCCGCCGGGGCGAAGATCACGGCGGCATCCAGCGGCACAGGAGGAGGTTCGCCCGCGCCGCCCACCCAGGCCGCGCCCAGATCGCCCGCCAGCGCCTGGTGCCGCTCCCGATCCCGCGTGCAGACATACACATCAGCCCCGCGGGCCCGGGCTACCTGGATCGCCACGTGTCCGGCCGCGCCGAACCCATACAGGCCCAGCCGGGCGCCCGCCCAGGAGGTGATGCCGGTGAGCCGCAGCGCGCGGTATCCGATGATGCCGGCGCACAGCAGCGGCGCAGCCTGCGCGTCGTCGAACCCATCGGGAATGGGGTAGACGAACCCGGCCGGGGCCGTCACGCATTCGGCGAAGCCGCCATCCACGCTCCAGCCGGTGAATTGCGCCGCCTCACAGAGATTCTCCCGATCGGAGCCGCAGAACCGGCAGGCTCCGCATGTCCGGTGTACCCAGGCCACCCCCACGCGGGCGCCCACCGTCAATCCGGGTGAGGCTGTCCGCTCGCCGATCGCCTCCACCTTGCCGACGATTTGGTGGCCCGGAACAAGAGGCGAGCGCCGCGGCGCCAGCTCTCCCTCCACGATATGCAGATCGGTGCGGCAGACGCCGCATGCTGCAATGCGGATCAGCAGCTCGCCTTCGGCAGGCCGGGGAGCCGGGATCTCGGCCAGCTCCAGGGGTCTGAGCCCGACCGGAGCGGGAGTTTTCAGGATCTGCGCCTTCACGGCTTCAGGATAGCGCGCTGGACGACCGCCCAGAGCGTCACTAGATTCCCCGCATGCTGATCCAGGGTGGTCATCCGGGACGGTGCATGAAAGCGGCGGGCTTGTTCGCCGCGCTGCTGGTCGTGTGGATTCCGGCCGTGGCGCCGCCGGTCGCTGAGCCGCGGCATGCCGCGCCGGCTCCGCCGGCCGCCGCGGATCAATGCCGGTTCTGTGGCGCCATCAACGATCCCGGGCACTACTTCTGCGCCCGTTGTGCCCGTCTCTTCAGGGCCGACACGGCAGATCCCGCCGGCAGGTTCTGGGGAGACGCCTTCTACGTCGTCCATTACCCGCCGCTCAACGAGAAGCCCCATATCGGCTCCGAGTGCTCCGGCGACCGGATGCGCAGTGAGAAGGCGACTTTCGACGCGGGCGATCTCTACGAAGCCACGATGAGCAAGAAGGGGGTGCTGGAAGTCAGCGGGCAGATCCGCGCCTGGACTTCTGCCGGCACCGTCGACTACCACGCCCAGGTGACCGACACCCTCAACGACGCGGGCCGGCTGGCCCGCCGCGAGGTGCGCGCCGAAGTGCAGGACAACCCGACGCGGCACCTCTACCGGCGGATCGAATACCAGTATGCAGGAGAGAAGCTGCGTGGTTTCACCGTAAGCAACTGGATGTACCGCGACGCCGGGGACTGGAAGAGCAAGCCGGCCGAATGGGTCCGGCACGACACCGCCAGAGTGGAGATCTCATACGCCGCAGGCGTCCCCTCCCGCATCGTGACCTCGAGCCGCGAAGTGACCCACGGCCTGCGCGGGCAGGTGGAATACGGCGAGACCCGGGCGATGGCTCATGCGGTCGTCGTCGCTCAGGGAGGCGTCGCACGGGTCGAGGACTCAACACCGTAGGAGACCATGGCATGACTCAGGACATCGTGATCCGGATCCGCCGCAGATATCTCATCGGAGCCGCAGCCGCTGCTCTACTGCTTGTCATCACCCTCGGCTTCTCCCTGCCGCTGTTCGCCCAGAAGGTCCAGGAGGAGTACAAGGACAAGTTCAAGCTGGCCGGCCCCACCGGGGACGTGTCGGTGGCCGCCAGCGCCGATGGCCGCTACGTCTTCGTTGTGGGCTCCGAAGGCGTGCTGGTCTCCGACGACCACGGCAAGACCGGCACCTGGGTGCAGACTGTCAGGATGAAGTAGGCCTCGATCAGACGCAGACAGACGCAGTCTCAGTGGATCTCGGTTGGCTCATCCAGCTGATCCACCAGCTCCTGGGCTCGCGCCTCCCCCTTCTCCGTCGCATCCAACCAGCAGACATCGCCAAGCGTGGGTTCTCTGGGAAGGGTTCGCCACGTCCGATCGATCCTCTCAATCATCTCGTCCAGTGTCCCTTCCCACGGGACGAATCCGGTCCGGGTCACATCGCCGATCCTCATGAGACCGCGCACGACAAACTCCCGGATGATGACTTTCGACAATTCACGGATCGCCTGAGGAGTGTCAGCGCCCCCGGTGAATCTGGCTACAGATGCGACAGCGGACGCCATCAGCCACTCCTTGTAGCCGTAGATGAGAAGCTCGTCCAGCATCTCATCCAGCATCGCGATGGACCAGAGTCCGCTACCCGCCGTAGTCGGCGCCCGAAAGCAGCGTGCGCACTTCCCACAGCTCGGGGAAGCATTTGCGGTCCAGCGTCCGGCTGAGGTAGGCCACGCCGTCGGAGCCGCCGGTTCCCTTCTTGCGGCCGATCATCCGCTCCACCATCCGGACATGGTGGTAGCGCCAGAGCTGGAAGTTCTCGTCGTACTCGATCATCGCCTCGCACAGCTGGTACAGGTCGGCGTGTGCCTCGGGACGGCTGTAGATCTCCTTGAGCGCCGCCAGGCGCGCGGCGGGCAGGCCGGCATCCCCCGCGGCCGGAAGCGCGAACCTCCGGAGCCTCAGGACGGCATCGAAAGCATCGTGCAGCGTGGGGCCCTCGAGGCGGGCCTTCAGCCTCGCGCGCGCGGCGTCATCGAGGGTCAGGGCCGCCAGCATCGAGGGCTCCTTCATGTTGGACAGGAATTCCAGCTCGCGGAACTGGCGCGACTGGAAGCCGGAGGCCGGGTTGAGCAGCTCGCGGAAGCGATTGAATTCGGTGGGGGTCATCGTCTCCAGCACGCGGATCTGCTGGAGCAGGACGCGCTGGATCTCGATCAGGCGGACGTAGTGGTGGGTGGCGCGCATCACCTGTCCTGCGGGCAGCTCCCGCATGATGGCATCGGCCTCATGGATCATCTGGCGGAACCAGAGCTCGTACACCTGGTGGATGACGATGAAGAGCAGCTCGTCGTGCTGGAATGGGTCCGAGAGAGGCTGCTGGAGCGCCAGGAGCTCTTCGACCTTGAGGTAGCTGCCGTAGGTGAGGCGCGGGCCGTCGGACGGACCGCTCACCGCGCCGCTCCGGCCGCCCCTTCAGACACGACGGCGGCCATCTGCTCCACGGTGTCGTCGCACTCTGCATCCGTGGTGTAGAAGTGGGGCGCGATCCGCACGCCGGCGCCGGGCCGGTAGTCAACCAGGTACTTCCGACGGATCAGCTCGTCACAGACGCGCTTGCCTTCCGGAACGTCGATCACGACGCTGCCGCCGCGCCGGGCGGGATCCAGCGGGGAGTTGAGGCGCAGGCCCAGCGCGCGCGCCTTCTCGATGATCCCGGCCGTCTGCCGCATCGACTTGGCTCGGATCCGCGCCACACCGATCTCTTCGATCATCGCGTAGCCCGGCTGGCACTGGTACAGCGGCGCGATGGCCGGCGTGCCGTGCATCCAGCGGGGGATCCCTTCGGCGTAGCGGTTGGGGCCGATCTCGAAATCGAACGGATGCGCGTGAGCCGCCCATCCGGTCACGGCCGGCTGGAAGCGGTCCTGCAGGTCCGGCCGCACGTACAGATACCCGGCGCCCGGACCGCCGATGAGCCACTTCACCGAGCCGCCGACCGCGAAGTGCACGCGGAGATCCGTCAGTGAGAAAGGCAGCGTGCCGGCCGACTGGTAGCAGTCCAGCACCACCATGGCGCCGACTTTGTCGGCCTTCTCCATGACGGCGGCGACATCCTGGATGAAGGCGCTGCGGAACAGGATGTGGGAGATCGGCACCACCAGCGTCTCGTCGTCGATGGCGTCCACCAGCCTGCCGGTGTCCACGGTGATGCCGTCGTCGGAGGGCACCATGTGGATGCGCGCGCCCAGGCGGCGATGGGCCTCCCAGACATACATCACGGAGGGGAAATTCATCTCGGTGTAGACGACCTTGTTGCGCCTGCCCGAGAAGTCCAGGCACGACGCGACCAGGGCCGAGGCCACAGAGACATTCTGGTGCATGGTGATGGAGCGCGGCGCGGCGCCCAGGATGCGGCCCAGCATGTCGCCCACCGTGTAGGGCAGCTCCCACCACCCGTCCTCCCAGGCCTGGATTCCCCGCTCGTTCCACGAGGCGGCGAACTCCTGCATCTTCGCGAACACCCCGCGCGGCATCGCGCCCAGCGAGTGCGAGATCATGTAGGTGCGGGTGTCGAGGATCGGAAACTCGGCGCGGTAGCGCAGCAGCTCGTCCTCGCTGGGGCGCGCCGGTGGCATCAGTACCTCGCGACCTGCTCGATCGCCGCCAGGACGTCGGCCTCCTGCGGCAGGATGGCGTCCTCCAGGCCCGGCTCGTACGCCACCCAGGTGTCCTTGGCGCCGACGCGGCGCACCGGGCCGTCGAGGTATTCGAACAGCTCCTCGCCAATCCGCGCGGCGATCTCCGCGCCGTATCCGAATGACTTCGTATCCTCGTGCACCACGAGAGCCTTGCCCGTCTTGCGCACCGAGGCCTCGATGCAGCCCCAGTCGTAGGGCGCCAGCGTGCGCAGGTCGATGAGCTCCACGAGGATGCCATGCTCGGATGCGGCCTTCGCGGCCGCGCGGCGGCTGCGCTCCACCAGCGCGCCGTAGGTGATCAGCGTGAGGTCATCGCCGGACTGCACGATGCGGGCCTTGCCGAACGGGATCATGAAATCGGGCCCCGGGTAGGCGGCCTTGTTGTATGTCTGGCGGTAGAGGTGCTTGTGCTCCAGGAACAGCACCGGGTCGTCGCAGCGGATCGCGGTGCGCAGCAGGCCGTTGGCATCCTCGGCGGTCGCGGGCATCACGACGCGCAGACCCGGCAGGTGCGTGAAGAGGACCTCGCCGCACTGGCTGTGATAGATGGAGCCCCCGGTCAGGTAGCCGCCGATGGGAGCGCGCACCACCAGCGGGCACTTGAAGGCGCCGTTGGAGCGCCAGCGCATCAGCGGCAGCTCGTTGCGCATCTGCATGAAGGCGGGCCAGATGTAGTCGAAGAACTGGATCTCCACCACCGGCTTGAGGCCGCGCGTGGCCATGCCGATGGCCCGCCCCACGATATTGGCCTCCGCCAGCGGCGAGTTGAAGACCCGCCGCCCTCCGTACTTCTTCTGCAGGCCCCAGGTGACCTTGAAGACGCCGCCCTTCCCCTTGACTTCAGGGAGCTTTGTTTCGTCCGTGGCGTCGGCGACGTCCTCGCCGAACACGATGATCCGCTCGTCGCGCGCCATCTCGTCGCGCAGGCAGGCGTTGAGCAGGTCCACCATCGTCGTGGGCTCTCCCTCGGGCCGCCCTGGCGACTCGAAATCCCCCGCGCAGGGATCCACTTCGGGCGAGTAGAGATGCTCGAAGATGGAGCCGGGATCCGGCCTGGGCTCGGCGAGCGCCTCGTCGGCCGCGCGGTTGATTTCCGCGTCCACATCGGCGCGCACTTCCTCGAGGAACTGCCCGGTGGCCACCCCGTCGGCCACCAGCCGGGCGGCAAACGACGCGATCGGATCGGTGCGGGCCTCTTCGGCGCGCTCGGCTTCCGTCTTGTAGGCGCGCTCGTCGTCGGACTGCGAATGGGAATAGGGCCTCACCACGTGCGCGTGCAGCAGGACGGGTCCCACTTCGCGGCGGCGCAGCTGACCCACGACCTCCGTGAGCACGGCAAGCGACGCGAGCGGATCGCAGCCGTCAACTTCCCGGATCGTCAGGCCAGGGACCGAGGCCATCGCCTTGCTGATGCTGCCGCCGGGAGTCTGCACCGTCACCGGCACCGAGATGGCGTACTTGTTGTCCTCGATCATGAACAGCACGGGCAGGCGCCGCACGCAGGCCGTCATGAGCGCCTCGTAGAACTCTCCCTCCGACACGGCTCCGTCTCCCGCCGAGACGTAGCAGATCTCGTCGCGCTCGAACTTTCCGGCGCGGGCCATCGCGCCTTCCAGGGTCGCCAGGTAGGCTCCCCCCTCGGCGCATCCCACCGCCTGGAGAAACTGCGTGCCGGTGGGCGATGACTGGGAGACAATCTGCAGCGCCTTGTGCCCGAAGTGGGCCGGCATCTGCCGCGCCCCCGAGTTGGGGTCGGCCGCGGCCCCCACCCCCTGCATGAACATCTCTTTCGGGGTCATGCCGAGCTGCAGGCAGAGCGCCCGGTCGCGATAGTAGGGATAGAACCAGTCGTGTCCCGCGCGCAGCGCCATGCCGGCGGCCACCAGCACCGCCTCGTGGCCGGCGCCGCTGATCTGGAAGAAATACTTGTTCTGGCGCTTGAGCTGCAGCTCCTTGTCATCCACGCGGCGCGACTGATACATCGTGCGGTAGATCCTCACCAGCGCGTCGCGATCCAGAGCGGGCTGCCGCCGGGCGACTTTGGCGGGGCTCTCGGCCTTTGCCATCCCGGCTCCTCTATCCCGGTTCCTTATCACCGTTCATTACTACTGATGCAGCGCTGGGCTTCCCGTCCCTGTTTCGGCGTGCACACCGGCCAGCACATCCCGCTCCGTCGCGACGCCTGACGCAGCGGCGCCGCGGGAGGCCAGCGCCGCCTCGGAGGCCTGCTCGATCTCGGCGGTGACGCGCGCCTCAATCCGCTCCAGCCTGGAGGAGGCGACCCCGCGCGTTCGGGTCAGCCACGCTTCATACATCCCGATCGGATCGCGGCGGCCCCAGTGCGCGAAGACTTCCTGCGGGAACATCTGGCGCGCCTCGGCTTCGTCATGGGTGGCGTGCCCTCCCATGCGGAACGTCGTCGCGGTGAGCAGCACCGGCCCCGCCCCCGCGCGGCAGCGCGCCACTGCCTCACAGGAAGACGCGTAGACATCGAGGACGTTGTTGCCGTCGCAGGACATTCCCGTAAGTCCGTATGCCGCGGCCATCTCGGTGCACGCTGCCCGCGAATGGACCTCCTTGTGCGTCCCCAGCGCCACCTGGTTGTCCTGCAAAACAATGACGAGCGGCAGGCGGCGCACGGCCGCAAAGTTGAATCCCTCGTGGAACTCCCCCGTCCAGCGGGCGCCATCGCCGACCCAGGTGAGGGCCACGCGCGGCTGCCGGCGGATGCTGAACGCGAGCGCGAAGCCGGTGAAGACCGGCACCAGCGACGCCACGAAGGACGTCGGCGGGATGACGCCGCGCCCGGGATCGCCGGTGTGCAGGTCGCGTCCCTGCGTGATGCCATCGCGCGCGCCCAGGTAGGCCTTCAGCATCTCGGTGAGCGGCATCCCCCGCTCGTGACACGCGCCCGCGTTGCGGATCATCGGACCCACCACGTCGTCGGGGCCCAGGGCGTGCACGTTGCCGATCGAGACCGCTTCCTCTCCGGTGCCCAGCCAAGCCTTGGAGATCACTCCCTGGCGCACCCATCGCGCCAGCGCGATGTCGTGCAGCCGGTTGCGCAGCATCCCTTCGTAGAGCCGCAGCAGCGTCGCCTCGTCGGGGAGACGCTTCGGCACGCGCTCCGCGAACTCGCGCATGGCGCCGGGGTCCGGCTCCCAGCGGACGTATTCGGGAGGATCGAATGCCGGATAGCGCAGCATCGTGGAAACGGCTCCAGTGCAGGGAATTCGTGAGCGTCGAGCCAGTCTAACCGTGTCCGCCGAGGGGCGTCAATCAGGCTCCCCGTCCGGGGTCTGGGCGGCGGGGCGCGTTCGCATCGTGAAGGTCACGGTCACCTCGTCCTTGACGCGGTTCACGACGATGGATGGATCCGGGATCTGGAACTCCGACAGCTTGACGGCGATCTCCCCCGACATCTCCCACTCCGCGCCGCGGGCGCGAGCCGTCACCGGCAGCGAGACGCGGCGCCTGACACCATGGATCGTGAGGTCTCCGGGAACCGTGAAGGAGACCTCCACGAACCGTCCCGACGCGTCGCGCACGGTGGAGATGGTGACGGGCGGTCCGGCCGAGGCGAAGGTGATCTTCGGATGACGATCGGTCTCCAGGCTGCTCTCGCGCATCGTGCGATCGCGCCGCGCGTTGCCCGTTTCCAGCGTGGCGGCATCCACCTCGACGCGCACCATGCCGTCCTCGAACAGGCGGCCGGAGGACGATGAGATGCGGCCGGTGACGTGGGATGTCCTGCCCTCGACATTGTGCCAGGTGGTCGAGAGCAGGAAGCCCACGTGGGTGCCGTTCGGATCCAGATCGATCCGCGTCGCGGCGTGGACGGGGGCGTTCCACACCGCGTGCGCCGAGAGCGACACGGCCAGGAGCACGATGCGCGTGAGGGCGCGGGAGCACTGGCGATCATCTGATCGGGCAGATGAGTTCATCGCCGAGCATGATCCGCGGCGGGCGAACGCCCGTGGAATGATCTCTTGGGACGCCGCGCGCCCGCCGTCGGGTTCATGCGCTCCAACCGCCATCTCATCGACGGTGCCGCCACCGTGCTGGTGTCGCTGTGCTTCATACACTGGATATCGCCCGCCTCACGTCTCATTCTTGTCCAGGATGCGGGCGGCGGCAAGACCACCGGCGTCAGCGGCCCAGCAGCTCGCCCACGAGGCGTCCCGCTTCCTGTCCGGACACCCCGCGCGCGCGGATGATTCCCGATCGATCCACCAGGTACGACATCGGCAGGATCTGCACGTGGTACATCCTGGCGATGGGATCCTGCATGGCGAGTCCCGAGGTGATGTTGCGCCACGCCACCTTGTTGCGGGTCATGAAGTCGCGCGGGGCGTCCGCGCCGGTGTCGAGGTTCACACCGACGATCGTGAAGCCGCGCGCGCGGTAGCGCTCCCAGGCGAGGCGCAGGCTTGGGATCTCATCAACGCATGCGGGACACCAGATCGCCCAGAAGTTCAGCAGCACGATCTTCCCTTTCAGATCCGACAGCTTGAGGGTCGTGCCGTCGGAGGCAACCGTCGTGAAGTCGGGTGCTGGCCTGCCCACGACCAGATGAGTCAGCTCCTGGGTATGCTCTGCGGCCGACTCCGCGAGGGACCATTGCGGATACTGCTGCGCCACGATGCCGAATTGCCTGAGGGCCTCGGCCGGATTCGTCTCGTATTCGTAGTAGGTGGAGCCGATCGTATAGTGCGCCGCGGCCTTGGTGCTGCCCGTGCCCGTGGCGGCGATGGCCTTTTCCATGTCGGCCACGATCCGCGGCGCCGCCCGGCGGAAGGCGATGCGCCGCTCGCGCTGGTCCGGCGAGCTCATGATTCCCGCGCCGCCCGCTTCCACCATGCGCATCGAGCTCACCATCGCAAAGACACCGGACAGCTCCGGAGCGTCGGGGGCCTCCTGGAGCATCAGATTCCATGCTTCGAAGAACCCCCTGGGGTCCTGCATCGCCTCGTGGAGCTGCATCACCCCGACGAGCGCCTTGCCGGCTTCGGGCGTGCCCCGGTGCGACAGGGCGAACGCCTCCAGCGCCGTGGCCCAGAAGGGGCGCGGATCGGGAGCGCCGGTTGACGGGTCATAGCTGCGCATCTGCTCGGAGGCCTGCCGGGCCAGATCGTCATACTGCGCCGCGGTGGTGGCGGCCGCATCGGGCGCCGGCACCCATTCCACGGCAGGGGCTCCCGCCTCGGCATCCTCCTGCACCTGCGGCGGCTCCGAAGGCCGGCTGCACCCGGCCGCCAGGCAGGACAGAATCCCCATGAAAAGGATGACTGGGCGCATGATGTGAGTATGGGATCGTGCCGCCCTCCGATCAATCCCGCTGCACGGAATCAAGCACGGTTGCCACGCCGCGCGCCGCGGATGTAGATTCGGAGGTCAGTATGTCAATCCCGCCCCGCGGCTCCGTGCTGCACGGCCACGCCGCGCTCCTCATCACCCTGGGAATTCTGCTGGCGGCCTGCCTGTTCCATACCTGGATCGTCTACGAGCCCGAGGGGTATCTGATCGGCGATTCCCCGTATTACGCGCAGACCGCCATCTCCCTGGCGGTGGACGGCGATCTGGATCTGGCCAACAACCTGCGCGGCGGCGCCAGCCCCCACGCGCGACAGGTGTCGCTCGGGGCGCGCGGCGAGTGGTATCCCAAGCACCCCATCCTGATGCCGATCCTGTCGCTGCCACTGCTTCCCCTGTTCGGCATGAAGGCATTCCTGATCATGAATGTGGCCGTGCTCCTGGCACTGGGCTGGGCGGTGTTCGCCCTCTGCCGGCTGACGGCCACCCTTCAGGCCGCGTTGGCGGCCACGCTCGGCTCGTTTCTGGGGAGCTACCTGATCCTGTACGGCTACAACTATTCGCCTGATCTGCTGAGCTGCCTGTTTCTGGCCGCGGCGGTGCTGGCCGCGGTGACGGGCCGATCCACCCTGGCGGGACTGCTGGCCGGACTGACCGTCTTCACCAGCACGTCCCGGCTGGTGCTCCTGCCGCTGTTTGCCGTCTGGGTCCTGTGGCGGCATCGGTGGCGCGGCGCTGCCCTGTTCGTCGCCGGCTGTGCAGCGCCGCTGCTGGTGCAGGCAGGGCTGAACTGGTGGATGTTCGGATCGCCGCTTCTTTCACCCTACATGCGGATCCTGGATGAGCATGCCGGCCAGATCTACATCCGATCGCACATGTCCGATTTCACCAACCCGCTCTGGGACGGCGTGGTGGGGCAGCTCCTGGACCCGCGCAAGGGGCTCCTGTTCACCGCCCCTGTCCTGCTCGCAAGCGCGCTGGGGCTTCCGCTCTGGTTCAGGAAGCGCCCGGACCTTCTGGTGCTGTGCGTGGGGCTGAGCGAGTTTCAGTTCCTCTTCTTTGCCACGTACCGGCTCTGGCCCACCAGCCACGTCGGCAACCGGTTCCTGATGCCGGTGGTGGCGTTGAGCGCGCCCGGTCTGGCCTGCCTGGCCGACTGGCTGCTGGCGCGCGCCCGCGCGGCGTTGCCGCAGCCCGCCGGCGCGGGGCTGCCGGGCTCGGGTCCGGAACCTAGGGGGCCGGCGAACTGGCGGGCTCACCGAGCGATCTCACCGAGGCCGAGGGGCCGCCGTAGCGATCGTCGAACAGGCGGCCCCACTCGGTCCTGCGAAACGCGGCGATGCGCGCCCGCCCGATGGTCGGGTACCAGAGAAGGTCATGGTAGATGTTCGAGGCCGCCGGGGCCCAGACAACCAGCGGCGAGTGCAGCGCGATCTTCTCCAGGAAGCGCAGCGGTCCCTTGCGCAGCATCTGGTCCCCCCAGATGACGAACGAGCGCGTCACGTTGAAGCTCAGGTTCAGCCCCGACACGTCGTCTCCCACCAGATCGATGCCGCGCGGGTCGGCGATCCCCAGCCCCCGTTCATGGCACATTCTCAGATACGGTATCGACATCGGATCAAAACCCATGACGCGCGCGGCCACCGCGTCGATCGCCACCGAGTCGGCGCCCGCCAGGATGACGTTTCCCACGACCGGATGCATCGTCCGCGGACCCGCCCCATCGCCGCAGACGGTCCCGTCCATGACGGTGAAGATCCCCGGGTGCAGCTCACGCTGCATCAGCATCAGATCGACGAGCACCTCGTGCATGTACTTGTGCGCGTAGTGGCGGACCTCCTTGAGCAGCCCCCCGAACGAGTTCTTGATCGAGCCGGTGGTCACGGCGTGCCCGTGCGTCTTGACCGTCGGCAGGTGCAGGATGTTCCTGCCGGGGTAGATGGAGGGGATCTCGATTCCGTCGGGGAAGATCTCGTTGAGCTTGAGCAGCGGTGCCTTGAAGCGGAAGACGGACCACGGCACCTCGGTCAGCGGGGTGAACTTGAGGCCGAGCCGGTCGATGACCGGAAGCCAGCGGTTGTTGCGCGCCCCGGCCCAGGGCTCGGTGACGACCGTGCGGTTCTCCACCGGGAGGAGCCGCTCTTTCGGGTACCCATCCTGGAGCATCGCGGCGATCGCCCCTTCGACCTGCCACGGCTGGCTGGAGCAGGCGGGGAAGTACTTGGTCCAGGACAGATTCAGCTTCAGCAGAGTCGGGATCGACGGGTCGAGGGCCGCGCGGTACTCCGCCAGACGCATCAGGCGGCCGTAGTCTTCGATGACGCGGCCGGGTGAGGTCTTCAGAACCGCGATCCGGGGTCGGCTCATGCGGCGATTATAGGTCCACGGCGCCGTGGTGTCGCAGGCGGGCCGGCGGTCCGCAGACATGCTGGCTCCACGGAGCAGGGATCGCTTAAAGTACAAGTCCATGATCCCTCTTGCCGCTCTGCTGGTATCCGCCAGCGCCGCCGTTCCCGTGGAGCTGGGCCGCGTGCCGTGGCAGCACGATTTCGACGAGGCCATGCGGCAGGCGCGGTCCGCCTCCCTGCCGATGATGGTGCTGTTCGACGAGGTGCCCGGCTGCCTCACCTGCCAGCGCTTCGGCTCCGGTCCGCTCAGCCATCCGATCGTCGTGGACGCGGCGTCGCTGTGCGTGCCGGTTGTGGTCTACAACAACACCCCGGGACGGGCGGCCGAGATCCTGGCGCGCTACGCCGAGCCTTCATGGAACAACCCGGTCGTGCGCTTCCTGGACTCTTCGGGCAAGGATCTGATCCCTCGCGTGGACGGCGACTGGAGCACCCCGACGCTGCTGCGCCGTCAGGTGGCCGCGCTCCAGGCGGCCGGACGGCCGGTCCCCGCGTGGCTCCGGCTGGCGGAGGCCGAGCTCAACCCGGCGAAGCCCGAGACCGCCGTCTTCGGCATGCACTGCTACTGGGAGGGGGAAGCGGCCCTGGGCGGACTCGACGGTGTGATCGGAACGCGCATCGGCATGCTGCAGGGATCGGAGGTCGTCGAGGTGGACTACGACGCCGCGCGCCTCGATTATCCCTTGCTTGTCGGCCAGGCGCGCCGCGCCGGCATGGCCGATCGGATCTTTGCCCGCGACGGCAGGCAGGCGTCGGCTGCGGCATCCCAGGCGCCCGGCGCCCCGGTGAGCATGCTGAGCCCGCAGGAAAGAGCCCGCACCGACACCCAGCAGCAATACCACCTCGCGCTGACGCCCCGCTATCACTTCCTGCCGCTCACCGCGCTGCAGGCCACCCGCGTCAACGCCGCCCTGGCCACGCACGGGAACCCCGATGAATTCCTCTCCCCCGGCCAGATCAGGCTCGGGGAAGAGCTGGCCGCGCTGCCGCCCGGCCGGCTGGCCAAGATCCTCTCGGGACTGACGCCGGATCGCAGCGTCGAGGGCCTCCCGGGGTATGCCCATCGGCTCCGCTCCGAGCTGTCGCGCCAGGCGCCAGCCGCGCCGTGAGCGTTCTGGCCTTCTCGGACCTGCACAAGAGCTACGGCGACTTCCCCGCCCTGCGCGGCGTCTCGTTCGACGTGCAGGAGGGTGAGGTCCTCGGCCTGCTGGGGCCCAATGGCGCAGGCAAGACGACGCTGATCCGCTGTCTGATGGACATCGTCAGGCCCGACTCGGGAGCCATCACGCTCTTCGACCGCCCGCATCACCGGGACCTCCTCGACAGGGTCGGCTATCTCCCCGAGGAGCGGGGCCTCTACACCAAGCACCGTGTGATCGACGTGCTGACCTACTTCGGATCGCTGAAAGGATTCAGCCGGGCCGAGGCCAGGACCCGCGGCACGCGGTGGCTCGAGCGGGTGGGGCTTGCCGAGACGGCGACCTGGAAGATCAGCCGGCTGAGCAAGGGGATGAGCCAGAAGGTGCAGATCGCCGCGACTCTCATGGCGGAGCCCGAGCTGTGCGTGCTCGACGAGCCGTTCTCCGGTCTGGATCCGGTCAACGTGAGACTGGTCCAGGAGCTGATCAACGAGAGAAAGGCTCGCCGGCTCGCCACGATCCTCTCGACGCATCAGATGAACCTGGTCGAAGCGATGTGCGATCGGATCGCCCTCATCAACAAGGGCCGGCTGATGGTCTACGGGACGGTGCGCGAGGTGCGGTCGCGCTATTCGAGGGCCGAGGTAATCGTGGAGGCGGCGGCCGCGCCGCTCCACATTGCAGGTGTTGACGAGATACAGCCGGCCGACGGCGGTGGCTGGCGCCTGCGGCTCAGCCCGGGAGCGGCCCCGCGCGACGTGCTGGCAGGCCTGGTCGCGGCGGGCGCCCGGCTGGATCGCTTCGAGCCGACCCTCGCCCCCCTGGAGGATGTCTTCATCCATGTGGTTCAGCAGGGAGAGTCCTGATGCGGTGGCGCAAGGTGCGTGCGGTCCTCACCTTCGAGTTCCTCCACGAAGTCCGCAGATGGCCCTACATTATTTTCACCTTCGGCATGCCGGTCTTCCTGCTGGCGTACGCGGGGTTCGTCGGCCTGTTCGTGAAGATGGTCGCGACCAGCAAGGACGACGTCCGGATCTACGGCATCGTGGACGCGCCGCGCGTGCTGCGCCTGACGGGCGATGTTCAGCAGCCGTCGGCCGATATCCCGCCGGCCATCGCCGAGGCGATGCAGGCCGCAAGCGACCGGCAGCCGCTGCTGGGCGAGGTCGCCTGGGTCGGCAACATCGTCTTTCGCCCCTTCGAACAGGAATCGGAGGCGCTCGCCGCTCTGCGCGCGCAGCACATCGCGGGATACTTTAGTCTGGCTCCCGACTACATCGAGTCCGGAGACGTCGATTCGATCGTGGGTGAAAAGCGCGGCATCAGGGCCTCGGATGTCAGGAGGGCGCTGACGCGGCTCCTGACCGAGAATCTCATGAATGACACCGTGCCGCCGGATCTCGCGGCCAGAATCGGCAAGCCGATTGACGGTGGCAGGAGCCTGATCCTCAAGCCCGATGGCTCCCTGGCGCCCTACAGCACCGGAGCCAGGGTGGCGCACGTCATCGTCCCCATGGCCATGACGATTCTCCTGTTCGTCTCCATCATGGGAGGCGGCCAGACCCTGATTCAGGGAACCGCCACCGAGAAGGAAAACCGCGTAGTCGAGGTGCTCCTGTCTTCGGCCAACCCGGAGGAGATCCTGGCCGGAAAGCTGCTCGGTCTCGGAGCAGCTGGACTCATCCAGATCGTCGTCTGGTTCGGGATGGCCGGGATCGCGGCGCTGCTCGCCGCGGCGGCGCTCACCGCCATGGGGGTGGAGATCGCCTGGGCCCCGGTGATCATGGCCGTGCCGTTCTTCCTGGCGGGCTACCTGTTCGTCGGCAGCCTGATGCTCGGGACCGGCTCGTTCGGCAACAACCTGAAGGAAGGCCAGCAGTGGGCGCTCATCTGGATCCTGCTGACGAGCCTTCCGATGATCTTCCTGACCTTCCTGCTCGACGCGCCCGGCGGCGCCATTGCCCAGGCCCTCACCTGGTTTCCCTTCTCCACTCCGGCGATCGTCATCTTCAGGATGTCGATTCCGGGCGCGGAGATCCGCTGGTGGGAGATCGCCGGGTCGTTTCTGACGCTGCTGGGATGCACCTGGCTTGCGCTCAAGATGGGAGCGCGCCTCTTCCGCCTGGGCCTGCTGATGACCGGCAGCCGCCCGAAGCTGCGCGAGATCCTGCGTCAGGCGCGCCTGAAGGCCTGAGCGGTACGCTCAGCGCTCCGGACTGACGACAACCAGCGAGGCGTTCTTGGAGCCGAAGCCGATGCAGTTGCACACGGCGACCTCGAACGACGCGCGGCGCGCCCGGTGCGGAACGTAGTCCAGGTCGAACCCTTCGTCGGGATGGTCCAGGTTGATCGTGGGGGGGATGATGCCGTCGCGCATCGCCAGCGCGGTGGCGGCCACGCCCATCGCGCCGCAAGCGCCCTGCGGGTGGCCAAAGAGGCTCTTGGAAGCCGACACCGGGACGCGCGTGGCGCGCTCGCCGAAGACGTTGTGGATGACGCGGGTCTCCACCTCGTCGTTGATCCGTGTCGCGGTGCCGTGCAGGTTCACATACCCCACCGACTCGGCAGGAAGCTTCGCGTCGGCCAGGGCCAGCCGGATGGCGCGCGCCGGCTCCATCGCGTCGGGATTCATCGCCACGCGATGGTACGCATCGCAGGTGGAGCCGTAACCGGCCACTTCGGCGTAAATCATGGCCCCGCGGGCCAGCGCTCGCTCGCGATCCTCCAGCACCAGCATCCAGGCCCCCTCGCCGATCACGAACCCATCGCGATCCCGGTCGAAGGGGCGGGAGGCGCGGTGTGGCGCGTCGTTGTAGGCCGCCGCCACCACCTTCATGCGGCAGAAGCCGGTCATGAGGGCCTGCGTGATGCACGCCTCGACTCCGCCCGCCAGAACCAGATCGCAGCGGCCGTGGCGAATGGTGTCAAACGCGTACCCGATTGCATCCGTAGAGGATGTACAGCCGTTGGACAGGGCGTGGCTCATTCCCGACAGCCCCAGCGTGATCGAGATCTCCGAAGAGAGGCTGCCCACGAATGACGTCGAGATGGCGTAGGGGCTGATCTTGTTGACCTCGCCGGCGAAGTAGTGGGCGTACTGGCGCTCGCCGAACTCGATCCCGCCTGCGCCCGAGCCGATGATCACCCCCAGCCTGCGGCGCAGGTCCGCCTCCGCGGGGCCGTCCAGCCCGGCATCGGCGAGCGCCTCCTTGGTGGCGGCGATCCCCATCGGGGTGGCGCGCGAGACGCGCTTCAGATCGTTGGGCCCCATCACCGAGCCGGGATCGAACCCGCGCACCTCCGCCGCGACCTTGCAGGTGAGCTCGCCGGCATCGAACAGGCTGATGCCGCCCACCGTCGAGCGTGCCTCGGCCTGCGCCCTGGCGAACGCCTCGCGGCCGATGCCAGCCGGGCTGATGATACCGATGCCGGTGATGGCGACACGTCTCGTCGTGATCATCGTGGCACCTGGCGCGGCCTGGCGGCCGGGGCGGTGCCGGCCGACTCCATGAGCGCCGCGCGCGCCAGCGCGGCCAGCCAGGCCGGCGACAGAACCGAGCCGGGCGGGGCCACATCCCCCGTTGCGGCCACGAGCCGGTCGGCCAGGTCGCGGCGCCGCGCCAGGCCGCGGGCCACCGCGCGCGCCAGCCACGGGCGGGCAATCACCAGCTGCAGCAGCCGGCAGAGCCGGAACTTCGTGGCAAACATCCGCCGGTGCTCGCGCCCGTAGGCGCGCAGCGCTTCGGGAGACTCCAGCCCGTGGGCCTCCAGGGCGCCCGCCAGGATCGAAGCGCCCGACACCGCCACGAAGATCCCCTCGCCCGTGAACGGGTCGACGAAGCCGCCAGCGTCTCCCACCAGGGCGATCCCGTCGCGCCCCATCGTGGCACTACGGCAGGCCAGCGGGCCCAGCCCGCGCATCGGCGTGACGGCGCGCGCTCCGCGCAGACGTATCCCCAGCTCGGGATGGTCACGCAGCACCGTGATGGCGTAGGCCCGCGGGTCCCGCCGCGCCGCCTCCCATCGCCAGGGCGCCAGTACCATCGTGACGTTGGCCGCCCTCTCCGGCCCCAGCGGCGCCACGCCCACATATCCTCCATCGAAGACATGCATCTCTCCGCGAGCGCCCAGCCCGCGCACGCCTTCCATGTGCGACCAGATGGCGTGCCGCACGAGCCTGGGATCGCCGGCGCGCCAGGCGAGCGATCCCGCCAGCGGGCTGTGACGCCCCCCGGCGTCCACGACGAGCCGCGCCCGCCAGGCCAGAGAAGAGCCATCGGGCCCGGCGGCATCCACGAGTAAAGAGCTGTCCGGTCTCCGTGTACACCGGATGACACGCACGCCGTGGAGCACCTCCGCGCCGGCGCGGACTGCCGCGCTGACCAGCCGGGTATCCAGATCGCTCCTGGAGAGACTCCATCCCTCGTGCGGGCTGGAGTAGTCGGCCAGCACCTCGCGGCCTGCGTAGGTGATCCGCATCCCGGCGAGCCGGCCGGGAGCCGCGTTCACCAGATCGCCCGGAGCCAGCTCGCGCAGCGCCTCGACGGCGCCCGGTGTCAGGAAGTCACCACAGATCTTGTGTCTGGGAAAGCTGGCCTTCTCCAGAACAACGACGCCGAGTCCCTGCCGGCGGAGCCGGATGGCCGCGGCGGCCCCGGCAGGTCCCGCCCCCACCACCAGGACGTCGGTCTCCCTCACTGAGACCATGTCAGCACCATCCTGACCGGCCCGGCCGACCGCACGCGCGCGCCCGCCAGTCCCGCCTCGCGCGCCAGCTTCGCCATCTCGTCGACCGTGAAGGCGCGCCGCACCGAAAGCGGCCCGTCGGAGCGCGTGAGCCTGTTGCGCGTGGTGAGCCGGGTGAGCATCCACACATTGAACAAGGCGCTGTCCCGGCGCTGCAGGTCGACCACGATCCCGCCGCGCGCGGCCACCCGTCCCATCTCGCGCAGCGCGGCGAGCGCCTCGGTGTCGTCCAGATGGTGCATGAAGTTTGAGCTGACGATGTACTCCACGGAGCCGTCCGCATGGGGCAGCATGCAGGCATCGGCCTGCCGCAGCCGGACGCGCGCGTTGTGCTCGCGAGACAGGAAAAGCCGCGCCTCGGCGAGCATCTCGGCGTTGGCGTCCACCCCTTCCACGCCCGCCGTGATGCCGCGCCGCGCAGCCCACCGCTGGATCGCCAGGGGGATGTCGGCGCTGCCGGTGCCCACATCCAGAACGCTGAGCGCGCCCGGCGCGCCCCCCGCCCCGGCCCGCTCATCGAGCATCCGGTTGAGCTCGCGCAGCACCAGGCGCGCGCCACCGAGCCAGCGGTTGTAGAGGCGCAGGTCGGCCAGATTGCTGCGCAGCTCGGCGGGGACGTAGTCGCCGGTATCCATGAGCTCCACGCCGCGAGCCCGCGCCGCCGGTACGAATCCGGGTGACATCTCAGCCTCCCGCCACAGAGTTGAGCGATGCCGCCCCGGGGAAGCGGCCCGCCACCGGGTCCTTTCCCGGCGTCATGATCTCGGCATAGCTGGGCGAGGGCACTCCGGCGGGCAGCTCAACCTGAAAGGAGGGCTCAAAGCGATGGGACGACAGGAACATCCGACCGGCGTATCCGGTGTAGATGTACTTGATGTTGTTCCACAGCATCGTGAGACTCTGCGCCGGGCAGGCCTTCCACAGACCATTGCGCAGCACATAGCGCGGATCCCAGTAGAGGCGGATCCCGGCTCCCGTCATGATGCGCGCCAGGTCCCTCTGAGTGAGGTGCTCCGTGCGCACATTCGGTATGAACCCATTGTAGCGATCCAGGTCGTCACTATTGGTCACCAGCCCGCGCTCGAGAAGCTGCTTGCGCAGCTCGGTCTTGGGATAGGGGGTGAGGCACTGGACGATGCCGTGATCCACCCCGATGCTCCTGACGTACCGGTAGACCGCCCGCACGTCCTCGGCGCGATCGTCGGGGTTGCCCACGATGAAGCCACCGATCACGATGATGCCGGCGTCGCGCAGCGCGCGCACCACTTTCTCGGTGCGGCAGGCCTGTCCCTTCTTGCCGAGCACCTTGAGGTTTCTCTCGTCGCCGTTTTCGATCCCCAGGAAGACCATGCGCACGCCGCCGCGCCGCATGATGTCGCACATCCCGAGGTCGGCTGCGATGGGAAAGACGCTGGCCTGCATCACGATGAACAGGTCGTTGAGCCGCTCCTGCTCGAACCTCAGGCAGAGCTGCTTGAGGCGCGGGCCATCCAGCGTGATGTTGTCGTCCACGAACAGGACACCGCGGCTTCCCCGTTCCTTCAGCGCGCGGAGATCCTCCACGACCCAGTCGTCCGGATAGAGGCGGAATGTCTTGCCGTACATGCGCCGGATGCTGCAGAAGCCGCACGGCATCGTGCAGCCCCGGGAGGTCTCGGCCACGTCGAACGGCTGTCCCATCCAGCGGAACCCGGCCGCGACGCGCGGCCCGCGATCGGGGCGCCGCATCCGCTCGAGATCGACCAGCGGCGCCGGGGCATTGTGGATGTACTCGTTACCGTTGCGGTATGACAGCCCGGCTATCCCGCGCAGATCGACGCTCCCGCCACCGTGCAGAGCGCCGACAAGCTGGTTGAAGATGACCTCCCCTTCGCCGCGCACAACGTAGTCGAAGTAGTTCCGATCGGGCCCCTCGCCGATCTCCTTCCACATGATGGTCGCGTGGTAGCCGCCCAGGACGGTGATGACCGAGGGCTTCATGGTCCGGCAGAGCACGGCGGTCCTGCGGGCCGTGCCGATCTGGAATGACATCGCGGAGATCCCCACCAGATCCGGATCGAAGGCACGCATCTGCTCTTCAACGGCCTGCGCCGCACGGCGGCGATGGCGCACCAGATCGAGGATCCGGGCCTCGTGTCCTGCCTCGAGGTTACCCGCAAGACAGCACAGCCCCAGGTTGGGCAGCTCCATCATGTGATCGAAGCAGGAGGCGGAGTCCGGCATCGCAATAAGCAGGATCTTCATGGACAGCTTCCTTTCTCCCGGATGCGTGCGATCAGGTCGACAATCTGGCTCAGTCCGGAGTCGCTGACCGGGCCGGTGAGCGTGCGGCAGGCCCGGCCCGCGGGGTCGAGCAGCGTCACGGTGACTTCTTCCTCGGGGATCGCGTAGGCTGCCTGCAGCGCGCCATCCCAGTCAATCAGGATTGAGATCTCCGGCGGGACGGATTCGCGCAGGCGTTTGTTGACCTCGGCCTCGGTCTTCTTGCCGCGCACCGCGCGCGCATCCACCGCGCGCACTACCTCGAAGGCATCAGCGCCGGCCTTCTCGCGGGCCGCCACTTCCCATCCCTTCATGCGCCGCAGTCCCGACGGCCGGCCGTAGAGCATCAGGACCGTCCTTCCCGCGTGCGCCTCGGTGCTTCCTGACCTGCCGAACTGATCCTTGAGGACCACGCCGGAGGCCGTGAAGCCCTGGGAGACGCACAGGAGACAGGCCAGCGCGGCGCTTCCCGCCGCGGCGCGCAGCCTCAGTCTGCCGGCAAGCGTCAGCGCCAGGGGAAGCAGAACGAGCTGACTGATGAGCCCCAGGATGAGGATCGTGCCGGTCAGCACCGCGAAGTGCACCGACGGAAGAAACGACGAGAAGGCTCCGACCCAGAACCCCAGGGCCAGCGTGATGGTGGAATAGACCACCGCGCGGCCCGAGGCATCGAGCATCCGATCCATCGCGCGCGCGGCGTCGTCCGAGCGTGCCATCTCGCCGCGGAAGTGGGTCATCAGATGGATGGTGTTGTCCACCGTCATGCCGATCGCGATGCTGGCGATCATGGCGGTCGCGATCGAAAGCGGGATCCCTGCCCACCCCATGAGGCCGTACCCCAGGATGATCGGCGCTCCGCTCGGGATGAGCGAGATGATCCCGAGATAGAGCGAGTGAAACTGCACGGACATCGCCACGACGATCAGGGCCAGTGCGGGGATCAGACCTCGGACCTGATTGTAGACCAGCGTGGTGGACATGTTCGACAAGGCGACGAAGTCGCCGGTGAGCGTGGCGCTCAGATCCGAGCGGCGCGCCAGGTCGCGCACTTCTTGAAAGAGGCGCTGCGACCTGGAGGTGTCCATCGCCGCGACCCGCGCGGTGACCCTCTGCAGGCGGCCGTCTTCCGAGACGAAGCGCCGCAGCTCGCCGGGCGCCTGGGCCGCCAGCAGATCTTGGACATCGCGCAGGTCGGCGGCGGCCGTGGCGCCTACGGGCACGCGGGCCTGGCTGTCGTCGCCCTCATGGAACGCCCGGTTGGCGCGCGCGCAGAGATCGGCAAGTCCCATGACATTGCCGACGCCGTCGAGCCGCCTGAGCGCCGCTTCGAACTCCTCCAGGCGGCGCATCGCCGCGGGATCGTCGGGAGCGACCCCCTCGATGAGGATCTCCAGGCCGTTGACCCCGGCCAGATGCCGATCGATGAAGCCCGCGGCCTCCACCAGGGGGCTGCCTGCGCGCAGCGAGCCCAGCACATCGGTGTCCACGCGCACGCGCCATATCCCCGCCAGGCCGATAGCCAGCACGGCGCCGGCCGCCAGGGCCGCGGCAGCCGGGTGGCGTGCCACCGCGCCGGCCAGCGATTTCAGGGCATGCTCCAGCCTCCCGGGCGGTAACGCGCGCACGCGCTCCTCACCGATGTCGGCAGGCAGCGCCAGGAGAAGCGGCATCAGGAGCATCGTGAGCCCCCACGCGATCATCACGCCGCAGGCGGAGAACAGCCCGAAGTCGCGGATGGCGGGAATCGGCAGGAGCATCAGGGAGCCAAAACCGATGGCCGTCGTCAGCGCCGCGTTGAAGCATGGAGCCCACGCGAGCCCGAGGGCGCGCTCCAGAGCCGGAACCCTGGGCCGCCCGCCGGCGCGGCTGGCAAGGTAGTGATTCAGGAAATGGACCGCCCCTTCCACGGAGGTGACCATAATGATCGGCATGATCAAACCGGTGACGGGATTGAGACGCTTGCCCGCGAGCGCATACAGGCCCATGGTCCAGACCATGGCCGACAGGATGACGGCCAGCGGGGCCACCAGGGCGGGACCCCGGCGGTAGAGCAGCGCCAGGGCGGCGCCCACCACGATCAGGATGAGAGGGGCAAAGACCATCTGATCCCGCTGCACGCTCGCAGCCAGGTCCACCTTTTCGACCGGCAGGCCGGCGACGTGGACCCGCATGCCCGCCGGGACGGCGAGCGCCAGCGCGCGGGCGCGGGCCACCAGGTCCCGCCGGTGGTCCTCGGCACTGCCGCCGCGCTCCAGCTCCAGCAGCACCGCGGCGGTCCTGGCGTCGCGCGAGACCAGGAGGCCGCCGATCAGCGGGTGCGCCGCCAGGGATTCACCGAGCTGCTGCATGCTCCTGCCGCCGGCGCGCGCCTGCTCCCAGGGAACGACTCTGAACGGGCCCATCTCGTCGCCGTCCAGGTCCTGCGCGTTGACCGGCGACAGCGCGCGGCCGACGTGGGGAAGCGCCGCCGCCCTCTGGGTGAGCTGCTCCAGTACGGCTGCGCCTTCCGGGGAGAAAAGCCGATCGGAGTGCAGCGCCAGGACGACGATCTCGTCGGATCCGAACGAGTCGTGCAGCAGTCTGAGGCCCGTCACGTCGCTGCCCGAAGACGGCAGGAGCGCCTCCACTCCGCCATCCACACGCAGGTTGAGCGCGCAGAGCGCCAGCATCAGGGTGATGGCAGCGACGGGTAGAGCGAGGAGGAGGGGCCGGCGAAGGAGGAAGGTGATCAAGCAGGATCAGGCTCCTTGACCGCGTCCGGTGCCGTACTTATGTTGCCCGGATGTTAGCAGACGCCTCCGGCGGCCGCGACGGGCGCGGCGATCGGGCCGCCTTGCTGGTGATCTTCTTTCTCTCTGGCTCCTCCGCACTCGTCTATCAGGTGGTCTGGAGCCGATCCCTCGCGCTGGTCTTCGGCTCCACCACGTACGCAGTGAGCACCGTGCTGGCGGCCTTCATGGGCGGGCTGGCGGCCGGCAGTCTCTGGATGGGCCGGCGCGGCGACAGAGTCCTCAATCCGCTGCGCTTCTACGCCATGCTGGAGCTGGCGATCGCCGTGATGGCGGTCGCGGTCCTGTTCGCACTCCCCGCTCTGGGCCCGGTCTACCGGCTGGCCAACGAAGCGGCGGGGGGATCGATCGTGGCGCTCTCGGCCCTGCGATTCCTGCTGGCCTGCGCGGCACTGCTGCCCCCCACCATCTTGATGGGCGCCACATTGCCGATCCTGTCGGCCCACGTGGAGCGCTCGCGGGCGGCCGAAGGGGGCGTGGCCGGCAGGCTGACCAGCGCGCTCTATGCTGCCAACACGGTCGGCGCGGTGGGCGGCGCGGCGCTGGCCGGCTTCGCGCTGCTGCCGTCTCTCGGGATGCGCGCCTCGGCGATCGTCGCGGCGCTGGCCAACCTGGCCGCGGCCGCAGGCGCGCTGCGCCTCTCCAGACGTCCGGGTGCCGCCCTCGCCGCAGGCGCCGGCAGGCCGCTTGCCGGCGCATCCGCCCCGGACTCCAGACGCCGCAGCCTGATGCCGGTCATGGCTGTGGCGCTGGGGATCTCGGGAGCCGGCGCGCTGATCTTCGAGGTGGGCTGGACGCGCGTCCTGTCGCTGGTGCTGGGCTCGTCCACCCAGGCCTTCTCCATCATGCTGACGACATTCCTGGCCGGCCTGGCGGCCGGCAGCGCCTGGGCGACCCGCCGCCTCGGGCGCTTCTCCAATCCGATGATGGCCTTCGCCGTCGCCGAGATCGGCGCCGGGCTGTCCGCGTTCCTGGGCCTCTACCTGTTTGCCGAGCTGCCCTGGGCATTCCTGGTTCTGTTCGGCGCCACGGGCGCGTCCTCTCCCGCGCTTTTCCAGATGGGGAGGTTCTTCCTGGCGGGGCTCGTCATGCTGGTCCCCACGCTCTTTCTGGGAGCGACCTTTCCCCTGGCGGTGCGCGCCCTGATGCTCGACGGCGCCCAGGCATCGCGCAGCGTGGGCTTCCTCTATGCCGTGAACACGGCCGGGGCGATCGCCGGCGCCCTGGCGGCAGGCTTCCTGCTCATCCCGGTTATCGGGCTCCAGCCCGCGCTGATTGCCGGATGCCTCGTGACGCTTCTGGCGGGTGCGCTGGCGCTGGCGTTCAATCCCGGCGCGCGTCCCGTGCTTCGTTACGGCATGGCCGGAGTGCTCCTGGCCTGCCTGCCCGCACTGCCCGGAGCCGCGCCCGAGTGGAACAGCATGCTGATGTCGACAGGGGTCTTTCAGTATGCGGCACGCTACCGCGCGCAGTTCGCATCAAGGCGCCAGTTCATGGAATACCACGCCTCCCACCCGCAGCTCTTCTACAAGGACGGTCCGACCACAGCGGTCGCCGTGGAGAAGCGGGCCGAGCGGATCGACGGGCAGATCAACATCGTGCTGTCGATCAACGGCAAGGTGGATGCCTCGTCGGTGGGCGACATGGCCACTCAGATCATGGTGGGCCAGCTACCGCTGCTCGTCTCGCCGCACAAAACCCCTTCGGTGATGGTGATCGGGATGGGCAGCGGCGTCACGGCCGGCTCGGCGCTGTCGCATCCCATCAGCAAGCTGAGCCTGATCGAGATCGAGCCGGCCATCATCGAGGCGTCACGATGGTTCGACGGCGTCAACAACCGTCCGCTGGAGGACCCCCGGACGGTGCTGCGCATCAACGACGCCCGCAACGATCTCATGATCTCCCGCGAGACCTATGACGTCATCATCTCCGAGCCCTCGAATCCATGGCTGAGCGGGCCCGCCAGGCTGTTCACCCGCGAGTTCTTCGAGCTGGCCGCCTCGCGCCTCAATGAAGGAGGCGTGCTGAGCCAGTGGGTGCAGCTCTACGGCATGGACGGCGACTCGGTGCGGGCCGTGCTGCGCACGTTCGCCTCGGTCTTCCCGCACCGGCTGGTGTTCAAGGGAGCGCCGGGCGACATCATGGTGCTGGGCAGCATGTCGCCTCTGGCGCTGAATCCGAGCGAGATCACGGCGCGCCTGAGCAGGCCCGAAGTCAGCCGGGACCTGGCGCGCGTGGCGGTGGATTCGCTGGAAGACCTGCTGGCCCGCTTCAGGCTGTCTGATACCGGCGTGGAAGAATTCGTGGCCCGGGGGGCCACCGGCGCCGGAGCTCTGGATGGTCCGCTCAATACAGATGACAACGCGATGGTGGAATTCGCGGCGACGCGCAACCTGTATCGCAACGACGACCGGGCCAACGATGCGGAGCTGGGTTCCATCGTGGATCGGATCACGACACATGTCGTCTATCTTGATCTCAGCCCGGAGGAGGCCGCGCGCGGGCGCGCGGAGCTGAGCGCGGCCCTGGCGCGCCGGCTGATCCCCCAGGGGCTCGGGCCACGCGTGCAGGTGCTCCTCACCGAGGCGCTCGGCCAGCCGGATCTGCCCGTGACACACCGCGCCGAGCTGATGGCGCTTCAGGGCGACCTGCACCACCGGCAGGACAGCCCCGCGGAAGCCGCCGAGGCGTGGCGGCAGTCCCTCGCGCTGGATCGGCATCAGCCCCGCGCGATCCGCGGGCTGGCGCAGGGGCTGCTGACCGCTGGAAAGCCAGCCGCCGCCGCGGAGATGGCCATGCGGGCTCCGGCCGATCCGGGCTGCCGCCTGCTCGCGGGAAGGGCCCGCCACGCGCTGGGGGATCACAAGGGAGTGCTGGTTGCGCTGGCGCCGATCGGCGATGACGACCCGGAGATTGCGCCGCTGACGCATCTCTACCGGGGCCGCTCGCTGCTGGCCCTGGGCCGCGCGACGGAAGCGTCCCGCGAGCTGGAGAGCTACTTCAGCCAGCACCGGCACGCGCCGCGCCCGGCCGAGCGCAGCATCGAGGCAGCCGAGGATCTGGCCCGGGCGTATCTCGTGCTCGGCCAGCCCGACCAGGCCCTCACCCAGTACCGCACCATCGCCCGTCTGGCCGACTCACTGACGGGATGGCATCGCGGGCAGGCCCTCAAGGCGGCGCAGCGCTCCGACCCGTCGGGCGTCATCGTCTCGGCGCGCGGCGCGCTGCGATGGAACCCGAAGGATGCGGCCTCCCAGCGGCTTCTGGCGCGGGGTCTCAACGACGCCGGCCAGCACCACGAGGCGCTCGCCATCTGGCGGGAGGTGGATGCCATGGCCGAGGGGGATGGCGAGGCGCTGCGCAACATCGCCGGACTGTCTATCAGGCTGGGACGCGTGGCAGATGCGGTCGCGGCCTACCGCAGGCTGCAGGAAGTGGAAGGGGACCCCGCCGCCATCGCAGAGATCGAATCGCTCATCCAGCGCCTCGAAACGATCGGCCAGCTGCGTTAATCTATCCCCACATGCCGCTTCCGGCGGGCCGAGGGGCCAGCCCGCATGTTTCAGTGCGCCCCGGGGGCGCCAGCGCGAGAGAGAGCGAAGGGGGTCGCGCCGCACGCAGCGGCACGAACCCCCGTCCCGGCGGGAGCGGTCTCTCACCGGGCATGAAAGTGCAGAGCAGTGTTTTTTCAGGCGGGACAGGTCAGAAGGCTTCTTTACGTGAGCGTGCCACCAGGACTTCCCTGGCTCCAGACTTCAGCTGCGAGATCCTGATGATGTCCATCCGGGCGAACATCGCGTAGATCTCGCGGTTCTGGTAGTGCGTGATGCGGGGATGGTGTCCGTTGGCTGGCTCGATGACCAGCTGGCCGGTGCCCAGGATCCGGTAGCGGCCGGTGATCTGCGCCGAAACCGTTGCCGCCCAGGGGAAATAGGCCAGCAGGACTCCCCCCCAGAGCATCATGCGCCGCAGGGAGTCGACGAACTCCACCGCCCGATCCGGAGGAACACGGGAGATGGCGTCCCAGGCCAGCACTCCTGAGAAGGTCTCCGACGGGAATCTCAGGCACGAGAGAGTCTTGGAGAGCGGTGCCTGCGGCTGAGCCGGGGCCGCCGGCGCCTTGCCGTTCTTTGGCTGCACGGGGAGCGCCAGGGAAACCATCGAGGGGAAGCTCTCGACGCAGACACGGCACCCGCGCTGGCCCAGGAAGGAGATGTTGTCGCCGCACACGATGCCGAGGTCCAGGACGGCAGGGTGAGGGTCCACCCTGTCGAGGCGCGAAAGGAACTCGCCCAGACACTGGCTGGGAAAGGTCAGGCCCTGCTGCGAGGCCTGTACGGGCTGCTGTCCGATCATTGGACCTCGCAGCAGGTTCTCATCTCTCTGGTCATCACACCGAGCCGCTGCGCCCCGGCCGGTGGGGACGCCAAGCGATCCTCTATTGGCCGGCGCGTGCCGCCTGGGTCATCGTTGCCGCTGCGCCCGAGTGCTCCTTGGCATGCGAGCTGGAGGAGCTTTGAGCCTGCTGGGCTGACTGCGAGCGGTGCTGCGACTTTTCGACGTTCGCGCCCATCTCCACGCTGCCCTTGAACTGCGCGCCATCGGAGATGGCGATGCGCGGCGCACGGACATCCCCGACCACCTTGCCCGTGTCGGTCAGATCGACTTTTTCGTCCGCGGCGATATTGCCCGTGACCTCTCCCACCACGGTGACGTTGCGCGCGTGAATCTCCGCGTGCACTCTCCCGTTGGCGCCGATCGTGAGATTGTGGTCCTTCAGGTCGATGCGGCCTTCCACACGTCCGTCGATGATCAGATCCTCGCTGCCGGTGACCTCACCCTTGATGATCAGCGACTGTCCGAGATTGGCGGCCTGGTGCGGGCGCGAGTTGGTGAACGATGGGGCGGCTGCCGTGCGCGGCTCGAAATGCTGCGGCTGAGGGGCGCCATGCTGGTCCCTCTGAGCGTCCTTCTTGTCCCACATGATGCTCATATCCTCCAAGGCGGGGTTTCTGATGGCAGCCCCGCGGGGAGGGCCGCCGCCGGTTTCCGGCCGTAACGCCGGTCAAACATTGTGGCCCGCGCGGGTTGTGTCAAGGTCCAGAGAACCCCGACTTTCAAAGGCGCCTCTCCCGCCCCCAAAAGACAAAGCCCCGCGCTCACGCAGCGGGGCCTGCTGATGCCGGGGCGCTCCCCCGGCGGAGTGGAGCCTCACTCTTTTCAGAGATCCTGCGGCCTGAGCGTCTTTCTCTTGTTGGCCAGGGCCCGGGATTCGGCCGCGGCCAGTATTTCACGCACTTTCCTGTCGAGCGCCACGTAGAAATCGCCCGAGACGTTGCACTTCTTCACCGACTCCTTGGTCCGGCTCTTCGAGATAATCAGATCCTTTTTCCCAGCCATGTGGCACGAGCCTCCACCAGAATGACGCGCCGACGCCACTGCCTGTTGACGAGGCGCCATTCTACACGCGCGCCACTCGATGTCAAAGGATTCTGCAGGGAATGGGACTCCGCGGACGAGGTGATAAGCTCCTGCAGTACTCCGACTCCCCAGAAACGCGCGGGTGCGCCGTGTCCGAAAAGCCGACCGCAGAAGACGATATCCCCGCGACACCCGACCCTGCCGGCTCCCTGTCGGCTGATCTTCCCGTACCACTCGAGCCGGCGCCGCCGGCATCCACCGACGCGGTCCGCGAAGCCGAGCTGATCCCCGCGGCGGACACCTACCGTCACTACATGCGCCAGATAGCGAAGTACCCCCGCCTCACGCGGGAGGAAGAGACCGAGCTGGCGACCCGGTACCGCCGGTACGGCGACCCGGAGGCAGCCTACCGGCTGATCACCGGCAACCTGAGACTTGTCGTGCGCATCGCCGCCGAGTACCGCCGCGCCTTCCTCAACATGCTCGATCTGGTGCAGGAGGGGAATATCGGCCTGATGCAGGCGGTCAAGAAGTTCGACCCCTTCCGAGGTGTCCCCTTCTCCGCCTACGCCGCCTGGTGGATCCGTGCCTACCTTCTGCGGCACCTGCTGGATCACTGGAGCATCGTGCGGGTGGGCACGACCAACGAGCGACGCCGGCTCTTCTACAACCTCAAGCGCGAGAAGGAGAAGCTGGAGCAGGAGGGGATCACCCCGGGCACGAAGCTGCTGGCCGAGAGGCTGGACGCGTCTGAGGCGGACGTCATCGACGTGTCGCGCGCGCTATCGGGAAGGGACGTCTCGCTGGACGCTCCGGTCAGGGAGGACTCGGATCGCAGCATCTGGGAGACGATCCCGGTGGCCGAGGAGGGAGTCGACGAGAAGATCGCCCAGCAGGAGATGCGCGAGATCCTCCGCGAGAAGCTGGCCGCCTTCAGCAAGGGGCTCAAGCCCCGGGAGCGCTACACACTGCTGAACCGCCTGGTGGCCGAGGAGCCCGTGACCCTCCAGCAGATCGGCGATCACTTCGGCATCACCCGGGAGGCGGCTCGCCTGATTGAAAAGAAGGTGATCGGCCGGCTGCGCGACTATCTGCGCCGCGAGCTCAAGGACCTGCGCCTCTTCCAGGTCGCCGACGACGCCCGGCACAGGCCGGCCTCCCCGGTGGCGCTGGAGCGCCGCGCCGGCAGGAAGAAGAAGGCCGCGCGGGCCGCAGCGGCGGCGCGCAGCAGGAAGAAGCCGTAGAGAAGGATTGGGGATGGGCGCGGTGCCGGACTACCTGGAGGAGATCGACCCGTACAGCGCAGAATCGGTCGAGCTCTGGGACGAGCTGCCGTTCTGGTCGGCCCCGTTCGGGCTGATGCTTCTCGACCGTGTGCCGATGAAAGCCGGCCAGGTGATCCTCGATCTCGGTCCGGGAACGGGTTTCCCGGCACTCGAGCTGGCGCAGCGATGCGGCCCGTCATGCCGGGTGATCGCGGTCGATCCCTAGCCCGCTTTTCTCACCAGGTTTCGTCGCGAGACCGCGCAGATGCCGTCAGGCCGGGCAACCGCAGCGGCGAGACCGCGAGGCGTATCTTGACGATACGTTGAGTGGCCGAGCCGCGAGG
>Ga0187894_10000216_pt1 | contig 77208 bp, 48 predicted proteins | sample GBC1701081metaG_FD_136650 | JGI IMG/M metagenome (GOLD analysis project Ga0187894, IMG submission 136650) | White microbial mat communities from a lava cave in the Kipuka Kanohina Cave System on the Island of Hawaii, USA - GBC170108-1 metaG ... | reverse complement strand
TGCGTCGACGAGCCACGATCGTCGGTCGATCTCGAACGTCGTGAACATGAAGTCCCAGTCGAAGTCGTTGCTGAGAAGCACCGCCAGCGAGAAGCTCGCGAAGGCGCCGCACAGCAGCACGCGCTCGAGGAGCCGCTTCACACTCTCACGATACGCCGGCGAGGCTGTGGCAGGGCAAGCATCGGCGAGCAGACAGCGGATCTCCGCCGGGACGTTCGGCGGCACATAGCCAAGCGGCATCGCGTCGGTCAAGGCGGCGCTGCGACCGGCGTCGCCGGACCGTTCGCTCGGCACCCATGATTCCGCTCGCCCTTCGCCACCACGACCCTATCCCCGCCGACCGGACGGAAGCATCGCGCGTCGGCCCCTGTCCCCAGGCGGCGACTCGGTCGTCCGCTCCGCGTCGTCGTGCAGCGTGGCGCTCGGGGCTCACATGGCGGCCAGGCGCTCGACCCCGAAGGGATGAGGCCTGATCAGCCGGTGCGGTCCGCGAGCACGATCGCTGCGCAAGTGCGGGCCACGCGCGCTGCCCCAGGATGTTCTTGACCCCCGATCGGGGCTGTGAAAACAGACCCCGCCATCGCGGCCACCCTGGCACTCGTGACCGGTGCGTCCGGACTGCTCGGCGGTTGCCTCGTCGAGCGCCTGCGCGCGCGCGGCACGCTCACGCGACTCGTGGACATGGTGCGGCCCCCGGACGATCGCGCGCGCGACGCGGAGTTCCTCGCGCTCGACCTTCGCGACGCCGCCGGCGTCGCGCGCGCATGCGAGGGCGTGGACGTCGTCTATCACCTCGCCGCCGGCCAGCGCATGAAGCCGCAGTTCAGCGCCATGTCGGAGGATGCCATCTTCGACATGAACCTCGCCGCCATCCGCCACGTGCTGGACGCCGCGCGACGGACCGGCGTGCGCAAGGTCGTCCACATCTCGAGCTCGGGCGTCTACGGCGTCCCGACGACGGACCCGGTGCGCGAGGATCACCCGCAGCGCCCACTGGGCGCGTACGGGCGGAGCAAGATCGCCGCCGAAGCGCTCTGCGCCGAGGCCGCCGGCGCCGGCCTCGACGTCACCGTGCTGCGGCCGATGAGCATCTTCGGCCCCGGGATGACCGGCGTCTTCCTGCTGCTCTTCGAGTGGGTGCGGCTCGGCAAGAACGTCTATTTCCTCGGCTCGGGCCGCAACCGCGTGCAGATGATGAGCGCGTGGGACCTCGCGGACGCGTGCGTGCTGGCGGCCGAGCGGCCCGCGAGCAAGGGCGCCGTTCTCAATCTGGGCGCGACCGACGTCCCGACCGTCCGCGGCCAGGTCGAGGCGCTCATCGCCCACGCCGGCTCGCGCTCGCGCGTCGTGCCGATCCCCGCCGCGCTCCTGCGCAACGCCGCGCGCGTGCTGAACGTCGTCGGTCTCTCGCCGATCGTGCCCGAGCACTACCTCCTCGCCGACGCGACCTTCGTGCTCGACGTCGGCGCCGCCGAGCGGACGCTCGGCTGGCGCCCGGCGTACTCGAACGTCCGCATGATGGCGGAGGCCTACGACTGGTATCGCGATAACTGGGCGAAGGTGCGCGGCGAGCCCGGCGTGGTGCTGCGGCTCCTGAACGCGCTTTCGTGAGCGGGAACGCGCCCTAAGCGGCGCGGCGCGCCGGGGCGAGCAGCGCCGCGATCGCATAGAGCGCCGCGGCGATCAGTGCCAGGACGCGAAAACCGCCGATCATCGCGGCCGGAACGGCGATCGTACCGCCCACGACCGACGCGAGCCCGTTGATGCCGATCGCCCAGGCGACCAGGCCTTGCGACTCGGCCGACAGCACCGCGAGCCCGCTCGGGAACGGGATCCCGAGCAGGAACCCGAGCGCGACGAGCAGCAGGAGGGCGAGCGCGAGCCGGCTCGGGAATCCGAACGTCGCCACCCAGTCGAATGCCACGGCGAGGCCGACCGCCACCACGACGATCGCCGCCACGAGAGCCGTGATCACGATCCGAAGACGGCCGCGCTCGCCGCGCGTCAGGCGCGCCGCCGAGAGGCTCCCCACCCCCGCGCCGAGTAGGAGCCCGAACAGGACGACCGTGATCGCGTAGGTCTGGTGCCCCAAGAGCAGCACGAAGCGATGGATGAGACCGATCTCCACGAACATGAAGCCGATCCCGAGGCACGCGAAGTAGACGAGCGCGCGCGCCGCGCCGGGCGTGCGCAGTCCGCGGCCCCGCCACACGACGAGCGGCAGGACGATCACGCCGAGCGACACGACCGCGAGCCAGCGCGCGAGCCGCAACACGTCGTCGAGCCCGGGGGCCCCGGAGGCGAGCATGTCGCGCGGGCGCACGGGGAAGAAGAAGAACGGCCGGTCGTCGTCGGGCGCCGAGAAGTCGAAGAGCTGGGCGTCGACGAACGCGTCGAGCCTCCCCGCCGCGAGCGCCTCGAAGAAGGCGCCCTGCGCAACCGGCGACGGCGGCGGGCTGTAGACGACCTCCAGCGGGTACTGGAAGCTGACGCCGATCCAGTCGTAGGCCGGAACGACGATCGGCGGTGGGCTCGGGGTCCGCTTGACCCACTCGGCGACCAGCGCGACCTCGGCCGGCGTGAACGGGCTGCGCTTGACGAGCACGGTGCGCCAGAGGCCCTGGCCGACCACCATGATGTGCCGCTCGGGGGCCTCGATCCCCAGGTCTCGGAGGCCCGCGACGACGACCGACGTGAGCCGCTGCACGTCGGTCTTGAAGCGGTTGATCGCGAGCAGGCCGTCCGGACGCAGCCGCCGGAGGAGCTCGCCCATCGCCTGGCGCGTGTAGAGATAGCTCTCGTTCAAGGCGAGGCCGGCGGAAGCGAAGAACACGCTCTTGGTGTCGACGCCCGAGAGCTGGATCAGATCGAAGGTCTCCGGCGATTGACGAAGGAACGTACGTCCGTCGAGCTGGTGGAGCGTCACCCCGGGTCGGTCGTACGGGCGGCCGACGAAATCGGCGAGGTCGTGCCGGAGGAGATCGATCACCGTCCGGTTGATCTCGACGCCCACGATGCGCGACGCGCCATGGTAGAGGGCCGAGAGCACGTCGGGTCCGCCGCCGAGCCCGATGATCAGGACGTCGCGCTTCGGGCCCGTGACGTACCCGCTCGCGTAGACCGTGCGGTCGAAGAACTCGCGTGCCCGCCCGAGGTCGTCGCCGACGCCGAGCAGGATCGAACCCGCGCTCGCGTCCTGCGCGAAGAAGAGCGTTTCGACCGGCCCGCCGATCCGGCCCTGGAGCTCGGGGCGCGACGACGTCAGACGGTAGACGTCGATCCGTCCCGTGCGGTCCCAGCGTGAGAAGGCCGGCGTCACCTCGGCCGTGCCGGCGCCGCGCTCGGTGTTCAGCCTGGCGACACGCGCCATGATGTTGGCCACCTGGCCGGTCGGATCGGGCTGGAAGGCGAACAGGCGCGGCGCGACGGCGAAGCTCGCGGCCAGGGCGACCGCCGCGGCACCGACCGCGATGCGCGCGCCAGCCCTCGCCGGTACCAGCAAGGCGCCCCCCGCCATGCCCATGAAGCCGATCAGCGCGAGCGCCCGCTCGGCGCCGAAGCCGTCGAGGAACGGGAAGACGAGCAGGCAGCCCAGACCCGAGCCGGCGAGGTTGAGCGCGTAGGCGCGTCCGATCGCCTCCCCGCGCCCCATCATGAGCAGGGTCGTCGTGAGGCCGAATCCAAAATACGGCAGCACCAGGGCGGCCAGCATCCCGAGCACGGCGAGCCCGCCCGTGCGCAGCGCCGGCGACCACGCGGCGAACACGACGTGCGCCAGCACGACGGCGACCCCACCGGCGATGCTGCCGAGCACAGCCGTGCGGGTCGCCCGCTCGGGCGTGGCGGGCGGCAGGATCGCCAGCAAGGTCGCCGCCCCCGACAGGCCGAGCATGCACACCGCGACGGCGACGTAGACGGCGAGCGGGTCGAGGCTGAAGGCGAAGACCTTGGTCTGGAGCACCTCGAGCGTCAGGACCGCGGCCGAGACCAGGACGAGGCTCGCGTCGGCCCGCCAGGAGGCGCGCGTGTCGGTCATCGGGCGCTCGCGCTGCGGCGGTTCCGGGCGGATCGGATGGCGGTCGCGAATAGTCTGCGGCCACCCGGGCTGTCAACGTCGGCTCGTGAGCCAGTCGGTTTGAGCCGGCTCGTGGCGGGCCGAGGCCGGGGAGCTTGTTGGGACTTCGAGAGCTTGCCTATAGTGCCCGCTGAGCCATGGCCGAGGTCGCGGCACGCGAGACCGGGAACCGCCCCGCCGACCTCGGCGCGCGCGAGCTCGCCGCGGTACTGCGCCTGAACCAGATCGCGAGCCAGCACCGCGAGTGTGCGACCCTCCTGCCGGCGATCGCGAAGGGTCTGGCCGAGCTGCTCCCCGTCGAGCGCGTGATGGTGCTCGTCCCCAATCTCGTCGGCGCAGCCGAGCGCACATACGACAGCGACGGCAGGCCGAGGACGCCCGACGCCGACGACGACCGCAGGCGCCCGTTGCTGGCGCGCGCACACGGCGGCCGCGAGCCCATCGTCGTCGAGGAGGGCATGCGGTCGACGGCGGCGCTGCCGCTCCGGTCCCGAGGGGAGACCGTGGGTGCGCTCGCCCTCGTCGCCAGCGCCGCCGGCGCGTGGGACACCTGCCCGCCGAAGCTCCTCGGCGACATCGCCGCCGCGATCGCCGTCGGCGTCGACAACTGTCTCGGCTACGAGCGGTTCGAACGCATGAGCCGCGAGCGCGAGGTCCTGCTCGCGGTGAACCGCGCCATCGGCCGGCACCTGCATCGCGACGAGCTGTTCGGCGCCCTCGCCGGCTGCCTGCGGGCGATCGTTCCCACGCAGCGCTTCGGCATCGAGCTGCCGATCGAGGGCGACAAGCTGCAGGGGCACCTCCTCACGCCGCGCGGCGCGGCGGAGGAGTCGACGCAGCCCACCGTGCTGCCGGCGCTCGGCACGGCGTGCAACTGGGTGCTGCGGAACCGCGCCTGGATCGTGACGGGCACGCGCGCCGAGCTGCGCGACGAGTTCCCGGTCACGTTCGACGTGATGGAGCGCGAGCGTATGGAGTCCCTGTGCGCGCTCCCGCTGGTCACGGGCGATCGCTGCCGCGGAGTCCTCTTCTTCATGGCCGACGCCGAAGGCGCCTACCGCCACCTGCAGCGCGACCTCCTGGAGCAGGTCGGCAGCGCGGTCGCGACGGCGCTCGACGACTGCCTCGCGCACGAGGAAGTGCGCCGGCTGCGCGATCGGCTCGCCGCCGAGAACGTGTATCTGCAGGAGGAGATCCGGCAAGACCACAACTTCGGCGACATCGTCGGACGGAGCCCCGCGCTGCTGCAGGCCCTCGCCGACGTCGAACGCGTCGCCCCCACCGACGCCACCGTACTCATCCTCGGCGAGACCGGCACCGGCAAGGAGCTGATCGCCCGCGCCATCCACGACCGCAGCCCGCGGCGGGGCCGGCCCCTCGTGAAGGTCAACTGCGGCGCCATCGCCACGGGTCTGGTCGAGAGCGAGCTCTTCGGCCACGTGAAGGGCGCCTTCACCGGCGCGATCGACAACCGCGACGGCCGCTTCAAGCTCGCCGACGGGGGCACGATCTTCCTCGACGAGGTCGGCGAGGTGTCCCCCGAGACGCAGGTGAAGCTGCTGCGCGTGCTCCAGGAGCGCGAGTTCGAGCCCATCGGCGGCACCCGCACCGTGAAGGTCGACGTCCGCGTGATCGTCGCGACCAACCGCGATCTCAAGGCGGCGGTGGGCGACGGGACGTTCCGCAGCGATCTCTTCTACCGCCTGAACGTCTTCCCCGTGACCGTGCCGCCGCTGCGCGAGCGGACGGGCGACATTCCGCTGCTGCTCACGTTCTTCATGGAGCGGCTCGCGAAGAAGCTCGGGAAGCCCGTGTCGCAGATCGCGAGCGAGACCATGCGCCGGCTGTGCGCCTACGCGTGGCCCGGCAACGTGCGCGAGCTGCAGAACGTCGTCGAGCGGGCCGTGATCCTGTCCACCGGCCACGTGCTCACCGTGGAGGAGAGCGTGGTGCCGTCGACGGGACCCGCCGAGCGCCCCGTCGTGATCGCATTCGCCGCTCCGAACGACGGCGCGGGCACGCTCGAAGACGTCGAGCGCCGTCACATCCACGCCGTGCTCGAGCAGACCCGGTGGAAGATCGAGGGCGACGGCGGCGCGGCCGCGCTTCTCGACCTGCAGCCCAGCACCCTGCGCAGCCGGATGCGAAAGCTCGGCCTGTCGCGGCCGCGCCCGTAGATACGGACCTCCGCCGCGCAGCTGCGGTGTCGCCTGCGGGGCGAAAGACCGGGTGACATGTCGCGCGACCGGCGGTAGGCTCGGTTCCGGACCACCCCATGCGGATCGCCCCCTACGCGGCGCTCGCCGCCCGCGCCCTGGAAGCGAACTTCCGGCGCCCGCGCCAGCCCTACAAGCTGACGTTCTGCATCACCTTCTGGTGCAACTACCGCTGCGAGACCTGCAACATCTGGAAGATGAAGCCGCGCGACGAACTGCGCCTCGACGAGATCCGCGAGATCTTCCGGCGCGCACCCGGCTTCGTCTGGGTCGACCTCACCGGCGGCGAGGTCTGGCTCCGCAAGGACTTCGTCGACGTGTGCGAAGCCGTCACCACGCATTCGAAGAACCTCCTCCTGCTCCACTTCCCGACCAACGGGTATCTCACCGACAAGATCGTCGACGGCACGCGCGAGATCCGCAAGATGGCCGCCGAGAAGCTCATCATCACGGTCTCGACCGACGGCGACGAGGCCATGAACGACGAGATCCGCGGCATCGAGGGCGGCTGGCGCCGGCAGATCGAGACGTTTCGCCGGCTGCGCGAGATCCCTGGGGTCCAGGTCGTGCTCGGCATGACGCTCTCGGCGAAGAACGTCGACCACTTCCCACAGGCATTCGCGGCGGCGAAGAAGGAGATCCCGGACCTCGGCTACGAGGACTTCCACGTGAACATCGTGCACGAGTCGGAGCACTACCTCGGCAACACCGACCTCGGTCTGCGCCGCAACGTCGGCGCCCCCGCCCTCGCCCGCGCCGCCGACGCGTATGCGAATCTTCGCGGTGCGCCGCTGCACCCGGTGGCGTTCCTCGAGCGCGCGTACCTGAAGCGCGTGCGGCGCTACCTCGAGACGGGCGAGACGCCCATGCGCTGCCACGCGCTGCGCTCGTCGTGCTTCATCGACTCGTGGGGCAACGTGTTCCCGTGCACGATCTACGACAAGAAGATCGGCAGCCTGCGCGACGTCGGCTACGACCTCGGCGCGCTCTGGAACACGCCGGAGGCGGCCGCGCTCCAGCGCGAGATCTGGAACTCGCAGTGCCCGAACTGCTGGACGCCCTGCGAAGCCTACCAGTCGATCCTCGGCAACATGCTGCGCCCGGAGCTGCCCCGGGTGGTGCGCCGGTCACCGCAGTCGCGCCCGGCCTGAGCGGCGGCGCGAGTCGAAGCCGGCCGCTCGTCGATGCACCGGGTAGCGTCTGCCATCGCGACCTGGGTCGTCACGAGCGCGGTCGTCCTCGGCGCAGTGCGGTGGGTGGCCGGCGACGCCGTCGCGGCGGTGACGCGCGAGCGCTACGCGCATCGCGCGAAGCTCGAGGCGGTCCTGAGCACGTCGCCCGACCGCCGTCCGCTCATCGTGTGGATGGGCGATTCGACACTCGAAATCCCAGCCGCCGCGACCCTCCCGCATCTGGTCGAGCGGCGGCTGGCGCTGCGCGGACCCGTCGACGTGCGTGCCGTCGACGGACCCGGCTTCGACTTCTACGCGCACTACTTCGTGCTCGAGCGCGTCCTCGCGCTGCGCCCCGACCTCATCGTGATGACGGCCAACCTGCGTCTGCTGGTGCCGAACCCGGACGCACCGGGCTGGTACAACGACCTCGCGTCCGCGCTGCCGCCTCGCGAGCTGCCTCGTGCGGCCCGTCTGCCACTCGCACCGGCCCGGCTCAGCGCGGCGCGGCTGGCTCTCCTGCAGTGCCTGCGGGCGAGCGTCTGCGAGACGCTCGGGCTCGACCTCGACGCCTTCCGAATCTGGGCCACCGGTGCCTGGGTGCGCGTGGCGGGCCCGATCCTCGGCCCGGAGCCGGCGATCGCGCTGCCGAAGCCACGCGACGTGCTGCGCAAGTTCTACGACATCACGCTGTCCGCCGACAGTGCGCTCGTCGAGGTGCTGGCGGCGACGGTGGGTCGCGCGGAAGCGGCCGGGGTCCCCACCGTCGTCTACTTCGCGCCGATGCCGCTCGATCTGCTGGCGGCGGCGGGCCTCGACGATCCCGGTCGCTGGCGCCGGAACGCAGGCGTCCTTCGGGCGGCCACCGAATCCGCCGGAGGCACCTTCGTCGATCTGCACGACGCGCTCGGGGCGCGAGAAGTCGACGCGATGGCACACTACGACGCAACCGGCGCGCGACGTCTGGCCGAGCGGCTGACCGACGTCTTCGTCGGCGTCGCCGCCCAGGGCGCTGCTCACGGCCCGTAGGCCCGAACGTCGGCCACGCGCATCTCGAGGCCCGTCCCGAGCAGACGCAGGCGCCGTGCCCGCACCGGCGCGCCCAAGCGGACGCCGACGCGCCCCGCGCGCGGGTGCTCGACCAGGCCGCGGATCGTCGGCAGGGGCTGCAGGCGATTCCCGATCGGCTCCCACGTGGTGCCGTCGGACGACAGCTCCACGGCGACGCTCGGCATGAGCAGCGCGTCGGTTCCGGCAAGCCGGATCTCGAGCGCCGATACCAGGATGGGCTCGCCGAAATCGATCTCGAGGCGCACCGGCAGGCTCGCGTCGAAAGCCGCAACGCGCTCCATGAACGGCATCGGCTGGTACCAACGGCGAAGCGCGGCCTCGAGGTCCGACCAGCTCCGCCAGTAGGTCTCGACGTCGGCGTCGATGGCGAGCCCCGCCTGGCCGGCGGCGTGCGACGCCGTCGCCGTCCACCGCGCGCGATCCAGGTGGGGCCCCGGCATGAAGAGGTGCGCGGGACGCAGGCGCGGGCGGATCGCCAGGACGACCGTCCCGCGGTGCGCGAGGACGCGCTTCAAGCTCGGGTGCGGCCGCGCCAGCGCCGCCTCGAGCCGCCCGTCGCGCAGCGCCGGCATGCGCGCGAGCTGCGCCACTACGTGCGTCGCGCCCAGCGCCCGCAGGTCGGCCACCACGTCGTCGTCGGGAAAGCGGTCGATCTCGCGCAGGACGAAGGGGTACATGGGTGGCACGATGCCGGTGCTGCCGTTCACGACCGGCGCCCAGTGCCACGTGGTCGTGTACTGGTGCAGGGCGGCCGAGAGGCCGTAGGCGTCGACCGGCAAGAGCATCGCGCGCACGTCCGCGCGGTGGCGCGCGAGCCACCGCGTGACGGGCGCGTCGGCGCCGCGATCCGGCGCGCGGATCGTCGGCATCGGCTCGGGTGGTACCGACTCGATCGCGAGCGCGCCCAGCACGCCCAGGAGCAGCGTCACCCGCCCCCACCGGGGAGTGACGTCGCCGAGGGCCACGATGGCGCCGGCCGACAGGATGGCCGCGCCGAGGAGCGCCACGTGCACGAAGCGCCCGGGCGCGCGCAGCGCATCGAAGCCGGGGACGAGGAGCAGCAGGCGATACGGCCCCGGCACCGCACCGCCGCCGGGGACCGGCAGGATCGGTCCGAGGGCGAGCACGAGCCCGCCCAGCGCGATCGCGACGAAGAGGGGCCCTTCGAGAGCGAGGTCGCGCGGCAGGCGCCGCCAGAGCAGCAGCGCAGCGCCGACGAGCGTTGCGAGCGTCAGTACGGGAACGAGGGACGGCAAGGTCACCCATGGGGCCAGGGTCGGGAGCGCCGAGAACGAGACGTTCCCGGGCAGCGCCCCGACTTGCAACGAGAGGAGCGCGTTCGTGTACAGGGCGCGCGAGGTGCCGAGCTCGGCCTGCACGGCCTGATACCCGAGCGACGGCGGGACGAGGACGGCCACCGCCGCGAGCTCCGCCAGCACGAGCGCCGTCCAGCCGCGACGGTACGCGCGCGGCGGGTAGCGCCGGAACCAGAGGACATGCGCGAGCGCGAGGAACGGCAGGAAGTACGCGGTGAGGTAGACACCCGAGAGTCCCTGCAGCGCGAGCGCCACGCCGGCGAGACACGCGTCGCGGACGCGACCCCGCACGATCGCGCGGCGGGCGAAGAGCAGGATGAGCGGCAGCCACCACGCGACCAGCATCTGGATCTGGCAGCGGTCGGCCGCGAAGCGCAGCGGTGCGAACCCGTACGCGAGGCCCGCCACGAACGCGGCCGCCCGCCGGCGCCCCAGCTCCCAGGCGAGCGCATAGGCCGCGAGCGCGTCCAGGACCGGCGCGGCGAGCGTCGCGAGGTTGTGGACGAGGAGCGAGTTGTCGGTCAGCAGGCGCAGCGGCGCCAGCAGGACGGCGAGGCCGAGCAGGTGATCCGAATAGAGGAGCGTGCGGGTCTCGGGGTGGAAGATGTTGGCGTCGAACAGGGCGCACGGCTGCGTCGCGAGCGCATGGTGATCCCAGGCGAGCGTCCAGGCGTGCAGCAGGCAGTCGTTCCCGAGCATCGCCTGGGCGTACACGTCGTGCGCGATGCCCGGCAGCAGCGTGCGCTGCTCGAACAGCGAGAGCGCGAGGTAGATCGTGAGGACGACGAGCCACGCGAGTCGGCGTGGCCCCTCGGGTGCCTGGGGCCGGTCTCGCATCGGGCGCACGCAGTGTAGACGCGCGGGGCCCCGGGCCGCAATTTCGTCCGCGGGCGCCGCGAGCTTGCCCGCCGCGTGCGACGTCACTAGAACGCGACCGCGTGGACGCCGAGCCGAGCCAGGCGCCGACGGCCGCGGGCGCGTGGTGGCGCCGCGTCGCGTGGGCGGCCTTCCTTCTCGGCGCCCTGCTCCGCATCTATCCCCTCTGGCACCCCTACCTGCAGCCCGAGCTCGAGGTGCCGACGGGCACGGCGATCGCGGAGATCGTCCGCCACGACTGGCGTCCGCTCTCGCTCTTCCACGGGACGGCGTTCATCTACACCCTCCGCGTCGCCTACACCGCCGTCTACGCGCTCGGCTACCTGACGGGCCGGTTCAAAGATCGGCTCGATCTGCTGGCGGCGTTCGTCCGCGATCCGTCCCCGTTCTTCGTCGCGGGACGACTGATCGTGCTGGCGGCGAGCCTGCTGGCGCTCGTGCTCGCGGGACGTACCGCAGGCGTCGTCGCCGGCCCACCGGCCGCGGCGTGCGCGATCCTGCTGCTCGCCGTCTCGTTCATCCACGTCCGCGAGTCGCACTACGTCTGGTACGACGTGCCTGCAGGCACGGCGGTGACCCTCGCGACCCTGCTCGGCATGCGGGCCGTGCGCTCCGGGCGCCGGCGCGATCTCGTGGCGACCGCCGTCTGCGGCGGCGTCGCGCTCGCGACCAAGCACAGCGTCTTTCCCGTGGTGGTGCCGGTCGCGGTCGCGGCCGCCCTCGCGGGCGAGGTCGGCGTGGCCACCTGCCTGCGCCGGCTCGCCGGGGCAGCCGCCGTCGCCCTGGGCGCCTATGCCATCGTGTGCCCGTACTCGTTCCTCGACTTCCGGGGCTTCCTCACCGCAGCGTGGTTCACAGCCGGCGCGACGCAGGGCCTCGTCGGATCGTTCGCGCTGCCGTTCAGGACCCTGTGGTGGATCGTCATCGGCCCCGCCGCGACCGGGCTCGCGCTCGTCGGCATCGCGGCCGCGCTCCGGGCGCGCCCGCGCGAAGCGCTCGTCTTGATCGCTTTTCCCCTGGCGTACGCGGCCGTGCTCGCCGGCCAGGGGCGGCTGCACGCTCGTTACCTCGCACCCGCAGCGCCGCTCGTCGCCGCCCTGGCCGGCATCGGCACGGCGGCGATCGGACGGCTGGCGTCGCCGCGCCACGCCGCCGCGGCGACGACGCTGGTGCTCGCCGCGGCGACGGCGATCCCGACCGTGCGCGCGACCGAGTACGTCCGCCTGCTCGGACGCGACGACACGCGCGCCCTCGCGGGCGAGTGGATCCGCACGCACGTTCCGCCGGGCACTCGCATCACGCTGCCGAGCGCGAACGGCCACCCGAATCCGCTCCTCCCGCTCGACGACACGACCGTGCGCATCGCCTGGCGCCCGTGGGCCGACGAGCTGCTGGCGCGCGGCGTCGTCGATCGCGCGGCGACCTATCCGCGTCGCTACCTGGGCGGCGTCTTCGGCGGATTCGGCCCCGACTGGCAGCCGCGCGACCGCTACGTCGTGATGACGCACCACCCGGTCGTCGTGCGGTCCGCGGAGCCGCCCGACACGTACCGCGAGCGGATCGAGGCGGCGGGCGGGCGGCAGGTCGCCGAGTTCCGTGGGTTCGACGAGCCGCTCGAGGGCGTCGTCTACGATCCGATCGACGCCAACTACGTGCCTCTGGTCGGCTTCGATCGCATCCTGCGCCCCGGACCGAACCTCACGGTGTGGGAGCTCCCGGTGCCCGGCGCCGCAGCGCCACCAGCGCCAGCGCGATGACCAACGCCGCGAGGCTCACGGCGAGTCCCAGGCGCACCGAACGCGGCGTGTAGCGGAGCTCCACACGCGTGCGCCCGGCGGGAACGTCGACGCCGCGGAAGGCGTAGTCTACGCGCCGGATCGGCACGGGGCGATCGCCCACGCGCGCCGTCCATCCCGGGTAGAACGTGTCGGTGACGACGAGCAGCGCGTCGGCCCCGGCCTCCACGTCGACGACGACGCGTTCCGGCTCGCTCTCGACGATAGTCGCCTTCTCCGCGCCGGCCGGGACGCCGAGCCGCGGCTCGGGGGCACCCCGCTCGAGCACGGCGACGTCGGCGTCGGCGCCCTGCCGCACGACCTCTGCGAAGCTCGCGTCCTCGTCGTCGACGACCGTGACGCGGTGGACGAGCCGGGCGCGCGGCGTCGCCGGGCCGCGGAGCGCCACGTCGCCGCCTTCGAGCGTGCCCACGATCTCGAAACCGTATGCCATGAGCGCTCCCGACGCCGCCGGCGGGGCGACGAGCCAGCCGATCCCGAGCCGCGCCGCGAGCGGCGCGTTGTCGGCGATGCGCGGCCACGTCTGCGGGCGGTAGAGCGCCGACTCGGACAACGCGGCAGCCTCCAGCAAACGGACGATCCGCCGCGGCGGCAGCGACGGCTCGTAGCCGCTCGGCGACGCGATGCCGTAGCGCAGCGGCACACCGGCGGCGAGCTCGGTCGCACCGACGAAGCGGCCGGACTCGAGGCCGAGCGTGCGCAGCTCGGCAACGCGCCGCCCGACGCGGCGCAGGTCCGGCGCCGCGTGCGCCATGTGGAGCGGCGCGGTGGTGATGAGCCATGAGCTCTGCGCCATCGCCGCGAGCGCGAGCAGGACGACCAGGCGGCGCGTCCACGCGCCCCGCCGCCATCCGGTGTCGATGGCCGCCGCGGCGAGCAGCCCGAGCAGCACCGGCGCCAGGCCCGACCATCCGAGGGCGAAGCGCACGGTCGTGAAGGGCGGGAGCCGGTAGAGCCAGACGAACGGACGGTTGAGCGCGAAGAGCGCCCAGACGAGCGCCACCGCCCAGGCGAGTCGCATGCGCGACGGCGCGAGCACGCCGCCGATCCCGAGCAGCAGCGCTGCGAGGCCCTGCCGTTCGAGGAGGTCGTTCACGAACGCGTCCGCCGATCCGACCGCAAGGATGCCGCGCACGCCGGCGTAGAGGTCGTCCTGCCCCGCTCGCGGACTCTCGCCGACGGCCTCGGCGAGCGGCAGGATCTGCGCGGCGGCGAGCGCCGCGCCGAGGCCGAGGCCGAGCGCGACCACGGCGACCTTGCGCGTGAGCGGGGCCTCGACGCCGACCAGCGTCACGATCGCGACCAGGACCGCGCTGTCGAGCGGAAAATCCGGATAGCCCGCGAGCCACTGCGCGCCGGTCGAGAGCGCCAGCAGCCCGAGCCACCGCCGCCCGCCGTCGGTGCTGGCGCGCTCCGCCGCCAGAAGCATCCAGGGCAGCCACGCGGCGCTCGCAAGGAAGCTCGGGTGATCATAGCCGGCGCGCGACGGCGCACCGAAGAGGCCGGCGACGGCGATTGCGGGCACGACTGCCGCGCCGAGGAGCCCGATCCCGTGCCGGCGAAGGTAGACGATCGCCCCGTAGCCGAGCAGGACGACGTGAAACGCGTAGAACGCCTGGAGCGCCTGCCAGCGGGGCAGGAAGCCGAACGCCGCCCACGTCGGTGGATAGAGCACCGCGCCGTGACCGACGCCGAGCAAGGGCAGGCCGCAGAACTCGTACGGGTTCCACAGCGGGAGACGGTGCTGGGCGAGCACCGCATGCGCCGCCGCCTCGTACTTGGGGAGGTACGTCCCGTGGAGGTCGCCGCCGCCGACCCGCTCCCAGACGCCGCCCTGCACGAGCAAGCACGCGGCGATGCTCGCCGCGACGCCCAGCGCGAGCGCCAGGTCGGCCGCGGCGCGGCCGCGGCGGGCGGCTGCGGGCGCCCCCGTCATCCCCACGGCTCCCGCATCGCGCGCGTGTGCGACGCTGTCAAACCGGCGACGAGGCGCGCCGTGATCGCAGGACCGCCACGACGATCAGAAACCCGACGGCGGAAACCAGGATACCGAGCCAGACCGAGGGCGGACGATAGCGGAACTCCACGCGGTGCGATCCGCGCGGCACCGCGACGCCGCGGAACGCGTAGTCGGCGCGCAGGATCGGCGTTCGCTGGCCGTCGAGCGTCGCTTCCCAGCCGCGGTAGTACGTGTCGGTGAGCACGAGCACGCCGGGCTGGGCGGCGTCGACCTCGATCGCGACCCACTCGGACCGGCTCTCGACGATCGCGACGCCCTCGGTGACGCCCGCCGGCACGTCGACGACGATCGGCGACGGGTCGGGCGCCTCGAGCACGACGACGCGCGGCGCATCCTCGGCGTGCTTGACGACCTTCTCGAAAGCCGCGTCTTCGGACCACACGACTTCCTTGCGGTGCACGAGCCGCGCGCGTGGAATGCCCGGCTCGTGAAGGACGGCATCGTCCGGCGGTACCACGCCGAGGAGACGGAAGTGCGCCAGCCACATGGACACCGCGGCGTCCTTGCTCACCACGACGGGGCCGACGCCGAGCAGGTTCACGATCGGCGCGCGGCGCGCCACCGGCTTCCACGCCGACGCCTGTCGCGCACCGCCTCCGCCCAGCCCAGCGAACTGCAGCAGACGCTCAACCCGTCGTGGCGCGAGCGATGGCTCCCACCCCATCGGCGACGGCATGCGATAGCGAAGGGCGGCACCGGCGAGCGCGTCGATCGGCGACAGGAAGCGCTCGGTGTCGAGGCGCGACCCCGCCAGCTCCCACACCACCTGCATCCGCTTCTCGATCTGCGCAGCATCCGGGCCCCGCTTGGGCAGCCGATCCGGCACGTCGACGATGATGCGGGCCGACTCGCCCAGGATCGCGAGGGCGAGGACGAAGGCGATCGGGCGAGCCCACGGGCGCGCCGCCGCAATCGCCGCGAGGCCGCTCGCGGCCAGGCAGGCGAGGAAGACCGGACCGAGCCCGCTCCATCCGAACGGGAACCGGATGCCGGCGAACCCCGGCAGTTGGTAGAGCCACACGAACGGCCGATTGAGCGCGAAGAGCGCCCAGACGAGCGCCGCCAGCCAGGCAACGACGACGCGTCCCCGCTGGGTCGCCCCGAGGATCGCGACGATCAACACCACCACGCCCTGGCGGGCGACGAGATCGCTCACGAGCTGCCCTGCCGACGCGACGGCGAACACCTCGCGGCCTGCGGCGAACGGTACGGACTGATCGCTGCGCGCGCTCTCGGCGAGCGCGTCGCTGAGCGGCAGGAGCTGCGCGGCGGCGACCAGACTGCCGAGAGCGAAGCCGATCACCACCATCGCGAGGGCGCGCGTCCACGTGCGCCCGCCGGCCACGAGCGCGAACACCGACAGCAACACCGCGGTGTCCAGCGGGAAGTCCGGGTAGCCAGCGAACCACTGGCCGGCGACCAGGAGTGCCAGGATCCCAGCCCAGGGACGCAGGCCGCTGCGCGTCCCCTCCTCTACGACGAGCAGCATCCACGGGAGCCAGGCGACGCTCGCGAGGAAGCTCGGGTGATCGTAGCCGTTGTATCCGAAGTCGCTGATGAGGCCGGCGGTCGCGACGGCAGGGACGACGGCGGCTGCCCAGGCAGGCGTTCCGTGGCGGCGCAGATACACGACCGCGCCCAGGGCGAGGATCACGACGTGCAGGGCGTAGAACGCCTGCAGGGCGAGGTACGGAGGCAGGAGCCCGAAGGTCATCCACATCGGCGCGTACAACGCCGCCGCGTGCGAGATGCCGAGGAGCGGGAGGCCACAGAACTCGAACGGGTTCCACAGCGGCAGCCGACCCTCGTGGAAGAGCGCGCGCACGACCGCCTCGTACTTGGGGATGTAGAGGGTATGGAGATCGAAGCCGCCGACGCGGCTCCACACGCCGCCGCCCCATTCGAGACAGACGATCACGACCCCGGCGGCGGCGAGCGCCACGAGACAGCTCCGCCGGCGTCCGCGGGCAGGTTCGCGCGGCTGCGTCACGTCGCTCGCGCGACTCCCGCAGCGCTACGCAGCTTGGGTGGCCGGCGGAGCCGGCAACGACTTCGTCTGGGGGGGCGGCGGGCGCTGGTTGCGGACGGCCTTCCACGCCATGCGGAGGGTCACCTTGATGCCTTCCATGCCGAGGAAGGGGAAGGTGAGCGGGATGAGACACACGTACAGGAACAGCGCCAGCCGCTTCATGCGCCGGTTGATCACCCAGCGCAGGAACGGCTTCACGAACTCGGGCGCTCGCGCGTAGACGGGCGTCATCTTCGCGAACGTCTCCGCCAGCTCCTTGTGCGGGTGCCGCAGGATCGATTCGTGATGATAGCCCGAGATGCCGAGCCGGACCTTCTCTTCGCCCTCGGCGTCGAGGTAGCCCATCTTCACCGCGATGTCGTACATCTTCGTCTTCGGGAACGGGTAGAAGATGTACGCCGAGCTCTGCGTCGGCTGGATGCGATCGACCATCGCGAGGGTCTTGAACATCTGCTCCGGCGTCTCGCCCGGATTACCGTAGATGCAGGACGCCTGGATGCCGATGCCGTGGTCCTTGATCGCCTGCGCGGCCTTCACGATGAGCTCGTCCGTCATCGGCCGCTCCATGATCTGGCGGCGGATGTCCGGGTCGCCGGAGTCGACGCCCATGAAGATCGTGGCGCAGTTGGCGGCCTTCATGGCCCGGAGGAGCTTCGGTTTGATCGTGGTCGGGTAACCGAAGCAGTACCAGGGGAGGTTCACCTCCTTGCGGTACGCTTCGCAGAACTCCTCCACCCAGTGCGGGTTGGTGGTGAAGTTGTCGTCGTGGATCGAGACGAACTTGACGTCGTACTTGGCGAGGTTCGCCTTGAACTCGGCCATCACGTTCGGGATCGACCGCTTGCGCAGGAAGTCGCCCTTCCCGGCGAAGATCTCGCGCTGGTAGTGGATGTTGCAGAACGTGCACTTGAAGGGACAGCCGCGTCCCGTGAAGATCTCGAGGTTGTCCTTGAAGCAGCCGTACTCCCACCAGAGCTGCTTCTCCGGGAACGGGAAGTTGTCGAGCTCGTTCTCGAGCTCGCCCATCTCGTTGCGATGGATCATCCCGTCCTTCTTCACCCACATGGTGGGGACGTCGGTGTAGTCCTCGCCTCGCGCCATCCGGTTCACGACCTCGAGCAGCGCAAGTTCACCCTCGCCGGTGCACACCAGGTCGACGTTCGGGTTCTCGAGCACGTAGCCCGGCAGCGCCTGGGCGTGGTGGCCGCCGACGACGACCGGCACGCCGAGCGACTGCTTCAGCTTCTCGGCCATCTTCGAGGCGAAGGGCCAGATGTTGGTGGGCGATCCGATCGCGACCAGATCCGGCTTGAAGGCCTTCGCGCGTTCGAGCAGCGCCTCGTGGCGGTTCATCCAGGCGAGGTGCGGTGCCTTGATGAAGAGGTTGTCGTCGAGGCCGGGGTCGAAGATGAGGTCGATCTCGTGCCCATGGTGCTTCAACATGGACATGAGGTATCCGACCCCGAGGTTCTCGATCCCCCGGTAGTAGAACAACACCCGCACTGACCGTAGCATGGGCCGGAGACTGCGGAATTGTCAAGGAAAAACCCGACCGTATGATCGTCGCCGTCACGTTCGCGCTGCTCGTTTGGGCCGTGTGGCGCGGGGCACCGTGGGTCGCGCTCGCATGCATGGCCGCCGGCCTCGCGATCCACATGGCGCTCCTCGTACGGCTGGTGCGCGCGAGCGTCGGGGGTGTCGGAGGCCATGCGGAGTGGGTGCGCGACAGCTCCGTGCGTCCCCGCTTGCAGCGCGATCCCGGCTGGCTCGTCGGAACGGCCCTCGTCCTGGCGGGTCTCGCGGTGGCGCTCGTCCGGTGAGCGCGCGCCGTCTCGCATTCGCCTGCGTCCTGGCGATCCTCGTCGTCCTCTTCTGGGCGACGCGCATCGTCCCCGGCGATCGCATCGTCCTCAAGAACTCGGACCTCTACGGCTACTACTACCCCGCCTACGCGGCGACCTTCGCGCGCCTCGCGTCCGGCGAGCTGCCGCGCTGGAACCCCTATCAGCTGTGCGGCGAGCCGTGGCTCGCGACGCTGCAGGCGGCGGTCTTCTATCCGCCGCACGTCGTCTACCTCCTCTTGCCGACGCACGCGGCGATGGCGGTCTCCGCGGCGGCGCATCTCGTACTCTTCGCGCTCGGCATGGCGGCCTTCGCACGACGCGTGGGGCTCGGCGTCGTGCCGGCCGCGCTCGCGGCGCTCCTGTTCGCCTGCCGCGGCCACGTGACCGACCTCGTCTACTGGCCCCCGAGCTTCGAGGCGGCGGCGTGGCTTCCGATCGGCGCGATCGCGGCCGTCGACCTCGCGCGCCGCGGTGGATGGCGCTCGGTGGGGCTCCTCGCGCTCGCCACGGGCGCGAGCCTGCTCGCGGGCAATCCGCAGATGACGGTGTACGCCGCCTACGCGTGGGCCGTGCTGTGCGCGGCCCTGCTGGTCGGAGCGCGCGCGCCGGCGCGACAGTGGCGGACGGCCGGGTTCGGGTTCGCGTGCGCGCTCGTCGTCGGCGTGCTCCTCGCGGGCGTCCAGCTCGCGCCGGCGATGGAGCTCGGACGCCAAGGAAGCCGCGGTGCGCGGGCGCTCACGGTGGCACAGATGTTCCCGATGGGAGGCGCCGTGCTCGCGAACCCGACGGTGGCGTTCCTGCGCAACGCCGCCTTCGGCCGGAGCCCGCTCGCGCTCGGCGTGGTTGGCGCGGCGCTCGTGCCGCCGGCGCTCGTGTGGGGCGCACCGCGCGCACTCGCCTGGGGCGCTCTCGTTCTCGTCCTCGCCGCGCTCGGCTACGCCCTCGGCCCGGTGACGCCCGCCTTCGACGTCCTGCGCCGGTTGCCGGCCCTCGGCTGGTTTCGCGTGCCGCCGTACGCGCTCTTCGTCGTCGATTTCGGCTTCGCGATCCTGGCCGCGATCGGGCTCGACGCGCTCGCGCGAGCGACGCGACGCGGGCCCGTGCTGGTCGCCGCGGCGTGCGCGGCGACCCTCGCGACGCTCGCCGCTCGCGGCAGCATCGCGACCAACGCGCCCGCGTGGCTCGCGTGGGCGGTCGTCACGACGCTCGGCGCGACCGCCGTCGCGCCGAATCGCGCTCGATCGGCCGCCATCCCGGCGCTCGTCGTGCTCGCCGCGCTCGACGTCGTCCTCGCGCCGGCGCGCGGGCTCGCCTTTCCGTACGGCGCCGACGTCGCGCGGCGTGTAGCTGGGAGCGCACCGCTCTACGAGGAGATCGGGAAGCTCGTCGGCGCGGATCGCTTCTGGCTCTTCACGACCGAGATGCCTGCGGTCGAGATCGGGCCGAAGATGCCGACGCTCTACCGGGTCCACTCCTTCGACGACTACGAGCCGCTCGCGACCCGCCGTCAGGCCCAGTACTTCACGTACCTCTGGGAGGGCTCGGCGACGTCGACCAGGGCGACCTACACCTTCGACGGATACCTGAATACGCTGACGGCGCCGCAGGGCCGCCCCGCCCCGGCCGCCCGGCGCCGCCTGCTCGACCTCGCCGCCGTGAAGCTGGTTCTCTTCCCGACGCCGACGCTGAAGCGGACGGACATCGAACCGTTCGTCGAGCAGATCCCGCTCGTCTCGCGCGGGCGGCTCTTCGGCGTCCCCGTGCTCACGAACCCCTCGAGCCTCCCGCGCGCCTACGTCACCTATCGGACGGCACCCGCGCCCGACGTCGACGCCCTGCTCGACGCGATGAGCTGGCCCAACTTCGATCCGCTCGTGTCGAGCTACGTCGAGGGCGACGCGCCGTTTGCCGCCGACCCGAGCGCGCCGCCGCGTGGCGAGCCGGCCACCATCACGATCGACGACACGACCGTCGTCGAGATCGACGCGACGCTCGCCGCGCCGGGCCTCGTCGTCCTCGCCGACACCTTCTATCCCGGCTGGCGCGCCACGATCGACGGCGCGCCTGCGCCGATCGTCGCGACGAACCACCTCTTCCGCGGCGTCGCCGCGCCGGTGGGGCGCCACCGCGTGCGCTTCGAGTACCGGCCCGTGTCGCTGCCGATCGGCGCCGTCGCGAGCCTCGCGGGCACGGCGTTGCTCGTGGCGCTGCTGCGGCGCGGGGCCACGTCGTCGTGACGCGCGCCGCCGTGCTCGCGCTTGCCGCTTTCGTGGCGCTCTTCTGGGCCGTTCGGGTCGTCCCGGGAGACGACATCTATCTCGCGAACGGCGACCTCTTCGGCTACTTCTATCCCGCCTACGAAGGCGCGTACGCACGGCTAGGCGCCGGCACGCTGCCGCTCTGGAATCCGTACCAGCTCTGCGGGCTCCCATGGCTCGCGACGCTCCAGACGGGCCTCTTCTATCCGCCCCACCTCGTCTATCTGCTCCTGCCGGTGCACACGGGGATGGCGATCTCGAGCATCGGCCACCTCCTGTTCATCGCGCTCGCGACGGCGCTCTTCGCGCGGCGGGTCGGACTCGGCCTCGCGCCGGCGGTGCTCGCCGCCCTCCTCTTCGCGTGCCGCGGCCACATGGTCTACCTCCTCTACTGGCCGGCGGCGATCGAGTCGGCGGCGTGGCTTCCGCTGGGGGCGTTCGCAACGGTCGACCTCGCGCGCGGGCGGCCCCGGCGCGGCGCGCTCCTGCTCGCGATGTCGGCGGGCGCGAGCCTGCTCGCCGGCTATCCGCAGAACACGCTCTACCTCCTCTACGCGTGGGCGACGCTGTTCCTCGTGCTGCTCGCCGCCGAGCGTCCCGGCCTGGCACCCGCGCTCGGCCGCACCGTCGCCTTCGGCGCCGCGCTCGCGCTGGGCGCGCTCCTCGCCGGGGCGCAGCTCGCGCCCACCATGGAGCTCACGGCCGACAGCGTCCGTGCGACGCGCGCGCTGCCGCTGCGACAGATCTTTCCAATGGGGGGCGGCATCATCGGCAACGTCGCCTGGGACTTCCTCACCCATCTGTCGCTGGCGCGACATCCGCTCGCCTTCGGCGTGCCCGCCCTCCTGCTGCTGCCGCTCGCGCTCGCCCGAGGGCCGCAGCGCCTGGTCGCGCTGTGGGCGGCCGGGTTCGGGGCGACCGCACTGCTGTTCGCCCTCGGGCCGCTGACGCCGGTCTTCCAGCTCCTCCTCCATCTGCCGGGCCTCGCCTGGTTCCGTATTCCGACGCGGGCGCTCTTCGTCGTCGACTTCTGCTACGCGTTGCTCGCCGCCGCCGGCCTCGAAGCCGCGCTCGGCGAGGTGGGGTCGCGCCGCCGGGTATTCGGCGCGACGGCACTCGCCTGCGCGATGCTCGCGCTCGTCGTCGCGGGGAAGGCGACGCCCAACGCGGGCGTCGGCGCGGTCGTGATCGTGGCGGCGACGCTCGGGCTCGTCGCGCTCCGAGCGGCGGGCACCGCCGTCCGCGGCGTCGCGGCCCTCGTCCTGGTCGCGGTCGTCGCCGTCGATCTCGCCGCGGCGCCGCGACGCCGGCTGCGGTTCCCGTTCGGCCGGGACGCGGCCACCATGATCCACGATCGGCGCGCCCTCTACGACGAGCTGCGCGCCCGGCTCGGACACGATCGCGTGTGGCTCTTCACCGGGCTGCCGCCGGTCGACCTCAGCCCCAAGCTCCCGACCCTGTTCGGCGTGCGCTCGTTCGACGACTACGAGCCGCTCGTCACGCGCCGCCACGGCGAGTACATGACCTACCTCTGGGACGGCGCGACCGAGCCGAGCCGGCCGCCGTACATGTTCGCAGGGTATCTCAACACCCTCGATCCGCCGCGCGGACGTCCCGACCCGGCCGAGCGGCGTCGCCTCGTCGACCTCGCCGCCGTGCGTCTGATCGTGCTGCCGCCCCACGTCGCGAGCCGGCCGGACGTCGTGCGCTTCGTCGCCAAGGCGGCGCTCGTGCCGCGCGACCCGATCGGCGATCTCGTGGCGTTCGAGAACCCGAGCCGCGTTCCGCGCGCGTACGTCACCTATCGCGTGCTGCCGGCACCCGACACGAGCGCGCTCCTCGAGGCCGTGAGCCGGCCCGACTTCGACCCCCTGGCCGCGAGCTACGCGGAGGACCCTCCTCTCCTGCCGGCAGCGAACGCACCGGCGCGCGGCGCCGCTGCCGACATCGCGCTCGACGAGGAGCGCGCCGTCGAGGTCGACGCCGCGCTCAACGCGCCGGGGCTGGTCGTGCTCGCGGACACGTTCTACCCGGGCTGGCAGGCGACGGTCGACGGCGCGCCCGCGCGCATCGTGGCGGTGAACCATCTCTTCCGCGGGGTGGCAGCGCCGGCGGGTCGGCATCGCGTCCGCTTCGAGTACCATCCGGCGTCGGTGCGGCGTGGGCTCGCGGCCAGCGCCGCCGGGCTCGTCCTGCTCGTCGGGCTCGCGGTCAGCGGGCGCCGGCGACGTGTGCCACCGCCGCCACGCTGAGGCCGCACGGCAGGCTCAGGCGTCGCACCGCCCAGGCCTCGGCACGATAGGCGGCGACGAGGACGCCGTTGACCCACGCCGCGTGCGTCCGGAAGTCGCTTCCGCCGCCGCGCCCGAGGCCCAGACGCGGGAGGAGGCCGCGCACGACGAGCGCCGGCGCGAGCGGCGCGAGGTTCGTGTACGTCAGGTGATCGATCGCGAACCCGCCCGCGACCAGCGCCGCACGCAGGCGACCGCTCGTGTAGCGCCGCACGTGGTGCATCACCTCGTCGTGGGCGCTCCACAACGACTGGTAGGCAGGCACGCTCACGAGCAGCGTCCCGCCCGGCGCGAGCACGCGCGCGACGCCCGCGAGGAGCGCGCCCTCGTCGCGGAAGTGCTCGAGCACGTCGAGCATGAGGACGACGTCGAAGCTCCCCGTCGCGAACGGGAGGCGGTCGCCGTCTGCGACCGCGACGGCGGCGACACCGCGCCGACGGCAGTGCGCGAGCGCCGCGAGCGACCGGTCCACACCGGCGGCGCGAGCTCGTCCAGGAAGCGAAGCGAGGACCCCGCCCGTTCCGCATCCGACGTCCAGGACGCGCACGCCGGGGCGCGCGAGCCGCTCGCCGAGGAGCGCAGCGACCAGGAGTCGCTTGCCGATGAACCACCAGTGGTGGTCCTCGAGAGCGGACATCTCCTCGATGGCGGCGGTGTCCATCGCCCGCGGTCAGCGTCCCGTGGCGCGGTCGTAGCGCCCGACGGCGGCGTTCACGAGGATGCGCCCCAAGCCCATCAGCGAAGCGACGGCGTCGCGCGTCCGTCGCACCTTGGTTCCCGGCGCGTCGCGCCAGCGCACGGGGACCTCGCGGATCTCGTACCCCAGTCGCCGCGCCAGGAAGAGTGCCTCGGCGTCGTAGCTCCAGTCGGAGAGCGTGACGCGGGAGAAGATGTCGCGTGCGGCCTCGCGCGAGAAGACCTTGAAGCCGCAGGTGACGTCGGTGACACGCACGACGAGGAGGCTCGTGAGCGTGGTGAAGACCTCACCCATGGCTTCGCGCAGGCGCGGCTGGTGGACCTCGACCGCCGAGCCCTCCATGTGCCGTGATCCGATGACGACCGGAACGCCGTCACGGGCGACGGGCGCGAGCTTCGCGAGCTCGGTCATCGGCGTCGAAAGATCCGCGTCGGTCACGAGGACGAGCCGCCCTTCGGCGCGCAGCACGCCGGCGCGGACGGCGTATCCCTTGCCCTGGTTCGGCTGCGACCGCACGACGGCGATGGGGACGGTGAGATCGCGCGCCAGCCGCTCGACGACGCCCGCGGTGTCGTCGGTGCTGCCGTCGTCGACCACCAGTACGTCGGCGACCCAGCGCTCGCTCGCGACGTAGGCGTCGATCTCGCGCAGGCGCGCCTCGATCCGCCGCGATTCGTCGTAGGCGGGGATGACGATGGTCAGATCGGAGGTGGAGGACGGCATGCCGCGGCCGGAAGCGGATTCTCCGCGACCGTCCCCACCGGTTGCAAGCGCCGCGCCCCGCTTGACCGCGCGAGCCGTTCCATCTACCCGCCGACCGGTGTCGTCCGCCGGCCCGAGTCGCCTGCTGCGCCCGCGCGACGTCACGATCGCTGCCATCCTGTACGCCGTCGTCACGATCGCGATCACCTGGCCCCTCTTCCAGCATCCGGCGACGAGCGTCCTCGAAACGCGATCGCTCTACGGCAAGTCGGGCGTTCTCGTGCAGCGCGACATCAACCTCACGATGTGGATCCTCGCCTGGGACGTCCACGCGCTCGCGACCGACCCTACGCGGCTCTTCCATGCCAACGCGTTCTACCCGGCGCCCTGGAGCCTCGCCCTCTCCGAGCACATGCTCGGCAACCTCCCGCTCTTCGGCCCCGTCTACCTCGCGACCGGGAACCCCGTGCTGGCCCACCAGACGACGCTCTTCGCGACCTTCATCCTCTCGGGTCTCGCGATGGCGGCGTGGGCGTTCTCGTGGACGCGCGACCGCGCGGTGGCGCTGGTCGCCGGCCTCGCCTTCGCCATCGCCCCGGCGCGCCTGTGGCAGATGGGCAACCTGCACATCGTCTCGACGCAGTACTATCCGATCGTGCTCCTCGTGATCGACGCGCTGGTCGATCGCCGCGCGCGCTGGGGCGGCGCCGTCCTGCTCGGCATCGCGCTCGCGCTGGCCGTCGGGTGCTCCTACTACGTCGGATACGCCGCCTTCCTGATCGCAGCCGTCTACGCGGGTACGCGGGTCCTGGGAGCGCGCGCGTGGCACGCCGTCGCGCCGCTCGCCACCGCGGCGCTTCTCGCCGTCGCGGTCACCGCGCCGCTGTCGCTGCCGTACCTGTGGCTCCAGCGCAGCGGCGTGCTCCCGCGCTACGGCGACCCCGGACAGCAGACGAGCCTCGCGCTGCTCGCGATGCTGAAGTTCGGCGCCGGGGGCATGCTCGAATGGTTCGTCATGCCGCGGCGCGACGGCATCCCGCAGTTCCTCACCTGGACGGCCTGCGGGCTCGCGATCGTGGCGCTCGCGCGCCACAGTCCCGCGCCGCGCGGCGCGCTTTTCGCGGTCCTCGTCGCCGGCGTCGTCCTGAGCCTCGGACCCTTCGCGCTCCTGCCGGTGCTTCCCGGCCGCGTGATCCCGCTGCCGTATCGGCTGCTGCAGATCGTGGTGCCCGGCTTCTCGGCGATGCGTGCCCCCCAGCGCATGGGCATCCTCGCCACGGTCGCGATCGTCGCGCTCGCCGCGCTCGGCCTCGCATGGCTGTGCGCGAGATTGCGGGCGCGCGGCCGCACGCGCCTCGCGACGCTGCTCCCCGTCGTCGTCGCCGCGGCGCTCGTCCTCGAAGCGCGACCGGGCGCGCTCGCCGCGCGGCGGATCTTCGTCGGCCCTACGGTGCCGCGCGCCTATCAGTGGCTCGCCGCGCACGGCGACGGCGGCGCGCTCCTCGAGCTGCCGATCTTCCCCGTCGACCTGCATCGGGAGAGCGCCTACATGTACTACAGCACCTTCCACTGGCTGCCGCTCCTGAACGGCTACTCGTCGTATCCACCGGCGTCGTGGCGCGCGCTCGCCGACGCCGCGCTGAAGCTCCCGGCGCCCGAGGCGCTCGACGCCGTGCTCGCGAACGGCCCGCGCTGGGTGCTCTTCCACCGCGACGCCATCGCACCGGACGACCGCGCCGCATGGGAATCGCTGCTGGGCACCCAGCTGCGACGAGTCGAGGACTTCGGCGACGCCGTATTGTACGAGCGGAAGGCCTAGCTCCCGGCGAAATCATCGTGCCTCAGCAGCGCCGCGCGTTCCTCATCTGCCGCGCCAGCTTCGCTGGCCGCGGCATGCCGGTCGCGCGTTCCACCGCCGCCCAGCGCTCGTCCCCGACCCAAGACGTAGTCTTGGGTCGCCGTCCTACTGTGGGGCGTTCGCCAGATCGAGCTCCCAGTAGAGGAAGTTGGTCGTCTGATCGAGGATCTCGGTGCGGTGCTGCACGTACGGGACGTGGCCGGCGCCGACCCAGGTCGTGAGGAACGAATCGAGCCCGGCAGCGGTCGCCGCGTTCAGCGTGTCGACGGCCCACTGGTACGGCACGATCGGATCGGCCGTGCCGTGGAACAGGAGGCTCGGCGCATCCCCGGGCCCGACGGCACCGAGCAAGCGACCTCCCGAGAGTGACACCGCGGCGGCCACGGCCGCGGTCGCGTCCTCGCCTGAGCTGAAGCCCGCGTTCAACGCGGTGATCGCGCCGGCCGACGACCCGCCGATCGCAATCCGGCTCTCGTCGACGCCGTAGGTGGCGGCGTTCGCGCGCAGGAAGCGCACCGCGGCCTGCGCATCCTGCAGCGCCTCGCCGATGGCGATGACGCAGGTGAGCGTCGGCACCGCCGCGGCGCAGCCGGGGGGCTCGAGCCGGTAGTTGATCGACACGTTCACGTACCCCTTGCGGGAGAAGGTAGTCGCCTCGTCGACCAGCTCGGGTGACGTCTTGTCGCCGGCGGCGAACGAGCCGCCGTGCACCCACACGATGGCGGGACGGCCGGTCGCGGTGTCGAGCGCGGGCTCGTAGAGATCGAGCGTCAGCGTGATCGTCTGGCCGGCGATGTTGGTGGCACTGCCGTAGACGATGTCGGTGGTCGTATCCGCGGTGGCGAACACGAGATCGCGATAGCGCAACGGGGCGGGCCCGGGCGGCGTGAGGAACGGAAGCGACGGCAGCGTCGTGCTCGTGCTGCTCGACGTGGTCGCCGAGCTCGACGTGCTGCTCGTCGTCGTGGTCGTCGCGACGCACGATCCTTCGCCGGAGGGCTTCGCGACCTTGAAGAGCGTGGTTCCCTTGTTCGTCACCTGCCCGTCCGCGAACCGGACGCTGTACGAATCGCCGCCCCCGACCGTGAGCAGCACACAGCCGTCCGAGCCGGGGTTCGGGGGCACGACGCCGATCGGGCCCAGCTTACCGTCGAGCGCGACCTTCAAGCGGAACGTTCCGTTCGACGCCTTGATCTGCGCGAGCTTGACGGGCCCGTTCTCGCCCTTCGCGTCGCGATACTTGAAGCCCTTCACGGCGTCGCCGGTCCAGAACGGCTTCAGCGTCGTCGGGCTCGTGCCGGCCGGCAGGGCGTACGTCTCTTCGCTCGACGTCACGCCGTTGGCCGTGATGGTGACACTTGCTCCAGCCGCGGTCGGATCGCCGACGAGCGAGGCGGGGCTGGCGGACTCCCTGGCCGTGACGGTGATCTTCCTTTTGGCGGGCGTGCCGGGGTCCTTCACGGTGAAGGCGCTCCCGAGAATGGTCTGGTCCGCGGAATGCGCCGCAGGAACGGCCGACGAGACGATGAACGCGACGAGTAGGAGCCGGCACACCATGTCCGTGACCCTACCATCCCGGCCGACGGCGCGGTCAACGATCGGCGGTGCGTCCGGTCTGGCTCCCGACTCCAACGGCGCGCGCGGAGGATCGATCGGCCCGGCCCGCCTGAGGGACGTGGGACCGCCGCGGGTGGCATGGCGTTCGGCGGGGCGGTGTTGCTAAGACACACGCCGTGACCAGGCTCGTAGCCTCGGCTTTCGGACGAGCGACCGCGCACCGCGGCCCACGCCACTGCGCGATCGCAGCCGCCGTGCTGCTCCTCGGCGCGACCGTCGGGGCAGCTGCCACGCCGGTGCTGCTGCGCGACGTCAACACCTTCCCGAACGTCACGTTCACGCAGCAGTTCGTCGCCACCGGCGGCAAGCTCTTCTTCCCCATGGGCGGCCCGGCCGGAAACGACGTGCTCGCCGTGATCGATGCCACGGCGGACACGCTGCGGACGTTCGACGTCAGGCCGGGCTTCTACATGATCCCCTTCGGCGGCTCGGTGATCTTCGACGGGAGCACCGACGCCCACGGGACCGAGCCCTGGATCTCGGACGGTACGGTTGCCGGAACGCACGAGCTCGCCGACATCAAGCCGGACGCCGACAGTTCCTTCCCAGCCGGCTTCGCCAACATCGGCAACGCCGTCATATTCTCCGCGATCGACGTGGACCACGGGTCCGAGCCCTGGGTCACCGACGGCACCAGCGGCGGCACACACCTCTTCCGCGACTTGATCATGGGTCAAGAGGGCTCGTTCCCCCAGCGGTTCGCCCCCGCCGACGGGAACGTCATCGTGTTCTTCAACGCGATGGATCCCTCGGCGGGATTCGAGCCCTTCATCGCGGCGCTGGGTGGCGCCGGGCTCCTCGCCGACATCTACCCCGGGGGCTCGTCGGATCCGGTCGGGTTCACGAGCATCCCGAACCAATCGCTCGGGCTCCCCGTCGTGTTCGGCGCCAACAGCGGCGACGGGCGGGAGCTCTGGAAGAGCGACGGCACAGACACTGGGACCACGCTCGTGAAGGAGATCAACACAGGACCCGGGGGCAGCGAGCCGGGCAGCTTCGTGCAGGTGGGCGACGTCGTGGTCTTCACCGCGTTCACGGCGGGAACGGGTCGTGAGCTCTGGCGCACGGACGCCACCACGAACGGCACGACGATGATCAGCGACGTCGTGCCCGGCCCGTTCTCGGGAGCTCGCGCCGACCGAGGGACCCGACTCGGCACGAGCCGGTTCGTCCTCCCTGCCCTCTTCCCCGGCATGGGATACGAGCCGGCCGTCACCGACGGCGCGACGCTCACGCAGATCGCCGACGTCCTTCCGGGGGCAGGATGGGGATGGGACGCCGACGGCTTTCCGAGCTTCGTCGCCACCACGAGCTACGCGTGGACCGGGCTCGACGACGGTATCCACGGCCGCGAGCTGTGGCGGACGGACGGTACGACGGGCGGAACGTCGATGTTCGCCGACATCGCGCCGGGGAAGGACTCGTCGGCGGTTCGCCCCGTCGCAGCCGAGGGAGAGACGCTCTACTTCCTCGCCACGGGTCTCACCGGCTACGGCGTGTGGAAGACGACCGCCACCGGGACGACCCTCCTCGCCGACCTTTCGCAGCCCGGAACGCAGGACGGCTTCACGGGCTACTCCCCGGCCGCGATGGGAGGACAGGTGTACTTCGGCGGCTTCGATCGCGAGGCGGGCGGCGAGCCGTGGGCTACGGACGGTACGCCGGACGGCACCCATCGCGTCGCCGACATCAATCCCGGCTCGGCCGGGAGCGGGGGCGAGGAGTTCATCGCGTTCGGTGACCACGTCTACTTCCGGGCGACGGACCCAGGCGCAGGGACGGAGCTGTTCACGTCGGACGGGACCGCCGCGGGCACGCACCTCGTGAAGGACATCAGCCCGGGCCCAGGCGGGTCCTTTCCGAATGGGTTTGTCACGCTCGGTGATCGTCTCCTCTTCGCCGCCAGTGTGCTGGGGATGGGTCAAGAGCCGTGGGTCTCGGACGGCACGCCCGACGGCACGCAGCTGCTGATGGACGTCGCGCCGGGTCCGGACGACAGCTATCCCGCCTTCGTCATCGCCGGCGGTCGCGCGTTCTTCACCGCGTACGGCGGGACGAAGTACCGGCTGTTCGTGACCGACGGCACGCCCGGCGGAACCCTCGCCGTGTCGCCCGACGGTACGTATGCGAACAACGCGATCGCGTTCGGCGGCGGAGTTCTTTTCGAGGGCGATACGAGCGCCGAGGGAGACGAGCCATGGGTTTCCGACGGTACGATCGCCGGCACGCACCTCCTGCTCGACATCAATCCGGCGGGCCACAGCAACCCGCAGCCCATCGCGCAGGCCGGGACGCGCGCGTTTTTCGTCGCCTCCACCCCCGCGACGGGCCGCGAGCTGTGGGCGACTGACGGCACGGCCGCGGGCACGCAGATGCTGACCGACGCAACTCCCGACACGAGCGATTTCTACGTCTACGACGCCGTGGCGATCGGCGATCGCGTCGTGTTCACGACCGACGCCCTCGGCGGCCTCGACCTCTTCGTATCCGACGGAACGATGCCCGGGACGCAGCCGCTCCAGCACCTCTGCGACGACGCCTCCCGCTGCAGCTCGGGGGTCTTCAAGTACGAAACGACGGCCTTCTTCGCCTACGACGACGGCGTCCACGGCCGCGAGCTCTGGCAGACCGACGGCACGCCGGCCGGCACGGCGATGGTCGCCGACGTCGTGCCCGGCCCCGACTCGTTCGGCTTCGAGTCGGGTGGCGTCGCGGTCCTCGGCGGCCGGATCTTCCTGGCCGGCTGCGACGCCGCGCACGGCTGCGAGCCGTGGATTCTCGACTGGGACCAGTGCCCCGCCGACCCCGGGAAGCTCGCACCCGGGACCTGCGGCTGCGGCGTCGCCGATGCCGACGCGGACGCCGACGCGATCGCGGACTGCCTCATCGGCGACGAGTTCCGGCATCGGATCGCTGCGCTCCGCGCCCTCATCGATCCGCTGCGCCCCGCGAGAGGAAAGTCCGCGCGCGCGGCGTTGCGGGCGCAGCTCGCCCAGGTGCGGACGGCGCTCGCCGATCTGCTGGCGTACCACGACGGCCACGAGGGTGAGCTGCCCGACGTGACCAAGCTCCTCGCCAAGGCCCGCAAGGGCGTCACACGGCTCGCGCGCGGCCCGGGCGGGCTGAAGGGCCATCGCCGCAAGGCGCTCAAGGCCCTCGACAAGCTCGACGGCGGTGCCGCGCAGGCGGCGCGCGCGTAGCACCGTTGCTTCCCATCCTCGCCCCGACCCCCTACCATGGGGCGGATGCGAGCCGAGGCCGACCGCGCGCTGGCGCCGCGACCCGCGTCGGCCGTCGGCCAGATCCGCGGCTTCGTGCGCACGTACGGGTTGCGCCGGCTCGTCTCCGTGTGGGCCGAGGAATGGATCGGCTGGCTCCTGCGCTCGATCCCGGGCCTCACGGGCTTCGGCCTCCGCTACCTTCTCTATCGCGCGCTCTTCGCTCGCCTCGGCGGGTTCTGCTTCCTGTACCCGGGCGCGCGCATCATGCACGCCTACGGGATCGCCGCCGGCCGCAACCTGCACGTGAACGCCGGCGTCTTCATCGACGCGCGCGGCGGCCTCACGATCGGCTCGAACGTGCTGGTGGGCCCGAACGCCGTCATCGTGACCTCGCGCCACCACTGGACCGACCCCGCCGTGCCGATCGTCCTGCAGGGGCACGTCGTCGAGCCGGTCACGATCGGCGACGACGTGTGGATCGGCGCCAACGTCTCGATCATGCCGGGCGTCACGATCGCGCCCGGCACCGTCGTCGGCGCGGGCGCGGTGGTCACGGCCGACACGGCGCCCTACACGATCGTCGCCGGCGCGCCGGCGCGGCAGATCGGCACGCGGCCGCGGCCTCCGCAGTGATCCGTCGCGCCTGGCTCCCGCTCTCGATCGTCGCGCTCGCCGCAGCGCTGCGCCTGTGGGGCCTCGAGCAGAGCCTGCCGTTCGTGAACGGCCGCCCCGACGAGCGCGAGGCGCTCGCCCGCATGGCGGGGTTCCCGAGCGGCGACCTCAACCCGCACTGGTTCGTCTACCCGAACCTCTTCTTCTGGACGATCTGGCTGTGGGACGGGGCGGTGCTCGCCGTGACGCGCCTGTGGGAGCCCGCTGCCGACTTCGCGACGCTCCTCGGGAGCGACCTGCCCCGTCTGATCCTCTACGGGCGCATCCTCTCGGCGCTCGTCGGCACGGCCACCGTCGCGCTCACCTACGCCGTCGCGGCGCGCGCCGCCGGCCGCACGGCGGGCGCGCTCGCCGCGCTCGTCGTCGCCACCAACGTCCTGCACGTGCGCGACAGCCACGCCATGAAGAGCGAGTCGTTCCTGGCGCTCGGGACGCTCGCGGGCGTCGCGCTGCTCGGGCGGTGGGCGAGCTCGCGGACGCGGCGCGATGCGCTCGCCGCCGGCGTGACGATCGGCGTCACGACCGCGTTCAAGTACACCGCGATCCTGCTCCTCGTGCCCGCCTGGCTCCTCGACGTGCGTGCGCGCTCGGGTGCCCTCCTCCACCGCGCCGTGCCGAGCGGCATGCTGATCGGGCTCGCCGCCACGGCGCTCGGCACCTTCCTGGTCGCGTCGCCGTTCCTCGTCCTCGACTATCCGAACGTCGTCGCCGAGGGACGCCTGTACGCGCGGGCCGTCTACGAGAGCCGCCCGCACGCGCACGGGCCCGCCCCGTCGACGATCCTCTCCGCCGTCCAATGGCTTCGCACGCGGGCGTTCGGGTATCACGTGGCCGTGTCGCTCCGCCGCGGCTGTGGGTTCGTGCTGACGGTGCTGGTCCCGTTCGCGGTGGTGACGGCGCTCCGCCGCGGCGCGCCCGTCCTGTGGACGGCGGCCGCCTACGTCGTCGTCCACTACCTCGCCATCGGCGCGTCGCCGGTCATGCTGGCGCGCTATCTGACGCCGATCGTGCCGCTGCTCGCCATCCTCGTCGCCTGGTTCGTGGTCGACCTGCTCGGGCGCATCCAGGCGCCGGCGCTGCGCGCCGCGGCGACCCTCGCCGCCACAGTGCTCCTCGTCGCCGAGCCCGCGCGCGCGTCCGTCCTCTACGATCGGATCGCCGCCGCGACCGACACGCGCGTCCTCGCCACGCGCTGGATGGAGGCGAACCTCCCGCAGGGCGCAGTCGTGGCGCGCCTGGGGAGCTTCATCTTCCCGATCGCCGATCCCGACCTGCCGGCGGGCGCGACGGCGGCGCCGCTCCCGTGGGGCGACACGAACCTCGACGGCTACGGCGTCACGCACGTCGTGACGCACCAGCACGTGCTGCCCTTCTCGCAGCTCGTCCCGCAGCAGTGGAACGCGATCGCCCCGCGCCTGCGCCTGCTCGCCGAGTTCAGCCCGTACCGCGGCCGCCCCGGCGGCGGCTTCGAACGCGAGGACGCCTACTACGTGCCCATGTGGGACGGCGCCGCGGTCGTGCGACCCGGCCCGCTCGTGCGCGTGTGGGCCGTCGAGCCGGCGCCATGAGCGCACCGGGCGGTTTCCAGGCGACGCAGGACCGGCACTTCGCCGAGGCCGACGTCGCGCACTACCGGTGGACGACCGAGGATCCCGGCTTCGCGCCGGTCGAGGACGAGCTGCTGGCGCCGCTCCTGCCGGCGCTCGCCCCTCCGTGCCTCGAGATCGGCTGCGGCGAAGGGACGAACCTCGCGCGCCTCGCGCGCGGCGGCGGGCATCCCGTCGGCATCGACCGCTACCACCAAAAGACCCGCTTCGCCGCCGGTGCGGTGCCGGCGGCGCGGCTCGCCGTCGCCGACGCCGGCGCGCTGCCGTTTCGCGACGGCGCCTTCGCGAGCGTGCTGGTGCGCGACGTGCTCCATCACCTGCCCGATCCTCGACGCGCGACGGCGGAGGCCGCGCGCGTGCTGCGCGCGGGCGGCACGCTCGTCGTGGTCGAACCGAACGGACGCAATCCCCTCATCGCGCTGCAGGCGCGCCTGGTCGCGGCCGAAGGGCGGCTCCGCGAGTTCACGCCGGCCACCATATCGGCGCTCCTCGCCGGCCTTCCGCTGGGCGAGGTGCACACGGAGATGGCGCAGGGGTTCCCCCTGCGCCGGCTCGTTCTCCACCACCGCTTCGGCGTGCCCGCGCTCGGGCGCGTGCGAGCCGTGACGAGACTCTTCGAGGGCACCGAGCGGCTCGCGGCCGGGCTCCTGCCGCGCGACCGCTGGTCGTACACCGTCGTGCGGGCTCGGCGCCGCTAGCGTGCGCCGCGTCGTCACGATCGTCGTCGTCTACGTCGTGACGCTCGGCATTGCGGCCTGGGCCGGCGTGCGACGCTTCGGCGCCGCGGCCGACCAGGAGGGCGGTGGTCGCTACGCGCACCGGCCGTTCGTACAGAAGCAGCTCGCGCCCTGGAGCGCGTTCGACCAGGGGGCGACGCAGCGGAGCGTGGTGTGGCTGGGCGACTCGACGATCCTCGGGTTCAAAGGCCCGTCGTATGCGAACGCCCTCTCGCAGACGCTCCGCCCCCAGGGCGTCCGCTCGCGCACGCTCGGATGGCTCGGCATGGATTTCTACGGCTACTACTTCCTCACGACCGCGGCGATGCAGCGCCTGCATCCCGACGTGCTGGTCCTGATCGCGCACCTGCGGCTGTTCGCGCCGCGCCGGACGCTGGAGATCGAGGGACCGTTCGTCGAGCGCCCGACCTTCAGCGACCTGGCATCGATCCTGGAGCCCGCCGCCTTCGCGGAGACGCCGTGGCTGCCGCTCGCCGAGCGGGGCCTCACGCCGCCGCGGCTCGCGCTCGCGCAGGCCCTTCGCTCCGCACGCGTGGAGCAGCTCTTCCGCTGGTGGGAAGGCGGTCGCGTACTTGCCAACCGGGCCGTCGCCTTCGCGATCCTGGGACCGCCCCAGCCCGCGGGATCGGTGATGAGCAAGCTCGCCGCGGTGCGCGTCGCCCTCGCCGAGTCCGACGTCGAGGTCACGCCCGCGCAGCCGATCGTCCGCATGATGGGCGCCGCCGTCCGCCACGCCGCCCGGCGCGGGGCCTGCGTCGTCGTGGTCGGAACGCCCCTGCCCTACGAGACCATGGCGCGCACCGTCGGCTACGATGCCGATCGGTACGCGCACCGCTTCGCCACGCTGCGCCGGGTCGTCGAGGAGAACGGCGGCAGGTTCGTCGATCTGCACGAGGCGCTCGGCGCGGCGGAGTTCTCGGACACGGCGGGCCACTTCACGCAGGCGGGAGCCGATCACATGGCGCGCCTGGTGGGCGACGTGGTGCGCGCGGCCGCGCTCGAGGGATGCCGGGGCGCATTTCGCGGCGCCGGCCGTCTCCAGTAGAAGGCCGGGACGCCCATGCCGGACCTGCACCCCGATCGCGCTCCGACGGACGCTCGTGCGCCGTATGCCGAGATCTTCCTCGTGTCGCTCGCGCTCATCCTGCTCGAGGTGAGCTACACGCGCATCTTCTCCTTCAAGCTCGTCTACTACTTCACGTACGTCATCATCGGCATCGCGCTCCTCGGCATCGGATCGGGCGGCGTCCTCGTCGCCATGCGCGAGGGTTCCCGGCGCTGGCCGCTCGCGCGCCTGCTCCCGGCGTGCTGCCTGGTCGGGAGCGCCGGCGTCTTCGCCGGGTACTTCGCCGTCGCGCTCGTGCAGGTGAACGCGCTCGATCTCGTCGCGGCCGTCTCGAAGGGCGACTGGGCGGTCGCCCTCGGCGAGAGCGCCGCCCTGCTCGGCGTGTGCTTCGCCCTCTTCGTGCCCTTCCTGGCCGCGGGCATCGCCGTCGCGGCCATCCTCTCCGACGACGCGTCGCGCGCGAACCGCCTGTACTTCTCCGATCTCATGGGCGCCGGCCTCGGCTGCGCGGTCTGCGTTCCCCTGCTGGTCGTGCTCTCGCCGCCGGGCGCCGTGCTGCTCGGCGGCGCGATCCTCGCGGTGGCGGGTCTGCGGCTCGCCGGCTCGAGCGGACGCCTCGCGCTCGGTGCGCTCGCGGTCGTCCTCCTCGCGGCCGCGCTCGGCGCCGATCGGATGCCGGATCCGGTTCCCGATCGGGTGAAGACCATGAGCCCGCAGAACGGCCCGCGGCCCATGTTCACGCGCTGGAGCCCCATCTTCCGCGTCGACGTGCGCAACACGTTCGGCGTGCCGGGCGCGCCGTCGAGCCAGCGCATGATCATGCACGACGGCACGTGGGGATCGGTGCTGCCGGAGTGGAACGGCGACCCGGCGACGCTCACCCGCTACGACACGGCGACCCGCTCCTACCCGTTCAAGGTGCTGGGGCGCGCGCCGCGCGTGGCGATCATCGGCGCGGCGGGCGGCAACGAGATCCTGGCCTCGCTCTACTTCGAGGCCCAGCACGTGACCGCGGTCGAGCTGAACCCGGTCACGGTCTCGCTCCTCACGACCTACTTCCGCGACTACACGGGGCGCATGGCCGAGCATCCCAAGGTGACACTCGTCAACGCCGAGGGCCGGTCGTTCCTGATGGCGCGCCCGAACCAGTTCGACCTCGTCTGGTTCGTCGCGCCGGACAGCTACGCCGCCATGAACGCCGCGACGGCGGGCGCGTACGTGCTCTCGGAGAGCTACCTCTACACGGCCGAGATGATCGTCGACAGCCTGCGCGCGCTCGCCGACGGCGGCATCATCTGCACGCAGTTCGGCGAAGGCAACTTCGAGCGCAAGCCGAACCGCACGACTCGCTACGTCGGCACCGTGCGCGCGGCGCTGGCGCGCCTCGGCGTGAACGACCCGCGCCGCCACGTGCTGGTCGCGACGACCAAGGGCTTCGGCTTCCTCACCTCGACGATCCTCGTGAAGCTCACGCCGTTCAGCGACGAGGAGGTGAAGCGCTTCGTCGACGCGACGGCGGAGATCGACGGCGGCCGCGTGCGCTGGGCCCCGGGTTCGCCCGCCGACAGCCCGTCGATCGAGCAGGTGCTGACGCGCCCGCCGGACGAGCTGCGCGAGTGGTATCGCTCCTATCCGTTCGATGTCCGTCCCGTCACCGACGACGCGCCCTTCTTCTGGCACTTCGTGCCGTTCCGCGAGGCGCTACGCTCGAACCCCGACCCGAGCTCCGCCGTCGTGCTCGAGGACGGCCTCGGCGAGCGGCTTCTCGTGCTCCTCCTCGCCGTCGTGGCGGTGTTCGCCGCGGTCTTCCTCCTCCTGCCGCTGCTGGCGCAGCGCCGGCGCTGGGCCGCCGTGCCGTACAAGCGCTTCGCCGTCGTGTACTTCGCCGCCCTCGGCATCGGCTTCATGTTCCTCGAGGTCTCGCTGATCCAGCGCCTGACGCTGCTGCTGGGATTCCCCACCTACTCGCTCACGGTGACGCTGTTCTCGCTGCTGGTCGCCACCGGGATCGGGAGCCTCGCCAGCGAGCGCCTGGAGGTGGCGTCGACGCGCGTCCTCGCGCGCTTGTTTGCGGTCCTGACCGGGCTCGTCGTGTTCTACGAGGTCGGGCTGACGCCGCTCGTCGCGCTCGCCGTGCCGTGGCCGTTCGCCGCGCGCGTCGCCCTCGCCGTCGTCGTGCTCGTACCGCTCGGCCTCTGCCTCGGCGTCTTCATGCCGCTCGGGCTGCGCCGCGTGGCCGCCGTCTCGAACGATCCGCAGGGCTACGTCGCGTGGGCGTGGGCCGTGAACGGGTTCTGCTCGGTCGTGAGCTCGGTCGCCGCGACCGTGCTGTCGATGACGATGGGCTTCGGCGCCGTCATGTTCGTCGCCCTCGGCATCTATGCGCTCGGCCTGCTCGCCTTCGCGCGCATTCCGGCGGCCGCGACGAATTGAAACCCCGGGGGGTCGATGGTAGCTCAGCCCCAATGCCACGCGCCTGCCGCGCCGCGATGCTCGCGGGCATCGTCGCGCTCCTCGCCGGCGGATGCTCGGAGGCGCCCCCGCCCGGGCCGCGTCCCAAGGTGATCCTCATCGGCGTCGACGCCGCCACCTGGCACGTCGCCGAGCCCATGATGGAGCGCGGCGAGCTGCCGAACCTGAAGGCGCTCGTCGACCGCGGTGTGCACGGCGATCTCATCTCGATGGATCCGATGGTGTCGCCCGCCCTGTGGACCACCATCGCGACCGGTACCTTCCCCGAGCGCCACGGCGTCCACGGCTTCACGGAGACCGATCCGGCCAGCGGCAAGCAGACGCCGGTCTCGAGCAACCTGCGCGCGCGCGAGGCGCTGTGGACCATCTTGTCGCAGAAGAAGCTCCGCGTGAACGTGGTCGGCTGGTACGCGAGCTGGCCGGCGGAGGTCGTGAGCGGCTACGTCGTCACCGACCACTTCCTGCCGCGCCATCAGAGCGCCTTCTGGCCAGTCTCCGAGCAGGACGAGGAGAAGCTCGGCGGGCGCACCTACCCCCGCGAGCTCTTGAAGGAGCTGCTGCCGATCGTGCCGAGCATGCAGGAGGTCGCGAAGATCGACGGCCTCGATCTCAAGTTCAAGCCCGACGGCACACCCGAGGTCGAGAAGCTGGCGCGCCTGTTCGAGCCGCACCGCGTAGACGAGACGCGCGTGCGCATCGCGAAGCATCTGATGCAGAAGTCCGACTGGGACCTCACGATGGTGTTCATCTGGGGCATCGATCCCATGTCGCACCTCTTCTGGCGCTTCTTCGAGCCGTGGACGTGGCAGGGCACACCCATCCCCGACGACGCGATGGCGGCGAACAAGGACAAGATCCCGAGCTACTACAAGAAGGTCGATCGGTACCTGGGCGAGCTCACGGCCGCCGCCGGGCCCGAGGCGATCACGATCATCGTCTCGGATCACGGCTTCGGTCCCGCCACGGGGAAGACGGCCGAGGGCATGCCGCTCTCCGGCGATCACCGCAAGGAAGGCATCATCGTGGTCGCCGGCGATCACGTGAAGAAGGGCGTCCGGGTCGACGGCGCGAGCATCGTCGACGTGACGCCGACGATTCTCTACCTCCTCGGCCTCCCGGTCGCCGACGACATGGACGGTCGCGTCATCGAGGCGTTCTTCGAGACGCCGCTTCCGCGTCCCATCGAGCGCATCGCCTCCTACGAGCACGGCGGCGCCAAGAAGCCCGAGGCTCCGATCACGTCGCCCATCGACGAGGAGATCCGCGATCAGCTGAAGGCGCTTGGCTATCTCCAGTAACGGCCGCGCGTACGTGATCGTGCTCGCCCTGGTCGTGGCGGCGAGCGCCTGGGTGCTGACGCGCCCCGAGCCGCTGGCGCTGGGGGGCGACAACGCGATGCTCGAGCACCCGATGCTCGTCGACGCGTATCGCCAGGTCCGCGCGGGCCATCTGCCACGATGGTCGATCGGACGCTGGGGCGGCTCCCCGATTGCGTCGGACGCGGTCGTGGGCGCGCTCTATCCGCCCTACTACCTCGGCTACGCACTGACGCCGTTCCCGCACTGGCGCGCGATCGACGTCATCTCGTGCCTGCACCTGGGCGTGCTCCTCGTCGGCGTCGTGTGGATGATGGCCGCACTCGGCGTCGGCGCGGCGGGGGCGCTGGTCGCGGCGTGGCTCGTCGCCACGAGCCCGACGCTCGTCCAGATCGCGCGCACCTGGAACGAGTACTGGGCGGCGCTGGCGTGGTGGCCGTGGCTCCTCGGCGCGGCCGTCCGCCTCTGCGCCGCGCCGTCGCCGCGCCTCGGGCTGATCGCGGCCGGCGCACTCGCGGCGCAGGTCTACGCGGGCTACCCGCAGTTCGCGCTCTACAGCGGCACGGTCGCGATGATCCTCGTCCTCGCCGGCCTGCGAGGCGCGTTGGTGCGCCGTGTCGCGACGGCAGCGGTGGTCGGCGCGGGCGCCGTCGCGCTGGCCGCCCCGCCGCTGCTCTCGGGCCTCGCGATGGCGCGCGACTCGACGCGCTTCGGGCCCGAGCACGCGGCCGCTCTGGCCGCGCTCGAAGCCTTCGCGCTCGATCCCGCGGCGTGGCTCGACGTCGTTCGTGCCACGCCCCTCTCGCCGCTCCTGCCTTGCAAGCTCGCGCCCGTCGCCCTCATGCTGGCGATCCTCGGCGCGACCACCCGCCGCGCGGCCGTGGGCGTACTCGCCGCGGCGGCGCTCGCGGCGGCCGCACTCGCGACCCGGCCGACCACGCTCTTCCATCTGCTGCACTCCGTGCCGCCCTTCAGCTTCTTCGCCGGACCGGTGAAGCTCTTCTACGTGACGGCCTTCCTCGTCCCGATCCTGGCCGGCGTCGGGATCGACCGCGCCGCCCGCTGGGGCCGCCAGTGGCAACGCGCCGTCACGGTCGTCGTGGCCACCGCCGCCTTGGCGACGAGCACGTGGTTCCTCGCCGGGACGCGCGCCCTCTCGGCGCCCGCTCCCTTCTCCGGCGGCGCCTTCGCGCCGCTCCTGCACGACGGCCCGGAAGCGATCGCGGGCGGCCTGCACGCCGCGCGCTGGCTCGCGCTCGCGGACGGCCCGCCGCTGCGCCAGGTCGGCCTCAATTACGGGTCGCTGTGGAACGTGGGATCGCTCAACGGTGTCGGACCGCTGCCGGCGTGGCGCCAGCTCGCCGTGATGGAGTCGGCCGACCCGAACGCCGCGGTTGCGCTCGTGCGTCAGGTCGGCGCGGACGCGGTCGTCGTGCAGGCGTGGAGCCGCGTGGAAGCCACGCTGCTGGAGGCGAAGTTCGCCGGGCCGCCGGCGCGATCCGGTCTGCGCGCGCTTCGCCCGCCGTTCGCTGCAGCGCCGCGCTTCCAGCTGGCCACCGAGGCCACCGCCCTCGGTCCCGACGACATGATCGCGCGCGCGCGGCGCGGCGAGGCGCTCACGTCCGAGCGCGTCGACGTGGAAACGACGCCCACGGGCACGACCTGGAGCGGCGACCCGCGCGGCAGGCTCCTCGTGTTACGCCAGACCCCGGAGCTCGCCCGGATGCGCGTGCGCGTCGATCGCCCGACCTGGCTCGTCGCGCGCGATGCCTATCGGGGCGGCTGGGCCGCCACGCTCGACGGGCGATCCGCGACGCTCGTCCCCGCGGGTGGGTTCTTCCAGGCGCTCCTCGTCCCCGCGGGCAACCACGAGATCGTGGTTGCGTACGAGATCGAGGGACTGCGCACGGGTACCGTGGTCGCGCTCCTCGCCCTCGCGATCCTCCCGGCGCTCCTGGCGCTGGCGACGGCACCTCATCACCCATGGCGCGATACGGGGAGCAGCGCCTTTCGGATCGCCTCGGCCACCACGCGCGCATAGACCTCGTGCCCGGCCGCGCTCGGATGCACGGCATCGACGAACAGGACGTCGTCGCCGCGTTCATCGCTCCGGAAGGCGTCGTGGACATCGGCGAGTTGCGCGCCCGTGGCCTCGGCCACGGCGCGCACGGCCGCATCGTAGGCAGGGAACGTGGGCCACCTCGCTTCGTAGTCCCCCCGCCGCGGTGGGACCACGAGCACGGCTTCCGCGCCGTGCGCGCGGCTGGCCTCGACGGTCGCTCGCAACGCGCGCGTGAAGCTGTCGACGGTCTCGTTCGGCGGCGAGTCGACGCTCTTCGGGACGACGTCCTCTGGCCGCGGCAGTGGCAAGGGAGGCAGAATCCATCGCTCGGCGAGCTGCATGATACGTAGATCGCGCAGCCGCTCGCGGAGCTGCATCGCCCACGGCCGGATGGTGGCGGCGCGCGCGAGACGCGTTTCCACGTTCATGTCGAGCGCGGGGACCGCCTCGTTCACGGCGCCGAACGCCGCGACGACGACGCGCGGCCGGTAGGCGAGCACCCGCCCCTCCAGCAGCCGCGAGCCCTGCAACGCCGTGAAGCCGATGACGCCGAAGTTCAGGACCTCGCTGCGGGGGATCTGCTGCTCGAGTTGCACCGCGTACGTCTGCGGCGTGCACACGCCGAGGCCGAACGTGCTCGAGTCCCCGATCGTCGCGACGCGCAGCTTTCCCGGCGGTGGCGTACGGGGATGCGGCGCGCCCCGGTAGCCGTCGGCGTTGATCGTGTTGCCGCAGCGGTCGGCCATCGCCCCTGGGCGCGGCTCCCAGAGCCAGCGCGGGTCGAAGCGATTGAGACCCTGCCCGGCGCCGACCACGACTTCGGGCGCGTGGTACTCGAAGCGCGCGGCCCGCAGCCCCAGCTCGAGAGCGCCCAGGAGCCCGAGCCCAATCGCCACGATCGCGAGCGCTTCGCCCGCCCGCTTCATGACGGAGCGTCCCCGACCGCGAACAGCAGGAGATCGCCGTCGCGCTCGACGAGCCGGAGGTCGTCGCGCCCGCCGGCGGTCGCGAGCGCGAGCCAGGCGGCGCGGGTGGTCGCGTCCACGTACGCCGTGTCGACGACCAGCGAGGCGAGGCCCGTCTCCCGTCGCAGCGTCGCGAGCGCGTCGCGGTCCGGGAGCCGCATCGCGAGCTGCATGCGCGCGGGCCACTCGGTCGGCCAGTAGCTCGAGTAGCCGTTCAGGAGCGGCCGCCAGTAGAAGATCGACCGGTACATCGCGCGCGCGTGCGGCCACGCCTGCGTGCCCTGCCATCCGACCGGCAGCTCGAGCACAGGCCCCTGCCCGGCGCGGAGCGCCTCCACCACCGTGGACCCGCCGTCGATCGCCGGGGCGATCTCGAACCGGCGCCGCTCGGGGACGTCGTACTCGACGGCGAGGAGCGCGACCACGAGCGCGGCGGCCACAGGGACGAGCCGACCGCGGCCCTGCGCGACGAGCCACGCCGCGATCTCGGCGAACGCCAGCCCCGCGACCAGCGCGATACCGATCATCGCCGCGATGCCGAGCCGCGAGAAGTCGCGGATCGTGTCGGACACGAACGGAACCAGATGCTCGAGCGCGACGAAGTACGGCAGGCGGAGCGGCGCGCTCCCGAACAGCGTCACGACCGGCGTCGCCATCACGAATCCCATCGCCGTCCAGAGCCATGCGTGCCGCCACGCCTGCCCGGGTGCACCGGGCTCGCCGCGCCGCGTGAGGCGGGCGAGGAGACCGAGGACGACCACCACGAGCGTCGTCACCGCGATCCACGTGGGCGCGCTGCGCCGGACGAGGTCCTCGGGCACGCGCGTCGCGATGCGCGGGATACCGCCGATCGGCGCGACCGGAATGCCCGCCAGCGCCGGCGAGTCGGGACGCGCGGTCCACATGCTCTGGTCGTGGAGCGAGGGGTTGGCGCTCCGGACGGCGAAGTACGCGACGTAGACCGGTGCCATGACGGCGAGCGCGATGCCGAGCGCGGTCGCGAGCCGCAGCCCCGCCGTGCGCGTCGCCGGGCGCAGCGCCCGCGCGATCGCGAGGACCACGAGCGGCGGGAACACGGTCGCGGCGAGGTAGACCAGGTTCGCGAGTGCCTGGAAGACGACGAGGGGGACGAGGGCGAGCGCCCGCCGCCACGACGCCGACGGCCGGCTCGTGAGGTACACGATCAGCGGAAAGCCCAGCAGCACGGTGTAGCTCGGTGCCCACGGAAAGAAGCGCCACACGCCCCACGGATCGACGAGGAAGACGGCGCCCGCGACGATCCCGGACGCGTGCGATCCCGTCCACCGTCGCACGACCGCGTAGAAGCACGTCGCCGTGAGCGCGAGGCAGAGCAGGAAGACGACGTTGATCGCGAGCGCCGGATTGCCGGTCGCCAGGAACACGGGCGCGAAGAACGGGAGCGTCGAGAGCCCGGGATCACCGAACAGCAGCGCGTGCGGCGCCGGCCAGTAGATGTTGGCGTCGAGGTAGCGCGCAGGATCGGTGGCGAGGGCGTGGCTCTGCCAGGCGAGCGCCCATGCGATGTAGGGGATGTCGGTGCGGCACACGATCAGCGTGTTCGCGACGTGCGTCGCGAGGTGGGCGCCGAGCGGCCACGTGAGCCAGACGAGCGCCCCGACGTAGCCCGCGAGCACGACGACCGGCGCCGTCGCCCGCAGGATCATCGCGGCGCACTGTCACACGCGACCCGACGCCGGGTCAACCGGCGGACGACGTCGGGCGTTGCGCAACTCGGGCCAGGACGGATACGGTTCGGCAGGCGCGCGCCATGATCCGGGCGGTAGGCACAGACGGACAGCCATCCGCGACCCGTGCGCCGGGCGTGGTGATCACGCTCGGGACGGCCCTGGTCTACTTCGCCGCCGCGAAGCTCGGCCTCACGATGGCCTTCTCGGCCGAGCAGGTGACGCTCGTGTGGCCACCGAGCGGCATCGCGCTCGCTTCCATCGTGCTGCTGGGTCGTCGATGGGTCGTGCCCGGGATCGCGCTCGGTGCCTTCCTGGCGAACGCGACCACGCATGAGCCGCTCGGGACCGCAGCCGGCATCGCCGTCGGCAACACGATCGAGGCCCTGGTCGGCGCATGGCTGTTCGAGCGCGCGCGAGCACATTCGGCCCTCGACCGCCTGCGCGACGTGCTGGCACTCGTCGCGCTCGCAGCGGCCTTGAGCACGACGGTCTCGGCCACGATCGGCGTCGCGAGCCTCTGCCTCGGCGGCGTGCAACCGTGGAGCGCGTCGGGGATGCTGTGGTGGACGTGGTGGATCGGCGACGCGTTGGGCGACCTCGTCACGGCGCCGTTGCTGCTCGTGTGGGCGATGGCGCAACCCGTTCTCCTCCCGTCGGAGCGCCGCGGCGAGGCGGCGATGCTGCTCCTCACCACGCTCGTCGTCGGCGCCGTCGTGTTCGCCGAGCGCTACGTGGGCCCGCTCGCGGGCTACCCGCTCCACTACGCCGTCTTCCCCCTCGTCATCTGGGCGGCGTTGCGGTTCGGACAACGGGGAACCGCGACCGTGACCTTCGTCACGGCTTCGCTGGCGATCTCGAGCACCGTCCGGGGCTCGGGACCCTTCACGGGTGACCCCGTCGAGGAGAGCCTCTTCATGCTCCAGCTGTTCATGGCCGTCGTCGCCGTGACCGGGCTGCTCCTCGGCGCCGCCATCACCGAGCGGGACGTCGCGCGCCGCCAGGTGAATCGCGAGTACGACCGACTGCAGACGAGCGAGCAGCGCTTGCGGTTCGCGCTCGCCGCCGGCCGCATGGGGGTGTGGGACTGGACCATCGCGACCGGTGACGTGAAGTGGTCGGACAACCTGGAAGCCATCCACGGTCTCACGCCGGGGTCGTTCCCCGGGACGTTCGAAGGCTTTCGAAGACTCGTACACCCGGACGACCACGCCAGGGTGGACGCCGCCATCGCCCGCGCCGTGGAGGACGGAACGGACTACGAGATCAACTACCGAAACGTCCGCTCGGACGGCAGCGTCGGGTGGATCAACGGGATCGGGCACATTCAGTGCGATGCGCATGGCCGTCCCGAGCGGATGATCGGCGTCGCCATGGACGCCACGGAGCGCCATCGCATGACGGGGGAGCTGGCCGCGCACGCCCGCGACCTCGCCGACGCCGCCCAGCGCAAGGACGAGTTCCTCGCGATGCTGTCCCACGAGCTGCGCAACCCCCTGGCGCCGCTCCACACCGCGCTCGAGCTGCTACGCCGCGGCGTCGGCGAGCACGCTCTCGACATCGCGGAACGGCAGCTGAAGCAGCTCGTCCGGCTCGTGGACGACCTGCTCGACGTGTCGCGCATCACACAAGGCAAGATCGTGCTCCGCAAGGAGCCGACGGCGCTCGACGACGTCGTCGCGCGGGCCGTCGACTCTGTTCGCCCGCTGCTCGACGAGCGCGGTCACGCGTTCGACCTGCGGCTCCCCGCCGAGCGCCTCTGGGTCGACGGCGACCCTGCACGTCTGACGCAGGTCTTCGCGAACCTGCTCGGCAACGCCGTGAAGTACACGCTGGAGGGTGGATCGATCGCGCTCGTCGCGGAGGCCGCGGCGGACCGGGTCATGATTCGCGTCCGCGACACCGGGGTCGGCATCCCTGCCGATCTGCTCCCGCGCGTGTTCGACCTGTTCGTGCAGGGTGATCGCTCGCTCGATCGCTCGCACGGCGGCCTCGGCCTGGGTCTCACCATCGTGCGCCGTCTGGTCGAGCTGCACGGGGGACGGGTGGAGGCACGGAGCCCCGGCGAACAGGGCTGCGAGATCGTCGTCGATCTGCCGCGGCTTGCGGTGACGTTCGTCCCGAAGCCGACACGGGCCCCCGAACCGATCCAACCGGCGGCGGTCGCGCGCGTGCTCGTCGTCGAGGACAACGACGACGCAGCCGAGAGTCTCCTCGAGCTGTTCGAATCGCTCGGCCACGAGGTGCGCGTCGCGGCGACGGCGCGCGCCGCGCTCGAGGTCGTCGAGCAGTGGACCCCCACCGTGGTCGTCTCCGACATCGGCCTTCCCGGCATGAACGGCTATCAGCTCGTGCGCGCGCTCCGCGGCCGCAAGACGCTCGATCGGACCATGTTCATTGCGCTGTCCGGCTACGGCAGGGACGAGGACAAGCAGCTCGCCATGGAGGCGGGCTTCGACCACCACTTCGTGAAACCACCCGACATCGACGCGATCGCCGCGCTGCTGGGACGCCCCGCGCTCGCCGGTGCCGAGCGCGTCTCGCGCGCGCTCAGCTGAAGTCGGCGCGTCAGCGGCCGGCGCCCGGAAACATCGCGATCGCGTTGCGATCGCCGGGTGCATGCACGAACGCCGAGGCGCCGTGCCGCTCGGCGAAGGCGCGGAACGTCGCGAGGTCGTAGCGCTCCAGGTGCTCGGTGCCGACGCCGGGGTTCGTCGCCGCCGCGACGAGGCGGCCGACCACGCCGGGAACCGACGTCGAGAGGTTGTGGACGGGCTCCGAGAGGATCACCGCCTCGCGCGCCGCGGCACGCATGCGATCGAGGACGGCGTCGGCCTGCGAGCGCACGTGGTAGAAGCTCGAGCACATGACGACGTAGTCGGCGGCCGGGATCGGGTCGGTCAGCACGTTGAAGGAGCGGACGGGCACGCCGCGCTTGCGCGCACCCATCACGAAGTGACCGTTGAAGTCGAGCCCGAGGTAGCTGCCGCCGCGATCTTTGAGCGCGTCGCGGTAGAGCCGTCCCGTACCGCAGCACACGTCGACGACGCTCGCGCCGGGCCGGATGCGGTCGGCGACCGCCCGGTAGGTCGCGAGGTACTGGCGTCCGTAGAGCATCCGCATGAGGGCGTCGTAGCCGATGCAGGTCCAGTAGATCGGCGACTTGTTCGCCAGCGAGAGCCCCACCTTGGGCCGGAACTTCGACAGCTCGACCAGGTACTGCCAGGTGTCGGGCAGCAGACGGACCGTCGAGCGCTTGTCCATGCGGCGCAGGAAGAGGACGGGCATCTCGACGATGCGGAGGTTCGCGAGGGCGGCGCGCGCCATCACCTCCGTGTCCCAGAACCAGCCGTCGCACTCCGAGCCCAGCACCGCGTCGGTGGCGGTGGCGCGATTGAAGAACTTGCAGCCGGTCTCGGTGTCGCGCACGCCGCAGTCGAGCAACACCTTCAGGAGGCCGCGATAGACCATCGAGAGCACGTGGCGATGGACCCCCCCCGTCTGGCGCAGGAGGTAGTGCCGGAACCCGGTCGCGACGTCGACGCCGTGGCGCGCGACGAGCGTCACCAGCGCCGGCACGTAGATCGCGTCCACCTCGAGGTCGATGTCGAGAAAGCCGGTGACGCGTCCCGTGGTGGCCGCGAAGCCCGTCTTGAACGCCCCGCCCCGGCCCCGATTCTTCTCGTGGAAGACGAAGCGGCAGCGCGGCGTCGTGCGGCAGATCTCCTCGATCACGCGCCGGGTGTCGTCGCGCGAGCAGTCGTCGACGAAGAGGATCTCGTAGGCGAGGCGCGTCTGGTCGAGCACCTCCACCAGGCGCGCCGTGCTGGCCGCCAGATGCGGCGCCTCGTCGTAGCACGGCACCACGACCGAGAGGTCGAGGTCCGTCATCCGCCGAGCGCGACCCGGAGCGCGCGCACGACGTCGGCCGCGTCCTCGTCGGTCACCGCGATCGAGAGCGGGATCGAGAACGTGCGCGCGCCGATCCACTCGGCGTTCGGGAAGTCCCCCTCGCGATGGCCGTAGGTGCGCCGGTAGTAGTCGAGCAGATGGACCGCGCGGTAGTGGACGCCCGTGCCGATCCGGAGCGCGTGCAGCCGCGACAGCACCTGATCGCGCGTCGTGCGCGTGCGCGCGTCGTCGACCAGGCACGTGAAGAGGTGGAGCGCGTGGCGCACGTTCGCCGGCCACGGCGCCGGCAGCACGAGCGGCAAATCGCGCAGCTCGCGCAGGTAGAAGTCCCACAGCTCGCGACGGCGGTCCCACAGGCGCTCGACGCGCGCGAGCTGGTGGATGCCGAACGCCGCCGCGAGATCGGTCAGGTTGTACTTGAAGCCCGCCTCGACCACGTCGTAGTGCACGAAGCCGTCGTCGCCGTAGCGCATCCAGGCGTCCTTGCTCATGCCGTGGAGGGCCGCGACGGTGATCCGCTCGGCGAGCGCCGGATCGCGGCACACGACCATGCCGCCCTCGACCGTCATGACGTTCTTGGTGACGTAGAAGCTGAAGCAGCCGAAGTCGCCGAACGTGCCGCAGTGCCGGCCGTCGATCGTGCTCTCGATGGCGTGGGCCGCGTCCTCGACCACGCGCAGGCCGTGGCGCTCCGCGAGCCCCATGAGCGCCGGCATGTCGCAGGGACGTCCCGCGAAGTGCACCGGCACGATCGCGCGCGTGCGGGGGCCGATCTTGGCGGCGACGGCCGCGGGGTCGAGGTTCATCGTCGCGCGGTCGCAGTCCGCGAAGACGGGCCGGAGGCCCGCATGGATGATCGCGTTCACCGTCGCGCAGAAGGTCATCGGCGAGGTGATGACCTCGGCGCCCGGCTCGAGGCCGAGCGCGCGTAGCGAGAGGTGCAGGGCCGCCGTGCACGAGCCGACCCCGACCGCGGGCCCGCCGCCCACGTAGGTCTGGAAGTCGCGCTGCAGGCGGGCCACACGCGGCCCGGTGCCGAGCCAGCCCGAGTCGATGCAGGCGAGCACCTCGGCGCGCTCCTCGGGCCCGATGTACGGGGCGCCGAAGACGAGGTAGCGATCACGCCACGGCTGCATGCTCGCTCTTCGCGCGGGCGAGACGGGCGACGAGGCTCGCGCCGGCCGGCATCGCGAGCCGCTCGTCGCCGACCCAGCGGGCCTCGCTCGACGTCACCCGATAGAGCGTCTCGTTGAGCCACGGCGCCGTCGGCCGGAGGTTCGAGTGCTCGAGCGCGGCGGGATCGAGGAGGCGCCGGGTCCAGACGACCGCCGCCACCGCTGGGAGGATCGCGAGGTTGAAGTAGCTCGCGTAGAGGACCCGGAGCCCCGCCCGCTCGCAGGCACCCACCAGCATGCGGCGCGTGTAGCGGCGGCGGTGGCGGCTGATCACGTCCTCGCCGCTCCACAGCCAGCGATAGGCGGGCACGGTCAGCACGAGCTGCCCGCCCGGCGCGACGAAGCGCTCCATGGCGCGAAGCCCGTCCACGTCGTCGTCGCAATGCTCGAGCACGTCGAGGGCGAGCACGATGTCGTAACGCCCGTGGTGTGCACCGAGGTCGTCGCGCAGGTCGAGGAGCGGATAGCCGGTCGTCTTCTGGAACTCCCGCAACGCCTCGTCGGCGACGTCGGCGCCCGCGGCCTCGCCGAACTGGGCGAGCCACGGCAGGTTGAAGCCGGTGCCGCAGCCGTAGTCGAGCAGGCGGAGGGGCCGACCCGGCGCGCCGACCGCCGCTGCCGCTCGCGTCACCTGGCGCAGCACGAGATCGCGCCGGGAGCGAAACCACCAGTGCGTGGCCTCGTAGGTGGCCGTGACCTCGTAGCCTTCGCGAAGCATGCCGGCCGAGAGCGGTTGTAGGGCACGCCCCGCGCGAGCGTCAATCGGAAGGCTCGCCGCGGCAAGCGCCATGCTCACTGCAGATAGCCGAGCGCCTTCAGCGCCCGGGTACGATCGGCGTCGAGCGGTGCGGCGGCCGTCGTCTGGATGCGCTTGGCCACCTCGGCGCAGGCGTCGCGGAACGCCGTGATGCGCGCGGCGCCCGCGGCCGCCTCGTCCGTGTGCTCGGGCGCCAGGTCGTGCTGCTCGCGCGGATCGGTCGCGACGTCGTACAGCTCGGTGCCACCCGGCTTCATGATCCACGCGCGATCGTCGGTGCGCAGCAGCGTCTGTCGCGGCCCCCAGAGCTGCTCGGCGAAGACGTCGCCGCGCGCGAGCGGCTCGCCCCGCACGAGCGGCGCGAGGCTCCGCCCCTGCAGGCCCTCGGGGACGGTCTGCCCGAGGAGATCCAGCACCGTCGGCGTGAGATCGATGATCGAGACCGCCGTCGGGATCCGCCGGCCGCCGGCGGCGAGCGTCGGATGGTGGAGCACGAGCGGCACGTGCACCTGCTCGTCGTAGACGCCGCGCGCGTGGCCGATGCCGCCGTGCTCGCCGAACTCGGTGCCGTGATCCGAGGTCACGACGACGAGCGTGCGCTCGGCGAGGCCCGTGCGGCGGAGCCATCCGAGGATGCTCGCGAGGAGGTCGTCGGTGTAGCGCAGCCCCTCGTCGTAGGCCGCCTCCTGCTCGAGCGCCTCGGGCGACGCGGGCGGAACGACGAACAGCCCTTTGTAGTACGCCGGCACCTTGAACGGCGTGTGCGGCTGGTAGGTATGGAGGAAGAAGAAGAACGGATCGGTCGCGTGGCGTACGATCCAACCGCGCGCGACCTCGGTCGTGTCCGGGAACAGACCGACCGGCTCGTCGCCGGTCCACACCTGATCGCGGTAAGCGTCGAAGCCGCGATCGAACCCGATGTCGCCCTTGATGAGACCATCCTCGGTGACGGCGCCGGTCGAGTAGCCGGCACGCGCGAGCACCTCGGCGAGCGTCGTGACACTGGCCGCCAGCGTGACGCTGGGTGCGATCACGCGGTGCGCGCACGGATAGAGACCCGTCAGCATCGACATGTGCGACGCCGTCGTCGACGGAAAGGGCGCGATCGCCTGGTCGAAGCGCACGCCTTCGCCGGCGAAGGCGTCGAGCACGGGCGACGTCGCACGTCTGTAGCCGGTGCCCGAGAGGTGATCCGCGCGCACGGTGTCGAGCGAGATGAGGAGCAGGTTCGTCCGTGCGACCGCCGGCGTCGGCGATCGCACGAGGATCGGCTGTGCCCAGACGGGAAACGTCGCGCCCTCCCCTTCGACGTGCGCGTCGAGCTCGACCGTGACCTGACCTTCCATCGCCGGCCGCAGCTCGACCTCGGCGTCGATCCAGCCGCGGTCGCCGGCGCGGCGGGCGGGATCGAGCCGCCGGCTCCAGAGCGGCGTCGGCGGATCCCCTTTCGTCGTCTCGCTCACGATGAAGGTGACGGGCGGCGCCCCGGGGCCCCAGCCTGGGTCCTGCACGCCGAAGCCGATGCGCAGGCCATCACCCGCCTTCACCACGAACGGTTCGGTCTCGACGTGCAGATCGGGGGGCGCCGTCGCCGGCCAGGCCCACACGGCGTACGCGACCTTGCGCCCGACGTCGTCGGCGCCGAAACGCAGCGTCAGCTCGGCGGGGAGCGATGCGGCCGCGACGGCCGGCTGCGGCGCCGCGCGCATGCCGGGCTCGTGCATGAAGCCGCGCTCGAGGAAGCGATCGTTGTTTCCCTGGGTCACGACCCGGTCGAAGTCCTTGAGGGTCGCCGCCGCGATCGGCTCCGCCGGGGTGTGGGCGTAGGTGAACGCCTCGGTGACCAGGCGCACCGCCCCCTGCGCCGCGGCGGCATCGAGCACGACCTCCATCATCCGGCTGGGCGGAACGACTACGTCCTTGCCGCTCGCGGCGCGGTGGATCTGCGCGCACGCCGTCGCCGGGCGCGTTTCTCCCAGGTGCTCGACCGCACAGTGCGTCCAGCGCAGGCCGCCGCCGAGCCGCGCGATCGCGATCTCGCCCGCGCGCGCCGCGCCGGCGGCGACGAGGAGCGCCAACGCAGCGAGAACGCGCGTCATGCGTCGGGCCCGCCCGTTCGCGCGAGGAGCACGAGGTCGAGCGCGTGCTCGAGGTCGCGGTCGTGGACGCTGAAGTCGGCCGGCCCGACGTCGGGCATGGCGCCGCCGGCGCCGATCCGTTGGCGCACGAGGCGCGCGAGACGCGGGAACACGCCGCGCACGATGAAGCCGGGCACGAGGTTGCGAAGCCCGAGGGGATCCAGGCGCAGGATGCGCCGCACCTGCTCGCCGCGGGCCCGCTCGTAGGCGAGCACGCGCTCGGACCCGTTCATCCCCTCGACGCGAACCCCGAACAGCACCGGCGCCGCCAGGGCCAGCAGCTCGGGCGCGGTCCACTCGCGCAGGTGATACGGGTTCTCCGAGACCGACATCAGCCGGTTCGGTGTGGTCACGATCATCTCGCCACCGGGCGCCGTGCGCGCCGCGAGCGCGCGCAGATAGCCGACCGGATCGGGCAGGTGCTCGATCACCTGGAAGCTCACGACGAGATCGAACTGGCGGCCGAGCGCGTCCAAGTGCTCGAGATCCGCGACCTCGAAGCGCAGGCGCGGATGGCGATGGCGGGCGCGCGCGACGGTGATGGGCTCGATGCGGTCGACGCCAACGACCTCGCGTGCAGCGTCGGCGAGCCGCGCTGCGCCGTACCCTTCGCCGCAGCCGGCGTCGAGCACGCTCTTGCCGGGCGCGCGCGTCGCAGCGAAGTCGTAGGCGGCCATGTGGCGCGCCATGTCGACGCCGAACTCGGTGTCGCCGCCGCCGGGCAGCCGCTCGCCGGTGAAGTCGCTCATTGCACGACGCCGTGGGCGCGCTCGAGCCGCGCCAGCGCCTCGCCCGCGAAGGCACGCGTGGTGGCGTCCGAGTCCGCCGCCAGCGCAACCAGCTCGGGACGCGCAGCAGCGTCGCCGATGGCACCCAGCGCCCACACCGCCGCCACGCGCACCCCGGCCTCCCGGTCGCCGGTCGCCTTGCGGAGCGCCGGCCCGGCCGGCCCGAGCCGAGCCGCGCCCGCCACCCAGGCGCTCACCTCGCGCCCGAGCGTGTCGGGCTGCGTGAGCCCCTGCTCCAGGCAGTGCGCGAGCTCGTTCGGCGACGTCGCCGCCGACGCGATCAGGAAGTCGGGCATCATGTCCTGCACGTCGTGCTTCTGCTGCCCGAGCATGGCCACGAGATCGCAGAGCACGTGCGGGAAGCCGAGCGTGACCAGTCCCTCGGCCGACACCACCTGCAGGTAGGGCCGCTTCGTCTCCTGGCGCAGCGTCTGCGTGAAGAACGGCGCCGCTCCGGCGTCGCGGCGCTCCGTCAGCGCCCAGGCGGCGAACACGCCCACCTGACGGCGGATCTTGTAGTCGTCCATCCAGTGCCGGACCTTCTCGAGATCGACGCCCGCGAGCGCCGCCGCGGCGTCCTCCGCGTGCCAGCCCGGCTCGGGCACCAGCGCCCAGCGGCGCACCGTCTCGGCGAGCGCGATGAAGTTGAGCGCGCCCGCCGCTTCGCCGCGCACGCGGCCCGTCGTGCCCTCGAAGACGTCGTAGGCGAAGTCGACGGCGCGCACGTCGCCCGCCTCGGCGAAGTTGCGCAGCACGAGCAGCATGCTGGGCTCGTCCGGCGCGATCGAGTGCACCACGGCGTCGACGCCGGCAGGCGACCCGGCGGCGTCGAGGATCGCGAGCACCGCCTTCCGTCGCAGCTCGCGGTCGGGATCGGCGAGGTCCGCCACCCAGCGCTCGCGCGGCGGCGCGGTCGTGAACTCCATCGCCACCAGCGGCTCGGGCGGGAGATCCGAGCGCCGGAGGATCGCATAGCGCCCGAAGCGCGCGGCGACCTCGTAGTGGCGGTCCAGATGCTCGCGCAGGATGAAGTAGTACGCCGGCGACTGGGCGAAGAACCCGAGCCGCCGCGAGAGGGTCACGACGAAGCGCGGGGGCTTGGCGGCGAGCGTGCGGACGACCTCGGCCTCGGCCAGATGATCTGGCCGGCCGGGGAAGTAGTAGTCGTGCGGCGTCGGCGTGGGATGCCCGAGCGCGTACGGTACGAGGGCGACGGCCGGGAACGCGAACAGCGCCTCGTTCGGCTCGAGACGCTCCCGCAGGTACGCGAGCGTCGCGTTCATCGCCTGGAAGTCGGCCGAGCGCTCGCCCTCCACGTGCACCGCGACGTCGGGTGCGGCGATCGCGAGCGGTGCCCCGCCGAGCGGCCCTTCGAGGTTCGGCACGGCCGAGACCAGCGCGAGCACGAGCGCGGCCGCGGCCATGGCGCGACCCACCAGCGCCGGCGACACGCCGAGCACGTTGCCCCACGCGCGAGCCATCCGCGCCGTCACGACCGCCGCCAGTACGAGCGCCGACGGCAGCGCGATGATGAGGTGCATCGTGTCGATGCGTGGATAGAGCATGGCGAACATGCAGAGCGCGAAGACGAGATGGCCCAGGAGGCGCCGCCCTGCGACGTCGAGCGTTGGTTCCGCGCCGCGCAGCTTGCCGAGGCAATGCCAGCCGACACCGAGCCCCATCATCGGAACGACGTAGAAGCCGACGTGCTGCGCCTGCCAGGTGATCGAGCGCGCGAGCCCCTCGGGGATCTGTGCCCAGGCGACGAGGAAGACCGCGAACAGCGCCGCGCCTGCGGCCACCCACCCGATGGCGCGGCCCACCCGCAGCGCGCCGCCCTCGGCGCGCAGGCCGAGCACACCGGTCACCACCAGCAGGACGGCGAACACGGCGGGCCACCCGGCCGGGAACCCGAGCGGGACCGGATACGGCGTCGCGTAGATGCGGTCGGCGTCCGATCCGATGAGCAGCACCTCGCGCAGGAAGCCGCCGACGCCGAGGCGCGCGAGGAAGTACGCGATCCAGGGGAGCGTCACCACGAGGCCCCCGGCGGCGACACGCGCGACGGCGGGCCACAGGCGGATCGGCGTCGCGAGCGGCGCTCGGGCGCGCCGCGCCCGCATCCAGAGCAGCACGAGCATCGGCCCCACGATGAGCGGGAACTCCGCGCCGCCCACCTGCAGGTTGAAGGCGAGCAAGAGAACCAGTGCGGCGAGTCCCATGAGGACGCGGCTCCCGCGCTGGTTCGGGTCGCCGTCACCGGCGCGCTCGATCGCGAGCACGAGCCCGCACGCCAGCACGGCGAGCACGCCCGCGTTCGGCTTGAAGGTGAACGCGAGCCCGACCGCGATCCCGGCCCACAGGAGCGGCCCCGGCGCACGGCGAGCGAGATGGCGGTCCATCGCGAGCTGGGCCACGAGGAAGCACAGGCCGGCGTACCAGGACGGATACGGTACGTTGAACGAGGCGAACTCGCCGACGAAGCACGGCAGGAACGCCGCGTAGCCGAGCGCCGCGACGGCGGCGAGGACGCCGCCCGCGAGCGGGCGCGCGAGCGCGTAGATGAGCGCCACCGTGGCGGTGTTCACGAGGACCAACGTCCAGCGCAGCGGCAGCACCGACTCGCCGAAGACGCGGAAGAGGACGGCGTTCAGATAGAATGCGCCGGGCGTGTAGCCGGTGTGGAAGTCCAGGTACGGCACCTCACCGCGGAAGGTACGCGCGATCTGTAGGAGCACGAGACCCTCGTCCTCCAGGTTCACGCCGTAGGGCACGAAGATCGCGAAGTACGCCGCCGCCACGAGGACGACGGCGAGGAGCCCCAACCGCTGCACGCCGGACGTCCTCAGAGCCGCCCCAGGCGGTCGGCGAGCTTCAACCACCACACGATCCACAGGGCCTCGAGGCCGATGCGGCGGTTCATCTTCGACTCGCCCTCGACCCGGTCCACGAACAGGATCGGCACCTCCTTGATCGAGCACCCGTGGCGCCAGGCACGGAAGGTGGTCTCGATCTGGAATGCATAGCCGTTCGACCGCACCCGCTCGGGCTCGATCGCGACCAGGGCTTCGCGCCGCCAGCACTTGAAGCCCCCGGTCGCGTCGCGCACCGGCATCCGGGTCACGCCGCGCACGTACGCGTTGCCGAAGTACGAGATGAGCAGGCGCTCGATCGGCCAGTTCACGACCGTGATGCCGTTCAAGTAGCGCGAGCCGAGGACGAGGTCGTGATCGGCCGCGAGGCGCACCATCTCCGACAGCATCTCGGGCGGATGCGACAGGTCGGCATCCATCTGGATCACGAGCTCGGCCTGCATCGCGATCGCGACCCGGAACCCCTCCTTGTAGGCGGGACCGATGCCGAGCTTCGGGCTGTGCCGGACGAGGTGGACGCGCGGGTCGCGCTGCGCCATGTCGGCCACGACGGCAGCCGTGCCGTCGGGCGACTCGTCGTCGACCACGACCACCTCGCACGGCGTCGCCGCCAGGGCGAGCGGTACGATCCGGCCGATGTTCTCCCGCTCGTTGTAGGTCGGGATCACCACGACCGCCTTCGGGGGCGTCGGCACAGACCGGTCACCATAACCGAGGGCCGCCTGACCCGCCAGCCGAGCGCGCGGCTCAGTCGGTCGCCTCGTAGAGGTGAAGCTCGTGGACACCCCAGCGGGTCCAGTTGCTCCAGAGGTCGAAGGGGCTTCCGTCGGTGTGCTTGGGGCGGACGATGCGCAGGTGCTGTGTGGTGACGTCGGGCAACGCGACCTCGACGGCCAGGCGATCGGGGCCGGTGCGCATGCCGACGAGCGGCGCTTCGCCGAACGATGGGGCCACCACTGCCGTCCACGTCTCGCCGTCGGCGGACGTCTCGATCCGGTAGAGGCGGAGAAACTCGCCGAAGTGGGGGCCGAGGTCGATGACGAGACGTCGCAGGCGACGCGGGCTCGGGAGGTCGACCCGCAGCCAGGCGTCCTGCTTCTCGTCGACGTCGTCGGTCCAGTGCGTCGCGAGGTCGCCATCGACGGCCGCGCGCGCGTCGGCGTGGCTGGACGCCGTCACCGCGAGCGCCTCGCGCGGCACGAGCCGATCGGGAGGACGGGCGGGCGCCGGCAGGGCGGAGACGATCTCGACCGCGCACGCGTCGTCATCGGCGTAGCGCAGGACGAGCTCCGGATGGTCGCCGCGGCCGATCTCCACGCAGATGTTCCGGTGCGCGGGCGGGAGCCTCGCCGGGTGGAGGATCGCGTAGCGCACGTCCAGCTCCTTCAGCAGGCGCAGGCTCGCCGGATCGGGGAACCCGTAGAACGTCGAGCGCACGTACGTCGCCGCAGGCGCGAAGCCCGTGTAGCCGTTCATCAGCCACTTCCAGTGCGCGATCGATCGCACCATGTAGCCGGCGTCGACGTCCGGTGCCCCGATCGGCAGCTCGATCACCGCCGGCTGTCCCGGGACGCCGGCGAGCCAGCGATACACACCCGCCGATTGCCTCGCCCACGGCAGCGGCTCGAAGCGAGTCGCGGGCGGCGGGCCGAGCTCGCTGCCGACCAGAACGGCGGCGAGCACGACGACGAGGGCGCGTGCGAGGGGGGTCTCGGCGCGCCGGCCGAAGGCGCTCACGCACAGGCCCGCCAGCACGGCGAAGGCGCAGACGGCGCCGATCGCGGCGCGGCCCGGAGCGCGCAGGCCGTCGAACCCGGGCACCACGCGTTGGAGCAGCTCGTACGGTCCGACGATCTCGCCCGTGAATGCACCCATCCGCATGCGGGGCCCGAGCGCCAGGAGGGAGAGCGAGAGCCCGACCAACAGATAGACGAGGCCGACGCGCCGTCCGCCGCGCCCGGCCGGGGCGCCACAGAAGCTACCGCACACGACGGCGGCGAACGCGCCGAGCCCGAGCACGGAGGGGGTCAGCCCCTGCCCGAGCAGGCGCGCGCGATAGTGGGCGATCGGCATCGCGAGCCCGCCCAGGAAGTTGAGACCGACCCACGAGAACCACAGCGTCTGGACCGGATCGCGGGCGAGCGCGAAGCGTGCACGGACGTCGGCGTACGGGAGCATGGTCGGCACCACGACGGCGACGCACACGGCGAGGCAGAACGCGACGCGCCGGTACGCGCCCTGGGCCGCCGGCACGCGGCAGAGCGCCCACGCGAGCACGAACACGCCGACGCCGACGCCGAAGTAGTAGAGGTGATAGACGCTCGTCAGCACCTGGAGGAGGAGGACGACGACGAAGAGCCCGCCGTCGCGCCAGCGCCCGTCGCGCAGCAAGCGCTGGAGGAAGAGGAAGACGAACGGCACCAGATGCGAGCCCAGGAGATGCCCGTGCCCCATGAGCCAGGTGCGGTGGGGTCCGAAGGCGTAGAGCGCACCCGCGACGAAGCCCCCCGTCCACGTTCCGCCGAGATCGCGGACCACGAGTGCGGTCCCGATTGCGGCGACGACGTACGATCCGATCACGAAGAGGTTGTGGATCGCGACCGGATCCATCCCCGCCATCTGGAACGGCAGGACCTGCAACGCCGCGCCGATCATGTGCTCCGAGAACGCCAGGGCGTCGCGGATCGGATACCAGATGTTGGCGTCGAACAGGTGGAGCGGCTGGGTGCGCAGCGCGCGCCCTGTCCACGCCATCATCCACGTGACGAGATACGCGTCGGCGCGGCTCGCGGCAGGGGTCTTCGTACCCGGGAACAGGTAGCCCGCGTCGAGCGCGGTCGCGAGCGGCCACGTCCACCAGATCGCTCCCGCGACGAAGAGCGCGAGCACGAGGAGCGGCGAGCGCTGCCGCGCGAGCACGGCGCGGTCTTACACGTCCGGCGCAGTCGGCCGCAAATTCACGCCGGCTTGCTCGGGCGCGACCGCGGGCGGTAGACGGCGGCGTGCCGCGCGGTCTCCTGCTCGCCGCCCTCGGGATCGGCGCTCTCCTGCGCGTCTACCCCCTGCACGTACCGTTCATCCATCCGGACCAGGAAAGCATCCCCCTGCAGGCGCTCGGGATGGTCGCCGCCCGTACGTGGCGTCCGCCCGACCTCGTCTACCCGAGCGGCTTCCTGTATCTGCTGCGCACGAGCTACGCCGCCATGGGCACCGGAGGCGACCCGCTGGACGTCGTGTTCGCGTACCTCCGCGATCCCTTCCCGTTCCTGCTGGTGGCTCGCGTCCTCGCCTGCGCGTTCGGAATCGCGACCATCGCGGCCGTCGCGGCGCTCGGGCGCGAGCTGGGAGACCGCTGGACCGGCGCGCTCGCCGCGCTCGTGCTCGCCACCAACGTCCTGCACGTGCGCGAATCGCACTACGGCACGGGCGACGTGCCCGCGGCCGCGCTCGTGACGGCGGCCCTGGTTGCCGCCGTCGCGTACGTGCGCACGGCGCGCCCTGGCACGCTCGTCGTCGCGGGGCTCGCCGCGGGACTCGGCGCCGGCTTCCGCTATCCTGCGGCGATGGCGCTCGCCGGGGTCGTCACGGCGGCGCTCGTAGCGCCCGGTGCGCTCCGGACGCGCGCCCTCGCGCTGGCGGCGGCGGGCGCGGCGGCGCTCGCCATCTTCTTCGTCGCGAGCCCGTACACGCTGCTCGACCTCGAGCGCGCGCGGGCGCGCCTCGCGAACCAGCTCTTCTGGTCGCGGGCCGCGTTCCTCGCGCCGCCGGGCCTGCCGCTGCGCACGCTGCTGCCGGCCATCCTCGGCTGGCTACCGCTCGCGGCGGCCGCGCTCGGCGTCGCCGGGCTGGTCACGACCCGCCCGCGCGCGGCGGCGCCGGTGTTGGTCACGACGGCGCTCGTGCTCGCCGTGCTCGCGCAACCGCACCGCATCTTCGCGCGCTACACCCTCGCGGTCGTGCCGGCGCTGTGCGCACTCGCCGCGGTCGGGCTTCGCGCGACGCTCGCACTCGTTCCGGCGCGCGCGCGTCCCGTCGCCGCCGTGGTCCTGATCGGAGCGGTCCTCTTCGAGCCCGCAGCGCGTTCGGTGACGCTCGTCCGTGTCCTCGCGCGCACCGACACGCGGGCGGCCGCCGGTGCGTGGCTGCGGCAGAACGTGCCCGAAGCCGACGTCGTCTGGATTCCCGCCAGCCCGACGGGCTACGCGACGCCCGTGCTGCCGCTCACGCTGAGCGCGATCGCCTGGCGCCTGGATCGCGCGATCCTGCCCGGCCTCGTCGCCCGCCAGCGCAGCGAGGCGTCCCCGTCCCCCGCGGGTCGCGTGGCACCCTACGACGGGAGCGCGCGAAACCTCGAGGCCCTCGAGCGTCAGGGGGGCTTCGTCGTGACGTCCGAGCATCCGGTCCTCGATCGGTGGGCGAGCACACCGCCCGCGGTTCGAGACCTGCTGGCGGCGCGGGCCACCGTCGTCGCGCGCTTCGGCGGCCTCGACCCCGCGGCCGCCGACGCGACCCTCTTCGAGCCGATCGACGCGAACTTCGTTCCCCTGCGCGGCCTCGATGCGCTCGTGGCGCCGGGCCCGAACGTCACCGTCTGGCGGCTGCCGCCGGTACCATGACGACCGCGGCCACCGAGCGTCGCGATCGCGCGGCCCGGCTCGCGCTCCTCGCCGCCCTTGTCGTGGGGGCGGCCCTGCGTCTCTACCCGATCTGGGCACCGTACATGAATCCCGATCAGGAGCTGCTGCCGACGGTCGCCCTGCGCGCCTTCGCGCGCGACGACTGGGAGCCGGGGCTGCTCCAGTATCCGAGCGGCTTCACGTACCTGCTGCGCGTCACGTACACGATCGCCTACGGCGTCGCCCGCGCGCTCGGGCAGGTCGACGATCGCATCGACGTGATCGCGGCCTATCTCACGAACCCGTTTCCCTTCTTCGTGGTTGCGCGCCTGTGGGCCTGCCTCGCCGGGATCGCGACGATCGTGCTGACCGCGCGCCTCGGCGCGCTGCTCTTCGACGCCCGCAGCGGCGGGCTCGCCGCGCTCTTCATCGCGGTCGCGTTTCTCGCCGTCCGCGAGTCGCACTACGGCTCGCTCGACGCGCCGGCGACCGCGTTCTTCACGGCGACGCTGGTCGCTGTCGGCGCCTACCAGCGATCGCCGGGACGGGCGCGCCTGGTGTGGGCCGGCGTGCTGGCCGGCCTGGCGGCGGCCCTGCGCTACCAGATGGGGATCGTCGCCCTGGCGCTGCCGACGGCCGTCCTGCTGACCCCCGGGTCGCGGGCCGGCCGCGCGCGCGATCTCGCGCTCGCCGCGCTCGCGAGCGGCGCGGTATTCGCGGCCGCCACACCGTACTCGATCCTCTCCGCGCAGACGGCCTGGCTCCAGGTGCGGGCGCAGCTCGCGCTCTCGTGGGCGAACAGGTTCGTCGCGCCGCCCGGGCTGCCGCTCCGTACGGCCCTCGCGGCGGCGGTCGGCCCGGTCGTCTGTGGGCTCGCCGTCGTCGGTCTCGCCACGGCCGTGCGCCGCCGGCCGCGCCCGACGGCACCGATCCTCGCCGTCGCGGTGCCGTACGCGCTCACACTCGCGACGGCCGAGCGCTCGTTCGTGCGCTACGCCCTGCCGCTCGTCCCGATCGTCTCCGTGCTCGCGGCCGGCGCCGTCGGCGCGATCACGTCGCGCATCGGCGCTCGCGCGCGACCCGCCGTGGCGGCGCTGCTCGTCGCCGGCGCCCTCACCGACCCGGCGCTCCGCTCGATCGAGCTGTGTCGCCTGCTCGCCGCCGAGGACACGCGCGTCGCGGCCGGGCGCTGGCTCGCGCAGCACGTGGTACCCGGGCGTCGTGTTTGGTTCCCGTCGCGAAGCGGATACGCGAACCCCACCTGGGACATGGCATTCGGCTTCGGGCAGTGGACCGTCGGCAAGGATCTCGAAGCGGCGGCGCGCGAGCGACAGAAGACCGTCTATCCGCCCGTGCTGCCGCTCGGTGCCGCCCCGACCGTCGCCCAGTACCTCCGGCAACGTGGTGGCACCGTGGTGACCGCCGATCACCCGCTCCTTCCGCACTGGGCCTCGACGCCGCCGTCGATTCGGAAGGCGCTCCAGGAACGCGGCGCCACGATGCTCGCCCGCTTCGACGGGCTCGGGACGACCAGCTCGAACTCGGACGTCCTGTACGAGCCGATCGACGCGAACTTCATCCCGCTCCGCGGCCTGCAACAGATCGTCGCCCCGGGGCCGGCGATCGTCGTGTGGCGCGTCGATCCCGAGCCGCGAAGGAGCGTGGTGCGTCCGCAGTAGGGACGCGCCGCACTCGCATGGAGGAAGCGGGACGCTGGACGTGGCGGGCCGCGCTGGTCGCGGTCGCGACGCACACGCTGCTGGTCGTCTGGCTCACCTGGCCCCTCGTGGCGCACGTCGGAACGCAGCTTCCGAACACCCGTCTCGCGTGCCGCGTCGACACGCTGCTCGCCGGCTGGACGCTCGCCTGGGAGACGCATGCGCTCGCGACCGATCCGTCGCGCGTGCTCGACGCCAACATCTATCATCCCGAGCCGCACGCCCTGCTCTACGGGCCGACGTTCCTGGCGGCGCTGCCGATCTTCGCGCCCGCGTTCCTCGCGACCGGCAATCCCGTCCTGGCACTCAACCTGAGCTTCCTCGTCGGCCTGGTGCTGACGGCGGCCGCGCTCCACGTGGTCGCGTATCGATGGACCGGGTCGCATCTCGCCGGCACGATCGCCGGCCTCGTCTTCCTCACCACACGGTGGACATTGTGGTGGTGGCTGCCGACGGCACCGCCGTTCGCGCTGCTCGAGATCTTCCCGTTCATCATCCTCCTGGCGAGCCGTCCGCCTCGCCACGCCCGCGACGCCGTCGGGCTCGGCGTCCTCGTCGCAGCGCAGGGCCTCACCGACGTCCGCTACACGACGGCCGCGATCGTGCTCCCACTCGGCGTGCTCGGCGTCTTCCGCCTCGCCCTGCCTCGCACGCGGGCGGCCGGTGCGCGGACGGCGGCCGCCCTCGGGCTCGGGCTCCTGCTCCTCGCGCCCGTCTTCGCCCTCCACTTCGACGTGCGCCGGCGCAACCCGGCGATCGAGGAGCAGACGGTGTGGACGATTCCCCCCACCCCGGTCCGTCTTCCGGGCGGCCTCATGGACGAGAACGCGCCCACGGGGGTGCCGCTCGCCTCGCTCCTGCTGATCGTCGCGGGAGCCGCCCTGCGATGGACCGCGCGGGGGCGCGAGGCGACGCCGGATGCAGCCTGGCGTCACGCCGCGCTCTGGACGATCGCCGGCACCTTCTTCGCCGTCAACGCCTTCTACACGCCGAGCGGCACGGTCGTGCGCATGCCGCTCACGGTCCTGCTCGATCGGCTCGGTCTGCAGCTGGTCCTGCGCGCGCCGCTCCGCCTCGGCCTCGGCGCCCTCATGGGTACGGCGCTCCTCGCGGCGCTCGCGTTCACCACCTGCGCGGCAGCCGTCGCGCGGGCGGCGCGGCCGGGCGCGCTGCGCGCGCTTGCCTTCGCCGCCGTCGCGACGGCCTTCGTCGCCGAGTACCGGTGGGGCCTGCCGGCCGGGTGGCGCCCGCCGGTTCCGGCGGGGTATCCGCTAGCGGTGCCGCCGGCGATCTCGCCCGCGATCGCCGACGTGCTGCGCGCGACCCCCGCGCCGACGCTCGAGCTTCCGACCGCGATCCCGCTCCAGCAGACACCGGCGATGTGGCGATCGATCGGCGGATGGTGGCCGCTCGTGAACGGCTACTCCGGCTACTTTCCGGCGGCCTTCCCGGAGCGCATGACGCTCGCGGCGCGCCTGCCCGACGCCGCGGCGCTCGAGGCCCTGGTGCGGGACACGGGACTCGCCTGGGTGCTCGTGCGCACGGGCGACATGGGCTTCTCGCCGGCGCGGGCCGTGTGGGGCGAGCTCGCGGCGCGGCCCTCGGACGCGCTGCGCCTCGTCGCGCGGGCGGGAACCGATTTCCTGTTCGCGGTCGCGCCGCGCGCCTCAGAACTCGGTGTAGATGAACTTGAGCGGGCGCTCGGGCGCGTAGACGACCGAGAGCACGATCAGGACGACGTAGAAGAGCACCAGCGCGTTGTCACGAAGTAGACGTCGCATCATGGAATCCCCAACAGCCGGCGAATGACGAACGCCGCGCGCGGCAGGTCACACACGAACAGCACCCAGCCGACGCACACGACGTGGAAGGTGACGAGCGTGCCGGCGACGCGGCCGATCCCGAGCGGCAGCCGCCACGCCGGCCGGCGCGCCGCCCACACGCGATACAGGTTCAGCATGACGCCGTGGTAGAGCCCCCAGACGGCGAAGTGCCACGCGGCCCCGTGCCAGAGACCGCACAGCGTCATCGAGACGAGACGGTTCCACGCCGCGCGCCTCGGCCCGCGGCGGTTGCCGCCGAGCGGGATGTAGACATAGTCGGTGATCCACGAGGTGAGCGACATGTGCCAGGTGCGCCAGAAGGCGGCGATGTTCGCCTGGCGATACGGGCGGTCGAAGTTCTCGGGCACGGTGTAGCCGAACAGCCGCGCCGTCCCGATCGCGATGTCGGAGTAGCCCGCGAAGTCGAAGTAAATCTGCGTCGCGTACGCGTAGACGGCGAGCCACAGGCGCGCCCACGATGCCTGCTCCGGGTGCAGCAACACGAAGAATGAGTACGGCGCCATCTGGTCGGCGATGAGCGTCTTCTTGGCGAGACCGATCACGATGCGGTGGAGCCCCGCGTGCAGATCGACGGCCGTGAAGCGCCGCTCGGCGTACTCCTGTGGGCGGAACAGCTGATAGCGTTTGATCGGGCCGCAGATGAGGGTCGGGAAGAAGAGGATGAAGAGGCCGAGGTCGCGCAGCGGCGCGGGGGCGAACGTGCCGCGTCCGATCTCGATCAGGTAGTGCACGTACTCGAACACGAAGAACGAGATGCCGAGCGGAGGCTGAAGCCGCGGCGGGGCCCACGAGACCGGCACGCCGAACGACGCGAGGCCGCCGCGCAGCGTGCCCACGAGGAATCCCTGATACTTGTAGTAGACCAGCACGCCCAGGCAGCCGGCGACGCCGAGCGCGAGCCAGCGCCGGCCGGGCGCCTCTCCCGGCACGATGCGCCGCGACACCGCCCAGACCACCGGGATCGAGGCGACGATCAGGAGGACGTGCGGCGGATAGTAGTACCAGTAGAAGTAGAGCCCGAAGAGCGTGAGCGCCGTGGGCCGCGTGCGCGACGGGAGGCTCCAGTAGAGCGCGAGCGTCACCACCAGGAAGACGCCGAACGCCCACGTATTGAAGATCACGGTGCGGCGCCCTCCCGCGCCCGCCACTCCTCGGCGACGATGTCGGCGAGGCGTGTCGAGAGCGTGCGCATCCCGGCCAGGTTCGGGTGGATGAGGTCGTGGAAGTCCTCCGCCGGAAGAAGCCCGCGCAGGTCGACGAAGCGCGCGCCCGTGGCGGCGGTCTCGTCGGCGAACAGCTTGGCGTAGGCGTCGGAGAGGCTTGCGTCGAAGTACTCGGACGCGGCAGGGTCGCGGAACGCCGGGTTCTCGGGGAAGTAGACGACGACGGCGCGCGCTCCATGGTCGTGAATGCGGCGCAGCATCCACGCGAGGGACGTCACCTGCGGGTTGTCCTGGGGACCGAAGCTCGCGAGCCGCTGCGTCTTGTAGGCGTCGAGGGCCTGGCTCTTGTTCGCGCGCATCCAGGCGACGAAGTCCTCGAAGCGCCGCGAGCCGTTCCACGTCTGCCACGCGCGGTACGCCTCGGGCGTGATGCGCGCGAAGTGGAACCGCTCGAGCGCCTCGGGTGGGAGCTGATCCTCGGCCTTGGTCGGCGGCGGTGGCAGGACGGGCGGGGCGTGTCCCGCGATCGCGCGCGCGAGGAGCCGCGTCGTCCCCTCCCAGACGCCGATGCGGACGAACGTACGATAGCGATAGAGCCGCCAGTAGCGCCGCACGATGCGCGTCAGGCGCTCCTCTCCGGTTACGGCCGGCATCGCCGGAAGGTCGGTCGACGAGTCGAGCAGCACGCGCGACACCGGCGTGTCGAGCGGCGCCGTCTTGCCGAAGTCGCGCGCCGTCGCCGCATAGACCACGAGCCAGGGATGGTCGTCGAGCGCGCGCGCCGCGAGCAGCGCCGAATCGGTCGCGGTCGCGCCGAAGGTCGTGAGCAGCGCCGCGCGCGGGGGCAGGCGGTCCCGTTCCAGCACCTCGTTCAGGCGCTCGTCGTTCACGCCGAGGAACAGCACCGAGCTGCCGACCACGTACGCCGTCGCGCGCGACGGCGGGTCGATCTCGAGGTGACGGATGGCCGCGTACAGGAGGCCCCAGGTGGTCGAGTTCTCGCCGCGGAGCTGCGGCACCAACTGAAAGAAGAGGCCGGAGCGAAAGAGCAGGAGGTCGATCCCGACCAGGGCCAGGACCACCTTCACCCACGTCCACAGAGGCCGGCGCGGCGTGGCGCGCATCACGAGCGCGCCCCTCGGGCGAACGGCATTGCGGGCCCTGGCTTTACCGGGTCCGGCCCGGGCCCGCCAATGCGCCGTGAGCTTGACCTCGACGCGGGCACGGGCGAACGTCGTTCGAGTGACCGCCTCGTCCCCTTGGCACCACGCGATCGTGGTCGGCGCATCGTCCGGCATCGGCGCGGCCGTGGCGCGCCAGCTCGCGGGGGTCGGCTGCCGGGTCGCGCTCGTCGCGCGGCGCGCCGGCGAGCTCGACGCGCTCGCGCGCGACATCGGCGCCGCGACCGGCGATCCCGCGCGCGCCCTCGCCTTCCCGCACGACGTCACGCACGGGGACGAGGTGCCAGCGCTCTTCCAGCGCATCTGCCACGAGCTTGGCGGCCTCGATCTCCTCGTCTACGCGGCTGGCGTCATGCCGCACGTCGGCGCCGACGAGTACGATCTCACCAAGGACCGGAGCATCGTCGAGGTGAACGTCGTGGGCGCGATGGCGTGGTGCAACCAGGCCGCCGAGCGCTTCGCGCGCGCGGGCGCCGGCACGCTGGTCGGCATCTCGTCGGTCGCAGGCGACCGCGGCCGGCGAGGCAATCCCGCCTACACCGCGTCGAAGGCGGCGCTCGACACCTACCTCGAAGCGGTGCGGAACCGCGTCGCGCGCCTGGGCGTGCGCGTCGTCACCGTGAAGCCCGGCCCGGTCGACACCCCCATGACGAAGGGCATGGATCGCCTGCCGCTCCTCGTCTCGGCCGAGGCCGCGGCGTCGGAGCTGCTCGCCGGCGCGGCACGCGGCCGCCGCGTCGTCTACGTGCCGGCCAAGTGGCGCCCCATCATGTTCGTCATCCGGCACATCCCCTCGTTCGTTTTCCGCCACCTCGACATCTGAGCATGCTGCCCGCCGATCGTCTCGAACGCGTCTGGTCCTGGGGCGGGGCCACGAGCGCCATGAGCTGGGTCTACCGGCCGACGACCATCGAAGGCTTGCACGAGGTGCTCGCCCTGGCGCGCGCCGAGGGCCGCACGATCGGGCTCCGCGGCGCCGGACAGAGCTACGGCGACGCGGCGACCAACGCCGAGAACCTGTGCCTCGACACCTCGCGCATGAACCGCATCCTCGAGTGGGATCCGGCGAGCGGCCGCATCCGCGTCGAGCCCGGCGTCACCATCGGCCAGCTCTGGCGCTACACGATCGAGGACGGCTGGTGGCCGCCAGTCGTCTCGGGGACGATGTTCACCTCGCTCGGCGGCGCGGCCGCCATGAACATCCACGGCAAGAACAACTGGAAGGTGGGCACGATCGGCGAGCACATCGAGGCATTCGAGCTGCTCTCGCCGTCGGGCGAGATCGTACGCTGCTCGCGCGACGAGCGGTCCGACCTCTTCCACGCGGCGATCGGCGGGTTCGGCATGCTCGGGTGCTTCACGAGCCTCACGCTCCGGTTGAAGCGCATCCACTCGGGGCTGCTCGAGGTCGAGCCGATTCCGATCCGGAGCCTCGGCGAGATGTTCGACGTGGTCGAGGAGCGCATGGACTCCGCCGACTATCTCGTGGGCTGGGTCGACACGTTCGGTCGCGGGCGCGGGCTCGGCCGCGGCCTCGTCCACAAGGCGATCTATCTCCACGACGACGAGGACCCGATGGCGGCGCAGACGCTGCGGGTCGCGAGCCAGGAGCTGCCGCCGACGCTCATGGGCGTCGTCCCGAAGTCGCTCATGTGGCTCGCGATGCGCCCGTTCACGAACGATCCCGGCGTCCGTCTCGTGAACGCGACCAAGTACGGCCTCTCCGCGCTCGAGGGACGCCGCCGCTACCGCCAGTCGCACGTCGGCTTCGCGTTCCTGCTCGACTACATCCCGGAGTGGAAGCGCAGCTACGGCGCCGGCGGTCTGATCCAGTACCAGAGCTTCCTGCCGGCGGCGACGGCGCGCGACGTCTATCGCGAGATCCTCGAGCGGTCGCACCGTGCCGGGCTCACGCCCTACCTCGGCGTCTTCAAACGCCACCGCCTGGATCCCTTCCTCATGACCCACGCCGTCGACGGCTATTCGCTCGCGCTCGACTTCAAGGTGACGGCGCGCAACCGCCGTCGCCTGTGGGAGCACGCCGCGGAGCTGACGCGCGTCGTCCTCGCGGCCGGCGGGCGGTTCTACTTCGCCAAGGACTCGACCCTCACCGCCTCGCAGCTCGAGACCTACCTCGCCGAGGAGCGCGTACAGCGCTTCCTCGCCATGAAGCGCCGGCTCGACCCCGAAGGCCTCTTCGTGACCGACCTCTATCGTCGTATCTTCCGTGGGCCCGACGCGGTCGATAAAGAAGGCCGCGATGTCCCGACCCGCCCCTGAGCCCACGCGACCCGCATTCGATCCGGACGCACTGCGCGAGAAGTATCGCGAGGAGCGCGACAAGCGCCTTCGCCCCGAGGGCAACGACCAGTACGTCGAGGTGAAGGGCGCGTTCGCCCACTTCGTGGATGACCCTTACGTGGAGCCGGGGCTCACGCGCGCGGCGCTGTCGGACCAGGTCGAGGTGGTGGTGATCGGCGGCGGCTTCGGCGGCCTTCTCGCCGCTGCCCGCCTGCGGGAGGCCGGCATCACGGACGTACGCATCGTCGAGAAGGGCGGCGACTTCGGCGGCACCTGGTACTGGAACCGCTACCCCGGTGCGCAGTGCGACGTCGAAGCGTACATCTACCTGCCGCTGCTCGAGGAGCTGGGCTACGTCCCGACCGAGAAATACGCCCACGCCCCCGAGATCCTCGCCCACAGCCGGGCAATCGGCCGCACGTACGATCTCTACCGCGGCGCCCTGTTCCAGACCGAGGTCACCGAGATGCGCTGGGACGAAGACGCGACGCGCTGGCTCGTCTCGACCAATCGTGGCGATCACCTCCGGGCGCGCTACGTGGTGATGGCGAACGGGCCGCTCAACCGCCCCAAGCTGCCGGGCATCCCGGGGATCGAGTCGTTCCGCGGACACGCGTTCCACACCAGCCGTTGGGACTACGCGTACACGGGAGGGGATTCGAGCGGCAACCTCGTCGGGCTGCGTGGCAAGCGGGTCGGCATCATCGGCACCGGCGCGACGGCGGTGCAGTGCGTGCCGCATCTGGGCCCCGCTGCCGATCACCTCTACGTCTTCCAGCGCACGCCCTCGTCCATCGACGTGCGCGCGAACCGTCCCACCGACTCGGAGTGGGCGAGGAGCCTCGAGCCGGGATGGCACCAACGGCGGATGGACAACTTCAACATCCTCGTGACGGGTGGGTTCCAGGAGGAGGACCTCGTCAGTGACGGCTGGACGGACATCATCCGCAAGCTGCTGGTGATGGTGCAGACCGACGAGGGTGGCGCCGTCTCGCGCGACGGCATCGCCAAGACGATGGAGCTCGCGGACTTCCAGAAGATGGAGCTGATCCGCGCGCGCGTCGACTCGGTCGTGCGCGACGCGCGCACCGCGGAGGGGCTCAAGCCCTACTACCGCCAGTTCTGCAAGCGCCCGTGCTTCCACGACGAGTACTTGAGCACATTCAACCGGCCGAACGTGACCCTCGTCGACACGCAGGGCAAAGGGGTCGAGCGTGTCAACCCCGCGGGCGTCGTCGCCGGCGGCGTCGAGTACGCACTCGACTGCCTCATCTACGCCACCGGCTTCGAGGTCGGGACGGACTACTCGCGGCGCGCCGGCTACCCGATCGTCGGGCGCGGCGGCACGACGCTCACCGAGAAGTGGGCGGGCGGCGTCGCGACCCTGCACGGCATGTTCACCCGCGGTTTCCCCAACTGCTTCATCATGGGGCCGCAGCAGACCGGCTTCACGGTGAACTTTCCGCACATGCTGAACGAGCAGAGCAAGCACATCGCGTACGTGGTGGGGCGCGCCGCCGAGCACGACGCGCGCACGGTCGAAGTCACCGAGGAGGCCGAGGCGGAGTGGGTGGCGACCATCATCCGCCTGGCGGTGCTGGCGCAGCAGTTCCTCGAGGACTGCACGCCGGGCTACTACAACAACGAGGGCAAGCCCGGCGCGCGCCGCGGTCAGGACGGCTTCTACGGCGGCGGCTCGGTCGAGTTCTTCCGGCTCCTCCAGGAGTGGCGCGCCGCCGGAGATCTCGCGGGCCTCGAGCTTCGAACCTGAGGCGGCGCTCCCGCCGTCACCGCATCCGGTACACGCGCACCTGGCGATCGCGGTAGACGAGGCGGCCGCTCGCACGCGCCTCCTTCGCGAGTCGCACCGACGGGCCGCGCGGATAGACCTGCCTGAAGAGCGCCCGGTGCAGGACGACGTAGCGCACCTCGGGATGGTCGGCGAGGCGAAAGTCGATGCGCTCGAAGAGGTGACGCCGCGCACCCGGCAGACGCGCGACCGTTCCGTCGACGAGTGGGCGGTGGTGTCCGGTCTGATACGCCATGTAGTAGCTCGAGAAGAGCGCGAACGAGCCGCGGCGAAGACCCGACGGCAGATCGACCACGACGTAGTCGCCGGGATCGTTCTCGAGCACGCGATAGCCCGACGGCATGATCGCCGCGACCGCATGCAGGCGATGCGGCAGCGTCTCCGCGAACGACGCGACGACGAGCGCGAGCCCGACGCCGGTGGCGGTTCGCCACGACGCGCGGCGCGCGAGAACACCGAGCCCGCACGCCGTGGCAAGGACGAGGCACAGTCGCGCGCCGCCCACCCAGCGCCACGGCCCGCGGCTCATCGCGAAGCCGGGCACGAGGTCGTACAGGAGGCGATACGGCATCGGCCAGCCCGGCCACACCGGTGGCGCGTCCCCCGGCAGGCGATACAGGTCGGGTGAAGGCGGACCCAGCTGCAGCATTGGGCCCAGCGCGATCGTGAGGCAGGCGAGCGCCGCGAGATTCCACCGCGCCGCCTCGCGTGGTGCCACGATCTGCGCCAGCCCCGCCCCCACGAGCGGTACGAGCCCGAGATAGATCGACGACTCGAAGTAGAGCCACGGCCTCGCCATGCCGAGCCACGGCGGCGTGACGAAGCCGGAGAGGTACGCCGAGTTCCAGACGATCCACCGAAACGGCGGGCGCTCGGGCAGCTCGCTCCCGAGGACGTGCGCCGCGAGCATGATCACCGCGACGACGCAGGCGAGCACGACCGCCGCACCGAAGATCCGGCGCCGCGTGCCGCGCGACACCGCGCGCACGACGAGATCGACGGCGCAGACGACGAGCGCCATCGCCGCGTAGTCCTGCGAGGCGCCGAACAGGACGACGAACGCCGCGACGGCGGCGACGCCCGCCGGCCACGTGCGACGTGCAAGCAGCGCCTGCCACGCGAGCAGGACGAGCGCGATCGCCCACAGCGCACCTAGATGCGGTCCGTGGAGCTGCCGCGCGTAGAACGGGCTCGCGACCGCGACGAGGCCGGCGACCGCGGCGACCCCGGGGCGCCCCACGAGCCGCTGCACGAGGAGCGCCACGAGTGCGACGGTTGCCGGAACGGCGGCGAGGTTGGTCGCGTTGTGGGCCCACACCGCGTGCGCGAAATCGTCGCCGCGGGCGAAGGCGATCGAAAGGAGACCGGTCGTGAGCCCCAGCGTGTGCCAGAAGAGCCCGATGCCCTGCGGCGCGAACAGCAGGTGCGTGTAGAACGGGTTCGTACCGTCGTGCACGGCGCGGCGGACCCACCACGAGTTCCACACGAACTGGAAGCCGTCGAGCGTCGAATCGTCGAGGATCATCGCGTCCGGCGCGCGTACGAGCGGCCACGTGAGCAGGACGGCGGCGGCCGCGCCGGCCCCGAGCACCAGAGCCACCCACCCCACCGCGCCTGGGCCGCGCACGGGCCCTCGCTTGACCTACGGCGGCGCGAACGTCAAACCGCGCGCGCCGAGAGGCCGCCGCGCGCGGTCTCGGGCGCCGCGACCGTATCGATCGCGCGCCGGATGGTTCCGTAGGTGCGCGAGAAGTCGTCCGCGATGCCGCCGAACGGATCACGGATCTCGACCGGCCCGTCGGTCATCAGGAGACCCACCGGAAACACCTTGGGGCGGGCGAAGGGATAGCGGTCGGCGAGCCGCCGCACGCCGTCGTAGTCGAACACGAAGATCGCGTCCGCCTCGCGCACCATCGCTTCGGTGAGCCTCGTCGAGCGGTGGCCGCGCAGATCGACGCCGAGGGCGCGAGCCGCTTCGATGCCGAGGTCCGGGCAGCCGCGACTCGGCTTCGGCGCGAGACCGGCCGAGCGCACCTCCACGCCATGGTTCAGTACGGCGCGCGCGTAGCCTTCCGCGAACGGGCTCCGGCACACGTTGCCCTTGCACACGAACAGGATCTGGCGCGCCGTGCGGAGCGCGTCGCGCGCCCTCCCCGCCAGCAACCGGCGCACGGGCGGCACGCTCCACACGGCGGTGTGCCCACTGCGCCAGAGGCGCCGTCCGACCCGCGCGGCCAACCGCCGCAGATCCTCGATGCCCGGCGCCGGATCGTCGAGCACGAACGTATCGCTCGATTCGCGCCCGGTGAGGGTGTGCGTGAGCTCACCCGCGAGCGTCGCCAGCGAAACGCGATCGTCACCCGTGGCGCGTAGGTTCTCCCGCGCCCACAGGACGTCGCGCTGCCAGTTCCGGCAGTACACGCCGATGCGGTAGTCCTGCGGGACGTCGCGCTCCCCGCGGACCAGCAGGCGGTAGAGGTACCAGGGAAAGTCCGCCCCGGCGTGGAGGCAGAGCGGGAGCGACGCCCAGAAGCGCCCGTTGATCTCGAGCAGCAGCCAGGCGCCCGTATCGAGGTTCATGCGGAACTCGAACATGATGACGCCGGTGTAACGCAGCGCCCGCACCATGCGCGCCGCGGCGTCGCGCATGTCGGCGCGCAGCGGCAGGCTCACGCGATACGAATCGGCGCCCCCGCTCGGTCGCTCGTGCACGCGCAGATGCTGGAAGGCGAGCAGCACCTCGCCCTCGTGCGCGAGCAGTTCCACGCCGACCCCGGTTCCGTGGAAGTATTCCTGCACGAGCACCTCGCGCGCGCCGGCGAAGTGCTGGAGCTGGCGCGCGAGGTCGGCCGGGCGCATCACGCGGCGCACGAATCGCTTGCGCTCGAGATCGTCGAGCGTGAACGACGCGAGCGGCTTCACGACCAGCGGGTACCAGCGGTCTGCGGGGATCGCGCCGGGGGCCGCCGGTAGCGTGATCCGCATCTGGCGGGGAACGGGCACGCCGTGCTCCTGGGCGAAGTCGTGCGTGCGCCCCTTGTCGAAGCAGATCGCGTAGGCCTCGTCCGAGATGAGGTAGAGGCGCGCGTGCGGCTCGAGCTCCGCCCGATGCGCCTGCAGCGGCATGATGGTGGTGTCGTTGGTCGGGATGACGAGGTCGAACGCTTCACGCCGGAAGAGATCGACGAGGGCCGATTTCCACCCGTCGTCGCCCTGCGCGTACGGCGGCAGGTCGTGGACGCGCGCGACGTACCGCGAGCGCAGCGCGACGGCGTCGGCAGCGCACCAGCCCACGTGCACGTCGATACCGCGCCGTCCGAGCGAACGGACGACGGCGAGGAAGGCGCGATCCTCCTGCCCGAGCACGAGGACCTTCGGTCGTCTGTCGCGGACGGCCATTGGGCTTCGCCGGTAGCCTACCTCGCAGCGACGCCGCCTCGAAAGCGCGAACTCCGCTGGAGGGGCTATGGATCCTGCGCGCAGCGAAAGCCGAGGAAGTAGAGTTCGAAGTGCGGCGGGTGGTTGTAGCGGATCGTCGTCGTCACGCCCCGATCCGGCAGGAAGAACGCGCCGCCCCGCTCCGCGCGACGCTGGCCGTCGGGCGGGCCCTTCGGGTTCTTGCCGTCCCGCTGCTGGTAGTACTCGGGCCCGTACCAGTCGGCGGTCCATTCGCGGACGTTGCCGAGCATGTCGTAGAGACCGTAGGGGTTCGGCTTCTTCGTCCCGACCGGCTGTGCGCGCGTGATGGTGTTCCCGGCGAACCAGACGTAGTCGCCGAACGGCTCGGGCCTCCAGTCGGGTAGCCCACCTTTGGCGGCCTTCTCCCATTCTGCCTCGGTCGGCAGCCGCTTTCCCTGCGCGGCGCAGTACGCCTGCGCGGCGAACCAGGGCACGTTGGTGACCGGACAGTCGTCGCACGGGGACGACACGAGATTGCGGATCTTGTTGGGATACTTTCGCTCGAAGTCGAGGTTCGTCACCTCGCGCGCGTCGAGGAAGTAGGCGTCGACGTAGACTTCGTGCTGGGGCTGCTCGTGCGATCGCTCCCAGTCATACACCGCGGGATCGTCGGTCGCGCTCCCCATCAGGAACGATCCCGCGGGAATATAGACCATGCCAGGTCGTGACTCCGGCGCGCCGAATTTGCAGCCGATCACGACCCCGAGCAGGAAGGCGCAAGAGAGAGCGAGCCGTCGCGCCACGCGCCGGCCGTTTAACGCAGCGCGTGCCGGGAGTGCAAGCGAGAATCACCGGGAAGATCGGCAGAATTTGCTTGACAAGGCATTTTGGCGGCGGTTATGCCTCCCGCCGATCCTGCCATCTTCGGGTGGCACAACGTCTGGTCCACAGGGGGGAATCGAGGCAAGACGATCCATCGCATGTTCCGCCGTCGGCAGGCTCGCGTCCCAGTCTCGTGCGAGCGCTCAGCGACCGGCGACCGCCGACTTCGGGCGGCGACACGTCGGCGGACATGGATTGGCAAGTCGGCATCGACCACGCTGTGACAGGACGATCACGAAACAGGCCGATGATGCCAGCGCGGACAGGCCGCGGTGGAAAGACGCCGGCCAACAGAGCCAAGAGCTAGGAGGGAGATCGGTATGGTCAGCAAGATGAAGGCGCTGCTCGTGCTCGGCGCGTTCGCCGTCGCGGCGAGCGGTATCGCGCACGCGCAACCCGTGGCCACCGCGAAGTGCGAGGTCGGCAAGGTCAAGTGCGTCATCAACAAGGTGAAGGGCAACCTCGGCTGCGAGGGCAAGGCCGCCAAGCTCGGCGCCGCGGTCGATCCGCTGTGCACGAGCAAGGTCGACACCAAGTTCTCCGGCTCGGCCACCGCGTGCATGGACAAGGCCGATGCGAAGAACCCGACGGTTCCGTGCCTCACGTTGAACGACGGTACTGCCATCGGGGCCAAGGTCAATGCGTTCGTCGCGGGCCTGAAGACCGCGCTCTACACGAACCCGGCGCCGACGGGCGCCAACGCCTGCTTCGCGGGTCAGGCGAAGTGCGTGACCAACTACGTGAAGGGCATCCTCGGCTGCGAGTCGAAGGCCGTGAAGACCGGCCTCGCGGTCGATCCGCTCTGCCTGCAGAAGGCGAGTGACAAGTTCTCGCTCGCAGTGACGGGCTGCATGTCGAAGCTCGACGCGGCCGGCAAGGCGTGTACCCTCACCGGCGTTTCCGGCACGGCCGCGACCACGCAGGCGACGTCGCAGGCGTTCATCGACGACATCCGCGCCGAGATGATGCCGAACGCGGTGTTCGCGATCCTCACGCAGACGGGCGTCGGCACCTGCGGCAGCGTCAGCAGCGTGAGCGGCGCGCTCTTGAACCTCAACTGCGGCGAGCTCTCGATCGGCGGCGGCTCCGGCACCGTGCCTCCGGGCGCGACCCCGCCGGGCACCACGTCCAAGTTCTCCGTCCTCGGCTCCGGCGCGACCGTCGTCGTCGCTGGCGCTCCGGCGGCGATCTCGGGCTCGAACCGCTCCTGCACGCGAACGGGCTGCAAGTTCGGTTCGCCGCTTCCGATCGCGAACGGCCCGCTGTCGACCTGCGTCGACAACACCTTCCAAAATAACGCGAGCGGGACGGCGCAGCCCGGCTCCGGCACGTTCACCGGTATCTTCCCGCTCGGCTCGACCACGGCGGTCACCTCGAACGCCGCCGAGCCCTGCCCGAAGTGCGTCGCGGGCCTCTGCGACGGCGCAGCCCTCAACGCGGGCGCCGCGTGCGTGGCGGACGCGAGCACGGGTGAGTCCCACGACTGCCTGCCGGCGGGCCCGAGCCTGCCGACGTTCGGGGTCGACCTGAACCCGATCGGAACGGCCACCTCCACCAACACGAACCCCGGCGGCATGTTCTGCATCCCGCAGGCGAATGCCGGCGCGTTCGGCCAGCCCTCGGCGACGACCATCACCGCCATCGGCTCGGCCGCGACCATCCTCAACAACACCGCCCACGCCCTCACCCTGGCGTCGGTGTTCTGCATCCCGGCGACCGGCAACGTGCTGATCGACGGGTCGGCGGACCTCCCGGGTCCGGGCGCGATCACGCTCCCGCTCCTCGGAACCGTCCAGTAGTACTAGGTTCGATCCGGTAGCACCGAGCCCCCGGGCCAGCCGGCCCGGGGGCTCTTTTTTGCCCGAACCCGCAGATTTTCCCTTCCACATCCGCGCCATGTCGTGTTACGCGCTACGGAAGGGGGGCCTCCGCCGAGGGGGGCCCTGGGGGATCCAACCCCGGGAGAGGGACCGACATGAGACGAGCGAAAAATGCGTGGCTGGCTCTACCTTTGGCCGTGGTCGCGTGGGCGCTGGTGGCATGGGCGCAAACCGCACCGACGTTCGGCGACTTCGTGCTCTTCGCGAGCGACTCGCTGAAAGCCAAGGGGCTCGTCGTCAACTCTGGGGACCTCGGCGCCAACAACCGCTTCAAGTCGACCAAGCAGGTGAGCGCGCCAGCGTCGACCATCGCCGCCGGCACCGTGCAGCTCCATCCCAAGTCGACCTGCGACGAGCTGCTCGCCAACTCGGCGGACTCGGGTTCGTCGTGTGGTCCGGCCACACCGGTCCCGACACCGATCATCCCGAACCTGGCAGCCGCGTGCGGCGCGCCGTCGCCGTTCCCCGCCTGCGGCAGCGAGTCGGTCACCGTTCCGCACGGCGGCCAGCGCACGCTCACCCCGCAGCCGAGCCAGTGGGGCAACCTGATGGTCGCGGGCGGCGGACACGGCCCGGGCACCGTGACGCTCGAGCCGGGCTCGTACACCTTCTGCAACATCAAGATCGGTCGCAACGCGCAGCTGCTCGCGCGCGGTCCCGTGCAGATCAACGTCACGGGCGTCATCAAGTTCGACAACGGTAGCTTCGTCGGACCCGAGTCCGGCGCGGTCACGCCGTGCGACGTCCGCATCTTCTCGGACGGCCCCAAGGTGCGCATCTCGCGCAAAGCGCAGGCGCAGGCCGTCATCTGCGCCCCGAAGGGCGAGCTCGAGCTCACGGTGGGCGCGAACCTCGAGGGCGCGTTCTTCGCCCAGACCGTCGACAGCGATCGCGTGTTCCTGCGCGCGCCCGAGTGCGACGTGAGCCCGACCAGCACCACCACCGTCACGACCACCTCCACGACGAACACGACGACCAGCTCGACGACCACCACGTCGTCGACCACCACCACGCAGGGCAAGTGCGGCAACGGCGTCGTCGACACGGGCGAGGAGTGTGACCCGAGCTCGCCGTCCGGCGCGCTCCTGTGCCCCGAGGGCCAGGTCTGC
>Ga0187894_10000215_pt1 | contig 77741 bp, 58 predicted proteins | sample GBC1701081metaG_FD_136650 | JGI IMG/M metagenome (GOLD analysis project Ga0187894, IMG submission 136650) | White microbial mat communities from a lava cave in the Kipuka Kanohina Cave System on the Island of Hawaii, USA - GBC170108-1 metaG ... | reverse complement strand
TCGCCAAGGTCACCGGCGCGGCGAAGTACGCCAGCGACACGTACCTTCCGCGCGCGATCTTCGTCGCCTTCGTTCGCTCCCCTTACGGCGCGGCGATCCTCCAGAGGCATGACGCGGCCGCCGCCGAAGCTGTTGCGGGCGTGCTCGAAGTCGAGATCGAGCCCAAGGAGTGCACGTATCAGGGCCAGCCGATCGGGCACATCGTCGCCGAATCGCCGCTCGCCCTGAAGCGCGCGCTGAGCGCTCTGCAACTCACCTGGAAGCGGAACTCGGTCAAAACGCTGATCACCGATACGGTGAAGACCGATCCCGCGCCAGAAGGGAAGACCAAAGCGATCCTCGGCACCGCGGCCCTCACCCACGAAGCGGTCTATTCCGCGCCGGTGCAGACCCACTCGGCGCTCGAGCCCCATGGAGGCGTGGTGGACCATCGCGGCGACAAGGCAACCGTCTTCGCCTCCACGCAGGGGACCTCCTCCGTCACCGACGGCATCGGCGAGGCGCTCGGCCTCAAGCAGTCCGAGTTCGAGGTCGTCTGCGAGTATGTCGGCGGCGGCTTCGGCGCCAAACTCGGCGGGCCCGGCAAAGAGATCACGCTCGCGGCACGAATCGGTGCGAAGTTCAAGCGCCCCGCGTACCTCTTCTGCAACCGTGCCGAGGAACACCTCGACACTGGCAACCGTCCCTCCAGCCGCACGCTCGTTCGGATCGGCTTCCGGAAGGACGGCACGATCCTCGGCGGCGAGATCCGCAGTTGGGGCGGTGTGGGCGTGGCTCGCGGCGGCGGCGGCGTGCGCATCCCTTCCGGGCGCTACAGCCTCGGCGAGATCGAACGCGCCCACGAAGACGTGAACATGAACGCGGGCGGCCCTCGCCCGTTCCGAGCGCCCGGCCACCCTCAGGGTGCCTTCGCCGAAGAACTCATGCTCGATGAGATCGCCTCCAAGGCAAACATCGATCCGCTTGAACTGCGCCGAAGACTCACCACGGACGACACCTACGACCAGATGTTCGATCTCGGCGCGCGCCTGATCGGTTGGGCGCAGCGCCAGCCCAACGGATCGCAGAAGTCAGTCCGTCGCGTCGGCTACGGCGTCGGCACGGCGAACTGGGGAAGCGCCGGGCCCGGCGCGAATGCCGAAGTCCTGATCAACCGGGACGGCTCCGTCGAATGCCGCACCGGCACGCAGGACATCGGCACCGGACAGCGCACGACCATGGGCGTCGTCGCTGCCGATGTGCTGGGCATCCCGCTCAAGTTCGTAACGGTTCAGATCGGTCGCTCGACGCTCCCGCGCGGCCCGGCCTCCGGCGGGTCGGTCACTTCGCCGACCACCGCGCCGACGATGATGGCCGCAGCGAAGGCCGCACGTGATCGCCTGCTCGCGCGAGTCGCCGAGAACGCCCGGCTGAAGGCCGATGAACTGAACATCAAGGACGGGATGATCCTGCGCGACGGTCAGTCTGTGCTCACTTGGGCGCAGGCATGTTCGCATCTGCCGGCCGAAGGTGTGCTCGGCTCGGCCAGCGGCGGCGATGCAGGCACCGGCGGATCGCAGGGCGCGCAGTTCGTCAAGCTCACTGTGGACACCGAAACGGGCGTGATCCGCGTTGATCACGTCGTGGCGATCCAGTCTTGCGGCAGAGTGATCTGCCGCAAGACGGCCGAGAGCCAGATCATCGGCGGCGTGATCCAGGGCATCTCCTACGCTCTCTTTGAGAACCGCATCCTCGACCGCAACACCGGCTCGATGGTGAACCCCAACCTCGAGTGGTACAAGATCCTTGGCCCGGGCGACATGCCGCACATCGAGCCCGTGCTCTGGGCCAAGGGCCAGACAGGAGTCCGAGCGCTCGGCGAGCCGCCGACGATCCCGACCGCGGGCGCCGTCGCGTGCGCGCTCTTCAACGCCATCGGCAGCCCGGTTCGCAATCTGCCGCTGACGCCGGACAAGGTGCTGGCCGCGCTGGAAGGAGGCGCCGCGTGAACCGCTTTGCGCTCGCCCAGCCGCGCTCGTTCGAGGAAGCCTCCGGCCTGCTCACCGACAAGCGATTCACACTCCCCATCGTCAAGGCCGGCGGGATGGATGTACTCGATCATCTCAAGGAGGGGCTCACACAGCCTGACCTGCTGGTCAACATCCGGCGGCTTAAGAGCGAAAACGCAGCGTCGATCCGAGAGTCCGGCGGCACGATCCGCGTCGAGGCCACGACCACGCTCGCGGAGATCGCCGCCTCGCCGATCATCCGCAAGTCCGCGCCGGTGCTCGCGCAGGCTGTCGAGAATGCGGCCTCACCGCAGGTGCGAAACGCCGCGACCGCCGCGGGCAATCTGCTTCAGCGTCCCCGCTGCTGGTACTACCGCAACGAGCCGTTCCACTGCCTTAAGAAAGGCGGCTCGACGTGCTTCGCCGTCGAAGGCGAGAACCGCTACCACGCCATCTTCGGCCCCGGCCCGTGCCACATCGTGCACCCATCCAACCTTGCGCCGGCGCTCTGGGTTTGCAACGGCGTCGTTCACGTCATCGGCGGCGGGCGCCGCGAGATTCCGATCACGGCGCTCTTCCATATGCCCGACAAGGGCATCCGCGATGAGCACAACCTGGCGCCGGGCGAGATCATCACGCACATCACGTGCGAGTCGGCGCCGCGCAGCGGGTTCTACGCGATCAAGGAGAAGCAGTCATTTGACTGGCCGCTGGTCGCCGCGTCTGTGGTCCTGCAGTTGGATGGCGCCAAGATCACCGCGGCCCGCGTGTGCGCTGGCGCTGTCGCGCCCGTTCCGTGGCCCCTTCCGAAGGTCGAGGCCGCGCTCAAGGGCATGTCGATCGATGACGAAGCGGCGCTGAAGCGGGCATGCGCGCTCGCGACCGAGGGTGCCCAGCCGATGTCGGAGAACGCCTACAAACTCAAGCTGCTCCCCGTCGCCGTGCGCCGCGCCGTCCTCATTGCTGCCGGCCGCCCGGCAGAGGAGGAAGCATGAACTTCGACATCCCTCTAGACCTCCAGCCCTGCTGCCTGCACCTGCGGCACAAGATGATGTACTGCGACGCGCGCCAGGCGACGCCGGGTCTCGTCGATGATCACTCCGATACCCGTGTCTTTCTCTGCCAGCGCACGCACGAAGTGCTCGGGCCCGATGATCAGCCCGTCAGCCCGCGCGACTGCTCGACGAGCCGCGCCTGTTACTGCGCTGCGGCGCGGCCTCTCGCTTGAACCAGCCGTCAGTCGTCGTTCTTCTCGCTCTGCTTCGGAGCCGGCGCGGCTGCTTCCGCCGCGCGCAGCGCCGCTTCCGTCTGCGGCGCCCTCACACCGAACTCGTGCACGAGCCTTCCGCCCGTGTGCCCCGCGTTCATGAGCAGCACCGCCGGATACGCGTAGAGCGCCAGCAACACAACACCCGCGCCGACTCGCAGCCCGGTCTTGATCTTCGCGTGCCAGATCCACAGCGCGCCCGTCGCCGCCAGGATGACGAACGAGTTCACGAAGAACATATTCCGCGTGTCCTCGCCGAGATGCTCGTGGCGCTCGAGGGCTTCGCCCGCACCGGGCACGCGCTCGGCGAGGCCCTCGGCTGCTTCGCCGGTTGAGAAGGCGAGGAAGGCCGCCGCCGTTCCGAGCAGGACGAGGATGCACGCGGTCAACAGCATTGCTCGCGCCTGCGACTTCCACGCCATCGCGAGCACAATGAACAGCGGTGCGACGGCAAGAAGCCCGATCGGAAAATGCACGACAAGCGGGTGCAGTCCTTCATACGGCGGGAGCGGCGGCAAGATGTTCATGTCAGGCTCCGGAGCGCCGGCGGCGCGAACCAGAACCTACCGCGCCCGACGCCATCGCACTAGCGCAGCGAATTGAGAGCCGGATGCTCAAACCATGAGACATCGCCATCGAGCGGCACGAAGCGCAACGAGAGCGCGCGGACCCGTTCGCTCTTCGCCTTCCCGGTCCGTAGGAAACTCATCATCGCCGAACGCACCGGCTCGTGCAGTGTGAGGTCCTCGTGACCGCCGTTTTCCACGATCAAGTGCCCCGAGTTCGAAAAGCCGGTGCGAACCGCTTCGGCCTGCTCCGGCGGCGTGTTCGCATCAAGCGCGCCGCTGATGAACAGCGCCGGCACATCCGATCGAACCGGCGCGCGGAACTCGTCGCCCAGATCGGGAATGCCGAGAATCGGGAACAGCTCGCGCGGGGGCCAGCAGCGTGCCTTGCCGAACAGGCTCGCCGGCGCTTGCCGCTCGATCATCGCCCAGCGCTCGGCCGTCGCGCTCGATGCGCCGCGCATGACCCAGGTCAGCGTGGGCACCGTTCGCATCTGCTCGTACCGTTTCTGCACGAACCAGCCGAGGAGCCTCGTATCGCCGCGATCGATGTCGAAGAGGAGCCGCGGCAGCACAGGGATATCGCTCACATCACCCATGTCGCGCAAGATGATGAACCGGATACCCGCCTCGCCCACGAGGATGTCAACAGGCGCCTTGGTCTGAGGATGGGAGACGGCCACCCGCGCCGGAGCGTCGCGCAGCCTCGCGCGAACACGATTGAAGAGCGCGATCAGGTCCGGAATCTGACCGCCGATCGATGGGTCCGCGGCGACCAGAGCGCTCAACCGCGCGAACCGATCGTCCAGTTCCGCGGGCAGCGCGTACATGTCGTTCATGCCCGCCGTGCCGATGAGAATCACACGATCAACGGAGCCCGGAAACCGGCGCACGATCTCCTGGGCAAGGTGCGTGCCGTAGCTGTGCCCCATCAGCGACATCTTGTCGCATCCGAGCGCCTGACGAAGATCATCGAAGTCGGCCGCGTTCTCGGCCGTGTTGTAGCCCGACAGGTCCACGCCCTCGCGCTCGAAGTGCTCGCGCGCCAGTCGCGCCGCCTCCTTCTCAGTTTCGAGTGCTGACTCCGCGCTCAGGAAGATCGGCGATGGATCGAGTCCCTCCGGCGCCCAGCTTAGCGCGGGGCGCGAGCGACCGATCCCGCGCTGATCGACCAGGATGACATCCGCGATCTCGAGAAGTTCCGCCCATTGCGGACTCGATGCCATCGCCGTCGCCGAGCTGCCCGGCCCGCCCGCGAGGTACACGATCGGCGCACCGGGCTTGTCCGATGTCGATTTGATTCGACCGACCGCGATCTCGATCGTGCGCGAGCCGGGTTGTGACCTGTTCTCGAGCACGGACAGATGCCCGATCTCGGCCTGATACACGCCGGCGCTGTGGCGGATGGTGCGCGGCTGGAGTTCGATGTGCCCGGCCGGTTGCGGCCGTGCGTGCGCGCTGTTGGCGATGCCGATCGCCATGGCCAGAGCAGCCGCGCACTCAAGGCTCCGAGTCGGGTGTTGTCCTATCGCCATGTGGGTCTTGCTCCGCGCAGCTATAGCGGGTCAGGCTACGGTCGTCGGTTCGTATTGCGGCAAGCGGCTGCTCCGATTTCACGTCGCCGCTCAAACCGGCGGCCGCTTCGGCCAGATTCCCAACCGTCGCTCCAAAGTTGCACCGAGATTCAGCAGCCGCCCATCCTCAAAGAGGCGGCCCCAGAGCGTGACCGCCGTGGGCGTGCCGTCCTCTCTGAAGCCCTGGCGGATCGTGACGGCCGGGTGGCCGGTCATGTTCGTGATCGCGTGGAGAGCTCCGTGGGCGCGCGGGGCGATGATGGCATGCACGTCGTTGAAGAGCTCATCGGTCTGGTGCATGAGACGCCGGCGAAGCCGGCGCGCCTGCATGTACTCGACCGCCGAGGCGAGCCGCATCATGCGGAACGTATTGGGCCAGGCGCGCGGCTCCTGCCACTTGAGCGTGTCGTCCTGTCCCGTGCGGGTCATCTCGTCGAACGCCGCCGCCGCCTCGACCGAGATCAGGAAGAAGATGAGGTCGCCGAAGCGGCCGTGGGGGATCGAGACGGGAACAAGTTCAACACCCAGTTCGCGCAGCGCCGCGAGACCCGCACGATCCGCCTCGGTCGCGCTCTCGGCCTCGTACTCGGGGGCCGGATACCCGACCTTCAGGCCTTTGATACCCGCCGTCATGTCGATGTTCAGCGGCAGGTCGATCGTCGCGGGGTCTTCGTTGTCCGCGCCCTTGATGGCATCAAGCACCAGTGCACAATCTTCGACCGTTCGCGCGATGGGACCGACCTTGTCCAGCGACCAGCACAGGGCCATGGCGCCGGCGCGCGAGACGCGGCCGAATGTTGGGCGGAACCCGGTCGCGCCGCAGCGCGCGCTGGGCGTCGCGATGGACCCATAGGTCTCCGTGCCCAACGCAAAGCCCACGAGTCCTGCGGCGGCGGCCGCCGCCGAGCCCGCGCTCGAACCGCTCGAGCCCTGCTCGGTGTTCCACGGGTTGCGCGTGCGCCCGCCGAACCAGATGTCGCCGTAGGCCAGTGCGCCGAGCGTCAGTTTCGCGACAAGCACGGCGCCGGCGTCTTCAAGGCGTCTGACCACAGCGGCATCACGGCTCGGCACGCGGGTCTGCCACGGATCGGCGCCCCACGTCGTGAGCACCCCCTTGGTATCAAAGAGGTCCTTCGCGCCCCAGGGAATGCCGTGCAGCGGACCGCGGTACTTGCCCTTGGCGATCTCGGCATCGGCGCGCATCGCCTGCACCATCGCCTGTTCTTCCATCGGCGTGACGACGCACTCGAGTTTCGGCCCGAGCCGTTGAAGCCGCTGCACGTAAATCCGGGTGAGGCGTTCGCTCGTGATGTGCTTCTTGCGCACCCAGTGCGCGAGTGAAGTCACGGGCGCGAACGCGATGTCATCATCGTTGGCGGGCAATGGTCCCGGTGCGGCGCGTCTGAAGCGGGCTTCATGCCGCCGAGCCGTGAAGGCAAACCCGGGAAGCCGTGGGTCAAAGACTTCCGCAGGGCCTTCCTCGTTCTTCAGTCCGGCCGCGCGCAACACTTCGTACAGGTCGAGTTGCCGCTGGATCGTCTCGAGGATCTGGGCGCGCTTTGGGTCGTTGAACTCGACGCGGGCTAGTTTCTCCGCCTCGGCAATGGTCTTCGCGTCGATCCCTTCCGGCGCGGGCGGCGTCGGCGGCGCCTGCATGAACGCGAGCGCGGGGGACCCCGCCGAGAGCAGGCCGGCGCCGGCGATCGAGGCTCCGGCCAACGTCAGAAAGTCACGGCGCTCGACCTGGTTGGCGGACTTGCGCCGCTCTCGCGTACCGGATCGGCGGAGGATCGGTCTGGGCATGCGTGGCTCTCCAGATCGGGGCGGCAGACGCCCGGCGCTCGGATGGTGTCAGGCGTGGAATCGGGCGTCAACGCGTGTACTCCGTTCGGGCCGGGAATCCCGGCAATCCCGGGCGACTCGTTTTCGAGCCGTGCGGCCCGCGGTCCGAGACTGTCGCGATATACACTTGCAGCGCCGCGATGGCGGTTCCCGCCCGCGGCCCTGGAGGCATACACATCATGTTCAGCGCTTGGCGCACCGGACTCGTGGGCTCGGTGGTGGTCTGCGCGGCCGCCGCGACGGTTCTTGCCCAGCAACTGCCGACGGACCCGAACCTTGTCGCCGGTCAACTCGATAACGGCTTGCGTTACATCGTGCGCAAGCACGACAACCCGGCGGGCCGGGCCGCGATCTGGATCCACATGCACACCGGCTCGCTGAACGAGAAGGAGAATCAGCGCGGCCTGGCGCACTACCTGGAGCATCTGGCGTTCAACGGCTCGGAGAACTTCCCGCCGGGCGCGGTGGTGCCGTTCTTCCAGTCGCTGGGCATGCAGTTCGGGCGCGACCAGAACGCGTTCACGAACTTCGAGCAGACGACGTATCAGCTGGCCCTGCCCGATGCGAAGAACGAGACTCTGGCCAAGGGCATGACGTTCTTCGCGGATGTCCTGTTCAGGATGTCGCTGTTCCCCAAGGAGATCGAGGCGGAGCGCCAGATCATTCAGGAGGAGCGCCGTCGTGGCCTCTCGGGGCGGCAGCGCACGACGTTCTATGTGCTTGAGCGAATCGCGCCCGGCTCGATCTACGGGCAGCGGATCACCATCGGCACGGAAGAGACCATCAACGGCGTGCAGGAAGCCGATTTCCGCGACTACTACGGCAGGTACTACACCGCTTCGAACGCGACGCTGATGGTCGTCGCCGACACGGATCCGGCACAGGTCGTCAATGTGATCCAGGAGAAGTTCGGCCCGGCGCCCAAGAAACCCAAGCCGGCGCGCCAAGCGCTGGGCATCAAGGCCTACGACAAGTCCTTTGCGATCGTGGCCAGCGATGCCGAGGTGCGCTCCGAAGACGTCCGCATCACGAGACTGGAGCCCGCCCGGCCGGCGGTGACCACCGAGCCGCTCTTCCGCAGCGACCTCGTTGAGCGGCTCTGCGAGACGGCGATGAACCGCCGCCTCGAGGCGAAGGTCTCGCGCGGCGGGACGAGTTACCTGAACGCCTTCGCGAACCTCGGCAACCAGTCCAACGCGATCTACACGGCAAACCTGTCCGGGCGCGCGGCTCCCGGCAAGTGGAAGCAGGCGCTCGAAGAGATGGTGCTGGAACTCCAACGGGCCCGCGAGTTCGGCTTCAGCCCGCGCGAGATCGATGATGCGAAGAAGCAGATGATCGCGGCGGCCGAGCGCGCCGTTGAGACGGAAAGCACGCAGCCGGCGCAGGCTCTGATCGCGCGGATGAACAGCGGAGTGACCAATGACGAACCACTCATGTCGCCCGCGCAGCGGCTGGCGCTGTTGAACAAGTTCCTGCCGACGATCACTCCGGCGGAGGTCAAGGACCGCTTCTTCAAGGAGTTCGATCCGAAGGCGGTGGCGTTCGTCGCGGTGCTTCCCGATGGCCCGGGCGTGCCCAGCGAGTCGGATCTGCTCCAGATCGGCACGAGAGCGCTTGCCGTGACGCCGACGCCGGAAGAAGAGACGGCCGGCGCGACCCAGCTGATGTCCTCGCTTCCCAAGCCCGGCTCGGTGCAGGAGAGCTCTGAGCACGCCACGAGCCGGGTCACCTCCGGCTGGCTGGGCAACAACACGCGGTTCTCCTACCGCTTCATGGACACCCGAAAGGACCAGGTGAGCGTGAGCATCGCGCTCATCGGCGGAGAACTGCTCGAGACAGCCGCCAACCGCGGCATCACGCAGGCGGCGCAGGTCGCCTGGAGTCGCCCGGCGACGAAAAACCTCTCATCCAACGACATCCGCGACCTGATGACAGGCAAGAAGGTCACCGTGCGCGGCGGGAGCGGGATGGGCGGCGGCGGACGAGGTGGCGGAGGGCGAGGCGGCGGCGGCCCGGCGCCGAGCACCGATTCGATCACGCTCACGATCTCCGGCAGCCCGGAAGAGCTCGAAACCGGCTTCCAGTTGACGCACCTGCTGCTGACCGAGCCGAAGATCGAGGCGGCTTCCTTCGAGCAGTACCAGACGCTGATGCGTCAGACTATCCAGGAGTCGCTCAAGAACCCGTTGGCCTACGGCATGCGCACGGCAGCGGCGGCGCCGTTCCCCGACTCCGAAGCGAGGGCGAAGCCGCTGTCCGTCGAGCAAGTCGATCGGCTGAGCGCGGCATCGGCACAGGCCTGGCTCGAGAAACTGATCAAGGAATCGCCGATCGAGGTGACGATCGTCGGGGATTTGCCCAAAGAGAAGGCGATGGAGCTGACAGCGAAGTACATCGGATCGCTTCCGTCACGCCAGCGCGTCTCTCCGACCACGTTCGCCGATCTTCGCAAGGTCATCCGCCCGCAGGGGCCGCGGACCATCGAGCAGGCGATCGAGACTCCGACAGCGCAGGCGTTTGTGCTCTGCGGTTTCTACGGCGCCGACGAGACCAACGTGGCCGATGCTCGGGCGCTGAACATGGCTTCACGGCTGCTCTCGACGCGCATGGTCAAGGAAGTGCGCGAGGAGGCGCAGCTTGTCTACAGCATCGGATCGCAGTCACGCCCGGCCAGCGCGTACCTCGGCTTTGGCACGTTCTCGGCCGGCGCGCCGACCGACCCCTCCAAGGTGGATGCGCTCGTCGCGAAGATTGCGTCGATGTACGAGACCTTCGCGAAGGAGGGGCCGACACAGGAAGAGCTCGACATCGCCAAGAAGCAGATGGCCAACACGTTTGAGGAACAGCTGAAGGAGCCGAACTTCTGGTCGGGGCGGATGGAGCGGATGACGTTCCGCGGAACGAACCTCGATGATGTTGTCGGCGAACCGGATTCCTACCAGGCGATGACGCCGCAGCAGGTGCGCGCGGTGTTCGCGAAGTATTACTCGAAACCGAACTCGATCTCGGTCGTCATCCGGCCCGCGCCGGGGTCGGGCGAGGCCAAGCCGACGGGCGGCCACTGAGGCTTCCGCCGAACTGAGAGTTAGCACACGAGGCGCGGGTCCGGGCCCGCGCCTTTTTCTTGCGCGCGGCCGACGCAGCGCCGCGCCGCGCCCGTCAATCGCCCTGAAGCACAACCGTGTGACGCACGGTTTGCAGGCCGCCGGGCCCGGTCTCGACGGGTCGAACCTGAAGGTTGAGCTCGCGGTGGGCGTCCATATCGCGCTGGGCATCGTCGAGACGCTCGCGCGTGATGAGCGGGTCGCCCTCGAACCAGATGTCTGAGAACGTCATGACGTACGAGGGCGCGTTGATCATGAAGTGCACGTGCGCCGGCTCATCGCCCGAGGGGTAGGGAGCAGGGCGGACGGTGAGCATCTGGAAGCGCCCGTCGGCATCGGTGAGCACAGTGCCGCGGATTCGCGGCTCGCGCGTGCCGGCCGAGACGGGGTTGTAGAGCCCCTGCGCGTCCGTGTTGTAGGCCGTGACGCTCGCGCCCGCGATGGGTCGTCCGGCCGTGTTCTCGATGCGGCCCACGATCAAGAGCCGCTGGCCCGGTTCATCGGGCTGTATGAGGATCGCGGTCGATCCTGCCGGCGGAGAAACGATACGCAGTGCAGGAGAACCGGGGCCCGATCCTGCGCGCTGCGCTTGCGCGACACCTAGGACGAGCCAAAGCGATGACGCTATGCCGATCGCCAGGGCGGCACGGATCACACGGCGTGAGCGGATAGTGCCCATTCGCGGCTCCTTCTCGACGACGGGTTCGCCAGGGTGATATCACTTACGTTGGCCGAGGATGCACAAGCCGCACAGGCATTTGGTCAGGCCGAGCGATTCCACGGCATCTTCGAGATCAGGCTGGCCATGCCGCAGGTGCCGGTCGCGCCGGCGACGACCAGCCCCGCGCCCATGAATGCCGCGAGCAGGATGGCCCAAGGCGACCAGAGCCACGCGGCGATCACCGAGATCAGCACGAACGAGCCGATGGCGATCTGGGTCTGCTGCATGACGGGCATCGGAGCCTTGCGGTCCACGATCACGGGTAGGCCTGCCTGCTTCCACGCTTCGATTCCGCCCTTCATGTGGGCGGCGGAATCGTGCCCAGCGGCGAGCAGGCGGCGCGCGGCGTCGAAGGAGCGCTTGCCGCTGCGGCAATGCAAGATGGTTGCTACTGACTCATCCGATTCGGGCACGCGCGCGGGGTCGAAGACGGAAACGGGAACGAGCGTCGCGGCGGCGATGCGCTCGCGGCGATGTTCATCGGGCTCGCGAACGTCGATGAGGCGTGCGCGACCGTCGCGCAGCAGGGTGCTGACGGTGGTGGCGTCGTATTCGGTGACGGAGGCGGTCGTGACGGCGGTGGTCATTGCGTCATCCTCCAAGTGTTCGGCACCGGCCTCGAAAACGAAACCGGAGGCGCCCGGTTCAGCGCTCGACCGGCGCTCCGGATTGTTCCCATGCCGTCATGCCCCCGGCAAGGTTGACCACGTTGTAGCCGTGCTTCTGGAGCAGGGCGGCGGCGCGGGCCGAGCGCCCGCCGCTGCGGCAGTTGACGACGATCTGCTTGTCGCGAGGCACTTCCACGATTCGCGAAGCGAGGCGCGTGTGGGCGATGTCTTTCGCGCCTGGGATATGGCCCTCGACAAACTCCGAATCGCGGCGCACATCGAGGAAGAAGGCATTGGACGATCCGTTGAGAGATGCGGCCTGGGCGGGCGCCATTTCGGGAGTTGAAACGAGCTTGCCGCCGCGGGCCGCAAAGTCCTTGACGACCGAGGTGTCGAAGGAGCCAACGATGCGGTCGAGCCCGACACGGATCAGATTGCGCACCGCCTCATCGACTTGCGCCGTATCGATGATGAGATAGATGTCCTCGCTTTCGCCGACCATCGAGCCCGCATCGGTGCTGAAGGAGCTGTTCAGGGGATGGAAGAGCGAGCCGGCGACGTGGCCGGCCTTGAACGCGTCCCAGCCGCGGGTGTCGATGAGGGCACACTTGCGCCCGTCCAAGCGCATCAGGTCGTCCACGCCGAGGGCTTTGGGGCGCGGCACAGCGCCGAGCACGCGCGGGCCCATCTTGTTGTCGCGCTTCATGCGCGCGAAATAGAGCGGCGGCTCGGGCTGTCCCTCGAGGATGTGGCGCACGAAGGCCACCTCACCGCCGGAGGCCGCCCGGATCGACGGATTGAATCGCTTCTCGTAGCCAACGGTGCTCTGCGGCACAGCGCCGAGCGCCTTGCCGCAGGCGCTGCCGGCGCCGTGAGCCGGCCAGATCTGGAGATAGTCGGGCAGTTCGAGGAATCGCTGCACCGAGTTGAAGAGACGCCGCGCCGACGAATCGGCCGTGCCGGTGATGCCCGCGGCCGATTCGAGTAGATCGGGGCGGCCGAGGTCGCCGGCGAAGACGAAGTCGCCCGTGATCAGGCCCATGGGCTGGTCGGCGCCGCCGCCGCGATCGGTCACGAGGTAGCACAAATGCTCGGGCGTGTGGCCGGGAGTGTGGATGGCCTTGAATTCGATCGAGCCGATGCGAAACGTGTCGCCGTCGTGGAGCAGCCGGTGCTGGTACTTGCCGCCGCCGGCTTTCTTGTCGAGCCACTGATACTTCCAGGCGGCATCGCCCTCATCCGAGAGGTAGACGGTCGCGCCTGTTTCGGCCAGTTCTCGCGCGCCCGAGAGAAAGTCGGCGTGGATGTGCGTTTCCGCGGCCGCGACAAGTCGCAGCCCCTCGCGTGCGGCGGCCTGCTCATAGCGGTCGACATCGCGCTCGGGCTCAATGACGATGGCTTCGCCGGTGCGCTGACAGCCGATCAGATAGGCGGCCTGAGCCAGTTTGTCGTCGTAGATCATGCGGAGAAACATGCGAATCTCTCGGGTAGAGCATAGCGGCTGCGCGCGCTTCGCGGCGATGGTTCAGCGCCGAGGAGCCGGCAAGGCGTGTGTGGCGTCGAAGCGATCCGCGCACCGGGCGCGCATCGACGCCCACGCCGCGATTGCCTATTCTCCCCGCCGATGACCAAGATTGGCACTGCATCGCGCGCCCGCGTGCTCACCGGCGATACGCCGACGGGGCGCCTGCATTTGGGCCACTACGTTGGCTCCATCGAGCGGCGCCTGGAGATGCAGGACCACTACGAGTGCTACTTCCTGCTGGCCAACATGCACGCCTTCACCACACGCGCTGAGAAGCCCGAAGAGATCCGCGCCGACACGATCGAGATCGTCAAGGACTGGCTGGCCTGCGGCATCGACCCGGAGAAGTCCACGGTCGTGCTGCAGACCGAGGTGCCGGCCATCGCCGAACTCTCGTGGTTCTTCGCGATGCTCATCCCGTTCAATCGCGTGATGAACAACCCGACGATCAAGACGGAGATCGACACCAAGGGCCTGGGCGAGAGTTACCCCTTCGGCTTCCCGCTCTACGCCGTGGGGCAGTGCGCCGACATCCTCGCCTTCCGCCCGGAGTGGGTGCCGGTGGGCGAGGACCAGGTGCCGCACATCGAGATGTGCCGCTTCGTCGCGGGCAAGTTCAATCAGGTGTACTGCGGCGTAGGCAACCGCGTGCCGGAAGAGAAGCACGTTGAATCCGGCGGCGTGTTCCCCGTGCCCAAGGCGCTGGTGGGGCGCATCGCGCGCCTGCCGGGCATCGACGGCAAGCAGAAGATGAGCAAGAGCCTGGGCAACGCGATCTTTCTCTCGGACGCCCCGGAGGAAGTGAAGCGCAAGGTGCAGAAGATCTACACGGGGCGGCAGTCGCCGACGGACAAGGGCGACCCCCAGAACGCGCTGATGCAATTCGTCGATGCGTTCATCCGGGCCCCCGGGCGGGCGGCGGAGATCAAGGGCCGCTACAGCCGCGGCGACAACATCGGCGACGGGCACGTGAAGGCCGAACTCGTCGAGGCGATCAACGCGCTGCTGGAGCCGATCCGCGCGCGCCGCGCCAAGTACGAGGGTCAGGGTGGCGACGACGCGGTGATCGAGATCATCAAGCAGGGCACGCGCCGGGCGAATATCATCGCGGAAGAAACGCTGGCGATGGCGAAGGGCAAGATGGGGCTGGGGTTCTTCGACCGCCGATTGGGGATTTCCTGAACGCCCAGTTTCTCGCTAGGACTAGAGCGGCAGGTCATCGACCTCGGTCGAGCGGACGGCCCGGATCAGGCAGACGGAGTCGCCGTTCGTCGAGGCTCCATCAAGGTTGAGGTCCACCGGGGCGCTGAAGAACTCATAGAGATCCTCGATATCGATCCGCCGATCGACGTTGAGATCGGCCCAGCAGCCTGCGACCGCTTCGATGGCAGCCAGTTGACGCGCGGCGATCGCCTCGTATCCGGATGCCTTGAGGTGATGCTTGTCAAAGTGGTAGAGGTACCACCCGCGCGCGAGTAGCTCGGCGGATGTGGTCAGGGCGTCGAGGATGACCGCCGCGGTGCGAGGCCGTTCCAGCGCGATGTCGGCGAACGCGCGCCGGTAGCCCCTCAACAGCCCCTCCGGCCCGGGGTAAACGCCCTGCGCATCGGCATCCGCGACCGGATGCGAGCCCGTGAGTATGAAGTAGACCTCGTTGTCGTTGCCGCCGGCCGCATTCCATGCGGAAAGCAGGGTCGCGATCGTCGCGTTCGCGTTGTCGGTGAACGCGGGGACCGAGTTGCCCGGCAGCAACGGGTTCAGACCGACCGAGGGCAGGGTCTCCTCGCGATCGTTCAGACCGCTGTTGATCGTAAAGATGACCCGCTTGTCCGGTTGAGGCTGGCGCGCGCGGACGCGCTGGAACATGTTGACGAGCATGGGCTGGGCGCGTGCCTCCTGCAACGCGAAGGCCATGTCGCGGAGCGAACTCCCTCCGGCGTAGACCAACGTCGTGTACGAGAAGCCGGCCGTCGCGTCCGCGTTCTCGATGCAAGATAGACCCACGAAGAACGGCCCGACCACATCGGTCTGTCCCTGCCGGCCGCTGTACCACTCAAACTGAACGCCCCGCCGGGCCGGGTCTGGCGGGAGGATCGGCGCGATGCCGAGTTCGTACGTGTCCGCGAGGAAGGCGCCGCCGGACCCGGCGGCGGCGGTGCCGAGCGCGCCCGTGGCCCACAGCGTGGCGTACGTATCGGCGCGGCGCGCGAACTCGGTGAATGAGCCTTGCGGCGGGTAGGTCTCCGACGGAAAGAGTGCGATCTCGCGGCGCAGGACAAGTGTCGCTCCGACGTCGAGCGGGACCCCTGATTCCAGGGCGAACTCGACGCGCTGCGCCGTGGGGCCGGACGCCTGCCACGCGTATCGCGGCAGGATGATGCTGCGATCGACGTCAAAGATCGAATCCAGTTCGGGCAGGGCGCCGGAAGTCGAGAGCCCGCCCACGCAGACGTACTTGTAGCCGATCGATGTGGGGCCCTGGCCCATCCAGCCAGTGGCGTACATGGGGTATCGCTTCGAGAGCGCCGCCTGCCAGCCGTGGTCCCAGCCGAGGCCCTGGTGCCCCTGATTCGAATCGCCGATGCCGATCACGTCAACGCGTCTGGAGACGGCGGCTTGAAGGATCGGCGTGAGCGCCTCGGCGTTCACGACCGGGCCGGGGCTGGCTTGAGCGCGCAGTTCACCGACTGGCGCCAGCAGCATAAAACTGCACAGCCACCATGTCGTTGCCGACGGCAGCCGACGAGAATCCCGCAACCCTCTCTCCTGTCCAGGGAATCGAGCCCACCAGACTATCGACATCCAACGATACGACTACGCCGAGTTGCTTGGCAATGATGCGAGGATCGCACCTGGCATCAGGGTGTAACCGGGGGCCGACGTTCGTTCATCGGCTGCGCTCCCAGCATGTCGTGCAATCCGACACAGGCGTTCCACACCATCCGGAAGACCTCGTCGAACCCATGTTCGCCGCCGTAGTAGGGGTCCGGGACTTCAAGTTCGTGATCGGCTTTCCCGGCTAACGAGGGGTCGAACGAGCGAAGGAGGCGGGTGCGATCACGCGGAGCGCCGAGGTCGAGCAGGTCGCGCAGATTGGCTCGATCCATGGGGATGAGCCAATGGAATCTCTTGACGTCGGAGGCCGGGTCCACGACTCGGGCCCGGTGGACGAGTTGCACGCGGTTCCTTTGCGCGACCGCTCGAGCGCGGACATCGGGCTGCTCGCCAACGTGCCATGAACCGGTGCCCGCGGAATCGACGAGGAAGCGCTCGGCGATGCCGCGCTCGCGAGCGAGGTGAAGGAACACGCCCTCGGCGAGCGGTGAGCGACAGATGTTGCCGAGACAGACGAAGAGGATGCCGGTGCGCTCGGGCATCGGGGAAGAATACGGAGTTCACCACAGAGCACACAGAGACCACAGAGAAAACATTGACTGGGTTGGATCACAACACAATGCGTGTGATGCAGCACACACTTCCACGGTTTCTCATCCGAGTCTTTCAGTCTGTATGCCTCCGTGATCTCTGTGTGCTCTGTGGTGAATTAGACTTCCCGCCATGTCCGATTGGCGGGATGAACTGAATGATGCACAGAGGCGGGCGGTGGATCACGCGGGCGGGCCGCTCGTGGTGCTGGCCGGTCCAGGTACGGGCAAGACTCGCGTTATCATCGCGCGAATCCGGCGGTTGATCGAAGCGGGAGCCGAGCCTGAGTCGGTGTTGGCGCTTACGTTCTCGGTGCGCGCAGCAGAGGAGATGCGGCAGCGCCTGGCCGAAGCGGTGGGGGAGCGGATCGCGGACCAAGTGACGGCCTCGACATTCCACTCGTTCGGGCGGCAGGTGATCCGGCGCTTCGGCGACTGGATCGGCATCGCGCCGGGGCTGCAACTGATGGACTCGGCGCAGGCGAAACGATTGCTGCGCGGGATCATTTTCGAGAAGGGCCTGTTCAAGTCGCGCGCGGCCGAGGGAGTTGAGGGCTTCATCGATCGCGGGCGGTCGTTCATCGCCGCGTGCCGCCACGCGGCTCGTTCGCCTCGGGATGCGATCGAGTACGCGCGCGGTTGGGAGGCGCGGCTGACCGGCCCGGATGCGCCTGAGGGCGCCGATCAACTCGCCGCGGAAAAGCTCGCGTCGGATGAGTTTCGCGACCTGGCGGCGCTCTTTGACGGCTTCGAGGGCGCGTGCCTGCGCGACGGGCTGGCGACGTTCGAGGATTTCATCAGCCTGCCGCTGAAGATATTCGCGCTGAAACCGGCCGCGGCGGCGACGCTGCGGGCGGAGTTCCGCCACGTGCTCGTCGATGAATTCCAGGATGTGAACGCGGCCAAGATCGAGATGCTGCGTCACCTCGCGCCCCCGGGCTCGGCCTCGAGCGGGCCGGACCTGTGTGTTGTCGGCGATGACGACCAGGCGATCTACGGGTTCAGGGGCGCTCACCCCAGTGCGATGGGGCGCTTCGCGGAAATCTGGAAGAGGCACAATCGAATCGCGCTGGAGACGAACTACCGATCCGCGCCGGTGATCGTGCAGGCGACGAATGCCGTGATCGCGGCGGCGGGTGAGCGATTCGCGCCGGAGAAGTCGCTTCGGGCGGCGGGGGCCGTCGCGGGGGCGGCGCTGGAGGGAGTCATCGTCGCCGACGACAGCGAGATCGCGCCTGTGATCGCGGCGATGATCCTCACCGATCGCCAGGAGAATCCCAAGCGGCGATGGGCCGAATACGCGGTGCTGGCCCGGATCAATCTGGACCGAGACCGTGTCGCACATGAACTGGAATTGCGCGGAATACAGGTGGAGGTCGCCGCGCGCCTGACGCCGCTGGAAGACTCTGCGGTGCAGGACGTGCTGGCCTGGGCCAGGGTGCTCGCTGATCCGCTGCGGGACAACGACACCCGCCGGCTGCTGGTTCGTCCGCCGATCGGCGTGCCGGGAGAGCAGGCCGCGGAGTGGGCGCTGGAGCACCAGCGCGCGCGTCAGGACGGCGATGAGCGCGGGCTGGCGGACTGGATCGTCGGCGAGAAGCAAAGCCTGCCGGGCGTGCGCACGTTTGGTTCGCTGCTGCTTTCATTCCGCGCGCTGGCGCAGCTGCATCCGGCCGAGCGCGTGATCAAAGAAGTGATCCACGAGACCATCGCGCCGGGGGTCGAAGCGCTGGAGGGGCGCGAGCGGGCCGCGCGGATCCGGGCGCTGACAACGGTGCTGGGGTTCGTGCGCTCGCGCCAGGAGCACCTGGAACCGCCGGGGGACATCGGCGCCTTCCTGCGCTACTACGACGACCTTGACGAAAGCGAGCAGCAGTTCGTGGCGCCGAGTTTCGAGGACCTCGACCGGAGCGAGGATGAATCGTCGGGGCGGGGCGATGGCGTGCGCGTGATCACGGCGCATGGAGCAAAGGGGCTCGAATTCGACACGGTGTTCGTGGCGCGGGTGCGACCGGGCAACGGCTTCCCGCACAAGGACATGGGCGCGAGCGGCCACCCGTTGCCGGCGGAATTCACGGGAGCGCCCGCACGCGGGCACGCCGACGAGGAGCGACGGCTCTTCTACGTTGCGTGCACGCGGGCGCGCCGGCGGCTGGTGCTCGCGGCGAAGGCGAAGAAATCACGCGGGCCCGCGGCGGATTACTACATCGAGGTTTCGGACATCGCGCCGAAGATCCTCGCCGAGAGCAATGGAGCCAAGTGGATCGAGCGGGCGGGGCTCACGCACCCGGATGAGTCGGCGCGTGCGGCGGCGGAAGGCTCGGGCGAGGATGCGCGCGAGCGCGTGCTGAGGGCAGCGCTGCTCGAGGCGCGGCAGGAGGCGTTCAGCGCTCTTCACGAAGCGGAGAATGCGGCGCTTGGGCCGGACGCCGCGGCGGGGCTTCGTCAAGAGGCTTCGAGAGCGGTGGCGCTTGTGGCGGCGGTTGCGCGACTTCGCGAAACAGGACGAATGCCGGAGCCTGTGCCGGAGGGCGTGGACGCGGAGCGCCTGCGCCGGATCGCGGCGGCGCTGTCGCGGCGGGATGTACGGCCCCTGCTGCTTCCGATGAAGCCGCCGCTGGACCTCTCCTATTCGGCGATCGAGGAGTACCAGCGCTGCCCGCGGTGCTTCTACGCAAAGAATGTGCTGGGCATGAGGGAGCCGACGCAGACTTTCGTGACCGTGGGCGGCGTGGTGCACGCGGCGCTGGAGCGGTTCTACCGCGAGCGGAGCGACGCGGAATCCGACGGCCGGGCGCCGCCGGATCTGGTGCGACTGGTTGCGATGGGAGAAGAGGAGATCCAACGACGATGGCCCAAGGGTCGCGCGGTGGACCGGGCGGTGCTGGAACAGGTGCGGGCCCAGTTGCGCATGGCGCTGGAGCGCTTCGATGACGATGCGCACGCGCTGCACATCGAGGAATGCGTGCGTTGGGACTACGCCGACAGCGCTCGGGGCAGGCACCGTTTCGTCGCAAAGATGGATCGTGTGGACCGGCTGCGGAATGGGAAGTTTCGAATCATCGATTACAAGACCGGCATGAACCGGAAGACCGGCAAGGCACACAAGGAATACAGCGAGCCCAAGAAAGACGACCTTCAGTTGTGCATCTACGCGTTGGCGCTGCCGCACCTGCTGCACGTCGATGGGCCGGTGAGCGGTGTGGCCGAGTACTGGTTGCTGGCGACGGGGGAGCGCGGCTCGATCGATCTAGCGGCGCTCAATCTCTCGAAAGCAAAGGAAAACATCGACGAAGCAATCGCCGGGATGCTGGCGGGCGAATGGCCGCGGGGCAAGGAATGTCGCGGACTCTGCGAAGATGCAATGCTTTGACCCGGAGGCGCTAGCCATTGGGAGCGAGAGTTCGCGGTGTCTCGAGCACCGATCCGTTGAAGCTCTCGGCCGCGGCGAGTTTGCGAAAGTACTCGGCGCGATGCTCGTAGAGCGAGTGCCTCGCGCCTTCCGGACCTTTGGACTCGGCCCGGCTTGCATAATGATCCGCGAGGGCTTTGAGGAGCGATCGGATGGCCGTCTCGGCCTGGGAATTCAGCCGTCGGGCTTCGGCGCGCAGGCTCTCGAGGTCGGCGGTCGTGAAGAGCTGGCGCGCGGCGGGTGAGTCCTGAGAATGGAGCACCGCCTGCTCCACGGCGTTGGCCAGCGCGCCGCGGCACTGATCGATCTCAAGGATCTGCAGCGCGATATCGCGCGTTCTGGACTGCGGCTCTTCGGTAAGGCGGCTGAGCAACGCGAGCCGCTTCTCGGCGGCGCTGAGTCTCGCCGCGAGCACCTGCGGGAGCAGGGCCCGGGGCACGAGGTCGTAGCCCGCGAGCGAGGTTCCGTTACAGAATGGGCAGCGGCGAAGGCCGAGGCCGGCGCACGTGGCACAGGGTCGGCTGTCGTCGTGGCCTTTGCCTTCGCATTCGGCGCAGGACTCGCGACCGGCCTTGCAATAGGGGCACCGGTCCGCGGCGAATCCTTCCACGATGCGCGCGGCGTCCGTAGGTCCGAGCGCTTCGGAAAGAATCGAGAAGAGCGGGGTGCCGGGGGACAAACGGCCGGAGGTGTCGGCCTTGCGCAAAAGGTCGAGCGCGGAGGCGACGTTGTCCGTGCGGCATGCCTCACGCAACATCTCGGTGAATCGGCGTGTCTGTTCGTTGGTATCGGTCATCGGGAGTCCCGGAAGTGCGCGAAACTCATTGATCCTAGGGAGCGGCGACGATCGGATCGGGCTTCGGCGCCTCGGCGGCTTGCGGCTCTCGGTCTTCCGGATCGGCCGCGAGATCGATATCCGCGCCGGCGAGCACGAGCCCCGTCACGGGCATCGATTGAAGAATCGGCGCGAGCGGTGCGCCGAGCGGGCCGACCACGCGACGCCCCCGGATCCTCAACGGGAAGAACACGAGGGTGGCGCTTCGCGAGTGCTCGAGCACGCTGGGCGGGCCGCTCACCTCGACGGCGTCCACCTCCGCGTCGATGCGGACCTCTTCCAGCATGGCGGTGAGTTTCTCCCGGCTCGCGGTGGCGCCCGCGGGATCCGTCGCGATGGCGTGCACGCGGATCACGGCGTCCTCCCATTGCGGCGTGCGGGTCGTGAGATGGGCGAGCAGCAGTGACAGGCGGCTCGTGGCGTCGTCGTCCTGCCACCACACGTCGATGATCCGATTCTCCGGCGGCGTATCGACGAGGGTCTTCCATGCCTCGAGCGTCGCCTTGAAGAGGATCACGTTCTGGCGCTGGCGCAGGGCTGCATCGAGCGCATCGCGCGGCGGCTCATCGCCGGCCAGTGCGGCTTCGCCGAGCTGCTCGTGTGCGCTCATCAGAATCGTGTTGGGGCGCAGCGGGCCCAGGCCGTGGGCCTGCACCAACAGCCGAAAGCCTTCGAGCAGGTTCGGGGCCGTCACGGCCAGGGCGAAGGTGCTCAGGCCCGCATCCGTGATCTCTTTCTGAAGTTGTTGCTCGGCCTGCGCCCGAGCATCGCTCCACGAGATCGGCGGGTCCAGAACGAGGCGAACCGCCGTCGTAAACCCGCTGCGACCCTCGATCCAGGCGGCGAAGGTCAGCAGGCGGGCCCGGATCTCGGGATCGTTGCACAGGGCCAGGATGTGCGGGCGCCAGTCGCGCGGATGCTGGGAGCCCTCGCGCATCTCATGGAGATGTGCACGGACGCGGCTGAAGTGATGGGCATACTGGCTGTCGGACCAGGCGGGGTCCGGCGCTGCACGTCGCAGGTATTGATAGATGGCGACCATGATCGCCCCGGCGATCGCGGCCGCGATCGGGCTGATCGCGATGCCGATGATCAGGCAGAGCACGGATCCCGCGAGGCAGAGCCAGGCGTTGAAGAACCGGAACCGCGGGCGGAAGGCGGGCGAGTTCGCCCTCGCCTCGATGAACGTCGCATAGTTGAGAAGCCCATAGGAAAGCAGGAAGCACATTCCGACCACGGTGGCGATCGCGTTCAGACTGCCCAGCGCGATGGTGCCCAGGGCGATGGCGGCGGAAAGGAGCACGGCGCGCCTCGGGTTGGACGCCGGGCCGACGCCGCGCGCAAACGGCCGCAGGATCGGAAACACGTTGTCCGCAGCAAGCGATTGCAGAATGCGCGGAGCGCCGAGGAACGATGCCATGCCGGAGGAGAGCGTCGCGGCGATGACACCCACTTCGATGAGCCAATGGAGCGCCGCGATGCGTCGCATGGCGTTGTAGTCAGCGGCCAGGTCTCCGAGCGGCAGCGAGCCGGCGAAGGCGATCGCGGCCGCGAGGTAGATGACCGTGGAGATGGCGACGGCCCAGAATGTCCCGCGCGGAAGGCTGCGGGCCGGGTCCTTGAGGTCGCCGGACATGCTCACGCCCTGCGTGAACCCGGTGACGGCGGGAAATAAGATCGCAAAAAGAATCCAGAACCCAGACGCACTCTCGCCCGGGCGCCAAGAGTTTGAAAGCGTTTCGGTCGAGAATCGTCCGGCGGCGCCCCAGAAGAAAGACACCAGCGCAACAGCGAGGGCGCCCATGACGACGTACTGGAAACGGGTTGCCCAGTCGGCCCCGAGGTACGCGAGCACGCCGAGGGCGATGGTGGCGAGCGCGCCGATGGCCGCAACCACTCGGGGGTCTCCTCCCTGACCCACCAGGCCCGCCACCGCCTCGCCGAATCCGATGCAGTAGAAGGCGACGGAGACGGCCTGAGCGAGGAAAAGAACGATGCCGATCGCGCCGCCGTAGTGCACGCCCAGCGTGCGCGAAATCAGGTAGTAGTCACCGCCCTTGCGGACCCGCATGTTGGTGGCGATGGCCGCGAGGGAAAGGCTGGTGAGCAGGGACACGCTCGTGGCGAGCGCGATGATGAGCAGGGCCGTGAGCAGACCGCCGGCCCCGACCACATAGCCGAGGCGCTGGAAGAGGATGATGCCGAGGATGGTGAGGATGCTGGGCGTGAAGGCGCCGGCGAAAGTGCCGAGCGTGCCGCCCTTCCTGAATCGTGAAGAGACTGGAATCGGCAAGCACGCCTCCAGGCTCGGGGATTCGCATCGGCGCCAGGCCGTCGGGCCGGGCGATCCCGAGAGCCGTCGCGCGAGCGGTGTCGGCGCCGGCTGTAAAGTCTAGCGGGGAGATCGCTCGTTGCTCATGTCCGCGGAGTGTGACCGACGTGTGCGCTGAGGGCGCGCCGGCGTGCTAGCATCGCGGCCGATGGACTCCACGTCCGCAACCGCCACGCTCGCGCTGGCGATGGGGCTGGGCGCGATCCTGTGGCTTGCGTCGCACCGCTTGCGCATTCCAGCGCTCGTGCCGCTGATGGTGGCCGGCGCCCTCTTGGGGCGCGGCGGCCTGGGTTTGATCGACGCGAGCCTGCTCGGGGAAGGATTCTCGGCGCTCATCACGCTGTCGGTGGCGATGCTCGTCTTTGAGGGGAGTCTCCACCTCGACGCTCACACGCTGGGTCATGCACCGCGAGCGGTGCGCGGACTGCTGACCGTCGGCGCCGCGGTCACGTGGGTCGGAGTGGCGGCGGCGGGCGTTTGGGTCCTGGGCATGCCGGTGCGATTCGCCGTGGTGCTCGGCGCCATTCTCATCGTCACCGGCCCGACCGTGATCCAGCCGCTGTTGCAGCGTGTGCGGTTGACCCCTCGCCTCCACGCCGTGCTGCTCTCCGAGGGAATCCTGATCGATCCGATCGGTGTCGTGGCCACGGTCGTAACGCTGGACGTCGTGCTGGTGACGCTGGGCGGGCAGGAGGGGCTCTCGACGCTCCATGTCGCGATGGAATACGCGTACCCCCTGCTGGTCGGGACGATTGCCGGCGTTGTGTGCGGTCTCGCGGCGAGGGCGGCGCTGGCTCGATCGATCGGGTTCGGGCACGAGGGCGATCGACAGTCTTCGCTCGTGGCGATCGCAGCCTGCGTGATCGCGACGGGCGCGAGCGAAGTCGTGCGTCACGAGTCGGGGATTGTGGCGGCCGCGGTGTGCGGGCTGATCATCGCGCGCTCGCTCAAGCGCCAGTTGCAGCCGGCGCGGCGCGCGGCGGAGTCCGTCGCCGCGGTGCTGGTTGGTCTGTTGTTCATGCTCGTGGGCTCGACGATCGACGCGGCCGCGCTCTTCGCGGGGCTCTCGTGGCGAGACGCGGCGTTCGTGGGCGTTCTCATGCTCGCGGTGCGTCCGGTTTCGGTGATGCTGAGCACCTGGGGTTCGAAGATGGACCTGAGAGAGCGCGTGTACATCGCGCTGATGGCGCCGCGAGGGATCGTCGCGATTTCGGCGGCGGCGCTGGCCGCGACTGCGATCGGGAACACATCGACGGCGCAGGAATCCGCCCGGGCTGTGGGCGCTGAGATTCAGGATGCGGTCTTGATCGTGGTGGCGGCGACCGTGATCTGGGCGGGAGTCGCGGGCGGTCCGCTGGCGTGGGCGCTCGGTGTGCTGGGCCCCAAGGGTGGAGGCGTGATCATCGCCGGCGCGAACCTGTTGGGGCGCGAGATCGCGGCCGCTCTGGCGAGCGCCGAGATCCCGTCGCGGCTTGTGGATACCAACGCGGCGAACTGCGCGGCGGCGTCGAGAGAAGGGCAGGACGTGCGTATCGGAGACTCGACGGACTTTGACTGGATGGCGGTCGAAGTGATCGCGCCCGAGCACGGCCACCTGCTCGCGCTCACGGGCAACGCCGATGTGGACCGTGTCGTGGCGAGGTGGGGGATGTCCGCGTTCGGCGAGAATCGCAGCGCGACGATCGGAGGCGCCGCCGACGGCCTGGCCTCGACGGGCGGCAACGGCCAGAACGACACGCGGCCGGCCCGCGCCGAATCGCCGCGCAGCGTTCAGCAGCTTTTGGACCTGCTTGAGGCCGGCCGCCTCGTCATGGGCGAAGCGGCGTCGCCCGCCGCTCTGGAAGTGCCGATCATCGGGCTCAAGGGCGGGCGGATCAACGCGCTGGCGGGGGGTGACTTCTCGGGATCGGAAAAAGTGATCGGGCTGAGAGCGACGGACTCGGGGAATGCCGCCTGAGCCTGCGCGGTGGGCGGGAGCACCCGGCGCGTCGGCGCAAGATGAAGAATCGGCTCCCTCGAAAGCGACCAAGCATCCGGTGATAGATCACCGGGAGGCTACGGCCGCGGGCTCGCTGAGGATGCGCTCGGCGTAGGTGATCATCGCGTCGCGCAGTTGCTCGAACGAATCAAGCACGTAGAGGATCGGCTGGTAGTGGTCGATCTCGAATGATGTGTCGCAGACGCGCTCGAGATCGAACGGGCGCCGGTCCACCTTCGGCGATTCGAGCGCGTGGTGGCCCTCACCCTCGCTCGAGATGAGGCCGGAGCCGTAGAGCTTCACCTTGCCGCTCTCGCGGATCAGGCCGAACTCCACTGTAAACCAGAACAGGCGGGCCAGGCGCTCGGTGTGGTTCGGGTCGTTGGTGTGCAGGGCCGCCCTGCCGTAAGTCTGCAGGAAGTCGGCGAATATGGGGTCGGCGTGCAGCGGCACGTGCCCGAAGACATCGTGGATGATGTCCGGTTCGGGCAGATACTCCATCTGGCTCTTGGGGCGGACAGTGACGGTGGTGGGGAACTGACGCTGGGCCAGAAAGGCGAAGAAGCACTTGGACGGCAGGTACCCCGGCACGCCGTGGCTGGACCAGCCGGTGAGGGCTTTGAGGCGCGCATTGACTTCGCTCAGCCGCGGCACGCGGTCCGGGCGCAGGTTGATGGCCTTGGAGCCGGAGAGGAACACCTCCGAGCCTTCACCCGCGAGTTGCTCCATTCGCTTGCGGAAGATGATTCCCCAGACCTCGTGGTCCTCCGGCCGGTACTTCTCGTAGTGCTGCACGATCTTCATCGTGTCGATGTCGATCTGATCGGGCGGCAGATCGGCGGCCCGGTTGCCCGCCTCGAGCGCGCGGCGCGCCTCGTCCGAGTCGATCACAGGGGAGGAAATCGCGGATTTGCCCATCTCGGCCATGGCAGGATTCTCCGGCGTGGTCATTGTAGGAGAGCGACCCGGCGTGTGGGCGTCACGCGTAGGGGCCGACGGAAGCGACGTGCGTGCGCTTGCGCACGCCGATCCACGGAGCGGCCATCTGGAGCAAAGGGCCGATGAGGATCGAGACGAGCCCCGTGTACAGCGCGGTCAGGAGTCGCTGCGTGAGTTCGGTGGCCGCAGGCTGAAGAGAGACCGAGTCGTACGATGCGCGGAACATGAGGATCGCGAGCACCACAACCTGGGCGGCGAACGCCGCGATGAAGCAGAGCACAGCGAGCGTGAGCGGATTGCGCCGGAAGACCATGGCGCGCAGGTTGAGGATCAGGAACGCGCCCAGCGCCCCGCCCAGCGCCCACGGCCCGAGGATGACCACGCTCTCGCCCGTCTCGGTCGGGACCTTGTTGAGCATGTCGAGGCAGGCCCCGAGGATCAGTGCCGCTGGGATCACCGAAGAGGCGCGCACCCACAGGCTGATGAACACGAGCAGGATCAACACGAACGACGGCGCGATGTTCACCGAACCGACCTGAAGCGCCGGGCGGAATCCCTGCTCGAGCCCGAGCGCGACCCAGGAGAGGATGGCGAAGACCAGCCAGTTCACGGCTGCCCTCCCGGATTGCCCGCGGAATCGCCGGTCCGGGCGCCGTCGTCGTCCGCCGAGATCCTCAGAACGACAGCGCGAACACGCGCCAGATCGAGGTCCGGGCGGATGACGACGCGACGGAAGAGCGGCTTGTCGGTGTCTTCGATGCGCACCACGCGCCCCATGACCAGGCGCTGGGCGCTGCCCGGCCAATAGGGATCGTCGAGAAAGGCGGCGTCGCCCGACTGAACACGGGCCGCCTCGTCGATCCCGAGCGTCCCCGCAAGCGTGCCGTCGCCGACGGGGCGGAACTGGCAACGCGGCGAGCGGGCGATCTCGCCCGGCGTCGTGACGCCCTCGCGCACGATCAGGGCCTCGATCAGCGAGGGGATGATGCGCGAGTCGGTGAGCACGTGCACCGATGAGGTCATGGGCCCGATGTTGGTGACGATGCCCACGAGGTGCTGCGGAGCGGCGACGGCGACGGCGACGGTGTTGAGCGTGACCCCGTGGGTTCGGCCTCGGTTGATCTCGATGGTTCCCGCCGAGAGGTCCGAGCCGATCCTCGTGCCCTCGACACGCCTGAGCCGCGCGCCCTGGGCGAAGGGCACGCCGTCCTGAAGCGCCTCGATGACTCGGGCCATCTGCTCCATCCGCTGCTCGGCGAGCAGGTACTCCGAGCGATAGAACTCGACCTGGCGCCGGAGTTCTTCGACGGCCGGGTCGTCGGCGCCGGCCCGATTGCCCTCGCCGGGGCGGAGCCAGGAGGCCACCTTGGCCAGCGGGGCAGAGATTGGCGCGATGACGGTCTGGAAGGGGCCGTGGAGCCACGAGAGCCACCACGTAAAGCGCATCGGGATCAGCGCGGCGCCGATCAGCGCGACGCACGCGATCCACATCATGGCGCGCGGGCTAAGGGTTCGTCGTGCCATGAGGGATCCCGGTCGGGATGCCGCGCGGCGAGGTCAAAGATCCACATCGCTCTCGAGCGTGTCCTTCCAGCGGTCGAGGTTCTCGAGAAACGTGGCCGTGCCGCGGGCGACGCAGGTCAGCGGGTCGTCGGCGATCTTGACTTCCATGCCGGTCGCGTTCTGGATCACGACGTCGATGCCGCGAAGGAGCGAGCCGCCGCCGGCCATGGTGATGCCGTTTTCCACGAGGTCGGCGGCGAGTTCCGGCTCGGCGCGCTCGAGGGTGCGCGTGCAGGCCTCGACGATCGCGTTGATCGGCTCCTGGAGTGCCTCGCGGATCTCCTCGCTGCTCACGACGGTCTTTCGCGGCAGCCCCGAGAGGGCATCGCGCCCGCGCGCTTCCATCGTGCGCTCCTCGCCGACCGGCGCCGCCGAGCCGATCTCGATCTTGATGCGCTCGGAGGTCTGCTCCCCGATCATCAGGTTGTAGGTCTTCTTCATGTGGTTGATGATCGCCTCGTCGAAGTCGTCGCCCGCGACGCGGATCGACTCGCACGTCGCGATGTCGGCCAGCGACATGATGGCGACCTCGGTCGTGCCGCCGCCGATATCGATGATCATCGAGGCCGTGGGCTCCGCGAAGGGCAGGCCCGCGCCGATGGCGGCGGCGACCGGCTCCTCGACGAGGAAGACCATCCTTGCGCCGGCCTGCATCGCCGACTGTCGAACGGCCTGCTTTTCGACGGCGGTGATGCCCGAGGGCACGGCGATGACGACGCGCGGTCCGAGGAAGAGAAACCGCGAGCGCCCGCTGACCTTGCGGATGAAGTAACTGAGCATCGCCTCGGTGATCTCGAAATCGGAGATCACGCCGTCCTTGAGCGGGCGGATGGCGCTGATCGAGCCGGGCGTCTTGCCGAGCATCTCCTTGGCCGCCCAGCCGACGGCCATGCCGTTGTTCAGCACACGGTTCGTGCCCTTCTTGACGGCGACGACGCTGGGCTCGTTCAGCACGATCCCCTGCCCGCGCACCGCGACCAGCGTGTTGCACGTGCCGAGGTCGATCCCCATGTCCACGCTGAAGATGTTGAAGAGGCTGTCAAAGAGCACTGCGGCGGCACTCCGCGATCCGGCGCCGGAACGGGGAGGCCCCGGCGCATCGCACCGGCTCTTGGCGCACTCCCTGCGGCGTCTTCAGAGAATATCGAAGTTTCGGCGCGGTGAAGGCGGAAAACCGGGCGGGCCGGTCGGGTCCGCGTCACCGACCGAGGTCGAGCCGACCGTCCGTGTGCAGGCGGAACGCGCCCATCAGCGAGCCGCCGGGACCGACCCGCGAGCCCGCGACCATCACGAAGATCAGCGCCGTCAGCAGACAGGCCACGGCCGCGAGCATGAGCCCGGCGTACACGTTCGGGCTTCCCGCTCGTGAGCGCTGGGCGCCCGGCATCTGCATTCCGAGTTGGCTCATCGAGGGGGCTCCTTCGGGCCGGGGTCAGAGGGTGGGGATGACGCGGTCGCCCTGTCGTATCTCGACCTGGCCCTGACGCCCGAGGAAGTCGACGCGCCCGATCGATTCGCTCTGATCGACCCGCTCGAGGACGAGCGAGGCGAGGAACTGGTCTCGCACGATGTTCAGGCGCATCCCGACCTTGAGAGCGTCGTTGCTGCCGCCGGTGATGGAGACCATCGTGGCCCCGGTCTCGTCCTTGCGGACGCCCGTGATCCTCGACTGGAAGCCGAGCGGGGCCCGCAGGTAGCCGCCGGAAGTCCCGGGCGCCGAGACCACGCCGCCCTGCTGAGTCCGGTCCATCTGCTCGCGCGTGGAGACCAGCTGTTCCTGAAGGCTGCGGTTGGTCTCGCGCGAAACCTCGAGTTCGCCCTGAAGATCGTTGATTCGATCGGAGAGCTCGATCTCCTTCTTGTTGAACTCGAGTTCGCGCTCGCGCAGGCGCTGGAGCTCATCGGCCTGTGACTTGTTCAGCGTGGCGTAGGTCTGCACCACGGCGGTGAACTGGTCGATCTGGGCCGAGTGCGTGACCGAGGCCTGCTTGAGAGTGTTCACCTCGGTCAGCAGCCGCGCGTTCTCGCCCTGGATCGACGCCATCGCGTCGGTCGCCGACTGGAGCGAGGCCTCGAGGTCCGCAATCTTTTTCTGAAGGCTTTCGCGCTCCGCGGCAGCGGTCGCCATCACCGCGGCGGCCTGCCCCTCGGCCTTGGCCGCGCGGTCGCGCTCGATGTTGTATTCCGAGACGATCCGGTCGGCGTTGCTCGTGTATGCGATTGAGAGCCCCGCCAGGAGCACGCTCAGTACCGCGGCGAACACGACCAGGAACTTGGTGAGGATGTGCAAGACGCGACTCCTGAGTCAGGATCGGGCCGGGACGAATCGAACGCCTTCCGTGGCGGTCCCCGGGTCCGGGCGAGACCGGCGAACTACCGGGTACGCGGCCGCGGCCCCGGCGGATGCAGGAGTGGGTCCGTCGGGCCTGCGATCCCGTGGGAGGGCGATTGATACCCCACCCTAGAAACAGTGTCAAAGCGTATATCCTTCACGTCGGATCGGCACTGGCACGGCCCGCTTGATGCCGGCTGCGAGCCGGCGAAACCCGGCCCAAAAGGCCTCGGGATCGACCTGCCGATCGGCTAGGGACGGGGGCTTTCCAGCGCCCTGAGCAGGGCGGCGGCCGCAGCGGCCTGCACCAGCGGCGACGGGTCCGAAAGCATGGCATCCAGACGCACCATTCCCGAGGGCCGTCGCGTGTAGCCGTACACGAAGGCCGCCTGCGCGCGAACGAGCGGATCGGAGTCCTCCACGTACATATCCGCGACGTACGCCCCATCCGAGAAATCCATGCGGGCCAGCGCGGTCGCGCACGCGAGGCGCACCTCCTTGGGCTGGAGGTATTGAAGCCGCCGGGGGTCGCCGCCGGTGGGTGTGTCGGGCACCGTCTGCTCGATGATGTCCACCATCTGCCCCACGGCCTTGGGGTCGCGCAGCCCGCCGAGGATCTGGGCCGCGAGGGCCGCCGCCTCAAAGCCCTCGCGCGAAGAGGGGTAGAGCGCGGCCCGGATCGCGTCCGAGGCCGTCTGGTCCCCAAGCCGCGCCAGCGCCTCGGCCACCTGCAACTGGAAGATGTGCTCGCGCGACTGACGAATCTCATCGCCCGCGCCGGTTTCGCCTCGGAACCGGCGTGAGGAATCGGCGGCAGCCATGCGCAGCATCGGCATGGCGGAGGGATTGCCAAGCGCACCGAGAATGCGAGCGGCCTCCGATCGCATGCGGGCATCCGGATCTTCGAGCATGCGCGCCAGCGGCGTCAGATCGACCGCGCGCCCGCAACGGGTCAGGGCGAACAGCGCCGCGGCGCGAACGCGCGGGTCTGTATCGTTTGCGAGCGGCTCGACGAACGGAGCGGAACTGGTCAGGCGCATCCGGCCGACGAGCATCGCAGCGGTGAAACGCACTCCCACGTTTTCATCGACGAGCCCGGCGCGGATCGCGGACTCGGCGCGGCTGGGCGCGGCCTCGAGACCTTCGAGCGAGTTGGCGCGCACGAGCGGGTCCCGCGCGAGCGCCCCTTTGCTCAGGACTTCGATCGCCTTTTCACGCAGCCCCGAGCGATCGAGCGGTGTCAGAACCGGCTCCGGGGCCGCGGGCTCTAGCGCGACCCGGGTGCGCGGCGGCGAAGCGGCGGGGGCGCGGTCCGAGGCCGCGGCAGCGGACGGATTCGCCGGCAGCGTGTCGTAGTGCGCCCCGGGCGGCTGGGGCGCCGTGCGACAGCCCCAGAAGATGGTCGGGCTCGCAAGAACCGCGCACGCCAGGACTTTCCGGGAACGGACCATCGGAGCAGAGACTATCCAAACCCGCGCCGGCGCCGATCAGCCTGCGGCAAGACCCCGCCTCGATGTGCGCGGACGCGGCATGGCGAGGGCGACGGCGACAAGGCCGGAGGCCGCGCAGAGGCAGAACCAGCCGAAGACGTTGCCCCAGCGGGCGTAGGGCGTGGCGCCGTGGTCCACGCGTCCGGCGGCGAGCAGCGGCACCTCGGCGATCAGAACTCCGTCCTCGCGCGGCGGCAAGGAACTTGTGATCCGCCCGTGCTGGTCAATGGCGACGCTTATGCCGGTGTTGACGGCGCGGACCACAGGGGTCGCCAGTTCGACCGCGCGCCAGCGGGATTGCTGCACAATCGCGCGGCGCGAGCCGTCCGAATTACCCAGCCAGCCGTCGTTGCTCAGATTGAGAAGCAGGTCGGCGCGGCGCTCTCCGTTTTCCCAGACGAGGCGGCGGCACAGGCCCGAGACGGTGATCTCAAAGCAAATCGGCGCCGCGATGCGCATGGTCGTCGCTTCGTGCCCGGCGCGCCCGGTCACGGGCACTTCGAAGCGCTGCATCGTCGTGCCGGCGGAGAGGTCGAAGGCCATGCCGCGGGCGCCGAGGCTGAGCAGTTGCCGCTCCAGCCACGGCCAGGACGAGATGTAGGGCATCACTTCGCCGAAGGGGGTGAGGTGAATCTTGTCGTAGCGGTTAGCGGCAACAGCGCCGTTGTGGATCAGGAACGCGCTGTTGTAGCGGGCCCGCTCGAAGAACCGCACGCCGCCGGCATCGTCTTGCGAGAATGAGAGGCCGTCGGAAGCCATCGCGCCGACAATCATGGGGATGCCGATCTCACGCTGCGTGAGCAGGAGTTCGGCGTGGAAGTAGGTGGTCTTGCGGCCGTCCCTGTAGGAGAGCCCCGCGGCGCGCTCGGCCGCGATCGCGGTCTCGTTGAGCGCGTAGCCGGGGAACATCGTCTCGGGCCAGACGATGAGATCGGGCGGCGGCGTGGTGGCGGCGGCCTGGCGCGTCAGCGCGAGCATGCGCGCAAAGTCGCGCATCCGCTGCTCGACGGTCCAGGCGATCTTGTTGTCCTGCGGGACGTTGGTCTGGATGACGGCGATGCGGGCGATCGGCAGTGCAGCAACCGAACGTCCTGCGATAGGTGCTGCGGCGATCAGCACCGCGAGAGTGAATGCGAAGAGTTCCGGAGCCAGACCACGGAGCCGAAATGGTTGCTTCGCACCAGATCTCTTGTGCGCCGCGACTGCGTAAGGGATCTGCAACACCGCCGTTGCGAGCATCACGACGGTGAATGAAACGCCGTACGTTCCGAGATACGTCGTGCAGCCGTCGATCGGCCAGGCACCAATGAGGGGATGTCCGATGACGTACCACGGATAACCGTGCCAGACGACTTCGCCGCGCAAGACTTCGAGGCCTGTCCAGATCAGCGGCGCGACGAACACAACGGGGAATCGCGGAACACGTCTCTGAACCAGCCCAGTGAGCCACACGAACAGCGCGGGCCAGAGCGAGAGGTAGAGCACGAGAGGGAAGACGCCCGCCGCGGAGATGTCCCAGATGTAGGCGTGGAGGAAGGCCCACATGGGGATCGAGGCGAGGTAGACGCCCAGCGCGGAGCGGAACGGGCGCGAAGTGCGGGCCGCGATCCAGACCAGCGGCATCGGCGCGGCGAACGCCAGCGGCCACAGGTTTGCGGGCGGGAACGCGAGCGCAAAGAGCAATGAGAAGAGCAGGCCCCAGAGGAGCGCGGCGAGGAAGGGGTGTTTCGTCAGGTCGAGCACGCTCGCAGTGTATTGGGCGAATGACCCGTCGCTGCGCTCCGGGCTCGTTGCCAACGCTCGTTCACTTCTCGATCGGCTTGCCCTGCTTGGCCCATTCGGTGATGCCGCCGCGGAGGGAGATCACGTTGGTGAAGCCCATCTTCATCAGCGAATCGGCGGTGAGGAGGGAGCGCTGGCCGCCGCGGCAGTAGCAGACGATGGGGCGGTTCAGGTCCTCGTCGCTCACGCTGCCGCCGAAGGCGCGCTTCTCGATGTCGCGCTCCAGCACGCCGCGACCGATGTGAATGGAGCCGGCGATGTAGCCCTGAGCGCGCTCGTTGTCTTCGCGCACGTCGATCACCAGCAGATCGGGATTAGCCTCGGCCAGCCGCGCAGCCAGGCCGTCGCAGTCGATCTCTGGAATCCGCTGTCGCATTTCGGCGGCCATGTCGGGCAGTGTGCGTTTAAGGGGCATTCGGTTTCCTTCACGGTGCGGTTGTGGCCGCGGCCGCCTCGTGGGGATTCGAGTCTACGGCCTGCATCGCGCGCCGCACTTCGATCTCGCGCTCGACGACCGCTAGAGGAAGCCACAGGCGGAACGCGCCGGCCTTCACCGCCACCAGCGCGCCCCGCCTCGTCGTGAGAGGCCGGTCGAACTCGATCGCGGCCCAAGGGATCGACACCGGCGGCATGGCGTTCATGAAGCTGATCGGGCACGCAAGGTGCAGGTAGTCGTTATCGGCCTTCCACTCCATGCCATGGTTCATGAGGGCCCCGCGCCAGCGCACGCCGAGCGAAGAAACCATGCGCCCCTTGGCATCCGGCGACGGCGTCCTTGCAGGGAACTCCCGCGCCAGCGCCGGCCATCGCACCAGCGCGCCGAACACGTTGAGCACCGCGGCGATCAGCAGCGGCGGGACCGCCAGGGCGAGCAGCCCGACGCCAATGCCGAGCCACGGTGACGAGAAGACGCCGATCAGGATGCCGAGCACGATGGCATCGATCACGAACACGACGAGCAGAAGTGTTCGCAGCGTCTTGCCGTCCATGACTACTTGAGCATGCGGGCCAGGTAGTGGCCGGTGTAGGAAGTCGCGTGACGCGCGACGGCTTCGGGCGTGCCGGTGGCGACGATGCGCCCGCCGCGGTCGCCGCCCTCGGGGCCGAGGTCGATGATCCAATCCGCGCCCTTGATCACATCGAGGTTGTGCTCGATCACGACGAGCGTGTTGCCGGCATCGGCGAGGCGGCCGAGCACGATCATCAGCTTGCGGATGTCCTCAAAGTGCAGGCCGGTGGTGGGCTCATCGAGGATGTAGAGCGTGCGCAGGCCGGGGACAGCGTCGAGGGCGGCGGGGCGGGACTCGCCGTCGTCGGAGCCATTGCCGCTGCTGCCGGCCTTCTTGGAGCGGCGAGCGCTCGCAGGCGCTTCGTCGTCCGAGTCGCCGTTGGTCAGCGCGGCGCCGACAGGGGCGGACATGGTCCGTCCGAGTTCCGTCGCGAGTTTGATGCGCTGGGCCTCGCCGCCGGAGAGCTGCGTGCTGGGCTGGCCCAGCGTGATGTAGTCGAGGCCGACATCGTGCAGGCAGCGGACGAAGCGCAGGATCTTCGGGTGGTTCTCGAAGAAGCGGCAGGATTCCTCGACGGTCAGGCCGAGCACCTGGGCGATGTTCTTGCCGCGGTAGGTGACTTCCAGGGTCTCGCGGTTGTAGCGCGCCCCGCGGCAGACCTCGCACTCGACGAACACATCGGGCAGGAAGTGCATCTCGATCTTCTTGACGCCCTGGCCCTGGCAGGCCTCGCAGCGCCCGCCCTTCACGTTGAACGAGAAGCGGCCCGGTTCGTAGCCGCGGATCTTGGCCTCGCGCGTCTGCGCGAAGAGGCGGCGCACATCGTCGAAGAAACCGGTGTATGTCGCGGGGTTGCTGCGGGGGGTGCGCCCGATGGGGCTCTGATCGACTTCGACGATGCGGTCGATGTGGTGCAGGCCGAGGACCTTGTCGTGCGTGCCGGGGCGGACGCGGGCGCCGGTCAGGTGACGACGGGCGGCCTGGAGCAGGATGTCGTTGACCAGCGTGCTCTTGCCGGAGCCGGAGACGCCCGTGATGCAGACGATGCCGCCGAGCGGGATCGCGGCGTCGATCTTCTTGAGATTGTTCTGGGCTGCGCCCTTGACGGTGATGGCGCGCTTCTCGGAGAGCGGTCGGCGGGCCTTGGGGATCGGGATCGCGCGCCGATGGGCGAGATAGTCGCCGGTGATGGAGCCCGCGGTCGCGCACACTTCCTGCACCGTGCCCTGCGCGACGACGAGCCCGCCGTGCACGCCCGGGCCCGGGCCCATGTCCACGATGTGGTCGGCGTGGCGGATCATGTCCTCATCGTGCTCGACGACGAGGACGCTGTTGCCGATGTCGGCCAGGTGGCGCAGCGTCCGGATGAGGCGGTCGTTGTCGCGCTGATGCAGGCCGATGGTTGGCTCGTCGAGCACGTAGGCGGCGCCGACGAGGCCACTGCCGACCTGGGTCGCGAGGCGGATGCGCTGCGCCTCGCCGCCGGAGAGCGTGGCCGTCTTACGGTCGAGCGAGAGGTATTCGAGGCCGACGCTTTCGAGAAAGCCGAGACGCGAGCGAACCTCCTTGATGATCGGCTCGGCGATCTTCTGCTGCTCGGGCGTGAGGATGAGATTCTGGATGACGGCCGCGGCCTGCGTGATGGTCAGGCGCGTGAAGTCGGCGATGTTCAGGGCATCGCGCTGGGAAAGGCCGTGGCGGCGCTGGGCCTCGCGCACCTCATCGGGCAATGACGCGCCGGTTTCGGCGAAAACAGAGAGGCTTTCGATGCGCAGCCGATCGCCGAAGCATGTGCGGCAGGGGGTCTGGCTCATGAAGCCGCTGAGCCACTCCTTCACGCCCTCGTTCTCGGTGGTGGTCCACCACTCGACGGCCTGCGGGATGATGCCCTTGAACTTGCCTTTGAATTTCTCCTTGTCAGCGGGCGTGACGCCGTGAAGGAGGATGCGCCGGATTTCCGCTGGGAACTTGGCCACCGGCGCGTCGAAACTCACGCCGAAGTCCTTGGCGAAGCGGCGCGACTGGCGCGCGAAATAGGCCCTCACCGGCCCGTTCTTGTTCCAGATGGCCAGCGCGCCGTCGCGCAGCGAGAGTGATTCATCGGGCAAAACGAGCGCCTCATCGAACTCCATGAGGGTGCCGATGCCGCCGCAGGCCGGGCAGGCGCCGAAGGGCGAGTTGAAGGAGAAGACGCGCGGCTCCAGTTCTGAGAGCGAGCACTCCGGGTGCTCGGCGCAGGAGAACTTCTCGCTGTAGATGCTGTCGCGCCACTCGCCGCCCGGCTGCTCGACGGAGACGACGACGACGCCCTCGGCGTGGCGCAGGGCCGTCTCGACGCTCTCGACGAGGCGCTGACGCGATTCGGGCCCGGCGGTGAGGCGGTCGACCACGGCCTCGATCGTGTGCTTCTCGTACCTTCCGAGCTTGAGCGGGTTCTCGCCGGGGATCTTGAGCGTCTCGCGGATGTCCACCATCACGCCGTTGACGCGAGCGCGGATGAATCCCTCGCGCACGAAGTTCTCCAGCACATCCTTGTGGAAGCCCTTCTTCTCGCGGATGGCCGGGGCGAGGACCATCAGGCGCGTCCCTGGCGGCAACGCGGCGATGGCCTCGCTGATCTGGCTGGGGCTGCTGGCGGAAATGGCGCGCCCGCAGCGCTCGAGGACAGTGCCGTCTTTTTTCGTCTTCGTGGGCGCCCAGCAGGTCGGGCGCCCGACGCGGGCAAAGAGCAGGCGAAGGTAGTCGTAGATCTCGGTGCTGGTGGCGACGGTGGAGCGCGGGTTGTGTCCGCTGGAGCGCTGCTCGATGGCGATGGTGGGGGGCAGGCCCTCGATGTCCTCGACATCGGGCTTCTTGAGCTGGTCGAGGAACTGCCGCGCGTAGGCCGAGAGCGACTCCATGTACTTGCGCTGGCCCTCGGCGAAGATCGTGTCGAAGGCGAGGCTGCTCTTGCCCGAGCCCGAAAGGCCGGTGATGACGACGAGCCGGTCGTGCGGGATGTCGACGTTGATGCCGCGGAGGTTGTGCTCGCGGGCCCCGCGCACGCGGATGAAGCGCAGCGGGTCCAGGCGCCGGTCGGGGCCGGTCTTGGGGGCGGTGGTGGACGGCGGCGGCAGAGCGGCGGGCTTGGAGTCGATGATCGGGGGCGGCGCGCTCGTGGTCTCCGCGCGCGGTGCATCAGGCCGCGGTGCGCGCGAGCGTTTCGTCGTCGGTTCAGAAGACTTGGAAGCGGCGCGGGTCAATCGAGGGTGATGATAGAACGCCGCGCGGGCAGGTCATTCGCCACGACGCGAACATTCCCGGCGTGTTTTCTGATCTGGCAACCCAGTCGCCCAGCGCGTCCCGCGGCAGCGGGGATCGCTCGCCCATCGGCCCGGGCACGGGCCTTGACGGGGCAACGCCCACATCACGCGCGGATGGCGACGAAATCGTCGGTCAGGACCCGCTCATCGTGGTAGGGCTGGATCCGCCCGTCGATCAGCGCGTGGATCGTGTAGCCAGCACTTCGAAGCAGGTCATGAGTCTCTTTCGAAGTGTGCCCGAACTTGGCGCTGTTCCGGTCCACGCATTCATAGAGGACGAACCTCGGGCCCACCTCGTTCAGGACCCGCCGCGCACCGCTCATGACGAGGTACTCGGCCCCCTCGACATCCATCTTCATGCCGCCGATGCTCTTGATGCCGCGCTCCGCGCAGAACTGGTCCAGGGTGGTCATGGGCATCTCGATGCCCTCGCCCGCGCCGAGCGCGATGCTCGACATGCCGGCGTGGCCCTCGGGCCCGCGGGCGTATCGGGCCGGGCCGGGCCGGTCGCCGAGCAGGCTCACGACGATCTCGGCCTGGGCGAGCCCGTTGCGCCGGATGTTCTCGTTCAGGTAGCGCCGCTGATATTCGCCCGGCTCGAACGCGAAGACGCGCCCGCCCGGCCCAACGGCGCGGGCGGCGTAGAGCGTGTGCAGCCCGAAGTGGGCGCCGATGTCGATAAAGGTCTCGCCCGCCCGCAGATTGGACGTGATGAATCCGTGCACCTCGCGCTCGTGGTCGCCCATGGAGCAGAGAATGAACCCGGAGTGCTCGGCGTAATCGACGAGCATCGTCAGGTCCGTGCCCGGGAGCGGCACCGCGGTGTCGTCCGTGGTCCGCGGCCAGAGCGGCACGATGACCCGCCGGAAGAACTGGTTGCGAATCCGGCGCACCGGCACGACGGCGTTGAACCGCATCAGGGCCTTGAGCACAGGCTTTGGCGCGCGCATGCTGAGTGTCCAGTATCGTCGCTGCGGTGGGTGCGATTCCATGAAGGGGCGCCCGCCGGCCCACACTCCCGGCAATCCCGGCGTGAGTCGACCATGCTCCGAATCAGGCGACTCGATCCCCTCGAGCCTCGGGCGGCAGCGGGATGTTCTCTCCAAGAGGGTCGGGCTCGGGCTCGCCGCGCAGGCCCTTGCCGAGCACCTGGGCATTCCGCTCCCAGGTCCAGCGGGCCTCGACGAGGGCGCGCCCGGCGCGCCCCATTCGGTCCAGGTCGGCGCGGGTGAGAGCCTCACGCAGCGTCTCTTCCAGCGCCCGCTCGTCCTTGGGCGGGATGATCCAGCCGTGCACGCCGTGGCGGATGTAGTTGGCCAGCCCGCAATCCGAGCACATGATCACGGGCGTCTGGGCGGCCATCGCCTCGGTGTAGACCATGCCGAAAGACTCCCACCACGAAGGCAGCACGAAGAGATCGGCCCAGACCATGTGCTGCACCACCTCTTCCTGGCTCATCCATGGGAGAAACTCGACGCGCTGCCGCACGCCGAGTTCATCGACGAGCTGCGCGATGGGATCGGGCGGCGGCCCGATGATGATCAGGTGGGCGTTGGGCGGCGCGACTTTGGCGAAGGCGCGGATGGTCAGATCGTGAGCCTTGCGCGGGATGTACGTGCCGCAGTGGAGGGCCAGCGTCTTGCCGCGCCATTTATCGGGACGAGGCATGCGTCTCTGCTCCGGCGTGGGCATAACCGTGCCGTTGTGGAGCACACGCGCCTGCGAAAGCCCCAGATTGTCGCGCATGTGTCGGACGGTCTGGCCTTGCACCGAGAAGACCGATGTCGCGTGGCGTTGGGTTCGCTTGTAGTGGAGCCCCAGGGTGGTCTTCGCGCCGAAATCGATCGGGTCGTGCTCGATCACGCTGAACGGGATCCCGAGCCGGCGTGAAATCCAGAGCCCGATCGGCCCCAGCAGGATGCCGTCGTGCACGAGCAGCGCATCCGGCCTGAATCGCATGACCCGGCGCACCAGGCGGGACAGGACCGCCCTCCGGATGAGCCGGCTGGCCAGCCCTGGCATTCGTGGAGCGACCTTCCATCGCAGCCACACGGGATGGGGGAAGAAGCCCTTGGTCGCGTGGAAGCGGACTCCCTGGTACTCGTACTCCGCGGGGCGGCGCTTAAAGCGCCGGGCCCTCGCGCTGAAAAACCGCATCAGGGGTGGAGGCAGCATCCCGATGTAGAAAACCTCGGCGTGGACGCCCGAGGCGCACAGGGCCCGCATCATCGGCGGCCAATACACGGCCGACATGGGCAGTTGCTCCCACGGCGCCGCCAGCGTGAGCAGCGCCACGCGGCGCACCTCAAGCGATGTGCGAAGCGACTTCCCGGTGACGCTGGAGGGCGTGCCGGGAGTGACGATGGGTGTGCGATCGAGGTCCACGCCCTCGAACGGCAGCGGGGGAGGCGCGCGCTCGCGGAGCGGGTCCGGATCGGGCTCGCCGCGCAGGCCGCGCTGGATGTTGCGCGCGTTGTTCTCCCAGGTCCACCGCGATTCGACGAGCTGGCGCCCCGCGCGGCCCATCGCCTTGAGGTCGGCCTGGGTCAGCGCCTCGCGCAGGACGCCGACCAGCGCGCCGTGATCGCGGGGCGGAACGATCCAGCCGTGCACGCCGGGCTGGATGTAACCGGCCAGCCCGCAGTCCGAGCACATGATCACGGGCGTCTCGCTCGCCATCGCCTCGGTGTAGACCTTGCCGTAGGACTCCCACGGGGCGGGCAGCACGAACAGGTCGGCCCACACCATGTGCTGCACGACCTCGTGCTGGCGCATCCACGGCGTGAACTCGACCCGGTCTTGCAGGCGCAGCTCGCTCACGAGTCTCTTGAGGTGCGCGGGCGGGTCACCGATCATCACGAGAACGCAGTCCGGGACGTTGACCTCCGCGAACGCCCGGATCGTCTCCTCGTGCGCCTTTCGTTTGATGTAGTTCCCGCAGTGCAGGACAACGGTCTTGCCGCGCCACCGCTCCGGGCGCGGCGAGGACCATTGATCCGGCGTCGGAAAGAGCGTGCCGTTGTGAAACACGCGCGCGTTCTGCAGCCCGAAGTCGTTGCGCATGTGCTCGACCGACGGCCGGTGGCCCGCGAACACGGCGCACGCCGATCGCAGCGTCTCGGCGTAGTAGCGGGCCATCGGGCCATCGGCCGGAAAGTCGATGGGGTCACGCTCCATGATCACCCAGGGCAGCTTGAGCTTCGTCGAGACGCGCCTGGCGAGTTGCCCCAGCAGGACCCCGTCGTGGAACAGGAGCGCATCCGGCTTGTAGTGACGCAGCGATCTGAAGAGCGATGGTTCGACCGCCCGCCGGACCAGCGAGCCCGCCAGACGCGGCCAGCGCGGCGCCACGTTCCAGCGGATCCACCTCGGGTGCGGGAAGTAGCCGCGCACGACGTGGATCGGAAGTCCCTGAAAGATGTAGTGGTCCGGACGGTCGTTGAACTTCGAGATCTTCGGGATGATGCGCTCGCCCCAGTCGGGCAGGTTCATCGAGATGTGAAACACCTCGGCGCGCACGCCGAACTTCGACATCCCCTCCGCCAGGAACGGCCAGTAGACGCCAAGAAGATGACCTTTGTCCCACGGGGCGGCCAGCGAACAGATTGCGACGCGCCGAATATCCATCGAATGATTATAGATTCGGCCCGCGCGGGCTCGGGCTCAAGCGCGCGCATCTTCCGAGCGCAAGAAAACAGATTCGCCGCAGAGGCACCGAGCAGGAATGGGATCTGGAAAGCGCCAGGTTTCCGAAAAGCCGGCCGGCAAAACGCTCTGGTCAGAACCGTGAACGGTTCACTTTCTGAGCCAATTCACAGCTGCTTCTTTGCGTCTGTGGGTCCTCTGGTGAATGTCTTTCAGATCGGCGGCTTCTTGGACCGGCGCATGCGCCGCGTGCCGGGCATGCCGGGGCGCGAGCGGTCGTTGCGCTGGTGGCCTGCGAGGGCGGCGTCGAGTTCGGATCGCCGCACCTTCTGCGGGCCGCTCGCTTCGACGGACTTCTTGAGCGCGTTCATCTGGTCGCGAAGGGCCGCGGCCTTCTCGAATTCAAGGGACTGAGCGGCTTCGAGCATCTCTTCGCGCAGCGTCTCGAGCAATTCATCGGACTCGAAGGCGGGCTCGGCCGCGCGGGCGGCCTGGCGGGCCAGCCGGCGCGCCGCCAGTTCGCGCTCGATGCCGCGCCGGATCGCCTTGCGGATCGTCTCGGGCGTGATGCCGTGCTGCTTGTTGTACTCAGTCTGCTTGGCGCGGCGGCGCTCGGTCTCGTCGATCGCTTCCTTCATCGCGGGCGTGATGGTGTCGGCGTAGAGAAGCACGCGCCCGCCGGCGTTTCGGGCCGCACGACCGATGGTCTGGATCAGGCTCGTCGGGCTGCGCAGGAATCCGGTCTTGTCGGCGTCGAGGATGCACACGAGCGAGACTTCGGGCAGGTCGAGCCCCTCGCGCAGCAGGTTCACGCCAACGAGCACATCGAACGCGCCCTCGCGCAGTTCGCGCAGGATTTCCAGGCGCTCCAGAGTCTCGATTTCGCTGTGCAGGTAGCGGACTTTCAGGCCGTGCTGGTCGAGGTACTCGGTCAGGTCCTCGCACAGACGCTTGGTGAGGGCGGTGATCAGCACGCGCTCCTTGCGCTCGGCGCGGATGCGGCACTCCTCCAGCAGGTCCGGCACCTGGCGGGCGGCGGGGCGCACTTCCAATTCCGGGTCCACGAGGCCGGTGGGGCGGATGATTTGCTCGACGATGTCGCCGCCGACGTGCTCGAGTTCGTACGGGCCCGGCGTGGCGCTGACAAACACAACCTGCGGCAGAGCGACCTCGAACTCCTCGAAGCGCAGCGGCCGGTTGTCGAGGCACGAAGGCAGGCGGAAGCCGTGCTCCACCAGCACCTGCTTGCGCTGCCGGTCGCCATTGAACATCGCGCGAACCTGCGGAACGGTGACGTGGCTCTCATCGATCATCATGAGCCATGAGCGGTTCCCGGGCGGCTCGTTGTGGTGGCTCGGGCCGCGGGTGAAGTAGTCGAGCAGCGTGAATGGCTTCTCGCCCGGGGCGCGCCCGTCGAGGTGGCGCGAGTAGTTCTCGATGCCCGAGCAGTAGCCGACCTCCTGGAGCATCTCGAGGTCGTACTTTGTACGCGCCAGCAGCCGCTGGGCCTCGAGGAGTTTGCCCTCGCCGCGGAGTTGGAGGACGCGCGCGTCGAGTTCCGCGTTGATGCTGGCGAGCGCGCCGCCCATCTGGTCCTCAGGCATGACGTAGTGCACGGCCGGGAAGATGAAGGTCATCGTCTCGTCGGCCAGCACCTCGCCGCTGGTCGGGTTGATGAGGGCCAGGCTCTCGACATCGTCGCCGAACATCTCGATGCGCAGGGCGTGCTGCTCGTAGGCGGGGTAGACCTCGATCACGTCGCCGCGCACGCGGTAGGTGCCGCGCTTGAAATCCATCTCGGCCCGCTGGTACTGCATGTCGGCCAGGCCCAGCAGGAACTGGCGCCGGTTGAGCCGCTCGCCCTTGTGCACGGCGAGCACGCGGTTCTCGTACGCCTCGGGCGAGCCGAGGCCGAAGATGCAGGAGACGGAGGAGACGACGATGCAGTCCGGGCGGCTGAGCAACTGACTGGTAGCGGCCAGGCGCAGGCGGTCGAGGTCGTCATTGCGCGAGGCGTCCTTCTCGATGTAGATGTCGCGCGCGGGCAGGTATGCCTCGGGCTGGTAGTAGTCGTAGTAGGAGACGAAGTAGGCGACGGCGTTGTGGGGGAAGAGTTCGCGCATTTCCTCGTAGAGCTGCGCGGCGAGCGTCTTGTTGTGGCTCAGGATGAGCGTCGGTTTCTGAAGGTTCTGGATGACATGGGCCATCGTGAACGTTTTGCCCGTGCCGGTGGCGCCGAGGAGGCAGGCCGCGGGCTCGCCGCGCCGCAGGCGCTCGGTTAGCGCGCCGATGGCCTGCGGCTGATCGCCGGTGGGCTGGTACTCGCTGACGATCTGGAAGGGTCGGGCCTCGCGCGGCATCGGCGATGATAGGGACACAAGGGGTGGCCAAATCACACGCGCGACAGCGTCTCAAACGCATCGAGCGGGTTGGTCTGGGCGCCGCTTCGCGGCAGGGAGATCATTCACCGGAGCGAGTGCATGAGTCGCGCGCCGGTCGAAATCGGTCCTTCCTCAATCACCCTCGCATACACACGGCTCTCGCCGGGGTGAAGTTCTTCTTTGACGCGCCGGAACTCGAGATCGGTGAAAGAGTCGCGGATCGTCGCGCAGGGCGTAGTGAACTTCGTGACTTCGAGCACCACACCGCCGTCGAACTCGAAGCGCGAGCCGGGCACGACTTGCGACCAGTCGATGCCTTCGATGGTCAGGTTCTCGCCGATCGTGCCGGGGGCGATCGGGTGGCCCTCGGCCTGAAGGCGCCTGATCACATTTATTGAGAAGAGGCAGACCGCCCGCTCGGGCCCGCCGTGGTGCTTCGTGTTGGCCTGGGCATCGCCTTCGATGCCGTTCACCGTCACGCGCGCGCTCGGCACAGCGCGCTTGGGCACGCCGCCGGTTGAGATGCTGATCTGGAACACGCGCCCCGAAGAATGCAACCGCTGAGACGCAGAGGGCGCTGAGGAATTCATTGGTGCGAAGCAGAATCTAGGATTCCGATGTCTTTGCCGCTCTTTCACCGGATCGATCTTCTCTGCGTGCTCATCGCTCTGCGGTTGCATTGCCTTCACGCAGGAAACTTTCCGTCGTACGTCGCCGCGTCCATCAGGTTCTTCAGCGGCCCCGCATCGCTCGCCTTGATCTTCACCAGCCACCCCTTGCCGAATGGATCCTGGTTGACGAGCTCAGGGTGGTCGGCGAGCGCGGCGTTCACTTCAGCGATCTGCCCGCCGACGGTGCTGTAGACGTCGCTGGTCGCCTTGACCGATTCGACTTCGCCGATCGAATCACCGGCCTTGACCGCTGTACCGACGGGCTTCATCTGCACATACGTCACATCCGTCAGCTCATTGACGGCGAATCGCGTGATGCCGACGGTGACGGTGTCACCCGCGGCCCGAAACCACTCGTGAGTCTGGGAGAAACGACAGTCGGCGGGGCTGCTCATGGGGCGGATTGTAAAGACCCGGTCGCGAGGGCCCGTACCCTCGTCGGGCCGCCGCGCCACATCACGCTGTCCACCCTTCCTCAACGCCCTATCCGCGGGGAACCGTGGCCGGCGATGGGTCGAACAGGACTATCGCAATGCCCGGTAACCAGAAGGGTTAGCGCGGGTCGGTCGTCCTGAATTCGGCCTTTGGGAGCGGTGGAAGGCAGCGGGACTTGCCCCACTCGCCGCTCCGTGTGATAATCTTGTTTGCACGAGCAATTCCACCGGCCTCCGAGGCCGGCTTGGGAGCTTGGTCTTTCTCCCCTCCAGACGGTCTGGCCTCACGGCCAGCCGTCTTTTTTTCCCCGCCGAACGGGCCCGTTCCCGCCGATGGTCACGCTGCGGCGTCGGCGCGATTGACCGTCCGTTCATTCGCACCGTCTTTCCCGCTCGTCGCCGATGCGGTACAGTCCCGCCCGGGGGTCACCGGATGCTGCTCACGCTCTCTGCCAGGACGCTGTGGAGAGAAGGTCGCTGCGTCCGACCCGGCCTCGATCTTCCTTCACTTCCCAAATGGGCCCGAGAGGAGTTCGGCTTTCAAGGGCTGACTCTTCCGACCAGCCTCTTCACGGGCTGGGATGCTCCTCAGGTCGAACGGCTCCGCGATCAGGCCGACAAGTCTGGCTGCCCCTGTCTCATTCTCATCGAAGAGGCGCCAAAGGCTTTGGCGTCTTCGGACGCGGCGGAGGCCGAAGCAGCCCTGACGCGAATGGACCGCGTGCTCCTGGTCGCTTACCGCCTTGGATGCAGCAGCGTGGTCATGAGCGTGGCGGACCCGTCCCGCCCGCCGGATCTCGATGTGCTTGCCAAGCGTCTCAAGAGCATCGTCGTCAAGTCCGAACGCCTGGAACTGAACCTTCTGCTGGCGCCGGCGCCGGGCCTGACGGATTCGCCGGAGAAGATGACCGCCCTTGTTCGCAAGGTCGGCGGCTTCCGCATCGGGGCGTTCCCGGATTTCCAGGCCGCCGCGGGCTCGCCCGATCCCAGCGCCTATCTGCGGGGGCTCACGCCCTACGCCTCCGCCGTTTGTGCTTCGATGCTGGCCTTCGACTCCAAGGGGCGGCACACCTCCTTTGACGTTGAGGCGTGCATGAAAGCCATCCGGAGCGTTGGCTTTGACGCCACTCTGGCGGTTGAATACCGGGGCAACGGGGACCCCCTCGGGGCCATCCGCGCCGCGCGACAGATCCTCGAGTCCTTCCTGAATCCGGAGGATGCCGGCGCGCCCGCCGGCGCTGCCGACAAGGACGACGACGACGAGGAGGACGAATCATGACGAGCGCCATGCCGGACCTCCTCGACGAGCCGACGCGCACCGGCGCCGCCGCCATCGCGCACCGCCCGCGCCTCGTCGTGACCATCGACGGGCCCGCGGGGACGGGCAAGTCCACCGTCGCGCGCGAAGTTGCCAATCACCTCGGGCTTGAGTTCCTCGATACCGGCTCCATGTACCGCGCGGCGGCGGCGCTCGCGATCGACAACCGCGTGGACGCGGCGGACGAGGAGGCCGTGGCCGATCTCGTGCGTGCGGCCGATCTGCGGTTCGACTGGGCGGCCGATCCGCCGACGCTCCTCGCCTTCGGACGATCGATCGTGGACCGCCTGCGCGACACCGATGTGACGGCTCTTGTCTCGCCCGTCTCATCGCTCGCCGCCGTGCGCCGGGTGCTGGTGGAGCGGCAGCGCCGAATCGGCGAGGTACACCCGAGGCTGGTCAGCGAGGGCCGCGACCAGGGCTCGGTGGTGTTCTTTGACGCCGATGTGAAGATCTATCTCGACGCCAGCCCGCGCGTGCGGGCTCGTCGCCGGGCCGAGCAGTTGCACGCCCTCGGACGCCACGCCGATGTGGATGCGATCGAGCGGGAACTTGCGGAGCGCGACCGGCGCGATTCGACCCGTGCGGTGGGTCCGCTCATCTGCCCGCCCGATGCCGAGCGACTGGACACGTCCGACCTCGATCAGCCCGCGGTGGTGCGCCGCCTCTCGGAGATCGTGCTGCGGCGGCTGGCGCCGGCGGCTTCGTGAATGGCTCCGGGTGATCCGAACAACGGGCCGCGCCGGTCATTCCTTCAGCCGGTCCTCTATTGGTTCGTGTTTTACACCGTGATGGCGCTGTTCACGGTGATCTACCGCATCCGGCGGGTGAACACCGGGCGCATCCCGCGCGAGGGCCCGTGCCTGCTTGTTGCCAATCACCAGTCCCATCTTGATCCGCCGCTGGCGTGCATGGCCAACACAGCGCGCCAGACGCACTTTCTCGCGCGCGGGGGGCTGTTCTCGAATCGCGTGTTTGGATGGCTGATTGCCTCGCTCAACTCGATCCCGATCAGCGAAGAGCAGAGCGATGTGGGGGCGATCCGCGAGATCCTCAAGCGGCTGGAGCAGGGTGTGCCCGTGCTGATGTTTCCCGAAGGATCCCGAACCGAGAACGGGGAGTTGCAGCCGTTTCAGCGCGGCGTCGCGTTGTTGCTCAAGCGGGCCAAGTGTCCCGTGGTTCCGATCGCGGTGGAGGGGTGCTACGACGCGTGGCCGCGGCACCGGAGCTTCCCGCGGCTCTTGGGCTGCCGCGTGGCGGTGAGCGTGGGCAAGCCGATGGACGCGGCGGAACTCCTCAAAGATGGCCCGGATGCGGCCCTCGACCGCCTGGCGAGTGAGATCGAATCGATGCGATTGGATCTCCGCGCTAAACTGCGCGCGTCGACGAAGGGCAGATATCCCGCCTGCGGCATCGGCGACCAGCGCTCACCGCATGTCAGCGCTGGGGCCCGCGAGTCAGTTCAGGCAACGCCCACCGCCTGAGCGCACCGATCGCACAGCTTGCCGCCGTCGGAGCGCTGTTTCACCGTCCCGTCGCGCTTCCAGGATCGCTCGCAGCGCGGCTGGTCGCGCAGATCGATCACCTTTGCATCGCCAACGCCGGCCAGCGGGTTCAGGCGAACCTGGCTGACACCCAGCAGGTCTGCAAGGTCGGTGGGATCGAAGCGCCCGAGCTCCTTCTCCGCATCCGGCAGGACAACGCAGGCGTCGAGCGGGTTGTCGAGGTCGGTGGTCTGGCGGATGTGTTCGAGCGCGCGCAGCCCGGCATCGCGCGAGGCCATCACGTGCTTCCACGCGGGGTCGGCACTCGCCGCCGATTGCGGCGCAAATGTCTGAAGGTGGACGCTCGCTTCGGCGTCGTTCGGCGCGCCCGTCAGCAAACGCCACGCTTCATCGGCCGTGTGCGGCAGGATCGGGGCCAGCAGCCGGCAAATCGCATCGCAGATGGCGTGCAGCACGCCCTGAGTCTGGCGGCGGCGCTCGCCATCCGCCGGATCGCAATACAGCCGATCCTTGATCGCCGCCAGATAGACCGCGCTCATCTCGTCGTTGCAGAAGTTGTAGAGGCGTGTGGTCGCCTCGCGGAAGTCGTACTGCTCGTAAGCGCGCTGCACATCCCGCGAAAGCGCATCGAGCGTCGAGAGGGCCCACGCGTCTAGGCTCGTCGGGCTGACCCGCGGCGGCCGGCCCGTTCGATCGGCCGGGAAGTCATGCAGGTTGCTCAGCAGGTAACGCAGCGTGTTGCGCACCTTGCGGTAGGACTCGCCCGCGGTTTTGAAGAATTCGATGTCGGCCTTGATGTCGGCGTCGTAGGCGAGCGAGGCGACCCACCAGCGGCAGACATCGGCCCCGAATTCCTTGACGAGGTTCTCGACGTCGAGCACGTTGCCCAGGCTCTTGGACATCTTCAGCCCGTCCTTGTCCACGATGAAGCCGTGGGTCAGGACGGTCTTGAATGGGGGTTGACCGGTGGCGCCGAGTGAAAGCAGCAGCGAAGACTGGAACCAGCCGCGGTGCTGGTCCGAGCCTTCGAGGTACAGATCGGTCGGGAAGTCGGCATCTCTGCCCGCGCCCGGCCGCTGCGACGCCCGTTCGCGGATCACGGAGTGCCACGATGAACCGCTCTCCAACCAGACGTCGAGGATGTCGTTGCCCTTCTTGAGCGTCGCAGCATCGACGCCGCGTGGCGAACCGGCTTCGGGATCGCTCTTGGCGTCATAGTGGCGCAGGAGTTCAGCCGGGCTCATCGTGTACCACGCGTCGGACCCCTTCTCGCGCACGACTTTCGCCACGGCGCGGATGCTGGCGGCTGTGAGGAGCACCGAGCCATCGGGTCCGAAGAACGCCGGGATCGGCAGGCCCCAGGAGCGCTGGCGGCTGATGCACCAGTCCGGGCGGCTCTCGAGCATGCCGCGCATGCGGTTGCGCCCCCACTCCGGGACGAACGCGACCCCGCCCTCGGTCGAACCCAGCGCCATCTGACGGAGCGGCCGGTTGGCCGGTCCTCGGCCGGTCGGTGCGAGATCGACGCCGATGAACCACTGCTCGGTCGCGCGGAAGATCACGGGCGACTTGCCGCGCCAATCGTGCGGGTAGGAGTGCGTGAACTTGTGCCAGTGGAAGAGGTGCCCGCTTTCTCGGAGCGAATCTGTCACTCGGGCGTTTGCATCCCACACGCTCATGCCGCGCAGCCACTGCGGCACACTCTCGTCGTACGTGCCGTCCTCGCGCACGGGGCAGTAGATGGGGAGGCGCTCGCGAAGTCCTGATCGATAGTCGTCGTCGCCGTGGCCCGGCGCCGTGTGCACGAGGCCGGTGCCGTCTTCGAGCGTCACGTAGTCCGCCGCAATCACGCGATAGAGTCCATCGAGGCTCGCGTGCGAAGTCGCGGCTTCGGGCTGCTTGGAAAAGTCGGGCCGTTCCGGCCTGCCTTCTCCGTTCGTGTACAGCGGATGGCGGTAGCGCAGGCCCACCAGGCGGGCCCCCTGCGTCACGCCCAGCACTTCAACAGACTCGGACTTCGCCGCCTTGGTCACCCGCTCGACCAGGTCCTTCGCGATGACTGTGACGCTCCCGTCCACACGCACGAGCGCGTATTCCGCGGCCTGAAGCACCGCGATCGCAAGGTTCGCCGGGAGCGTCCACGGCGTCGTGGTCCAGATCATGAAGCAGGGGCGCTGCCCGGGACGGCCCGCCGCGCTGTGTTCGTCTGCATCTTCATCCTCATCCTCCGCACCACCGGCGGGGGGAAGGCCGAACGCGTTATAGACGGCGTCCGCATCTTCCGCGACGAAATCAACGTAGACGGAGAGGTCCTCGCGGTCGTAGTACTCCAGTTCCGCTTCGGCCAGCGCGGTCTGGTTCGCGATCGACCAGTGCACGCTCTTGAGTCGCCGGTAGACGAGCCCGGCTTCGACAAGCGTGGCCAGCAGTTCGAGGGTGGCCCCCTCGTACTCGGCGCTCATCGTGAGATAGGGGTGCTCATAGTCCGCGAGCGTGAGCAGGCGCTTCATCCCCGCGGCCTGGAGTTTGACGTACTTCTCCGCGTACTTGCGGCACTCGCGACGGATCGCCATGCGGCGTGTGGCATCGTCCAGCGCGGCGAGCTTCGCCAGCGCGCCCGACTCGGCCATCTCCTGCACAACCTTGTGCTCGATCGGCAGACCATGGCAGTCCCAGCCGGGAATGTAAGGGCACCAGAGCCCGGCCATGAGACGCGTGCGAACAACCAGGTCCTTCAGAGTCTTGTTGAGCAGGTGCCCCAGGTGGATCGCGCCGTTGGCGTACGGCGGGCCATCGTGGAACACGAACCGGCCGCCCGCTGCGGCGGCCCGGGCCTGCTGGACTGCCTCGTAAAGCCCCGCCTTTTCCCAGCGGGCCTGCGAAGCAGGCTCGTTCTGCACAAGGTTCGCCTTCATGGGGAAGGGCGTCTTGGGCAGATTCAGGGTGGCCTTGTAGCGCGAGCCCTGAGCCGCTTTCGGCGCTGATTGTGATTCGGCGTGGCTCATGAGGCTCCTGACGGCGCGTTTCGATCCAACCGTTGGCGGCGAGACTCTCCGGGAAAACGCCGCTGATCGTAAACAAAGCAGCCCCGGGTTCGCCGGGGCTGCGGAGGGTCATGAGTCGAAGCGCCCCGGCTACTCTTCGGAGTGCTCGAAAATCGACTGTGTGCGCAGCACAAGCCCGCCCTGCGCCATCAGGTGATACGCCTGCGCGTGCACCTCACGCCTGAACCGCTGGACATCGAGGATCGAGGCGCACTTGCCGCCCTCTTCATCCAGCCAGGTGTGCAGCAGCGCGCTGCCTTCGCGGGCGAACGCGGTCAACTCGTTGTAGGTCGATGAGTAGAGGCTCTCGGGCAGCGTCTCCGTCTGGATCGTCGAGACGTACTTGACCGTGTCGCCGAAAGCCTGTTCGTGGTCGCGTTCACCGGCGCACGGGATGGCCGCGAGCAGCCCGCGGTCGGGGATGCCTTCTTCCTGATCGGTGATGAGCTCGGTGGCGCAGTTGCCGTCGAACTGGAATCGCATCAGGTGGCTGCCGGGCATGATCCACCCCTCGAACTCGTAAGCGCCGTGCGCCACGGTCATGCGGCCGCGCACGCGGAACAACTCGGGGTGAAGGGCCCGGCGATAGAGCAGCAGGCGATACGCCTGAAGGCTTGAAGACCTCGACGCGTTATTCATGGGAAGGCAGCCTTGGACGCACGGCCGACGCGTCCTGCGTCAGCCCGATTCTGGATTCAGGGCGTGAGTGTATGGGGCCCTTTCTCACTGACAAGCATCGGTCCGCGTTCCAGCCAGTTTTCCCACACGAATTCGCCTTGTGTTCGGGTCCGGGGAGGTCCCGCCAGCGAGGGGGGGCCGGTCCTTCCGCGAATGGCGCTTCCGGATGCCATAGGCCAAAGACGCCGAAGTTATCGGGCCGACAGTGATTGCGGCCGGACCTCGATCCCTCGGTCGATGTCGAGCGCAGGGGCGATGCGCGCCCCGGGTCAGGACGCCTCTGCATGCTCGAACTCAACACGCGCCTGGACCTCGTGCGCCGGCTGCCCCGGGCCCTGCGAGAGGCCGCGCTGCTCGCCGCGCACGACTACGCCGGCGAGACTGAGCGCGACGCGATTGTCGCGGAGTTGCTGCATCTCGAGCCCGACGGTGCATTGACTCCGGAAACCATGCTCTCGCTGCTTCGCCGCTGGCAGGTCCTCTCGCGGGAGGCCCGTCACGCGCTGCTCGTCGCCGTGGGGCCGGCGATCAGCACTGTGTTCGTGCGACTGGAGCATTCGGACGATGCGGCGGATCGTCTGGCGGCGGCGCTGATCGCGTGCGACTGTCTCACGCGTTCGGATGCAGGACCGGCGCTCGCCCACTTGGCCGGCGTGCTCGGTCCGGCACTCTCCGGAGCAGCGGTGAGCACCGCGATTTCCGCGAGGCTCGACTCTCTAATCGCCTCGGCCGCGGCGTCTTACGACCAGCACCGCAACTCTTCACTGCTCGAACTCGTCGTGCGGCTCGCGCACGCGCCAGGGACCGGTCTCCGCGCCTGGTTGGCCGACCACGATCAGCCGGGTCATCTGGCGCTGCGCGGCGTGGCTCGGTCCATGCCGGCGTCGGCGCGCCTGGCGCGGTGCGTTCAATGGCTGGGAATCCCCGCGCTAAGCGCACTGGCTTGCCAAACGATCGACGTGGCGAACAACTCTGCGGCTCAGCGCTCCATCCTTGAGCGGTCCTACCTCCTCGTCCGGGAAGCCCGGCGGCGCGCGGCACGCCGGATCCGGCTCCCGGCGCGAGTCCTCCCCGCGCCCGAAGCACTCACGGGCATGCCGTTGGACGCTCGCCGGGGCTTCGGGCGCTGGGTCGAAGTCCTGACGCCGCGGCACGCGGCCCGGCTCGCGCTCCTCGCACCGATGATCACCGATCGCGAGCCCCTCTTGCGGCTGGATACCGCTCTCGCGATCGCGCGCCTGTCTCCCTCGCGCGAGAGCGATACAGCGCTCGGCCGCCTGGCACGCGATCAGCACGAATCGGTCGCGCTCGCGGCGGCCGGAGCCCTCGCGGAAGCCGCGAGCGAGTCGCGCCGGGCCTCCCTCGCCACGGAGATGCGGCGGCTCGCCGACTCGCCGCACGCACGGGTGCGATTGCTCGCATCCCAGGCCGCGCGCGTCTTCGGCGCGGACGCCGAAGCGACCGGGATCGACCGTTGGTCCTGCCCCGTCGGAGCGCGGATCGAGATTGTGCGCCGGCGTGAGCACTTCGTTCGCGGCCTGCGCGGCGCCATGCGGGCGGCAGGCGACGAACGCCGGATGCGCCTGATCGAGGTCGCCGCCCGCCTCGATGCCCTCCCGGACATCGAAGAGGAACTGCTGGCGTCGGCCGCTTCGGCAGACCTCCGATTGGCCTCACGGACGGCGTCTCTCCTGGCACGCGTGAGGACGCAGCGAGCCCGCGAGACTCTGGATGGACTGCTCAGTCATCCCGCCGCCCGAGTGCGTGCCAACGCCCTCGAGGCCCTGTGCTTCGTTGCGCCTTCCGACGATCGACTCGATGGTTTTCTGCACGCCTCATCGGCAAGGCTTCGGGCCAACGCCCTCCGCCATCGTCTGCGCACGCGCCCCGGCTGGGGCACGCTGCCGCTGCTCGCCGAGATGCTCGGCGATGAGCGCCCCGACCACCGCGCCTCGGCCCTCTGGGTCGCGGAGCGGACGCAATGCGCCGCTCTCGCCGGTCGCGTCGCGGACATGACCCGGCGCGATCCCGACCCGCGCGTCAATGAGCGGGCGCGGCGCTGTGCACGCAGGCTGCTGGCCGCCATGCGCCACGGCTGGTCAGCGCGGGGCTCCACCGTGGAGGCGGCTTGATGGTCCACGCTCCGGCGATTCTCGGTGTGCTGGCCTCGGGCGGCGATCTCGCGCCGCTCGGCCTCGAAGGCGCGGCTCCCGTCGGCACAGGCGGCCAGTTTGATTGGGATCGCTGGGCGGCGTCTGGGTTGGCGGCTGCGGCGCTCATGCTCGCGGCGGCTGCGCTGCTCAGAATCCTCGATCGGCGCCGCCGCCCCCCGGCCGAGCGGGCGTTCGACGTGCTCTCGCGCCGGATGAAGCTTCGCCCCCGGAAAGCCGCGGTCGTGCGCCGGCTGGCCGCGCGCGCGGGGATGCCGCCCGTCGCATTGCTGATCAGCGAGCATGCCTTCGCAAGGGCTTCGCAGCGCGTTGGAGACGGCGCGGCGGGCGAGCGGGCCGGCGGGTTGGGACCGAGCCGCGATCAGGTGGAGGATGTGCGCCGAGCGCTCTTCGGGCAATCCTCGACTAAGGACTCCGTGCGCCTTCGGCGCTCCGCCTGACCCAAAGATGCGCCGACCGTAGGATGCGTCCCGTGACTGCGTCCGCACATCGGGAACGGGCCCGTCCGTCGAATCTTTTGATCGTCGGGCTCCGCGGCTGCGGCAAATCGACAGTCGGGCGCGCCTTGGGGCAGGCTCAGGGCCGGCTGTTCGTCGATCTCGATGAACTCACTCCTCGATGGCTCGGTGCACGCGATGTCGCGGAGGCCTGGGCCCGCGCGGGCGAACTCCGGTTCCGCGACGCCGAGGCACAAGCCCTTCGATCCGTGCTCTCGGGGACGGGTCAGGTCATCGCGCTCGGGGGCGGCACGCCGACCGCGCCCGGCGCCGCCGGGGCGATCGAAGCGACGGCACACGAAGGCCGCGCAGTCGTGGCGTACCTGCGCTGTCGCCCCGGCGTGCTGAGGTCGCGGTTGTCGGCTCAGGGCGCCGACGCGCAGCGGAATCGCCCGAGCCTCACCGGCGCGGGCATCCTCGACGAGATCGACGAGGTCTTCGCCCGGCGAGACGGGCTCTACACACGGCTCGCATCGCGCGTCATCGACGCCGAGCGATCGCTCGATGAGGTGATCGCGGCCCTTGAGGGATGGACGGCGTGGGCGAGCCGTGAATAGCCCCTGTCAGGGGCGCGGATCATCCGCCAAACGGGAATCAGGGCGTAAACCCGCCGGGGTACTTGGCGATCTCCTTGTTCCCCAGCGCGAAGGAAGTGATCGAAGCGCCCTTGGTCGGGCGGAAGATCAAATAGAGCGTTTGCTCTCGCTTGGCGCGGCTGAGCGCCGGAAGTTCCGAGAGCGCTCGGATCGGTCGCCCGGGCGTGAAGCGGATCTGCACCATCGGCCCGTCGTCGTACACAAAGCCGATCGGCTCGTACATGATTCCCTTCGAGTCCACGAGCAACGGCGCCAGGGATTGATCCGCGGCTTCGATCTTGCGCCCGTAGAGCGTGCGCGTGCCGGCGCGCGAGAGCGTCAGCTTGACGATGCCCGTGTCGCGGCCTTCCAGGAACTTGTCCACCCGCAGGCTGCGATCGAGCCCGACCGTCTTGAGTTTGTCTTTCTCGATCCGGTGCTCGCCATCGACGATGTCGTTGTTGTCGTTGAGTGTCAGCCCGCCTCGAAACTGGGCGTTGAACGCCCAGGACTCCGGCAGGTGGGCGTGCACCTCGACGCCCTCGAATTCACCCGAAGAGCCCCGCGAAGCCGTTGTCGACTCGCTGGTGTCCAGGGCCGCCGCGCTCCCCGCGACACGCGCGCCAAAGCCCGAGAAGATCGACTGGTCGCGCACCGACTTGTCGCGCTCGTCCCTGCTGGCAAACGTGCGCTCCTTGAGTTCCGAAACGTCGGCTCGTGTGTTCTTGATCAGCAACTGCGACGGCGTCATCCCTGGCGGGACGAGGAACTCGAAGCCGAACGTCGCGTCCGAGCCGCCCCCGACGGACGCGATGAAGATCTCCGATGCATCGAACCGGAATCGGAACAGGGCGAGCGCGCCCGCTTCCGGCGGCGCCACCGCCGCGATGGGGTGCATGACGCGCACCTCCCCGCCCTCGCCTGTGCAGATGAGGCGAACCTGACCCGGGGTGACGATGATGTTGCCGTTCTTTTCCTTCGCCCCGGACCGGAAGGTCACGACGATGCCCTGGAGCGTCGACCCCGCGGGCGGCGTCGATCCATCGGGATAGAAAACTTCCTGCTTCTTTGTGAGGCTGTTGAAGCTGTCGACCCGGAGGTCGTCGAGGGCGCCGTTCACGATGTATTTGCCCTGGACCTCAAAGTCACCCGGAAGCATCACCGTCCGCGCCTTGTCCTTGTAGGTCATGCGCGCCATGCCGGCCTGCTCGTGCACCGCGGGCTGGTAGTGGGCCAGCGGCGTGCGCGTGGCGAACGAACCGCGGCTCAGGTGCTCGTAGAGAGCCGCGGTGATCCTGTCGACCGGAACCCATAGGCTGCTCCCGTACACGGGCTGTCCCTGGCGCTCGACGATCGGGCGGTAGCCGAAAACCTCTTGCGGCAGCCGCAGGAATCCCAGCGAGATCACCACGATCCCCATGACGATCACGGCGCTCATCGCGCCGAACACCAGCCCGCCGCCGAAGTTGGCCGTCTCTCCGAACTGCAGATTCCTCGGCACGAGCGTGTCCACTGCCAGGCGCAGCGCCACCAAGGCCACGAGGAACGGCCCCAGCAGCCCCAGCGTCCACGCCGTGTCCTGAAGAAACTCCCCAAGAAACGTCGAGTTGTCCTTGGCCATCGGGAAGATCAGCCCGTACACCACCGGCTCCCACGCCGCGAACGCGATGCCTCCCGCGGCCACCGTGCACACCAGCGCCAGGAACGCGGAGAACATCCCGTAGCCCTTACCCTTGCCGGACCACAAGATCGCGATGAACACGCACGCAATGCCGACGATCAGGTTCAGGATCATTGGGAAAACCTTCGATGGACGGCGCGAACAAGTTCGCGCCCCGTTTCATGCTTTCTTGGGCGGCTGAACGGCGGGTCGGGGTGCGCCGGGCCGAGCGCCTGCCGGCGCAGGCGCGCCGGGGCGCGGGGCAGCCGGCGCGGGCTTCTGCTCGCCCCCGGGCGCCGGCGGTGATTCGGTTGCTCCGCCCGCGGGTTGTGTCAGGCGCACGAGTTCCTCGACGCTCGTGTCGCCGCGCATCGCCAGTTGCAGCGCCGCGGCTTGAAGCCCCTGCTGGCGCTTGGCGCGGAATGACGCTCGCAGACCGGTCAGGTCGTTTCCCGCGATCATGTCGCGCTCCGCCTGCTCGAGCGGGTGAACCTCGAACACGCCCACCTGCCCGAAGAAGCCCGACCCGCTGCACATCACGCACGTCTGCGGCTTGTCCTTCACCATCACCTGCCCGCTCTTGCGGAACAGCTGTTTCGTGTCCGCAGGCAGGCCGAGTTTCTTGATCATGTCCGGCGGCGGCTGGAACGGCACGCGACAGTTCTGGCACAGCCGGCGCAAGAGACGCTGCGAGACGGCGCCGTGCAGGCTCTTGGCGGCCTGGGCCTGATCGCCCACCGCCTTCACGTACATCTGGATCGCCGCCAGCGCGCCGTCGCACCGGAACGAGAAGTAGACCCTGGTGCGTTCGTGGTCCGCGCGGGCGACCTCCTTGGCGGTAGCGCCGTCGTCGGGCATGTCCGCCACCGCCACGATGTCTGGATCGCGGCGCAGGATCGAGCGAACCGTCGTGCTGTAATCGGCGCCTTCCGCGTACGGATCAAACCTGTTCTGCCGCACTCCTTCGAGCGCGGCCTGCGGCTCAATCTCAATGGTCTGCACGTTGGAGGTGTACGCATCATGTGCCCGCAGCACCGCGTAAAGGGTCGACGTGCGCCCGCTGTCGGCGGGAGATGTCAGCAGCACGACGCCCTTGCGATCTTCGATGATGGCACGAAGGTCCCCGAGCTGGTTCTCGAGCAGCCCAAGCGCGTCGATCTTCCGCTTCACTTGCCCCTCGGGGTCCAAGAGCAGCGAGATCTGCACGCCGGCCGGTCCTCCGTGCGTCGAGAGGCGTGCGGGAAAGAGACCGGCGGCGCCAGGAGGGCCCAGCTTGAAATCGCCGGTTTGCTTGCGCCTGCGATCGGCGACGTCGAGCCCGGCGGCGGTCTTGAACAGGTCCACGATGGCCAGGCCCGGTGCCGCGGGCAGCTGATCGAGCGTCTGGCGCACGCCGTCCACCAGCGTCGAGAAAACATACGTGCCGTCCCGCCCCGGCGCGCCGTCCAATTGCGCGCCGCGCACATCCACCATCTTCTGGAACAACTCCTCCGCGGCGACGCGAAGGTCGTACTCCGGCGTGCCTCGCTCCGGCACGGGCAGCTCGCCCTTGGGCCCTTTGAAGATGAGCGAGACGGTCGATGATGCTTGGCCCTTCTTCTTGGATTCACGCGCCTGCTTGATCTTTTCCCAGTCCAGCGACCACCTGTCCTTCGCGGGCACACGCGCGCTGCGGTTGCGCGAGACGAAGTAGGCCACGAGATCCGCCATCAGGACGGCGGCGGCCGCGGCAACCGTGATGAACCCGGGCAGAGGCAGCAGGACGACGAGCAGCAGCGCGAGCACGCCGGCGGCCATGTGGGCCGAGTTCCAGGCGCGCCGGGGCAAAAGAAACTTCGCCGCGTCTTTGTCGTAGACCGCCGAGACAACCCATCCCCAGCCGATGAAGATCAGCACCATCAGCACCGGCGCCCACCAGTTCGCCAGCCAGACACCCCCCGCGCCGAGGACCGGAATGCTCGTCATACGTCTACTCTAGCGGAGTGGTGGCTTGGCAGTTCCGTTCGGCGGTGCGTCGCCGCGCCGGCTGACCATCTGCAGCCAATGGCCGCCGGGCCCCGCTCACCCGATCTTCTTCAGACGCATGGCCAGTTCGTCGGGATTGGGCGTGTTCTCCATCGCGGCGCGGGTGTGGATGTACTCCTGCTCGACGAGTTGGACGAGCGATCCATTGAAGTCGATCATGCCCGCCTGAATCGATTCCTGCATCTTCAGGACCTCGTTCAACTCCGGCTCACGCCCTTCGAGGATGTACTTGCGCACGACCGCGGTGTTGACCAGGATCTCGAGCGCGGGGATGCGCGGGATCTCGGGGCGCAGCGTCGGAAGCAGCTTCTGATAGACGATGGCCCGCATCTGATAGGCCATGATCTTGCGCACCTGCTCGCGGTCATCCGGCGGAAACAGGTCGTAGATGCGCTGGAAGGTCTGCGACGTGCTCGACGCGTGAATGGTGCCGAAGACCAGGTGGCCGGTCTCGGCGGCGTGGAGCGCGGCCTCGAACGTCTCCGCGTCGCGCATCTCGCCGATGAGCACGATGTCCGGGTTTTCGCGGACCAGGGCCCGAAGCCCCGTCTTGAAATCCAGCACGTCCAGCCCCACCTCGCGCTGGTGGATCGTCGCCTTCTTGTCCTCAAAGATGAACTCGATCGGGTCCTCGATCGTTACGATGTGCACGCTCTTGCGCTCGTTGATGTAGTTGAGCATCGAGGCAATCGTCGTGCTCTTGCCCGAGCCGGTCACGCCCGCCAGCAGCACGATGCCCTGCGGCTGCATGGCGATCTCGGCCATGACCTGCGGAAGGTAGAGATCCTCGAAGCGCTTGATGTTGCTCGTGATCAGCCGGGCCGCCACGCTCAACCGCCCGCGCGCCTGGAACAGGTTGATCCGGAAACGGTTCCGCTCGTCGTAGTCGTACGCGAAGTCCACAGAGCCGTACTTGTGCAGGTCGCCGAACTGCTCCTCGGTGAGAATGTGCTTGGCGATATCGACGAATTCCTCGGCTGTCACGGGATCGGTGTCCAGCGGCTTGAGCGCGCCCCGCAGCCGGACCCGCGGCGCTGTCCCGCTCTTGATGATGAGGTCCGAGCCCCCGAAGCGGATGCACGCCTGAAGGAACTTGCCGAAGCGTGTCGCGTGCGGGTCGTGCTTGCGATCGGGGTCGAGGGTGACGTGCCCGACGATCGCCGTGTCGGTCTGCGTATCGCTGAGAACGGTCATGGCTCTGCCTTTGCTCCTCCCGCGCCGGCCGCCGCCCGCGCCGGCGTGAAAGCCATTCCATACGACCTCTGGGCCGGGCCTGCTCCACCCGAGCGGACCGATTTGCAGCCGCAACTTCTTACCGTCATGTTCCTCCCAGATACCGAACGCAGGCGCTTTCGCGCCCCGGTGCTCAGCGGTGAACGTCGAGCACGATCTTGATCCCCTCGCCCGACTCCATGAGGGCAAACGCCTTGGCGAAGTCCTCCAGCGGCAGTTCGTGCGTGATGACCCGGTCGAGGTCGAGTCGCCCCGAGAGCAGCAGGACGTCCATCTGATACCAGGTCTCCCACATCCGCCGGCCGTAGATCCCCAGGACCGTCGCGCCCTTGAAGATGATGTTGGAAGCGAGGTCGAACATCGCGGGCTGAGCGGGCGTGCCGAGCAGCGCCGCCACGCCGCAGGGCCGCAGGGCCCGGAAGCCTTCATCGATCGCGCTGGGCGCGCCGCTCATCTCCAGGAGCGCATCGACGCCGTCGCCGTGAGTCGCGGCGCGGACTTTCTCGATCCAGCCCTTGTCCTTCATCGCGTCGAACGCCTCATCGGCGCCGAGTTCGCGGGCCAGCGCCAGGCGATTCGGATTCGTGTCGGTCACGAAGATGCGCAGCGCGCCCGCGGCCTTGGCCACCATGACCGCCATCAGGCCGATGATGCCCACGCCGGTGATCAGCACGCTCTTGCCGCTCACGCCGGCCGCCATCACCGTGTGCACCGCGTTCCCCAGCGGATCCATGATCGCGGCGAACCGGTCCGGGATGTCCGGGTGCAGCGGCCAGATGTTCTCCTCCGGCATCATCAGGAAGTCGGCGAAGCAGCCGTCGCGGTCCACGCCAATGACCTTGGTATCCGAAGCGACGTGGGCGTTGCCCGTGCGGCTGTTGTAGTCGCTGAACGCAGTGATGTGCCCCTCGGCGCTGACGCGCTGGCCGGGCTTCCATCGCGTGACCGCGCTGCCGACCTTCTCGATCACGCCCATGAACTCGTGCCCCGTCACGATCCCGACGGGGATCCGGTGCTTCGCCCAGTGGTCCCACTCCCAGATGTGCCGGTCCGTGCCGCAGACGCCGGCCTTCTTCACGCGGATCAGCACCTCGCGGGGTCCGGGCTCGCCGGATTTGCCGAGCGACCCCTTGGGCACGGGACGATCGGAGACGAAGGTGAGGCCGGGCGCGGGCTGAGCCTTGACGAGAGCACGCATGCGCTGCACGCCTCCGGACGTGGGGGTGGTGGGGGAAGAAACCTCGACGCGCACGGGTGCGCGAACACCTTGAATGGCGCCGGGCATGGGCGGGTTCAATCCTTCGCGCGCGGGTTCGGAACGGCCGGGGCGCCCCCGCACACGGTCAGTATAGTGCGGCGGGCAGCGGCGTCGGGCACCTCGCATGTTCGTCGCCGCCGCGCTCCGCGGAGCGACAAGATGGAGAAGCGGGCATTCGGCCGGACCGGCATGCAGGTGAGCGTGCTGGGCTTTGGCGGATCGGAGATCGGTCACCAGGGCGCCCTGCAGGCGGATGTGGACCGTTTGCTCAACAGCGCGCTCGACGCCGGACTCAATGTCATCGACACGGCCGAGTGCTACAAGAACTCCGAAGAACTCATCGGCAAGGCCGTCGGCCATCGGCGGCGCGAGTACTTCCTGTTCACCAAGGTTGGGCACGAGAACGGCTGGGACGCGGGCGAGGATTACTCGGCGGCGTCCATCGCGCGCTCGATCGAGCGAAGCCTCAAGCGCCTCAAGACCGATGTGCTCGACCTTGTGCAACTGCACTCGTGTAGTGCAGCGACCCTCAAGAAGGGCGAGGCGATCGAAGCGCTCGGGAAGGCCAGGGCCGCCGGCCGGACGCGCTTCATCGGCTACAGCGGCGACAGCACCGATGCCCTCTTCGCCATCGAGAGCGGCGCCTTCGACGCCCTGCAGACTTCAGTCAGCATCGCCGATCAGGAATCGATCGACTTGCTGCTTCCCGCGGCGACCAAGCGCGGCATGGGCGTGATCGCCAAGCGCCCCATCGCCAACGCGGCGTGGCGGTACTCCGAAACTCCCGAAAACGACTACTACACCGAATACTGGAAGCGGCTGCGCGAACTCCGATTCGACTTCGCGGTTCCGGGATCGGCAAAGCCGGAGGCCGCTTCGATCGCGCTCCGCTTCACGCTCGCCATGCCGGGAGTGCACACGGCCATCGTCGGGACGAAGAACCCCGATCGCTGGAAGCAGAACGCGGAACTTCTCAAGGCCGGCCCGCTGCCGAAGGGCCAGATTGATGCGATTCGGGCGAAATGGAATGAGGTCGCAAAGCGTGACTGGGTGGGGCAGGTGTAGGGGCGTGATTCGATTGCTGCCTTCCGCAAGCTCGGGTCATCCGTGAAACGTCCCAAGCGTCCGCGCCGCGGCCCGCGCCGAAAGCGGCCCGATCAGCCGCATGAACCGGTCGCGCCCCCAGCAAAGCACCGGGCTCTCCCACTGGCAGATCCGGCCGAAGAATCGTGACTGTCTGACAATCGAGGCGCAGCGCGAGCGCCGATGCCTCGCGAAAGATTCGAACGCGTCCGCGACGGCACTCGAATCGTGGGCATCGACGCCGATCAGAAACCGCGGCAGGATCACGCCGTCCTCGATCGCCATGCAGCCGCCCTGCCCCAGGTTCGGCGTCGTCGGATGCGCCGCATCACCGGTCAGGATCACGCGCCCGCGGCTCCATCGGTCGATCGGCGGGCGGTCATAGATGTCGTTGCGGACAATGCGCGCCGGATCGGTGGCCGCGATGATGTCGGGCACGGGCTGTGCAAAGCCCGCGTGCGAGCGGACCAGTATCCCCTTGGCGCCCGCATCCAGCGCGCCCTGCTCCAGCGGCGAGGGCGGCGCGTTGATCGTGGCCCACCAGTACAGCCGTCCGCCGCCGATCCGCGTGATGCCGAAGCGCCTGCCCCGCCCCCAGACTTCCGCGATCGTGCCCGGCGGCACGCGACCCTCCGGAAATGTCACGACACCCCGCCAGCACGTGTAACCCGAGTACCGCGCCGGCCGCGGCCCGAGCAACTGGGCGCGCACCGCCGAGTTCAGGCCGTCAGCCCCGATGAGGACATCGCCGCGCCCTTCGCGACCTTCGCCGAACAACGCGATCACGCCTGATTCGTCCTGCTCGAATCGCGCAAGCGTGTGCCCAAATCGCACTGACTCCGCGGACAACGCGCCCAGCAGCACATCGAGCAGATCCGCTCGATGGATCACCACCGTCGGTTCCGGCCCCAGCCCGCCCGCCGCGGCGTCAATATGCGAGAGCACGCGCCCGCGCGCATCGCGCACTTCGGCGCTGCGCGCAACTTCGCCTCGATCGATGACCGCCTCCGCAAGGCCGATCGTTCGCAGCGCGCCGATGGCGTTGCCCCAGAGGCCGATCCCCGCGCCGACTTCCCGCGGCTCAGGAGCCCGTTCATAGACCGTCGCCTCGATCACCGCGCGTCGCAGCGCGATGGCCACGGTCAGGCCGCCGATCCCGCCGCCGATAATGATGGCGCGCATAGCCGCGAGTATCGCCTGTCTCAGGGGGGTACGGGGGGCTTCGCCCCCTGCACAGCAATTCTCGCACGCGTGCTCGCGCGTCGGCTCGCGCGCGACGAATGAATATGATGCGGGCTTCCCCACACGCAGCCACGGAGTCACGCGCACAATGCCTGATGCCGCGCAACCACAACCCACCTCGGCCGCGCCCACCGGCGGCGCCAAGTCGATGGACAACATCATGGCGCTGTGCAAGCGCCGCGGATTCATCTACCAGGCGTCGGAGATCTACGGCGGCATCAACGGCTTCTGGGACTACGGGCCGCTGGGCACGCTACTCAAGCGCAACCTGCGCGAAGCGTGGTGGCAGGACGTCGTGATGAACCCCTGCTGGGGCCGCGCGGGCGCGAACAACGAGCGCGTCGAGATGGTGTCCGTGGACACGCGCATCATCCAAAACCCGAAGGTGTGGGAAGCGAGCGGACACGTTTCGGGCTTCAACGATCCAATGGTCGATGACCGGGAGACAAAGCAGAGAACGAGGGCGGACCACCTGCAGGGCGTTTTCCTGATTAGACCGGAGGAAGTACACGGTCCAGGTGTCGCCATGTACACAGGTGGCTACATACCAGGAAGAGTGCCCGACTTTGTGGTTGTCGGCTCCACGCCACACGAAGCCGCAGCATCTCTTCAAGTCGACAAGAAGCTTTGGAAATTGGCTGGGTTGTCCAAAGTAGGGCCAATACCCGTCGATCAGGCCACCGTCTGGCCCGCTACGCTTCCCGGAGCCTCGCTGTTCGCAGAGATCATTCAGGGACGAGGGCAAGTCTTTGTCCACATCTACGGAATTGACCCAGCGGTACTTCGCGAGCGCCCCGCCGAAGTACCTTCGCCCTTCACAGGCAAGCGAGGTGTCTTAACAGAGCCAAGGCAGTTCAACCTAATGAATTTTACGTATACCGGCGCACTATTCGATGAGGCGAACAAGGTCTACCTCCGCCCCGAAACCGCGCAGGGCATCTTCGTCAACTTCAAGAACGTCGTGGACACGACGCGCGTCAAGGTCCCCTTCGGCATCGCGCAGACCGGCACCGCTTTCCGAAACGAGGTCACGCCGCGGAACTTCACCTTCCGCTCGCGCGAGTTCGAGCAGATGGAGATTGAGTTTTTCTGCCATCCGGGCGAAGCCGAGGCGTGGTACCGCTTCTGGCGCGACTGGCGCATGGAATGGTGGGAGAGCGTCGGCCTCAAAGGCGAGAACCTGCAGCTTCGCGAGCACGAGAAGGATGAACTTTCGCACTACTCGCGCGGCACCAGCGACATCGAGTACCGCTTCCCCTTCACCGCCCCCGGCTTCGGCGAACTTGAAGGCATCGCCAACCGCGGCGACTTCGACCTCACGCAGCACACGAAACACTCGGGCGTCAAACTCGACTACTTCGACACCGATCGCGGCGAACTCCTGCCCAACGGCTCCAAGAAGGGCGAGCGCTACATCCCGCACGTGATCGAGCCCTCGGCGGGCCTCGATCGCGGCGTGCTGGCCGTCATCTGCGAGGCCTACACGCGCGATGAATCGCGCCCCAGTCCCGAGTTCCTCAAGATCCACCCGCGCCTTGCGCCCATCAAGGCGGCCGTCTTCCCGCTGGTCAACAAGGACGGCATGCCCGAGATCGCCGACCGTCTGCACGCCGAACTCGTCAAACGCTTCGGCCGCATCGGCGCGATCGAGACCGACTCCAAACAGTCGATCGGCAAGCGCTACGCGCGCATGGACGAGGCGGGCTGCCCGTTCTGCTTCACCATCGACGGCCAGAGCAAGGAAGATCAGACCGTCACCGTGCGCGACCGCGACACGGGCAAGCAGGAACGCCTCGCGCTTGATCGAGTCTCGGCGTTTCTATCGGAACGGCTCGCGCTCTGACGCGTTCATCGTCCCTGCAGTATCAACTCATTTGCCTTGCCCGCGACGATGGGCGCCGCCCCGCCGTAGTTCGACATTACCGCGATGGTCCAGCCTGAATCGACGTAGATGTCGAGGTTGGCGCTGATGCCGGTGAAGCCGCCGCCGTGGCCCACTCGCCTGCCCAGCGCCGTCGGCTCGGTGCCAAAGCCCAGGCCGTACTCCGGCGATGAGACCTCGGGGCGCGGCTTCCACAGTTCGCGCGTGCCGGATTCGCTCAGCAGCGTCCCCGATCGCAGCGCCTGCGCGAAGCGATAAAGATCCTCGACGGTCGAGTAGCCACCGCCCGCCGGCCCGCCGCGCATCACATGGTCGAAAACGTTGTTGCGGTACTCCGGTCCCCGGGGCGTCATGATTCGCTGATAACCCACAGCCAGGTTGGGGTTCACCTTGTCGAGTTCGTAGCAATCCGTGTTGGTCATGCCGGCGGGACCGGTCACGTGCTGCCGCACGAACTCGAAGTAGTTCATCCCCGAGGCCTTCTCAATCACCGCACCAACGATCAGCATCCCCGTGTTGCTGTAGGCCCACCGCGTGCCCGGCTCAAAGGCCAGCGTTTCCTCGGCGACGAGCGGCTTGTAGTCGTCCACGTTGCGGAACAACAGGCGCGATGACTTGTTGTACGTCTCGTTGAAGTAACTGCCCAGGCCGCTCGTGTGCGTCAGCAGGTGCTGCACCTGCACCTTGCTCTTGTCCACCTTCGGCAGCCACGAATCGTCGAGGTATTTCGAAATGGGATCGTCGAGCGAGAGTTTTCCCTGCTCGACCAGTTTCATCGCGGCCGTGCCCGTGAACATCTTGTTCATCGAGCCGAGATTGAACTTCGTGTCCAGCCGCACCGGCGCATCGAAGTCCCTGTTGGCAATCCCAACGGCCTTGGTCAGCAGCACTTTCCCGTCCTTGGCCAGCAACAGCGTGCCGCTGAAAACGTCGGCCTTGGCCAGCCGATCAATGAACGCGCCGAGTTCATGGGCGACCTGTTCAGGCTCGAGCGCCTTGGCCGGCGGCAGGTCGCTCGGCGGCCTCGCCGGGGTCACCGAGACTGAAGTGATCCCGAATGGCTCCTGCTCCTCCACCTCAACGACGATGCCGCGCCAGGTTTCGAGCAGGCGACTGCGCGCGATGAGCACGGCCGTGCTCTCCGCCCGTGGCGGGTCGTACGTCCGCGCGCTGTAAACCTCCAGTGCCTGATTAGTCCCGCTCCAATTGGCGAAAACCGCCTGATGCCGCTCCATCGGCGCCGAGTTGCGAAGCGACGGCGCAAACGAATTCTCGACGAGCGCCGTCACCTGCGCCGAAGAGCCGCTGTTGATCGCGTCGACGACTTCCCGCGCGCGCCGGATGGCCGGCGTATCGGGTAGCGGCCGGACATCGGAGTACTTCGCCGGCACCGGTGACTGGGCGTTCACGGCACTGGCCGCGAATGAAACCAGTCCCAGCACCGCCAACCGCATCAATCGACGCATGGATAGACCTTTCTCGTTCGGCCCCACATTCGTGCATACGCGGCGATCCGCTGCAACCGTCACGCGCTCGGCATGATCACCTTTTGATCGCGGCCCGGGCAAGTTCCTTCGCTTTTTCGAGCGCTTCGGCCGCGGGAACCTTCACATCCGGCTCGACACCCGTTCCCTCCCAGTTCGTTCCCGAGATCGGATTGCGGGCCCGCATGTGCGGAACGCCCATGCCGAACGTGTCGTTGATCTGCACGAAGCGAACGGGGTGCGCCCCGCCGCCCGTCGTCTCGCCCACGATCGTGGCCCGCTTCAAGTTCTTGAGGTTGTACGAAAACTCTTCGGCGCCCGAAAACGTACGGCTGCTTGTGAGCACGAGCACGGGCAGATCGTCCGCGAAGCGCTCTCCGGGCACTTCCGAGTTCGTCCAGAACTCGCCGACGACGTTCCCCTCGCGGTCCACCATGTCGTTGAGGTGTGTCGGCTTGCCGAACAGGTAGCTGGTGATGAAACGGATCATCTCCGGGCTGCCGCCGCCGTTGTAGCGCAGGTCAAAAATCAGGGCATCGGTGTGCGCGACAAACGCGAGCGCCGCCGCGGCGGTCTTCTGCGCCTCTTCGCTCTCAATAAAGCCGTCGAAACGGATGTATCCCACGTTGTCCGGCAGAATCTCCACATGCCGGAAGCCGTAATTGCCCCGGCCCGCCGCCATCTGCGGCCGCGGGTCGCCACGCGGCATGCCGCCCGGCGGGAGCGGGCGCACACCAAGGTGCCGGTCGTTGCTGATGGCTCGAAGGTCGTCAGTCAGGCGTCGCGCAAACGCCCGGTCCTCGGTGATTCCGTCGTATGCGCCGCTCTCGAGATTCTGGCGGATCGCCGCCGCCATCTTGCTCGCCACTTCCGGATAGACGTACCCCTCTTCAAGCGCCTTGGCTACACCATCGACCGTGTCCGCCCTCACCTCGGCGCTGATCGGCGCGGGGCGAGGCCCGTCGTCGCTCCCGATCATCACGGCATCGAGTTTGCCCGGCTCGCTGGGGCTCATCGCGAATTCGAGCTCGAGGCGATCGCCCGTTGCCGACATGGCGATCGCCGTCACCGTCTGCTCGCCCGCGCCCGTCACGCTGGTGACCTTGATCGCGCCCCATCTGTCGCGCAATTCCGCGATCCGCCCCGGCCGCTCCTCCATCGGAACGGCGCCGAGTCGCTTCGCGGAGGCGTGCGTCTTTTCGAACTTCGTCACGGCCTCGGGCGAGCCGTCGTTCCACATCGCGATGAACGCGGCCGCCGCGCGCCCCGCGGGCGTGTCCGGCATGGCGGATGCGTTCTGGCTGGTGTCGCTCGACCCGGCGTGGGCGCACGGGGACGGAACGGCGGACAGCAAGGCCAGCGAGGCGCCGAGAGCGAGGATCCATTTGTTTCCGGTGGACATGGCTTGGCTCCGATTCATGAAACCCGTGAGGCTCCGGGATAGTACGATTCGTACTATTATGGGGATGAACGGGCCGCGGGTTTCCGTCAGTTTTTCCGAAACCGGCCGAGCCCCGGCCAACGAAACAGGCGTCGGTAACCTCCGTCCCGTGCCAGTCCGCCGCCGACACAGCGAACTCGAGTGCTTCGTCCTCGGGCTCATCTGGCAGGCCGGGGCCTGCAGCGCGTACCGGGTACGCCGCATGCTGGCCGATTCCCCCTCCTCGCAGTGGAGCGGCAGCTCCGGGGCCGTCTACCCGCTCCTGCGCCGACTGGAGCGCCATCGGCTCGTCAAGGCCCGTCCGGGGGCCACCGGCCGCCGGCCCAAGCGCGAATACCGGCTGACCGCCGCGGGCCTGCGCACTTTGCGCGCATGGATCGGGCCGCCCCTGCGAAATGAGGCGGCGGGCGTCTCCTACGACCCCCTCCGCTCACGAGCGCGGTTTCTTGCAGCGCTCCCGCCCCGCGCCCGGCGCTCTTGGGCCTCGGGCGCGCGCTCCGCGCTGAAGGAGACCGCGCGGCGTGTGAAGCGCTGGCACTCGCGCTACGCGGGCGACGACCCGTTCCTCACTCTCATGACGGTCCACGCCCGGCGCGAAACGGCCGCCCGGCGCGCCTGGCTCTCCGATGTAGAAACGGCCCTCGCCTATGCTCAGCGTAGGCGCCGATGAGGTTCCAACTCGACAAGGCGGAGCAGGTCTTGTCGCGGACCCCATCCGTGCTCCGCGCGTTGCTCGCGGGCCTCGATCCCTTGTGGACTCATGCCAACTACGGCCCGGGCACGTGGAGCCCATTTCAGGTCGTCGGGCATCTGATCTTCGGGGAGATGACCGACTGGATCCCGCGCGCCAGGATCATCCGTGAGCACGGCGCTGCGCGCCCGTTCGATCCCTTCGACCGCAACGGTCATGAAGCCCTGATCAAGGGGCGCACGATGCCGGACCTGCTCGACGAGTTCGAGCGCCGGCGCGCCGAGAGCATGGCGACGCTGCGATCATGGCGCTTGACGGTTCGCGACTTGGCGAGCCCCGGCGTCCACCCGGCGCTCGGCCCCGTCACGCTCGGCAATCTTCTGGCGACATGGGTCGTCCACGACCTCAACCACCTGCACCAGATCGCCAAGGCGATGGCGTTTCAGTACAAGCCCGATGTCGGGCCCTGGGAGGCCTACATGTCAATCCTGGCGCCGCCCGCGCCGAGATAATCGCGACAACCCGCGCCACGGATCCGTCTTCGAGTCGTCGTTCGTCAGTGCGCTCGTCGGCGCCGCTGCAGCAGCAGTCCGCCGGCGAGTGCGCCGATCAGCGCCGCCCCCGGCCCCGGCACCTCATGCGAAGGCGGCCCCGCCGGGACCTTGTCCGTGCGGCCTCCGCTGAGGCCGCGGAAGCGCGCGACAAAGTCGCGATCGAACGGTCCGACGCCGATATCCATGTCCGTCAGCTGAGCCGCATCGGACGCCTCGAACTCGAACTCGAAGACTCCCGTGGCGCCGGCCGCCAATCCGACATCGGCCGGGCCGGTCCCGTTCCAGCTTCCAAACGTGGCCGCGCCCCCCATGTACGGGCCGCCGAACGGGAGCGCGTCGCTCCCCGCGGCGTCGAGCCAATAGATGCTCGGCGCGCTCATGAGCGACAGCGCGAACTCCGGATCGCTCGAATCGATGTTGAAGAGGAAGCCGGTCAGGTAGCCGCCGATGGCCGGCGCAGTGTCGTTGGTGATCACGATCGTGATGAGCCCGAGGTTGCCGCCCTGGAAGGCGTACGCCGCCGCCGCGGTGAACCCGGCGCCCGTCTGACCTGTGCTTTCGCTCTCATCGCCGATCAGGGACGAACCCGATGCCCATGACCCGCACCCGAGCAGCGCAGCCACCGTGGGAACGCCAATCAGAATCGCGCGCCTGATAACCACGGACACCGACTCTCCCTTCCCTATGCCGTGACTCATTCGCCCGGTCGTGCCGGACCCGATCCCATCCGAGCCAAAACATACGATTGGAAGCCCACGGACCAAGTCCGCGAGCGTCTTGCCCGTGTTGCAGCGGTCGCGCGGACCGCTGAGAGACTTCTGGCAAACCGTGAGCGTCCGAGAAACCTCCCGCGGTCAGCCCAGGTCCGATAGGGTCCCTGAGGTTTCGCGATCGCCGGTCAGGCAATGGTCGATCGCGGCGGCGGCACCACCAGCCCGCGCGCGGCCTCCAGAAACCGCGCGTGCGCATCGACCACTTCCAGCATCGTGTCGCCCGCGAACTTCTCCAGCGCCGCGCGAGCGATCTCGAACGCGACCACGTTCTCGACCACCACGCTCGCCGCGGGCACCGCGCAGATGTCGCTCCGCTCGTACTGGCTCGTTTCGGCACGCCGGGTGGGCAGATCCACGCTCGGAAGCCCGCGCGGCAGAGTCGAGATGGGCTTCATCGCCGCGCGCACAACGACCGGCTGGCCGTTGGTCATTCCGCCCTCGAGACCGCCCGCGTTGTTCGTCGGGCGCGTGAAGCCGAGCGATGGCGTTTTCTCTCGTGCCGCATCGAAACCGATCGGGTCGTGAACCTGCGAGCCGCGCCGCGCGGCCACCTCGCGCCCCATGCCGATCTCGACGCTTTTGATCGCCTGCACGCCCATGACCGCAAACGCCAGCCGCGCATCAAGCCGGTCGCGCCCGTCGGCGCAAGTGCCGAGACCCGGCGGGCAGCCGAACACGTGAGTCTCGACGAGCCCGCCGACAGTGTCCGCATCGCCTTTGGCGCGCCGGATCGTCTCCACCATCCGAGCACCTGCGGCGGCGTCCGGGCAATACACATCGCTCGCGTCGCGTGCGCTCACCAGCCCGCGCCAGTTGTCTTCCGTCACGGCGATGTCCGTCGCCTGATCGAACACGGACCTCACGAACCCGAAGACCTCGATGCCGATCTCGCGCAGCAGCAGGCGGGCCAGGGCGCCCGCCGCGACACGGGCCGCCGTCTCTCTCGCGCTGGCGCGCTCGAGCGTCGATCGGCAGTCAGTGGTCAACCACTTGATGCTGCCGGCCAGGTCCGCGTGCCCCGGGCGCGGCCGCGTCAGCGGCGGCGTCTTGGCCTCGTCATCCAGCCGCGCATCCTTGTTCACCACCTGCATCGCGATCGGCGAGCCGATCGTCTTTCCCAGGCGCACGCCCGAAAGAACCTGAACTCGGTCCGACTCGATCTTCTGCCGAGCCCCGCGCCCGTACCCGCCCTGGCGGCGCTTCAGTTCCGCATTGATGCAACCCTCATCGAACGCAAGCCCCGCGGGCACACCCTGCACGACCACGAGCATGGCCGGGCCGTGTGATTCACCCGCCGTTCGGTAATCCAGCCTCGCCATGTTGCCAGCATAAGCCTGCCGTCGTCGTGGCGATGCCCTTGCTTGTAGCCGAACTTGGTTTCGCCCGGCATCGAGTCTTGGCGCATAATGAACAAGCGGAAGAAACCCCGAGGATGTGCACCCGACTTGCAGGGTGCCGACGGTTCAGGAGGTTTCACGTGAACAAGTCGAAGTCGATCGCGCCGGTTGCAGCCACGATTCTCTCGCTTTGCGGCTCAGTCGTTCCTTCCGGGTCGGTGATCGCAGGAGGCGAGCAGTCGGTCGAACCCGCGCCAAGTGTGGATTCCGCGCCTCCGACAATCAACGCAGAGGCCGGGACGGACGAATCGTCGCCGCCGCCGGATGACAATCACATGGTTCCGCAAGACACTCCCGAGTTTGGTTGTCTGCCTCCGCTCCCGCCCCGGCCGTGCTTCGTGTTCAAGCACTTGCTCTGTACTCTGACGCAATGGGAAGCGGTGTATTTCCCCGACACCGGCGTGGGGGACTGGGACTTGAATGGGTACGTGGAATTCAACGACATCATTTATTTTCTCTCCCATTGGTGCCAGTTCTAGGCTCTCTCGCGCATCGGGCGGCGTACCGATGCTCGGTCATCCTTGGCAGTATCGGCGCGATTGATTCGAGCGTCGTGGGCGTGAAGGGCTCCGCGTCGGCGTCTCAAACCCGTGTCAGCGCGCCGTAGACTTCGTTCGCGCACCATGCACCCGGACGACGAAGTGTGCCTGTGCTTCCACGTCCCTTTGCGGAAGATCCGCGCGTTTCTCGAGCGCGAGAACCCGGCGGCGGCATCGCAGATCAGCGAGTGTCTCGGCGCGGGCACGGGTTGCCACTGGTGCGTGCCGTTCCTGAAGCATTTGCATGCCCAGCACCAGCAGGGCCGTGAGCCGGACCTGCGGGTTTCGCCCTCGGACTACGCCTCGCGGCGGCTGCGCTACCACAAGACGAACAAACGCGAATTGCCTCCCGAAGTCCTTCCGTTTGAGAGCGAGCCGGAAGGCCCGGCCGGTCAGGTCGGTGGCGCCAAGCCCTGAAACCGCCCAGGAATCGAGTCATTTGCAGCCTCGTGAGTTCCCGCGGCCGTCTTGGGGGTGTAGGCATTCCGACTAGGTATTTCTCCCGGTTGTAGGGCTCGGCGGGCAGATTCCTGAGTTCTCCGCTCGCATTCCTTGAGGCATCGGGCATGCTTAGGGAGACCGCAGGATGCCTGCTGACGTGTCGGGCGGCTGTGCGGTGGTGTGGCAGACACCCGGAGGTGAAGAATGAGGACTCACAGAGTGGCGATGTGCGCCATTGGCGCGCTCGCCGGAATCGTTTCGGCGGCCGGGACAGCGGACGCCCGACCGATCGTCATGTGGACGGCATCGCTCGACGGCGCGCAGGAAGTGCCGCCCGTGGCCACGCCGGCGACCGGCTTAGTCACGGGCACGATCAACGATGCCACCGGGCTCGTCACGATCACCAGCGGAACGTTTTCCGGGTTGATCGGGACCTCAAACAACTGTCATATTCACGGACCAGCCCCGATCGGAACACCCACGGGCATCACCCTTGGTTTGACGTTTGATTTCGGAGTGACGAGCGGGACGATCTCCGGCTCTGGAATCTTGACACGGGGTGGATTCACCACTCAGCAACTCATTGACTCGTTCTTCTCCGGCCTGCACTACGTCAACCTGCACTCAACGTTCCGTCCCGGCGGCGAGATCCGCGGACAGATCCAGATCGTGCCGGCGCCCGGCGCGGCCGGCCTCGCGGCCGTCGCGGGCCTGGCGCTTCTGCGCAGAAGGCGCTGAGTCGACTCGACAACGCAATCCAAGCCAGCCGCCGCGCGATCGAGTGCGGCGGTTTTCTTTTTGCGTGATCAGAACTTCGCGTTGCCGGGCGTGCGCGGGAATGGGATCACATCGCGGATGTTCTGCATCCCGGTGCAGGCGAGGATGAGGCGCTCAAATCCGAGGCCGAAGCCGGCGTGCGGCACGGTGCCGTAGCGGCGCAGGTCGCGGTACCACCAGTAGGCCGCCTTGGGCAGTTTCATCTCGTCGATGCGCCGGTCGAGGAAGTCGAGCCGCTCCTCGCGCTGGCTGCCGCCGATGATCTCGCCGATGCCCGGGGCGAGCACATCCATGGCCGCCACGGTCTTGCCGTCGTCGTTGCATCGCATGTAGAACGCCTTGATCTCCTTGGGGTAGTCGCGCACGATTACGGGGCGCTTGAAGACCTCCTCGGTCAGGTGCTTCTCGTGCTCGGCCTGGAGGTTGGCGCCCCACTCGACGGGGAACTCGAACTTCTTGCCGCTCTTCTTGAGGATGTCGATCGCCTGCGTGTAGGTGACGCGCTCGAACGGCGAGTCGATCACCCCGCGCAGCGTCTGGATCACGGTCTTGTCGATGTGCTCGTTGAAGAACGCCATGTCGTCAGCGCGCTCTTCCAGCACCGTGCGGAAGAGGAACTTGAGGAAGTCCTCGGCCAGGTCCATGTTCGCGTGGATGTCGGCGAAGGCGACTTCGGGCTCGATCATCCAGAACTCGGCGAGGTGCCGCGCCGTGTTGCTGTTCTCGGCGCGGAACGTCGGCCCGAAGGTGTACACCTTGGAGAGCGCGCAACAGTAGGTTTCGACGTTGAGTTGCCCGGAGACGGTCAGGAACGCCTCGGCTCCGAAGAAGTCCTTCGCAAAGTCGATCTCCAGCCCCGCCGGCGGCGCGAGTGTCGGCTGGCCCGGCGCTGCCGCCGGGCGTGGTGCGGCGGCCGCATGACTCTCGGAATTGCTCTCGCGCTTTCTGAGAGGCAGGTGCAGCGTGTCGAGCGTGCTGACGCGGAACATCTCGCCCGCGCCCTCGCAGTCGCTGGCCGTGACGATCGGCGTGTGCACCCAGAAAAAGCCGCGCTCGTGGAAGTAGCGGTGCACGGCCATGGCGAGGCAGTGGCGCACCCGGGCGACCGCACCAAACGTGTTGGTGCGCGGGCGCAGGTGGGCGACATCGCGCAGGTATTCAAACGTGTGCCGCTTGGCGGACACGGGGTAGGTATCGGGGTCGTCGACCCAGCCAATGACCCGCAGCTCCTTCACCTGCACTTCGACGGTCTGCCCCTTGCCCTGGCTTGCGACGAGCGTGCCTTCGGCTTCAATCGAGCAGCCGGCGGTGAGGCGCACCACCTCGCCCTGGTAGTTGGGCAGAGCGGCGGGTGCGACGAGTTGGAGCGAGTCGAAGCAGGAGCCGTCGCCGAGGGCGACAAAGGACAGTCCGGCCTTGGAGTCGCGGCGTGTGCGCACCCAGCCGCGCACCGTCACCTCGCCTCCCGGCGCGCTCTTGAGGGCCTTTGCCACGCTGATCGCCGCCATGCCGCCGGCTCCGCAACTGAGGAAATGCCCCCAGTCGCGATCCACGCGGGGCCGCGACAGGGGGCATGAGAGTAGCGGGATGGATCAGTTGCGGCAGGTCACGCGACCCGGCGCGAACTCAGTTGCAGTCGGAGTTGAGGTTGGTCAGGACCGAAACGATGTCGTTGAAGTCCACGGCCCCCGATCCGTCGGCATCGCCCGGCCCCGTTCCGGCGCCGTAGACGGCGCCCCAGTTGGACAGCGCGCTGAGGATGTCGGCGAAGTCCACGGTGAGCGTTCCGTCCGCATCGCCGGGACAGATCTCGATGGCCGTGAACTCACCTCCGGAGACGGAGAACTGAAGCACTTCGAACAATCCGCTGACCCGATTCAGGACGACGATGTTTGTTGAAACGGGGAAGAACTGGGTCTTGTAGGTCTGACCCGCTCCGATTGCGGGGTAATCGGGAAGGATGGAGATCGGCGCGCCGGCGCCGGGGCCGGTGACGAAGAGATTGTCGGTGTCGCCGTTGGAGGGCGCGCCCGTGATCGCGAGCGTGATCTTGACCTTGTTGGTCAGCGTGGGCGGAAACGTGGAGAAGTCGACGACGCGCTGCATCGTGCCGCTGGACTGTCCGGTCAGGCCGGGGGCCGGTTTGACAAACCCCTCGAGGTTGACCGTGTGAGTGACATCGCTGGCGCGCACCGGCGCGCCGGTGGAATTGTTCCTGAACACCACATCCACCTTCGTGATGTCCACGGCCATCGACAGCGACGCTGTCCAGTAGCCGGTGAACGGCTGATACTGCGCGGGCAGTTCGCCGACCACCACCGGCGTGAGCAGGTCGATCGGCACGGGCGGCGCGCTCACCAGGCCGGTCGCGCTCGACACGCCAATCGACGGATTTGCACAGACCACACTCGCGGCGGCGAACGCCGCAGCGACAGCCGACCACCCTGAAATCTGCTTCATGCTGGCACCGGTTCCTCAGACCTGAGCGCATCGCTGCGCTCAACCATGTTGTTGGTCCGGGAACCCCAGCCCGCCGCCCCGACCCGGCCCGCCGAATCACAAGGGGCAAACCATGACAGGACGCCCGGCAAATGTCAATCAGAAATCCTTGCTGGGCCGGGAGTTACCGAGATTCTGATTCGGCGCGGATCGGGGTTGGATTCGCGGCGCTTCGGCCGCCGGGACCGGCAGAAGCCTCTTGGCGCGGCCGACGGGCCTGGTTTCCACGCCCGCGCGGTATCCAGGCCTCAACGAGAGCCGACGCGCCTCGCCCGCCGTGCCGCGGGCCGCGGGCCTCAGTTGCAATTGGCGTTCAGGTTTGAGAGCACGGCGAGGATGTCGCCGAAGCCGACCTGGCCCGATCCATCGGCGTCGCCGGGGCCGGTGCCGGGCGTGTAGTCCGTGTTCCAGTTGGACAGCGCGGCGAGCACATCATCGAAGGACACGGTCTGGTTGCCGTTGGCGTCTCCCGGGCAGAAGGGAAGCGCCTCGAAGTGGCCGCCGGTCGGGCTCAGAGGCACGATCTCAAAAAGCCCGGACTGCTGGTTCATGATGACGAGGTTGGTCGAGACGGAGAGGAACCGTGCCGAGTAGATGTTGCCGGCGCCGATGGCGCCGAATTTCGGCACCAGGGCAATGGGATCGCCTCCGCCGGGCCCGGTCAGGAAGAGGTTGGGCGCATCGGAGTTGAGGGGCGTGCCGGTGATGGCGAGCGTGATCTTCACTCGCTCGGTGATCGTGGGCGGGTCCGTGGCGTAATCGATGACGCGCTGGATGGTGCCGCTGGACTGTCCGGTCAGCCCGGGCGCGGGCGTGACGTAGCCGTCGAGCGCAAAGCTGCTCATCACGTCGGCGGCGCGCACTTCCGCGCCGGTGACGACATGCCGGAATACGGCATCCAGCTTGTTCGTGTTGATCGACATGGAAATCGAAGCCGTCCAGTACCCTTCGTAGGGCAGGTACTTCGTCGGCAGGTCGCCGACGACCACGGGAGTCAGCAAAGGAACGGGGGCCGGCGGAGCGGTCGCCGAGCCGGTGGCGCTGGTCACGCCAATCCAAGGATCGGCCGTCACTCCGGAAGCGAGCGCGGCCATCGCCGAGAACGACACCCACCAACGATTCCTCATCACCTCTCCAGCCAGCCGCTGGCCCGCCGGCGTCCCTGCGCGGATCCACGACGCCCAGCCCTCGGCACCCACGAAATGCCTCAGGGCAAAAGGCGCACTGATCCCCTCGCTGTAACCATGCGCGGACTTTGCGCGGTGTCAATCGGAAACTCCGATTACCCCTAGACTTACAGAGTTCCCGGCCTTCACATGGGAACCCGGAAATAACCGTGCCGGACCGTGTTCAGCCGGTCCGTGTCGCCGACTTCTTAAGGCGCTTTGCGGCATCGGAGGCCTGTTTTGCCCTCCCATCCGCGGGGAAGCGTCGGGCGAATTCCTCATATTGGGTGATCGCCGCAGGGGCATCGCCAATCTTCTCAAGACACTCGGCAAGGGCGAAGCGGGTGTTCTGGGCGGCTTCATTGAGCGAGAGGACGATCTGGAATTGCTCGGCGGCCTTGTCGCACTGGCCGAGCAGTTTGCAGGCCAGGCCGCGGAGGTAGGGCACGCTCGTATCCTTGGGATCGGTGACAGCGGCGGCGAGGCGATCGATCACCGGCAGGGCCGCCGCCCCATCTTTCTTTTCGTTGAGCAGCGCGCCGGCGTGAGCGCGCAGAGCCATGGCCGGGTCCGCGCCTTCGCCTGGAGCCGACTCGGCGGCGGCGAACTGGGCGGACATCTCGCTCCACTTTTCCTGGGCGGCAGCGAGCTGGGCCAAGGCGATGTGTCCCATGAACTGGCCCCGGCCATCGGGCAGTTTGAGAAGGGCTTCGCCGTGCGCTTTGGCCTTGGAGTAGGAGCCGAAGAGGATGCCGCCCTGTTTGCGGGCCTGCATGTAGTACTGGGCGGCGCCGTAGCGCGCAAAGACGTGGTTGGGATCGAGCTTGAGTGTCGCCTCCCACGCGTCGCAGGCCTCGCCGGTGCGGTCGGCCATCGTGAGGATGCCCATGTCGGGCGAGAGGCTGGCCATGTAGGACTGGCCGAGTTCGTACTGGTACTGCGCGTTCTTCGGCTCGGCCTTGGCGACGCTCTTCATGCGCTCGAGTTGCTCGGCCTTCCTGCCCTGCGAGCGCTCGACGAGCACGAGGCAGAACTGGGCGCGGTTGTTCTTCGGGTTGGCGGCTGCGGCGGCGGAGGCG